>Ga0247610_10000071_pt1 | contig 162149 bp, 116 predicted proteins | sample 174DNAGHGhighgp2_FD_193483 | JGI IMG/M metagenome (GOLD analysis project Ga0247610, IMG submission 193483) | Sheep rumen microbial communities from Palmerston North, Manawatu-Wanganui, New Zealand - 1742 DNA GHGhigh gp2 | ecosystem: Host-associated > Mammals > Digestive system > Stomach >... | reverse complement strand
CACATCTGCAACTTTATTTAGTTAACTAATGTATTGATTATCAAGCAGATAGTTAAACTTTGTAATAATTGGTTACCACCCAAATTGATGCAGAACCTAAACTTTAACCTCCTAACTTTATAACTTAAACCTCCTAAACACAAAATTCGCTTCACTCTTCTGAGCAAAGCGAATTTAATGTTTAATGTTAATGTGTCTAATTACCCTCCGAAGTTGTCGTACATGATTGACTCGGGATCTACACCGAGGGAGTCGAGCATAGAGACAACAGCCTTCGACATGGGGCCAGGACCACACATGTAGTACTCGATATCCTCGGGAGCCTCGTGGTCCTTCAGGTAGGTGTTGAGCATCACCTGATGGACGAAGCCCGGGGTGTACTTCACGCCAGCGGCATCTGCAGCGGGGTCGGGACGGTCGAGAGCCAAGTGGAAGTGGAAGTTGGGGTACTCCTTCTCCAAGCCCAGGAAGTCGTCAAGGTAAAAGACCTCATTCAGCGCACGTGCACCGTAGAAGTAGTGCATATCGCGATCGGTGGTGTGCAACGTCTTTGTCATGTGCATGATCTGAGCACGCAGAGGAGCCATACCGGCACCACCACCAACCCAAATCATCTCCTTCTTTGAGTCGAAGTGTGGGTGGAAGTCGCCGAAAGGACCACTCATAATCACCTTGTCGCCGGGTTTCAGCGAGAAGATGTAAGACGAAGCGATACCTGGGTTCACATCCATGAAGCCACTACGATCGGCCTTGAATGGAGGTGTGGCGATACGCACGGTCAGCATGAACACATCACCCTCGGCAGGATAGTTAGCCATTGAGTAAGCACGGATGGTGTCCTCGGGGTTCTTACACTTCAATGGGAACAAACCGAACTTCTCCCATGCAGGCAGATACTCGTCGCCAATCAGAGACTTGTCGAAGTCCTTATCGTAGTCGATGCAATCGAACTTAGGAATCTTAATCTGAGCGTATGAACCAGGCAGGAAGTCCATGTGAGCACCAGCAGGCAACTGTACCTTGAACTCCTTGATGAAGGTAGCCACGTTCTTATTAGAGATAACGGTACACTCGTACTCCTTGACACCCAGGATAGACTCATCTACATGTATCTTCAGGTCGCCCTTTACCTTACACTGGCAACCCAGACGCCAATGGTCCTTGATCTGCTTACGGGTAAAGTGTGGCTTCTCTGAGTCGAGAATCTCACCACCGCCCTCAAGCACCTGTACCTTACATTGTCCGCAAGAAGCCTTACCACCGCAAGCTGAAGGCAGGAAGATGCCGTTCTCGTTAAGTGTTGCCATCAGGTTGTTACCCTGAGGAACGTTGAGCACGCGATCGCCATTGACGGTAATATTCACGTTGCCGCTGGGAGAAAGGTATTTCTTCGCAACGAGCAGAAGGATGACGATAGCTAGGATCGTCACCAGGAAAACGATAATACTATTTACTATAAACATAACTGTCGCCCTCCTTAGATTTTAAGACCACTGAAACACATCATCGCCATAGCCATCAAACCCACGGTGATGAAGGTGATGCCAAGACCCTGAAGAGGCTTGGGCACATCACTATATTGCATTTTCTCACGAATGGCACCCATAGCCACGATAGCCATCGTCCAACCGATACCTGAACCCAGCGCATAGACAAGTGCATCACCTACACCGGTGATAGCCTTTGTCTCAGAGGGATCGAGCAGGATGCGCTGCTGCATGAACAGCGAAGCACCCATGATGGCGCAGTTCACTGCAATCAGAGGGAGGAAGATACCCAGAGCTGCATAGAGCGATGGTGAATACTTCTCGACTGTCATCTCCACCAACTGTACCATACCGGCAATAACGGCAATGAAGAGGATGAACGAGAGATAGCTAAGATCCATGCCGAAGATGCCGTCCTCAGAGAGCACCTTGGTCTGGAGCAGATAGTCAACGGGAACGGTAACCAGCAGCACGAAGGTAACTGCGAGTCCAAGTCCCAGTGATGTCTTCACATTCTTTGATACGGCAAGGAATGAGCACATACCGAGGAAGAACGCGAATATCATGTTGTCGACGAAAATCGACCTAAAGAATAAACTTATTGCGTGTTCCATATCTTACTTCTCCTTATAAAAATAAGCTCTATGAATCCAGATAACGATGCCTACCAGAATCAAAGCCATTGCGGGCATCGTCATCATGCCATTATTAAAATCCTTGCAGTCGATAATCTGGAAGCCCAGCAGCGAACCGCGTCCGAAGAACTCACGTACTGCACCCACGATAATCAGGATCATGGCGTAGCCGATACCGTTGCCCACACCATCGAGGAACGAAGGCCAGGGCTTGTTCTGCATGGCAAACGCCTCCAGACGTCCCATGAGGATACAGTTCGTAATAATCAGACCTACATAAACTGAGAGCTGTACGCTAACATCATAGACGAAAGCCTTCAGAATCTGAGAGACGATAGTTACCAGCGCTGCTACGACCACCAGCTGCACCACGATACGGATGCGGTTAGGAATGGTGTTGCGAAGGATAGAGATAATCACATTGGCAAAAGCCGTAATCACCGTAACGGCAAGTCCCATCACGATGGCAGGCTTCAACTGACTGGTCACAGCCAAGGCCGAGCAGATACCCAGCACCTGCACCAGTATAGGATGATCGAGGTTCAACGGATTGGTGAAAGCCTCTTTATTTTGTTTACTGAATAATGCCATATTAAAATTTAAAAATTAAAGAATTTAAAAATTAAAATATTACTCGCTGAGCAAGAAATCCTTGTAATTAGCCAACTTCTCCTGCAGCATCTTACTCACAGCCGTAGAAGTTACGGTAGCACCAGTAACGGCATCCACCGTAGTCTCGTTGTTGACGGCTTTCTCAACAGAGAGGGCAATGGCATCACCTTCAGCAGCAAAAATCTTCTTGCCCTGGAACTTAGCCTGCCAGTCGGCATTGTCCTTGATCTCTGCACCAAGACCTGCCGTCTCGCTCTCGTGGTTGAAGTAGGCACCATAGACGGTGTTCTTGTCGCTGTCGATAGCCAGGAAACAGCTGATGCCGCCCCACATGCCCTGTCCCTTCAAGGGGAGCACATACTTCACATCACCATTCTCAAGTGTGCAGACATAGACTTTCTGAGCCTCGTCGAACTTCACAATCTTCTCATAAGTAGCATGAGCCTCTTCATCGCTCAAGCCACGCAGGTTCAGCGAATTCAGAATCTGCTTCTCTGTATCAAGTGCCACGTTAGCGTCCTGCTTCTCCTTCAATGAAGAAGATACGAAAGCCAGCAAGAAAGCCACGATGAGCACCAGAATCGTACTATATATGATAATGTACGTGTTGCTGTTTGTATTCAGTTTCATTTGGTACCTCCTCTCTTCATACGTTTTGAAATATTACGGTCAACCACGAAGTAGTCGATGGCAGGTGCAAACATATTCATCAGCAGGATAGCCAGCATCATGCCCTCGGGGAAACCTGGGTTCATCACGCGAACCACGATAGCAACGACACCGATGAGGAAGCCGTAAATCCACTTACCGCACTCCGTACGGCATGAGGTAACAGGGTCGGTAGCCATAAACACGGCACCGAAGCAGAAACCACCCAGAGCCAGATGTGTATACCAATGGATGTTTTCGGGCATCATACCCAGATTCTCGAATAGCAGGCCCATCACGATGCCACCGGCAAACACGCTCAACATCGTCTTCCAAGAAGCGATACCCGTGCAGAGCAAAATAACGGCACCAATGGCGATAGCGATAACCGAGGTCTCACCAATAGAACCAGGAATCAAACCATAAACGGCATCCATTGAGAAGGTATAGTCGCTGAGGTTAGCCAGCGGTGTAGCACCAGAGAAGCCGTCGGCCACCTGACCACCAAAACCAAAGATAGGACTATCAGCAATCCAAGCCTGGTCGCCCGTCATCTTCTGAGGATATGCAAAGAATAGGAAGGCACGAGCCAGCAAGGCGGGGTTGAAGATGTTCATACCCGTGCCGCCGAAAATCTCCTTACCAAGAATAACTGCGAAAGCAACGGCAATAGCCAGCATCCACAGAGGCAGGTTCACAGGAACAATCAGGGGAATCAGAATACCTGATACGAGGTAACCCTCCTGAATCTCCTCGCCCTTCCACTGAGCCCAGGCAAACTCGATGCCCAGACCAACGGCGTAGGAAACAACAATCTTGGGCAGTACTGCCATCATACCGAAGATAAACATATCCATGAAGGATGCGTCGATGCCCGATGCGATAGCATTCTGATAACCAACATTATACATACCAAAGAGTAAAGCAGGCATCAAAGCGATAACCACCACACTCATAATACGCTTCGAATCGATAGCATCGTGGATATGGACACCCTTCTTCGCTGTTGTATTAGGTACGAAGAGGAAGGTCTCAAATCCATCGAAGAGGCTACGGAAAGCGTGCAGCTTGCCTTCCTTCTCGAAGGAGGGCTTCAGCTTATCGAGATAATTTCGTAATGCTTTCATTTAAATTAAACATTAAAGATTAAACATTAAAATTAAGCATTCTCTTTACGGAGGTTATTCAACCCCTCACGAACAATGCGCTGGAGTTCCAGCTTCGAAGAGTCAACAAACTCTGCCAGAGCAAAGTCTTCTGGAGATACTTCATAGATACCCAGCTGCTCCATCTTGTCGATGTCGCCGGCAATGATGGCCTTGATGAGGTATTCACCATAGATATCCATTGGCAGCACCTTATCGTACTCGCCACTCATAATCATGTGGCGCTCGCCACCCTTTACACGGGCATCCAGAGCGTACTCTTTCTTACCGAAAAGCCAAGAGAAATAACTGCGGTTCACAGAGAACTGACCGAAGCGGGGCATAATCCAACCCAGCATCTCGTTATTGTCATCACCCTCGGGAATCACAGTAATCTCGCTGCTATGTGCACCAAGGAAACCATCCTTAGAAGAAATAGTACCCGTGAGCACGTTACCATTAATGATACGCACGGAGTGGTCAGCATCGTAGCTGTTGCTCAGAAGCGTAGAAAGCTCCTCGCCTACCAGCATATCCACGTAGCAGGGTTTCTTCACCTCGCTACCGCAGAGAGCAACGGTGCGGGTCAGATTTACCTTACCCGTATTCAGCAGACGACCAATGAACAACACAACGGTAGGATCGCCGATAGTCCAAACCACCTCACCCTTGTTTACTGGGTCGATGTTATTGACCTGTACGCCTACATTACCTGCAGGACACTTACCCTTGAATACATTATACTCCAAGTTGTCAAAAGTTGAGAGTTCTGAAAGGAGAGAAGAATTCTCACCAAAGCCCACATAGGTCTTCGCAATCTTTGAAAGCGCAATAAGACCCGTCTGGAAGTCAGCAACCTGACCCTTCACCTCAAACTCGAAGTTGCCAGCCAAGGGCTTGTCGCGCAGAGCCGAAACGAAGATAGCCTTCGGCATCACTGAAGGGTTGGTGGAGATGGCGTAGGGCAGCTGGTTGATGTAACCAAAGAGTCCAGCCTCGAGAAGTGCGTCGACAACGGCTTTGCCGTCCATCTTCGTCACATCCTTCTTACCAAAATCCACATACTGCTGCTCAGCGTCGGCTTCCACCTTCACGCAAAGCACCTTACGACGTTCGCCACGCTCCACAGCAGTAACCTTACCGCTGACAGGCGAGGCGAACCTTACTTCGGGATAGAGTTTGTTTACGAACAAAGCATCCCCGGCTTTGACAACGTCACCCTCGCGGACCACAACCTTGGGCGTAACGCCCTCGAAATCGTCAGGCACCAAAGCGAAATGCCCGTTCGATTTGAGGTTCAGTTTCGTTTCCTCAGCTTTTCCTTGAAGGTGAATGTCTAAGCCTTTACGCAGCCTAATAACATTTGCCATATCAAATAAAATTGGTTTGATTGTTCCTTTTGGCTTGCAAAATTAATAAAAATTAGGCTAAAAGAAAAGAAAAAGAAAGGAAAAACACGGTATTCGAAACTTTTGTATTAAATTTGCACGTAATTTTATGGCATTATGTCAATAATTGCCAACTGGAATTGACAGAAGAGGTGAAGAAAGTCAAGCATATCATCAACTGGACGATATGGAGCCTGATGGCTCTGTACGTACTTGTGTTGGTATTGATTCACGTTCCCTCGACCCAGCGTTTCATAGGCCGACAGGTATCAGAAACGCTTTCTGAGGTGTTAGGCACCGATGTCAGCATCGACCGTGTGGAACTGGGATTCCTTAATCGCATCATCCTTGATGACGTGACGATGCTCGACAAAGAGAACAAGGAGATGCTTCGCGTAGGCCGACTGTCGGCAAAGATAGACCTACTGCCTCTTGTCAACGGCAAAATCTCCATTTCATCGGCACAACTCTTCGGAGCTCATGCACAGTTCTATAAAGCCGACTCGTTGGCTATTCCTAATTATCAGTTTGTGCTCGACTCGCTGAGTTCCAACGACTCGACAAGCAATAGTGCTTTGAACCTGCGTATCAACTCGCTCATCATACGCCACTCAAGCGTATCCTACGATCAATACGACATTGCTGAGACCCCAGAACAGTTCAACCTCAAGCACTGGAAACTCAACGACATCAGCGCACATGCCATCGTGAAGAGCTTACATGAGGATTCTATCAACGTCAACATCAAACGTCTGGCTTTCAATGAGAAAGCAGGCCTCAAGGTCAACCGTCTCTCGCTATGGGTGGAAGCCAATTCCAATCATGCCCGACTGAAGGATTTCAGACTTCAGACACCAGGCTCCGACATTGGCATCGACTCCATTCATGCGACCTATGACAAAGACCGGTTTGAAGACACTTTCAGATACCAGGCCTTTGTCAACGTACCCAGATTGTCAGCAAAGGATTTTGCCTGTTTCCTACCCAGCCTCAATGCTTTCACGCAGCAATTTGCCGTCAAGACCGAGGTCAACGGCTCTGTCAACGACATCAGCTGCAAGTATCTGACCATATCGTCCGACGACCATTCACTTGAAGTGCAGGCCATGGGAGATGTCAGCAATCTCAAACAGCAGCCGAAATGGTCTGTTAAAGCGTCGCACATTGATGTCAGCTCGCAACTGATGAGCCAATGCAAGCAAGCCTTCAACGAAATACCCGATGAGGTGATGCGGCTGGGCGACATACACGTTGACGGCGTTTCGGAAAAGGCAAACGACGGAAAGTCGGACTCCTATGCCAACATCCGAACAGACATCGGCAACGCAACGGTGAGACTGGCCGTCAACCAGGACAACCGTTTTGACGCTACTATCGACACGAAGGCATTCGATCTGGGAAAACTCACCGACAACAACGACTTTGGCAACATTGCAACGCAAGTCAACATCCAGGGAACAAAGGATAACATCACCGCCGAAGGTATCGTAGACTTGTTTGAATACAAGTCGTACCACTATCAGAACCTGACGTTCAACGGCAACTACAAGAAAGACAACATCAGCGGAAAACTAAGAATCAACGACCCGAACATACAGGCCGAACTGGAAGGCGAGTTGCTGAAAGGCATACGCTCCACCATCAAACTCATCGGACATATCAAGGACTTCAAACCACGTGCGCTCAACCTCTCAGACAAATGGGGCGACTCGCGATTCTCGGCCCATCTCAATGCCGACTTCATTGCCAGCAACATCAACGATGCCGAGGGTGACATCAGCCTGAACAACTTCGAGATGCACTCCAACGACTCCATTGGCGACTATTACCAACTGGAAAAACTACACATCCATTCGGGCTACGAAGACGGCATCCACTTCATGAGACTCAAAGGCGACATGGGCGAGGCTGAGATTCAGGGCAACTTTGACTGGCAGACACTGCCTCAGAGTTTCGTCAACTATACGGCATCGCGACTCCCTACCCTGCCCAATCTGCCTAAGGCAACGAAGGCTACCGACAACAACTTCATTGTCAACCTCCAGATCAACGATGTCGACTGGATACAAAAGCTACTGGGCATTGCCATCAGTTTCGAGCGTCCACTGACACTCCACGCTGCCGTTGACGACCAAGCCAACCTATTGGATATAGAAGGCACACTGCCGAAGTTCACCTATAACGGCAGCCAGTACCAGGATTTGCTCGTCAACATCGGATCCAAGGGCGACAGCACCAACTATCTGATCAATCTCACAAAGGTGATGGAAGAAAGCAATCTGATGAACCTGGAACTGGAAGGCGAGGCCGCCGACAACAACATCTCGGCCACCTTCCGTTGGAACCAGTCAAACATACTGGAACCCGAAAATTCCATGAACGGCACCATCAACACCGTTACCCAGCTGTATTCCAATGACCAGAACATCCCAGAAGCCCACATTCGCATACTGCCTTCCGAAATGAACGTCAGGGAAAAGCCATGGATGCTGGAGCCATGCGACATCTACTATTCCGAGAAGAAACTCATGGTTGACCATTTCTCGCTAAGCCACCAGCGGCAGCATCTCTATATCGACGGCATCGCATCCAATTCGCCCGCAGAGTCCATCACTGTTGACTTGAAAGAACTCGATGTGGCATACATACTGGATTTGGTAGACTTCCATTCCGTTGACTTCGACGGACTGGCGACAGGCACGGTGAAGGCTATGCAGGTGTTTGGCGATTTCCGCGCCAATGCCGACTTGACCGTAGAACAGTTCAAATTCCAATCAGGACGTATGGGAACACTCTTGGCCAAAGCCGAATGGAACACAGATGCGCAGCAGATTGACATCAAGGCGACAGCAGACAACGGGCCTGGTTCTCAGACGCTTATCAATGGCTACGTATCGCCTGTGAGAAGCGACATCATGCTTGACATCACCGCCGATGGCACGAACATCGAGTTCTGCCAGTCGTTCACCAGCTCTTTCCTCAACGAAGTGACAGGTCAGGCTCACGGACGCGTCATTCTGTCAGGGCCATTGGACGAGCTCAACCTCACAGGTCAGATCGTTGCCGAAGGACAAACCACCGTCACAGCACTTAATACTACCTACACCTTGCCGCAAGACACCATCACACTGAAGCCCAACGACATACAGTTCAACCACTGTACCATCAAGGACCGTGAAGGGCAGACGGGGTACGTCACAGGACATATCCGGCACGAAAACTTCTCGAACTTCACCTTCGATGTCGATATTGAGGGCGAAAACCTTCTGGCTTACGACTTTCCAGATTTCGAAGATGGCAGCATTGTGTGCGGAACGGTTTACGTGACCGGCTCGGCTAACATTCACGGGCATCCTGGCGAGGTAACTATCAACTGCTATGCCACCCCAGAGCCACGTTCCACATTCGCCTATAACGCCACCAACCCTGATGCCATCAGCAACCAGGAGTTTATCACATGGAACAACGATGCCGACAATTTAAAGAAGAAGAATGATGAGAGTATTCATGAGACACTGGCCACATCGACCAACATATACATCAACTTCAATATCAACGCCATGCCCGAAGGTACACTACGCATCCTGATGGATGCCAATACCAACGACTACATATCGCTCAACGGTACTGGCAACATCAAGGCTAACTTCTATAACAAAGGCCCGTTCACCATGTTCGGAACATATACCGTAGAACGAGGCACATACGGCATCACCATTCAGAACATCATCAAGAAGAACTTCAACTTCCAGGATGGAGGTACTATCGTCTTTGGAGGCGACCCCTTCAATGCCAATCTGAACCTGCAAGCACAATATACCGTCAACGGAGTATCACTCTCAGACCTCAATCTGGGCAACTCGTTCAACAATAATACAGTACGTGTGAACTGCCTGATGAATATCTCTGGCACACCGGGGGCTCCGCGTGTGGACTTCGATTTCGAACTGCCTACCGTCAATGCCGAGGAAAACCAGATGATACGCTCTGTCATCACCAGCGAACAGGAGATGAACCAGCAGGTGCTCTATCTGCTGGGTATCGGACGTTTCTATACGCAGGGGGCCAACAACGCACAGTCACAGCAATACGGACAGACGCAACTCGCTATGCAGTCGTTCCTCTCAGGTACCGTGTCTTCACAAATCAACGAGGTGCTCTCACAGGTCATCAAGTCCAACGACTGGAACTTCGGTGCCAATATCTCCACTGGAAATGAGGGGTGGCATAATGCAGAATACGAAGGACTGGTCAGCGGACGTATGCTCAACAACCGTCTGCTCATCAACGGACAGTTTGGCTATCGCGACAATGCCACCCAAGCCACACCCTCGTTTATCGGCGACTTCGACATCCAGTACCTGCTCAACCGCAATGGCAACCTCGCAGTGAAAGTCTATAATCAGACCAACGACCGATACTTTACCCGTTCATCGCTCAATACGCAGGGTGTAGGACTGATTATGAAGAAGGATTTCAACGGCATCAACGACCTGTTTAATCTGACAAAAAAGAAATACTGACTGTTCTTGGCACGGATTTTGCTCTTTCGCATATCGAAATTACAAAAATAACAACAAAAAGATATGCAAAAAGGTAACATCGGGGTTACGACCGAGAACATTTTCCCCGTTATCAAAAAGTTTCTCTATAGCGACCAAGAAATTTTCCTGCGCGAAATGGTATCTAATGCCGTTGACGCCACGCAGAAGTTGAAGACCCTCAAGGAGAAAGGCGACTACAAAGACGAACTGGGCGACCTGACCGTTCGCGTAAGCCTGGATACCGACAAGGGCACCATCACCATCAGCGATCATGGTATTGGCATGACTGAAGAGGAGATTGACAAGTACATCAATCAGATTGCCTTCTCAGGCGTTACCGACTTCCTTGAGAAATATAAGGACAACGCCAACAATATCATCGGTCACTTCGGTCTGGGCTTCTACTCTTCCTTCATGGTTTCTAAGAAGGTTGAGATTATCACCAAGTCTTGGAAGGAAGGTTCAAAGGCTGTGAAATGGAGCTGTGATGGCAGTCCTGCCTATGAGATCGACGATGCTGAGCGCGCAGACCACGGTTCGGATATCATCCTCTATATCGACGATGATTCAAAAGAGTTCCTCGATAAGAACAAGCTGGAGCAGTTGCTCAACAAATACTGCAAGTTCCTGCCCGTACCCGTTGCCTTCGGCAAGAAGCAGGAATGGTCTAAGGAAGAAAGCAAAATGGTAGACACCGCCGAGGATAACATTATTAATAATGTGGCTCCACTGTGGACGTCGACTCCTTCAACGCTGAAGGACGAGGACTACAAGTCATTCTATCGTACCCTCTACCCCATGCACGACGAGCCTCTGTTCTGGATTCACCTGAATGTTGACTATCCCTTCAACCTCACGGGTATCCTCTACTTCCCTCGCATCAAGAACTCGCTGGAGCTGCAGAAGAACAAGATTCAGCTCTACTGCAACCAGGTATTCGTAACTGATCAGGTAGAGGGCATCGTACCTGAGTTCCTGACCCTGCTTCATGGTGTCATCGACTCACCCGATATCCCACTGAACGTATCGCGTAGCTATCTGCAGAGCGACCGTGAGGTGAAGAAGATCTCTACCTACATCACCAAGAAGGTATCAGACCGCTTGAAGGCTATCTTCAACGAGGACCGCAAGGCTTACGAAGAGAAATGGGACGACCTGAAGCTCTTCATCAACTACGGTATTCTGACTGAGGAGAATTTTTATGATCGTGCAAAGGACTTCTCTCTGTTCAAGGATACAGAGGGCAAGTACTTCACCTTCGACGAGTACAAGACCCTCATCGAGGCTGCCCAGAAGGACAAAGACGGCAACCTGATATATCTCTATGCCACCAACAAGGACGACCAGTACTCATACATCAAGGCCGCTCAGGACAAGGGCTACAGCGTACTGCTGTTCGACGGACAGCTTGACGTGCCCTGCATCCAGACTCTGGAACAGAAGTTCGAGAAGAGTCGTTTCACCCGCGTGGATGCTGACACCGTGGATCACCTGATTCAGAAAGAGGACAAGCCCAAGACAGACCTGAGTGACAATGAACGTGACAATCTGTCAGCCGTATTCCAGAGTCAGATGCCAAAGCTCGACAAGGCTGAGTTCATCGTTGAGGTCAATGCTCTTGGTGCAGAGCAGCGTCCTGTAGTCATCACCCAGAACGAGTGGATGCGCCGTATGAAGGAGATGAGTCGTTATCAGAGTGGCATGGGCTTCTACGGTCAGATGCCTGACACCTTCAACATCGTGCTGAACAGTGATCACCGTCTCATCAAGGACGTCCTTTCAACTTTAAACTCTCAACTTTCTACTGAACTTCAGCCCATCGAGAGCGAGATCAAGGGTCAGGAGGCCCGTCTGGCTGCCCTGAACCAGCAGACAGAGGGTAAGAAGCCTGAGGAGATCTCACAGGAAGTGAAGGAAGATAAGGCCAACACCCAGAAGGCTATCGACGAGCAGAAAGACAAGAAGCAGAACATCATCAACGGCTTTGCTGTTAATAACGACATCGTTCATCAGCTCATCGACCTTGCTCTGCTTCAGAACGGTATGCTAAAGGGCGAAGCATTGGATAAATTCCTGCAGCGCAGCGTTGAACTTATCAAGTAGACATTACAAAATAAGCATCTTTCATAGGGGACGGGAGTTATTCCGCCCCCTTTCTTTGGTATAAAACAAAAATTTTTCTCCCCTTTTTTAGGTATTTTCCCGATGATTTTGTAACTTTGCAGCCACGAAACAATAATCACTATTTTAAAATAGGTAACAATGATTTATTCTAAGGAAGTTGAAAACATGTGCGTTGTGGCCAAAGGCCCCAACCACGGTCCTGCTCCCATCCCCGAAGAGGGCAAGTGGATTCAGGCCAAAGAGATCAAGGACATTTCGGGCTATACCCACGGTATTGGCTGGTGCGCTCCTCAGCAGGGTGCTTGTAAGCTGAGCCTGAACGTGAAGGACGGCGTTATCCAGGAGGCTCTTGTTGAGACCATCGGTTGCACCGGTATGACTCACTCAGCTGCTATGGCTTCTGAGATTCTGCCTGGTAAGACCATCCTCGAGGCTCTGAACACTGACCTCGTTTGCGACGCTATCAACACCGCTATGCGCGAGTTGTTCCTGCAGATCGTTTACGGACGTACACAGAGTGCTTTCTCTGAGGGCGGTCTCGTAATCGGTGCTGGTTTGGAAGACCTGGGTAAGGGTCTGCGTTCACAGACTGGTACACTCTATGGCACTGTTGCTAAGGGTACCCGTTACCTGGAGCTGACCGAGGGTTACATCACCAAGCAGTTCCTGGATAAGGACAATCAGGTTTGCGGCTACGAGTACGTACACCTGGGCAAGATGATGGAAGCCATCAAGGACGGCATGGACGCCAACGAGGCTGTGAAGAAGTTCACCGGCTCTTACGGTCGTACCACTGCTGAGCAGGGAATTGTTAAGGCTATTGACCCACGTAAAGAGTAAGGAGGAAACAGATTATGATTAGAAAAGTATCATTCGAGAGCTACGAGCGTCGCATCAATCAGGTGCTGGCTGCTCTGAAGGAGAACGGCATCAATAGCATTGAAGAGGCTAACGAGATTTGCGAGAAGGCTGGCGTTGATCCCTACCAGATGTGTGAAGAGACCCAGCGTATCTGCTTCGAGAACGCAAAATGGGCATATGTATGCGGTGCTGCCATCGCTATCAAGAAGGGCGTTAAGAGTGCTGCTGAGGCTGCCGAGGCTATCGGTATCGGTCTGCAGAGCTTCTGTATCCCCGGTTCTGTTGCTGACGACCGTAAGGTAGGTCTTGGTCACGGTAACTTGGCTGCTCGTCTGCTCCGCGAGGAGACCGAGTGCTTCGCATTCCTGGCTGGTCACGAGAGCTTCGCTGCTGCCGAGGGTGCCATCAAGATTGCCGAGAAGGCTAACAAGGTGCGCAAAAAACCCCTCCGCGTCATCCTGAACGGTCTGGGTAAGGACGCTGCTATGATTATCAGCCGTATCAACGGTTTCACATACGTTCAGACTCAGTTCGACTACTACACTGGTGAGGTGAAGGTCGTTAAGGAAGTTCCCTACAGCGACGGTCCTCGTGCTAAGGTAAAGTGCTACGGTGCTGACGATGTTCGTGAGGGTGTTGCTATCCTGTGGAAGGAGAACGTTGACGTATCTATCACTGGTAACTCTACCAACCCCACCCGCTTCCAGCACCCCGTTGCTGGTACCTATAAGAAGGAGCGCGTGCTTGCTGGCAAGCCTTACTTCTCAGTAGCTTCAGGTGGTGGTACCGGTCGTACACTGCACCCCGATAACATGGCTGCAGGTCCCGCTTCTTACGGTATGACTGATACTCTGGGCCGTATGCACTCAGACGCTCAGTTCGCAGGTTCTTCTTCTGTTCCTGCTCACGTTGAGATGATGGGCTTCCTGGGTATTGGTAACAACCCAATGGTAGGTGCTACCGTATCTATCGCCGTGGAGATCGACCTGGCTCTGAACAAGAAGTAAAAAGGTCATCGACTGAATAAATGATGAGTAGGAAGGAAACGACATCGTTTTCTTCCTATTTTTTATGATGCAACTCTTCAATTCTAAGTGGCATACTTACAATAGCTAAGTGGCTTACTTATTATAAAAAGTGGCTTACTTATTATAAAAAGTGGCTTACTTATTATAAAAAGTGGCTTACTTATTATAAAAAGTGGCTTACTTATGATAGCTAAGTGACATAGTTGTGAAAAATACAGATACAGAGGTAACAGAGGTAACAGAGGTAACAGATGTAACAGATGTAACAGATGTTTTTTAAACTTTTCACGCGTACGTCTGTACTTATATATACACGCGCACGCGCAGACGTACGCGAAAAGTTTCAGAAAAACACATTTCCATCTGTATCTGTTACGCCTCATGGGGCTTCGTGGCAGTTAAAAATCATTAAAATTCAATCCGTATGCAATCACTTCGAACAGATTCTCAATAATATTGAGTAACTTTGCATCCGTTTTGCCCCACAGTGGGGAAATAGGAGTCAGGACAGGCGCTGACACCTATCTAATATTAACCAATTAAAAACTGTCTGAGAAACGTCTGTTCAGACAACAAAATGCCCTCTAAAGGGCGCAAAGAAATTTTATGTCAGAATTAACAAAGAACGTTCAGCCGTTGCAGGACTTCAACTGGGACGAGTTTGAAAATGGCACCGTAGCCAACGTGAGCAAAGAAGAGCTTGACAAGGCTTACGATGAGACCCTGAACAAAGTTGCCGATCATCAGGTTGTTGAGGGTAAGGTCATCTCAGTTGACAAGAAGGAAGTAGTCGTCAACATTGGCTACAAGAGCGACGGTATCATCCCCGCTGGCGAGTTCCGCTACAACCCCGAGCTGAAAGAGGGCGACGTAGTGGAAGTCTATGTGGAGACCGCTGAGGACAAGAAGGGCCAGTTAGTACTTTCTCACAAGAAGGCTCGTCTGAGCAAGGCTTGGGACCGCGTGAACCAGGCTCTCGACGATCAGGAGATTGTACAGGGCTACATCAAGTGCCGCACGAAGGGCGGTATGATTGTAGACGTATTCGGCATCGAGGCCTTCCTGCCTGGCAGCCAGATTGACGTTCACCCCATACGCGACTACGACCAGTTCGTTGGCAAGACAATGGAGTTCAAGGTAGTGAAGATCAACCAGGAGTTCCGCAACGTGGTTGTTTCTCACAAAGCTCTTATCGAGCAGGAGCTCGAGGCCCAGAAGCAGGAGATTATCTCTCGTCTGGAGAAGGGTCAGATCCTCGAGGGTACTGTCAAGAACATCACCTCTTACGGTGTGTTTGTTGACCTCGGTGGTGTTGACGGACTCATCCACATCACAGACCTGTCTTGGGGCCGCATCGACGATCCTAAGAAGATTGTGGAGCTCGACCAGAAGATCAATGTCGTTATCCTCGACTTCGACGAAGAGAAGAAGCGCATTGCTCTCGGCCTGAAGCAGCTCACTCCTCATCCTTGGGATGCTCTGGATGCTAACCTCAAGGTTGGTGACCACATCAAGGGCAAGGTTGTCGTTATCGCTGACTACGGTGCATTCGTAGAGGTTCAGCCCGGCGTTGAGGGTCTGATCCACGTTAGCGAGATGTCATGGAGCCAGCACCTCCGTTCAGCTCAGGAGTTCCTGAAGGTTGGCGACGAGGTAGAGGCAGTGATCCTGACCCTCGACCGCGAGGAGCGCAAGATGAGCCTCGGCATCAAGCAGTTGAAGGAAGATCCCTGGGAGACTATCGATGTTAAGTACCCCATTGGCAGCAAGCACACCGCTAAGGTTCGCAACTTCACCAACTTCGGTGTATTCGTTGAACTGGAAGAGGGCGTTGACGGCCTGATCCACATCAGCGACCTGAGCTGGACCAAGAAGATCAAGCACCCCAGCGAGTTCACTCAGGTAGGTGCAGAGATCGATGTTATCGTACTCGATATCGACAAGGAGAACCGTCGTCTCTCTCTCGGTCACAAGCAACTTGAGGATAATCCTTGGGATGTCTTCGAGGAGAAGTACACTGTTGGTTCTGTTCACACTGGTAAGATCACCGAGGTGCTTGAGAAGGGTGCTGTGATCTCTCTGGAAGAGAACGTAGAGGGCTTTGCTACTCCTAAGCACCTCGTTAAGGAGGACGGCTCACAGGCTCAGCAGGGCGAAGAGCTTGAGTTCAAGGTGATTGAGTTCAACAAGGACAGCAAGCGCATCATCCTGAGCCACAGCCGCACATTCGAGGATGCACAGCGTGAGGAGAAGCGCGCCGCTCGCAAGACTGCCGCTCCTAAGAAGAAGGAAGAAGGTCCGAAGATTGAAAACGTAGCAGCCGCTACTTCACTGGGCGATCTCGACGTACTGGCAGAGTTGAAAGCTAAGATGGAGAAGGGCGAATAATTCACGTCCAAACTACAGCTAATATAGCACAGGAAGTCTGGCTCCGAAAGGATGCCGGACTTCTTTCTTTTTAAATATTCGTTAAAACTACAGGCCGATAGCCACCAAATTCATTTTTTATTATTAATTTTGTATGCTATTTTGCCGTAATAGGCGTTTATAGCCCCTGAAGCGATTATAAAAGAATAATAATATAATGAATTTTAAATGGAATTACGAACCACCAACACCAGAACGGAAGCAACTCGCTGAAGAGTTGGGCGAAAAGATAGGGATGCATCCCGTACTGGCTCAACTGCTCATACAACGAGGCATCAAGACGGAGAGCGCAGCCAAAAGGTTTTTCCGTCCCATGCTCAACGAGCTGATTGACCCGTTTCTGATGAACGACATGGACATTGCCGTTGACCGACTGAACGATGCCATGGGACGCAAAGAGCGTATCATGATCTATGGCGACTACGACGTTGACGGATGTACAGCCGTTGCTTTGGTCTATAAGTTCCTGCTGCAATTCTACTCAAACATTGAGTACTACATCCCTGATCGCTATGAAGAGGGCTACGGCATCAGCAAGAAAGGACTGGACTATGCGGCAGAGACAGGCGTGAAACTGATTATCGTGCTCGACTGTGGTATTAAGGCTATCGATGAGATTGCCTACGCCAAGTCGCTTGGTATTGACTTTATCATCTGCGATCATCATGTACCCGATGATGAGTTGCCATGCGCGGTAGCCATCCTCAACCCCAAGCGCACTGACTCCACCTACCCATTCAAGCATCTATGCGGATGCGGTGTTGGATTCAAGTTCATGCAGGCCTTTGCCAAGAACAACGGTATCTCGTTCTCGCAGCTCATCCCCCTACTCGATTTCTGCGCCGTAAGTATTGCCGCCGATATCGTACCTGTAGTTGGAGAGAACCGCATCCTGGCCTATCACGGATTGAAACAGCTCAACCAAAACCCATCCGTAGGACTCAAAGCTATCATTGAAATCTGCGGACTGACAGGAAGGGAGATTACCATGAGCGACATCATTTTCCGTATAGGACCGAGAATCAACGCCAGCGGACGTGTTCAGAATGGCACAGAAACCGTTGACCTGCTCGTTGAGAAGGATATGCAGAAAGCACTCTCAGAAGCCATCCACATCAACGAATACAACGATCAGCGTCGCGACATTGACAAACAGATGACCGAAGAAGCCAACCAAATTGTGGCTCGTCTGGAAAGTCAGGAACACCAGTCGGCTATAGTGCTCTACGGTGAAGGCTGGAAGAAGGGGGTTGTAGGCATCGTGGCTTCACGAATGACTGATATGTATTTCCGACCTACGGTGGTACTGTCGTGCAACAACGGTATTGCATCAGGCTCAGCACGCAGCGTAGCAGGCTATGACATTTACGATGCCATCAAGAACTGCCGTGACCTGTTAGAAAATTTCGGTGGCCACACTTATGCCGTTGGATTGACACTCCGAGTAGAAAACATACCTGAGTTCCGACGCAGGTTCCAGAAATACGTCAGTGAACATATTCACATCAAACAGACAGAGGCAACACTGAACATCGAGGCCGAGATAGATTTCAAGGATATCACGAAGAAACTACACAACGACCTGAAACGCTTTGCGCCCTACGGACCAGAGAATCCCAAACCGATATTCTGTACCAGTCACGTCTACGACTACGGTACTTCAAAGGTCGTGGGCAAACAGCAGGAGCACATCAAACTGGAACTGGTTGATTCGCAGTCGAGCAACGTGATGAACGGCATTGCCTTCGGACAAAGTCAGGCAGCCAGATACATCAAGTCAAAGCGTTCGTTTGACATCGCATATACCATAGAGGAGAACATCTACAAACGAGGCGAGGTACAACTACAGATAGAAGACATTAGACCGTCAGAGGAGTAATAAGTGATGAGTGATAAATGTCATCTCATACTGAAGAAATACTGGGGATACGATGATTTCCGAGGCATACAGCAGGAAATTATCGAATCCGTTTTAGCAGGTCACGACACGTTGGGACTGATGCCTACCGGTGGAGGAAAGAGTATCACGTTCCAAGTTCCAGCCATGGCTCTGGAGGGGGTCTGTATCGTTATCACACCACTCATTGCCCTGATGAAAGATCAGGTGAGCAACCTGCGTCGTAGAGGAATACTCGCCTCTGCCATCTATTCAGGTCTTTCGCACGACAACATCCTTCAAACCTTAGAGAATGCCATCTTCGGAGGCGTGAAGATACTGTATGTATCGCCAGAGCGACTGGCTGCTCCCTTATTCCAGGAAAAATTCCGCCACATGAAGGTCAGCTTCATCTGCGTTGACGAAGCACATTGTATCAGCCAGTGGGGCTATGACTTCCGCCCTTCATATCTGTCAATCTCTGACATCAGGAAAGAGAAACCCGACATACCTATTCTGGCACTGACCGCAACAGCAACCCCTGAAGTCATCGACGATATACAACGACGGTTGAACTTCCGCGAGAAATGCGTCTTTAAGATGAGTTTCATGCGTAAGAATCTGGCCTACATCGTCAGACATACCTCCAACAAAAGCGCCCAACTAATCCATATACTGAACAGAGTCAATGATTCTGCCATTGTCTATGTTAGAAGCCGACAGCGAACCAAAGAATATGCCGATACACTCAACAGTAGCGGCATTAGCGCAACATACTATCACGCAGGACTGGAGAACACAGAGAAAGACCAACGTCAGAAAGCGTGGCAAGAAGACAAGGTACGCGTGATGGTGGCAACTAATGCCTTTGGAATGGGCATCGACAAGCCCAATGTACGCTGCGTCATCCATATTGACTGTCCAGACTGTATAGAAGCCTATTTCCAAGAAGCCGGACGCGCAGGACGCGACGGAAAGAAATCGTATGCCGTTCTGCTCTATGACCACAGCGACAAAGCGAAGCTGCAAAGGCGCATCAACGACACCTTCCCTGATAAAGCGTTTATCAGACAAGTGTACGACCAACTGGCTTATTTCTATCAGATTGCAGTAGGCTCTGGCTATAATGCCATCTTCGAATTCCCCGTAGAGCGATTCTGCAGAGTATATAGGCATTTCCCCATTCCAACCATCTCTGCTCTCAATATCCTGACACATGCAGGATATATTGAGTTCAAGGAAGAAGATGAAGCTCAGTCACGCCTCATGTTCTGCATCGAACGCGATGAACTGTACAGACTTCGCGGCAATGATCCTCAGGAGGATGCTATCATCGTAGCCCTACTGCGTAATTACACAGGATTGTTTCAAGGCTATCAATATATTGACGAAGGAGTGCTGGGAGAGCAATGCGGCATTTCGCAGCCACAAGTATATATGATTCTACGTTCACTTACCCAGAAAAGAATACTCAACTTCATCCCACAAAAGCATATTCCCTTTATCCGCTATGCCCAACGGAGAGAAGAGTCAGAACGACTGGTGTTCCCAACTGCTATCTATGATGACTTGAAGACCCGTTTCTCACAGCGTATAGAAAAGATGCTGGAATATGCCAATTGTGAAAACATCTGTCGCAGCAGAATGCTACTCAGATATTTCGGAGAGACGAAATCCGAAGATTGCGGACAATGTGATGTCTGCTTGAATGAAAGGCATTCCTTAACGCCATCGTCCTGACAACATCAGCGTTAGCGGTGGTCTATTACCTTATAACCCTCCTTATATCTGTCGGCGGGGAATACGAACTGCGCATCCGACACATTTCCTGAACGGAAATTGCTGATTTTAATCTTCACCCAAAAGAAAGCCACCTTTAACTTCAGGTACTTTGGGGTTAAGGTCTTCTTATCGACAGTAGCCACAACCTCTTTGACCGTACCTTTGGCGTGTTTCTTTTGTTTCAGATCAAAAATGAGGTTCTCACCTTCCTCATGCATTGCATAAGTAAAATCATCGAGCGAGAACTTGAACTTACCCGAATACTTGTCCTTCTTGTCGGAGTTGGCATGATGAATAGCTATCGTCTTCTTCTTTTTCCACACCATGTAGGCCGTAACACCATCGTTCCAGGTGTTCACACGTTCATCTGAGAAGCATTGTTTCTTACCCTTATACCAAATGACACCATGAGTCTTGTATATGCCAATAATATTGACATCATAGCGAAGGGTTGAACCCTGGGGGCCAAACACCATATTATATATTTTCACGAATTCATGACGGGCATCAGTTTGTGCTGCCCCAGCAGTCGCACCCGACGCTGAGACAGCACAACAGAACAGGAAGAAAAGCGTACTAAGTATCTTACTCATCACTTACTCATCCTGCCGCTTTATTTCACCGTGACCGTCAGCGGCTCACGTATTCCACGCATCGTCCAGTCTATGCGCTGCTGCCATTCTGACTGCGTACGCACGTCAAACTTTGACCATGCGGAACCGAAATAATAGGTATAGGGTTCACCAGTATAGTTGTCTACAATGCCAAGTGCATGACCTTCGCCTCCACTGACCTTCTGCTTCATAGGCAGCACCTTGGTCTCTCCTACGCCATTGGGGAATAGCGCAGCCACAAAGAGCTGGCAGTTGTTCACTGCGACATTATCCGTTGGGTCTGCATACTGTACATAGTCCTTACCAAGCACTATACCTTGTTTGGCTTCTGAATGGATTACGACACCCGTAGCAAACTCCAGAGGCATCGTGATACCATCGTACCAAACCGTTGTCTTACAGAAATTCGAACCTTTGTCAATGGAAATAATACGATGCTCCGTCACAGTATCACCCTCTACGACTGCAGGTTTATAATCAAGTTGTACCGTCATACGCAGCGGACCCATATCAATCATTTTGTAGTCGTTAAAGCAGTAGGGATAGACAAGTTCATCATCAACCATCAAGGCTGGTGCACCACATCCCAATGTCGCACCCACCTTATACAGATCAGAACCGCGACCGTGATCATGATGATAGGAGTTCAGCCGATAGAGCGAGTCACCTCTTTGACGGTTCTCCTTACGCAGTCGCTCCACCTCTGGCATCATCACAACATCCTCTATCCAATAACGCTGGTCAAGCACCAATTCGGGCGTGTTCTTTGTCCACACATCTGTTCCAAAACTCTTCTCGCCAGTTTTTTGCAACGCAGGACCATAGACGCGATATGCCCCACGGTCGTTCTCCCATGCAAAGTCATCCTTGCGCTCAGGGAAGATGCGACCGTAACAGACGGTCTTGTAGTATTTGGGCGTTCCACGTCGGATGGTGAAGGTCTGCTTACCTTTGGGACAGACACCTGCTTCGATGAGAATCTTGCCTTCGGAAGACAACTGATAGGGAACCTCCAGACCAGCCACATCACAAACGATAAACTGGCGTCCACCGTGAATATCCAGTTTCTTGAACACAGAGTCGGCACTAACCTCTATCACCTGCTCACGATATTCGTTGGCAGTATTCTCCACAGTCACCTTCACTTCGGCCTTATTTTTCTTGGAATCCTCATAGCGCAGATGCTCACAGGCAGCCAAGAGAAAGGCGCCTGTACCGAAATTCGCCTGCGAACGGGCATTAACGGTCTTTGTGGGATCGGGCTTTTCACCGATGGGCTGTACATAACCCACACTACCATCAGGCTGCAGGGCCGTTTGAGTAAGATATTTCCACGCTTTCTCAATGACGGGTTCATAAGTCGAGCGATTCAGCAAGCCATTATTGACCCCCCATAGCATACCATAGGTGAAGAATGCCGTACCAGATGTCTCAGGTCCAGGAGCATCTTCTTCGCAAAGCATTGAGCGACTCCAATAGCCATCAGGCCGCTGTACGCGAGCCACTCCTTCAGCCAGTTCACGGAAACGCTGTTCGAAGAACGGACGGTTCTTGTAATCCTTAGGCATATCGCTGAGTACTTTTGCCAATCCTGCCAGCACCCAACCGTCACCGCGAGCCCAAAAGCTCTTGCCACCGTTACATGCAGTTTTCACTTTAGGCCAGATATACTTGGCATCACGGTAATAGAGCTGCTCGTCCTTATCGTACATCAACTCATCAGCCCATTTATAGTTTTCGTAGAGTTTATCCAGATATTTCACGTCGCCAGTAATCACATAGAGTTTGGTAAACACAGGCATCACCATATAGAGCGCATCTGCCCACCACCAGAAATCATTCTGAGGCTGACGCACTTCATAGTCCATCACTTCGATAGCACGGGCTATCTTGTAGTCATCGGGCTGATACCGATAGATATCCATATAGGTCTGGAAACAGATCTGCCAATCACCGAAGAGCACGAAGTCCTGTCCCTCGCCGTAAGTCTTATACTTCCATTTCGAGGGATCCTTCTCTCGCGCCCCCTGCCAATCGTTATAGCGGGCCCAAGTGTCACTGTAAGCCATCCATCGGGCTACACCAAGCAACTTATAAGCTTCCATATTCCCGGTATGGTAAGCCGCCTCGTCCCAGAATGAGCGGACTCTCGGGTTATGATTCTGCTGCCAATAGTCGTTAACCTTGGTTATCATCTCGATGGTAGAGAGAGGCTTTTCAACCTGACGCTTCTTTTTCTTTGCATCAGCAGTGAAGCATACAGCCAACACAACTAATAATAATGTAAGTCTTTTCATGTGGATTATAGTTTTATTGATTTAATTTCTCGTTAAAGAAGTTTACACACTGACGGAACAGATGGTTACGCGTATTGCCACCAAAGATACTGTGATTCTTATTGGTATATACCAACTGTCGGAAGTCCTTGTCGGCCTGTACGAGCGCATCCATATAGACAGCACTGTTCTGATAATGCACATTGTCATCAGCTAGTCCATGAACGAGCAAGAGCGCACCGTGCAGTTTTTCTGCACGGGCTATGGGACACACCTCATCATAGCCCGATGCATTCTCTTTAGGCGTACGCATGAAACGCTCTGTATAAACGGTATCATAGAAACGCCAGCAAGTGGGAGGTGCGATAGCCACACCACAACGGAAAACGGGACGTCCCTCAGACATTGACATCAGCGTGTTCCATCCACCATAACTCCAACCCCAGATTGCGATGCGGTCTTTATCGACATACAACTGCTGCCCCAACCACAGGGCTGTCTCCACTTGATCTTTAGCCTCCAGTTCACCCAGTCGCAGATAGGTGCATTTCTCAAACTCAGCTCCTCGTCCACCTGTACCACGATTATCTACGCAAACGCAGATATAGCCCTGCTGACAGAAGTACTGCTCCAAGATAGCTCCCTGACCACTCATACCAATGCCCCAGGCATTCTTCACCTGCTGCGAACCAGGTCCACCGTACTGATACATAATGACGGGATACTTCTTATTGGGATCAAAGTTCTTTGGCTTCACCATATAACCGAAAAGTACCACATTTTCACTGGTTGTAAAGAAGATGTATTCCTTTTGGCCCATATCGTAGGAGTCGTACTTCTGTTTCAATTCTTTATTATCAACAAGGGTTATGAGCGTCTTTCCCTGATTATTACAAAGGGAATAGACTGAGGGATTATTCATATCGCTCCACTGACAGAGGAAACTCTTGAAGTCTGCAGAGAAGATAGCAGAGTTCCAACCATTCTTTTCAGTCAGGCAGTCCACCTTACCGTCCTTATGCGACACATAGACCTTCTGATCGGTAGGTCCATCGTTGAGGGCAGCAAAATAGAGGTCGCCCGTCAATTCATTGTATCCGTAAACATCAGTAACAATAGAATGTCCCTTTTCACCCACACGAATGGACTGATTAAAATCGCCAACACTGCGCACCAGTTGTCCGTTGAGATTATAGAGGTAAATATGGTTATACCCATCGCGCTCACTCGTCAAAACCAGGTGTCTGTCGGTGATAGCAAGATTGGCAAAGACATTCTCGTTGATATACTTTTCCACTTTATCCTCGATAATCAGCTGACAGACAGTGCTCAGTGGATTCACTGCATAAATCTTCAGACAGTCTTGATGACGGTTCAAGGTAAAAGCCAACACCTTCGATGCATCGCTCGTAGCCTTGATACGGGGAATATAGCCGTCGGCATCAAGAGGGAGCTGCATGGTACGTGTCTGATGGCTCTTAATATCATAGCTCAAGATACTCACCTTCGAGTTATCATCGCCCGCCTTCGGATACTTATAAGTATAAGCATAAGCACCTTTGTTTTCCTCATCCAGATGGAACATCGGCATCGAGTATTCCTTCACCTGCGACTCATCATAGCGCACCCATACAATCTGCTTGGAGTCGGCCGTGAATACCATCGATGAATTAAAAGAGAACTCCTCCTCGTTCACCCAGTCGGGAATACCATTGATGACCTCATTAAACTTGCCGTCCTTCGTCACCTGACTCTCAGCATTATTGTAGAGCAACTTTACAAGGTGGATGTTATTGTCACGTACAAAGGCCACCTGTTCTCCGTCAGGACTCCAGACAGGTGTCTGCTGAGGGCCACCATCGGAAAGCGGTTCCAGTTTGTTGTTAGTAATATTGAAGATATAGTAGACAGCTGTGAACGAACGGCGATAAATGCTTTTCGTCTGTGTCTGAATCAGCATACGGTTGCCCTTAGGACTCATCACATAGCCATCCACCTTGTTAACTTTGGCACCTCTGGCTTTCTCTGCATCAAAGAGTACTGCCACCTGCTTTCCTGTCTTAAAGGAGTATTGCACAATTTGCTTGCCGTTGGTCGAGATCTGTGTGTATGTCTCACCGTCAGCCATCGGATTCACGGCTGCGATCGTCTGCTCTCTGAAAGCCCCCTTTGTTATTTCCTTAAGGTCAAGTCTCTGTGCTGCAACAATTTGGCTCATCATAGCCCATAAAAATGCAGCTGTTATCATCACATTTTTCATCTCTGCTTATGAATTTTGAAGCAAAAATACGAAAAATCCGTGAATTACGTAAAAAGAATCTCCAAATAATTTCCGTTATTGATGATTTTTAGCATTCAAGAGTTGCTCGACACTTACTTTCGGATGCGCTTTCATGTACTTTTCCACATTCGCCACTTCATCATTAGTAAATACCTTACGCTTCGTCACCTTATTTACCACATACAGTATCTTGCCCATATGTTCATGGCGCAGAGCCGCTGAGTCGGCAGCTTCCTCAGACATCGGATAGTGGCGCAGCAGATAGAACGCCAGGCAATCAGGCACGATATAGTCACGTGTCATTGTACTACGCTGCCTTTCCGTATAGTCATAACGCTGATAGATGGCATTGTCGGCTCCCAGATACTTATCCAATGCTATGCCCACCAGCGTATCGTCTACTACAATACTCTGATCCAGCGAGCCTATCTGCGCATAGACACGTGGCACCGTCATGCCAGGCAACAAGCGTTTCAGTTCATTGAATGCATCGGTCAGCAGAACATTCACATCTTCAATATCGGCATATTGCACACTCACCTCACGCATCAGAGCCTGTAGTGTGCTGTCTTGGAAGAAAAGCAGGAAGCGTGAATTGATATCAGGCTCATCCACCATTCCGAGCTGCAACACGTCCTCTATCAGTATGCGGGTCTCGGCAGGATACATCGTCTTCATCTGCTGAAGGGCAGCAAAGTCACCAGTAGTCAGATACTGCAACTCTATCCTGTCAAAGCGTTCTATCACCAACTCACCCTTCTTGCATTCTTCGTCAGCAGTACGAAAGTTCCACTGACATCCAATGCAAGCACATAAAGCCAAGAGCAGTATGAGATAGATATTCTTCAACGCCTACTTTATCGTTTGTTAAATTCGGATGCAAAATTACTAAAAAACCTTGAATTACCCAAATTTTAACCTAAAATTTTTTAACAAGAATCTTCTATTACGCACTTTTCTGTTACTTTTGTAGAAACTAAAACATCATGAAATATCTTATTATAGCTTTTTCGCTTTGTCTCAGCATGGAGATAGGCGCACAACAGACATTCAAAGTAAACGTATATAATCCTTTGAAAATGGAGCGAAGCGACCAGCCCGTCGTTCTTTCGCTTGAGAAATACGGTGAGGTGCGCTCTGCATTGGTGAAATGCGGTGAGCAGGAGATTCCCTGCCAACTGGACGATATCAACTTGGATGAACAGTTCGACGAACTATGTTTCTTTGCCGACCTGAAAGGCAAAGAGCAAAAGACCTATACTATCTCACTTTTCAGCGAGGGCGAGCCTCGTCCCTACACTGCACGCGTCTATGCAGAGATGGTGATGCGCAACGACAAAGTGAAGGAGAAAAACAAGCACAACAACTTCGTGTCGAGTTTAACCGTTCGCGGTGACTGTGCTAACTCCTATAACCTGCTGCACCACCACGGAGTGGACTTCGAGAGTGAGCTCAACGGCATTCGTATATATTTCGACAAGCGTCAGACGCTGGATTTATATGGAAAGTTCCAGAAACGGCTGGAGCTGCAAGCCACACAGTTCTATACGCAGGATGACCAGAAGAAGGAAGGCTACGGCGACGATGTGCTGTGGGTAGGTAATACCTTCGGATTGGGTGCCTTTCGTGGATGGGACGGCAGTGAGCCTACGATGATTGACCCTGTAAAGAACCGTACCCAGCGCGTTGTTTCCTACGGGCCGCTACGCACCATCATCGAGATTATAGACCAAGGATGGATGCTGCCTGTCAGCAAGAAACGTGTCAACATGACCCTTCGCTATACCCAATATGCCGGTCATCGCGATACTGACGTGGATATCATCTTCAACCAAGACACAGAATACGAACTGTTCTCCACGGGCATCATCAACGTGAAAGGCTCGGATGAATTTTCCGACCAGCAAGGGCTGCGTGCCTGCTGGGGTACCGACTACCCCTCTACAGACACCGTAAAATGGAGTCGCGAGACGGTGGGACTTGGTATTCTGATTCCCCGTCAGTACATCGTCAGCGAGGAGAAAGCCAACAAGGATAACTATGCTTTTGTGGTGAAGCCGAAGGGCAGGACAATGAATTACAAGGTCGTGTATTGCTCTGACAACGAGACATTTGGTATGCACTCCGCAAAGGAATGGTTCGATTGGCTTAAAGTATGGCGTAATGAGGTTGACAGCCCCGTTATACTTTCATCAGTTCAGCCATAATCATATCGCTGACAAAGAGTCCCTCACGGGTCAATCGAAGACAATGACCGACGTGTTTCAGGAGTCCGTCTACAATATATCTTTGTGCTTGATGCAAACAATAGTCAGCATATTCTGGTGAGAATTTTTCGAGCGAAAGACCGTTGGATGTCCTAAGGGCCGTCATCACTATTTCGTTGTAATGATTGTCAGGGGTGAGCAGTTCGTGTTCCGCACAGGGCTCACCTTTTTCCATGCCCTCCATATACTGCATGATATCCGCTACGTTCCATTGTCGGTTTTTCCCGTCGAACGAGTGTGCGGCAGCTCCCAATCCAATGTAGGGTGTCTGGTTCCAGTAGCTGCTGTTATGACGAGAATGAAAGCCTGGCTTCCCCCAATTGCTAATCTCATAATGCTCAAATCTTGCCTCAGATAAAGCATCTATCAGTCGGTAGTACATCGCCCGGCTCACCTCCTCATCGACCTCGCTCACCTCGCCTCGCTCCAGCATTTTATAGAGTAGTGTGCCTTCCTCGTATTGCAGGGCATAGGCCGACAGATGCTCTACGTTGATCCCCACGACCGATTGTATGTCACGCTCCCACTCTTCCATCGTTTCGTTGGGAAAGCCGTACATTAAATCCACACTGATATTGCCTATGCCAGCCTTTCTCAGACGTTCTACGGCCTGCGGCACTTGTTCTGCCGTATGTCGCCTTCTAAGGAACCTTAGACGCTCTGGCGAAAAGGTCTGCGCCCCCATCGACACGCGGTTTACGGGCAGCGAAGCCAGCACTCTCGCGAACTCGTCGGTCACGTCATCAGGATTGCACTCTATCGTCACCTCGGCTTTCGACGACACATCAAACACCTGATACATATGTGAGAAGAGCTGTCTCAGCTGATCCTCAGACAGTTGCGAAGGCGTTCCTCCTCCCAAATACGCCGTCTCTATCCTCTCACCTCTCACCTCTCGCTCCGCACCTCTCAGTTTCATCTCCCTACACAAGGCATCCACGTATCGTTGCCTCAGCGACATTGACGTGGTTGAGTAGAAGTCGCAATACACGCAGCGACTCTTGCAAAATGGAATATGGATATACAGGCCAGACATATCTATTTGTTCACGTAACACACATTGACGATGCAAAGTTACAAAAAAATCCCTTTTACTTCCTCAACTTTTCACTTTTTGTTACCTTTGCACTTGAAAAAGAAAGCATTATGAAGACAGAACTGATTCTCGTAGGGCGCACCGTGAACAAGCATTTCGTTGCCGGCATTGATGACTATGCAGAGCGCATCAACCATTATATGCCCTTTGGCATCACCACCATCCCTGAATTAAAGAGCACGAGAAACCTCTCTGAAGAGCAGCAGAAGACTGCCGAGGGCGAACTCATCTTGAAACAAATTCAGCCCCAGGACACTGTGGTGCTGCTTGATGAGCGCGGCCGTGAGCCCCGCAGCATCGAACTGGCCTCGTGGCTTGAACAGAAACGCCATACGGCCCGCCGACTGGTCTTTGTCATCGGTGGACCGTATGGATTCTCGCCTGCCGTCTATCAGCGTGCCAACGAACAACTGTCGCTCTCACGCCTGACGTTTTCACATCAGATGGTGCGACTTGTGTTTACAGAGCAGCTCTATCGTGCCTGTACGATTATCAAGGGCGAGCCTTACCATCACGAGTAGGCAACGCTATCTTCACGCTCTTCATGCCGGGTAAGGATGCCGTTAGCATCACGTTGCCAGTCTTCTGGCAACGTGAGCGCAGTATGACCGTACAGGTGCCGTTATAGAGGCTTCGCTCATGGCCTACAGTCATCTCGTTAGAGTTAATGTCGCCGTTCACCACGCCTACGATATCCGCATCGCCTTCAACGGTGAATGTCACCTTCCCCAACGCCGTTGGCACCCTGCGGCCTTTCTTGTCGGCAGCCACTATCTGCACATGCTGCAAGTCCATGCCGTCGGCCTGCCATTCGTTATTGTCGGCTTCCGCCTTCAGGCTCACGGCCTCGCCCGTAGTCTCTATATGATGACGAGCCACCTCGCGTCCGTCTTTGCGTGCTATAGCCATCAGTTTACCTGGCTGATACTCCACATCGTTCCATCGTATCTGGTTCCTCAGCTTCGCATCGTTCACGTTGTTCTGCTTCTTGCCTAAAGACTTTCCGTTGAGCACCAGCTCCACCTCGTCGGCATTGGTATAGGTGATAAGCTGCAGCTTCTGCCCCTCCACCCTGTTCCAATGGTCGCTCATGCCGTCATTTCCTGTCTGCACACCGTTCCACATCTGGTCGCCTTTCTTGTCGATGACAGCGATATGCACTACGGGTTCGTCGGGTTTGAAGAAGCTCTTCATGTAGTAGGCCTTGGACTTGGGGTTCAGTTCCAGGTCGAACACACCCTGGCTCCATCCCTTTGCAGGCCATCCCTGACTCTCGCCCAGATAGTCGATAGCTCCCCAGTAGGCCAGTCCTATGACCTTATCGAGATTCATCTCAAAGTAGTTCTGTCCCATAGCAGCCACAGAAGCCTCACTCTGGTAGAACTTCATCCAGGGGAAACGGTGTCCGTCGCCAGGGAAGTACATATATCTATAGTTGTATGCCTGCACATCGGTAATCATTGCCAGGTCGCAAGGCAGCGAATCGGTCTGCCAATTGCGATAGCGGGGATGCATAGCCACGGTGACCAGCCGGGTGGAGTCGTAACGCTGAATCAGCGTCTTCATCAGTTTATACATGGTTACGCCGAAATCATTATACGGCTGGTTGGGATCTTGCTGAAGTTCATTACCCAGACTCCACATCACCACAGAAGGTGAATTTCTGTCGCGCTTCACCCATTCTGGTACATCCTTCTGCCAGAGTGCCTCGAAAGCCACTCGTCCACCGGTATGCTGTCGCGTCCACTTATCGTACAGTTCATCAACCACCAGGATGCCATTTTCGTCGCACAGATTTATGAACTCACGGCTGTAGGGATTGTGGCTGGTGCGTATATGGTTGATGCCGTATTGTTTCATCAGCTTGATACGCTTCTCTATGGCACGCGGATAGGCGGCTGCTCCCAGCGCACCCAGTGAGTGATGGTTGGCATAGCCTTTCAGCAGCACTTTCTTGCCGTTGAGCAGGAGTCCCTGTTCAGGCGTTATCTCTATGGTGCGAATGCCGAAACGCTCCTGATACGTATCCACCGCTACCCCCTTCTCATTGTAGAGTGTTGCCTTTAGAGTATATAGGTTCGGATGCTCCATGTCCCACAGCTGCGCATCCGGAATCTCCACCTCCACCAGTTGCTGCTCTACGATACGTGTAGGCGTTGAGCGACGCATCTCTACCCTGCCCTCGTACACCGTCTTTCCCTGCGGATCCTGTATGCTCAGGGCTATAGGCATCTTCTTATCTTTTCCCCTGACGTTCACCTCTGCCGCGATAGTCACAAAACGGTTCTCACGCGTGGTAATCTGCAGCGGATGACGCTCGAAGAAGAGTTCGCGGTTGGTGCTCACCAGACGCACATCCCTGAAGAGCCCGCCGCCGGTGTACCATCGCGAATTATTAGGTTCGCGCGTATCGGCACAGACAGCAATCACGTTGTCCTGCCCTATGTTCAATTCATTGGTCACATCTATCTGGAAACCCACGTAGCCATAGTCGGTACCGCCCACACACTTACCGTTCACATACACGTCGCCCACATACATAATGCCTCCGAAATCGAGCAGCAGTCGGCGGCCTTTCAGCGAGTCGGCAGGCGTGAGGTGCAGCCTGTACCATCCCTTGCCCATTTCCTTGAAGCCCCGGCTCGACAGGCGGCTCTTGATGTTTGCCGCAGGGTCGTTGTTGTCTGCCTTCTCGTCAGCGGCAGGAGCCACCCACGGCTGTTCTATCTGGAAGTCGTGAGGCAAGTTCACCCTGCGCCACGCCTTGTCGTTCAGCCCTACCGCCTCGCCGTTCTCTACGTCGCCAGCATGGAAAAGCCATCCGAAATCCAGGGTCTCAACACTCCGCTGAGCCATAGCCCCACCTACGCCCATGATAGCCAAAGCCAGCAAAACCAATAATCTCATTCTCTTCATTTTGATTTGTTTGTTTTTAGTTTCTGAGTACAAAGGTACGAAAAAAAAGACACACACGAACAATATACGCCATATTTTTTTGTAAGTATGCCATTTAGCACTCGTAAGTATGCCACTTATGATCATAAGTATGCCACTTACGATGGCTAAGTGTGCCATTTACGATGGCTATGTGTGCCTAATAAAAGAAAAAGAAAGCTATAACTGAAAGAATTGTAGCTATAATTCTTGCGATAATAGCTACAATTCAAAAAGGATTTGGCCTAAATTTATTTATTTCTTGGTGCGGACAGCATCAAGGAAGTCGGTCATTTTCTTCAGGTTCTCGGCAGAATACATACCCATACCGTGACCGCCTTCCGGCTCCAGAGTAATCTCGGTCTTAACGCCCAACGCCTTCAGGGAGTCGTAGAGCTTCTTACCCTGACAGCAGGGAACAACATTATCCTTCACGCCGTGGAACACAATGAGGGGTACATCGTCCTTGTCGATATAAGGAAGAAAACTGACGGAGAGGTATTTGTCAGGATCTACGTCCTTCTTGCTATTGACAAGGGCATCCTCAGGACTTGAAGGGCCGAACGACATATGTTCGCCACATTCCATATCGGTCACGTCAACAGGACCTGACCAGTCGCAAGCGGCATTCACGAAACTGCTCTCCTTGGTAAAGTTGCCCACAGCACCTTCGATATCCAGTTCTTCCTTACCCACCTTGGTCTGACCCACACCGTTGGTAACAGCACAAAGGGTAGCCAGATGACCACCAGAAGAGAAGCCAGAGGTAGCGATGAACGAAGTATCGAACTTATAGGTCTTTGCCTCGCCACGAATAAAACGTACCACAGCCTTGATATCATTAATCTGTGCAGGCCACTTGGCATCGGCACTGGAACGGTGGTTAGGACAAACAACAGCATAGCCGGCTTCGAGGAGCGACTTCACGATGGTACCTATATCGGCTGCACCTTTGCTGCTGTTTGAGAACCAGGCACTGCCATAGACGTGTACCACGACAGGATAAGCGGCCCTCTCCTGCTTGGGCAGATAAATGTCGCAAGTATGGTAGGCTTTGTCATCGCCTGCATAGTTAACATCCTTCCATTGCTGTGATGTCTCGATGTTGGCTTGCTGCTGGAAGCCTCCAAAGCCTCCTGCCGGCTGCGCCATCAAAGAAGTAGCGCTGAGCATTGCTGCACTACAGACAATCGTCTTCAGATAATTCTTCATAGGGCTTGTTTTGATTTTTAACGTATTTGGTTTTTATTTATCGATTTCTACTATTACTGATGCATAACAGACCAAAGGGTTTAATCCATCCTACGGTTTTCTTAATCCCATAGAATAGTTTTAGCCCTGCAAAGGTAAGGAAAAAAAACAAATTATGGCCATAATTCATTTATTTTTGGCCAAAATTTTAAAAATAATGGCCATAATTTTTTCTTTTATATTTAAAATCATTATCTTTGCATCGTTCTTTCCCTTAGTAAGCAGAGTCTTTATAAGGCAAAAGCCCAAAAGTGGAGGAATCATATTTTATGATTAGGCGTTTACTTTAACGCTTTGTTCTTTGTCAATCCGAATCTCGCAAATTCAACTCGACAGAAGACAAGGCAACAGTAGATGTCACCGGATATGTATCCATTGTTCCATGAATGCAAGCCAAAATTATGGCCGCAAGAATGGATTTTGATGGTATATGTCAGCGTGGGCTCTGCATGTTGCTCGTTCTTTGTCGAGTGGGCAATGCGAGAGCCTTGGATTGAGTGAGCGAGCAATGAGGTACAGCAACTCACGCTTTTTCGTATCTATATGTACCATATATTAAGAATCTGAAAAGAATACGGTAACCCGTCCTTGACTTTGAGTGGCTGGCGAGGGCAAGAAAACTTGAACTGAAAAATGAAAAGTCGTTTATCTGTTCTGCTATTGCTATTGACAGTTGCAATTAATGGTTGGGCATTGAAAGTCGAGCGAATCAGTGTGGCACATGACTTTGTGGTGGATGGAATCTATTATAAGTTCAATGCTGGAAGAGAAAGTGTGTCTGTTTACATGAACACATCTTGTTATTACTGGAATTATTATTATCACACACTGCCTGCAGGTTATTCCGGTGACATCGTTATTCCCGAAAGTGTAACTTACGAAGGAGTAAACTACCCTGTAACAGCTATTTCCAAATGTGCTTTTGTTAATTGCGCAGGGCTGACCTCTGTGACAATTCCCAGTACAGTAAAGACAATTGAAGAGGGAGCTTTTTATCATTCTGGACTAACATCACTCACTATCCCTAGTACTGTCACGAGCATCGGAAATGAAGCTTTTGCTCAAAGTGCATTAGTTTCGTTTACTTTCCCAGGCAGTGCCCCGTCATTAGGTTTTGAGGCATTCCGTGGGTGCTCTTCATTAAAAAATGTCGTTATAGATGAAGGGGTAACCTATATCGGAGAAAACGCATTCTATCAGTGTGGGGCACTTGAGAGTGTCGTGATTCCCAGTTCTGTCAGTCGAATCGAAAAACTGGCCTTTGCTGACTGTAAGAAATTGACATCTGCAGATATACGATGCACTCTGACCGAGATTGAGAATGGCGGGTTTAAGAATTTAGGAATTAACATTTTTTCTCGTTGCTTTGCAGACTTAAATGTATCTGTACCTGATCATAATTCTGGGATTGCATTATTCTTGACCTGTGCATTTGATGCTCAAGTGAATACGGCTAATCATCACATTTATGTGAATGGAGAACTACAAACAGATTTCGTCATACCAGAAGGTGTATCAGCCATTCCGACTTCAGCATTTGTTAAAACAACTGATATGAAATCCATCATTATCCCATCGAGTGTTACGACTATAGGTAAACAAGCGTTCTATCAGTGTACGAATCTTGAAAGTCTTAGTATGCCATCTGTTACGACTATTGGCGAAATGGCATTTGAACAATGTTCCAGTTTGACCGACATAGGCAAACTTACGGAAATAAAGTCAATTGGTAAAAATGCTTTCAGAAGTTGTGCCGCCTTGTCAAGCGTGTCTTTTGGAAAGAAAATTGAGTATCTTGAGTATGGTGCCTTTAATGGATGTACAGGAATTACAAAAGTAGATATCGGAGACTTACGTAACTGGTGCAAAGTAACAATTAATGCTGGCGTGACTGATCAACTTCGTTTTCGTGAGACAAATCCTATTGGATATGGCCATAAGATATATGTGAATGGAAAAGAAATCCAAGAACTGACTATTCTCAATGGTGTTACAGAAATATCCAATGGTGTGTTCTTTGGTGCCAATCACTTCGACATTGTGCATATTCCTTCCAGTGTTACCCGTATAGGACATTTCGCTTTTGGCAATTGTTCCAGTCTGGAAACAGTGGACTGGGGGAGGAATCCTACAGTAACAGAACTGGGTAACGGCGCTTTCTATGGCTGCACAAATTTAAGCGAAATATCACTGCCCAGTACGATTACGACAACAGGCGAGCAATTGTTCAAGAGTTGTACGTTGCTGGTGGATGTCACTTTGTCTGAAAATCAAGAACAGATAAGTGCCAGTGCTTTTGAAAACTGCAGTACCCTGGTATCACTGGAAATACCGGAAAAAGTGAAAACAATAGGTTCGTATGCTTTGAGTTCTTGTGCATCGTTGAAGTCAGTGACGATACCTGCTTCTGTTGAGACTATAAATACAGATGCATTTGCCTATAGTTGGAATATGGAAGCCGTACACGTTTCTGATTTAGCAGCTTTTTGCCGCATCAAATATGGGAATGACCAAGATCCGACAGGCCACTGGGCATATCAGGAACGATATAGCAATCCTTTGCAACAAGCACATAACTTGTATTATAACGGGGAGTTGGTCACGGATTTGGTGATTCCCTATGGCATTACCGAAATTGAACCATTCGCCTTTAAATATGCTACTTGCTTAAAATCCGTCACTATTCCTAGTAGTGTTACAAGTATAGGAGAAGAAGCTTTTATGAATTGTACAAATATAACCTCAGTGACGATACCTGCTTCGGTTACAAGTATGGGGAGCGGAGTATTTAAACGTGGGGCAGGAGCCACTGTTTACCCGACAGAGAAAGTGGCACTACATATAGAAGACTTGGAAGGATTTTGCAAGAATCATTTAGGGACTCAGATGGGACCTCTTGGGATTACAGGCAATGTAGATCTGTATGTAAATGGGAAAATGATTTCCGATTTGGTTGTTCCTGAATCCATAGAAGATCTTGGGGCAGAATTTCAGGGATTCAGCATACGAAGTGTAACGCTTCCATCAACACTCTCCGATATTTCTCCAAAAGCATTCTATTATTGCTTCAATTTGAAGAACATCTATTCCAAAGCACGTATGGCTCCTGTAATAGGTCAGTCGGCAAAGGGCTTTACCATTGACAATGACCCAGTAAGAGGGTTGTCAAGTACCCTGACAAACATTTATGTTCCTCAGGGAAGAACTTCCAATTACTCAAAAAGCTGGGCTGAACATACCGATATCATCAAAGAAGCTCCCTACGAAATGCTATTTAACGGTGAACAGACAGCAGAGAGCATAATTGAGGGTAAGGCTGCCCATAGTTTCGTATATGGCTCTGATGTAACATATGTTGACTTAAGCGATGCCACTCTAAGCAATGATGTGACCGAGGAGACACTGAAGTCAGGCGACGGCAACAACAACGTACTCTATTTCTTACCTACAGGCAGTTCCATTACAGGCGAGAATATCGTTGTTGACGGAGTAGCTGAGAATATCAGACTGAAAGACGGAGCTAACATATATGTGCCTGAGGATTTCACAGTGACGGGTACACTCACTTATGAGCGTTCTATTGCCGCCAGCACGAACAATGCCTATACAATCTGTCTGCCATACGACCAGACTGTACTGCCCGAAGGACTGCGGGCTTACGCAATGAAAGAGGCTGATAACAACGGTAACCTTGTGTTTACTGAGGTAGAAAGCATAGAAGCCAACATGCCTTATCTAATTACTGCATCTAGTGCTATCAGTAGCCTAAGTACTCAGAACGTGACAATGAAAGCAACACCCTATGAGATGGACGATGCCGGCTCCGAGCCCTATGAGTTCCGTGGCACGCTCAGCAAGATATCCAATGAGGACGCAGCTTATATGGAAGCATACATCTTACAAGCCAATAAGATTTGGCGTCCCGTTTCGACTGAAAGACCGTCTGTTTACATCGCACCAGGGCGTGCCTTTATCATACCCACAGGGGCAGCAACTCGTAATGATATAGGCAGTACACTGATAAACGACACAGTTACTGGCATCAAGACAATAGCCAAAGACGGAACAGAAACCTACTACGATTTACAAGGCCATCGTTTCGACCAACCAATAAAGGGAGTCTACATCATACGGCATGCCAATAACAAAAAATGGAAAAAGGTAATTATTAACAATTAAGGAAAAGACAATGCACAGAAAATATATTATGCCCGAAATCACAGAATTAAAAACAGAAGGGCAATACAAGCTTTTAGCAGCTTCATTAAATACAGAAGTAGATAATACTAGTCCTGCGGAGGAAGTTTCATATTCACGTAGAAAAGTCGACATTTGGGAGTTCGAAGATGAAGAATAAAAATTGAGGGTGTGTCAATATGACACATCCTCTTTTGTTTGCATACGAATAAGCTGACGCATTATCTTACAGCCCCTCGATTTCCTCGGCGGTGAGGCCGGTGTACTTCGCAATCAGTTCCACCGTCATGCCGTCATTCATCATGCGGCGGGCACTTTCTCTGCCACCTTGGAGTTTGCCTTCTTGGTACATGTCCTTGAATGATTTGTCGATGGCCTTGGCAATGTCTTCGCCGAAATACTTCTTAAAGAATATACGCTTCATAAACATCTTGTCTGTGATGTGGCTAATAGTCCTGTCGTACTTCTGGCGCTCTTTTTCTACCATCGGCTTGTTCTCCATAATCTCCCAGAACTTCATTACATCACCGTAATTGAGGACAAAGTTGTTAAGGTCTTCAACGACCGTGGCACGGATTTGCTCAGGGCTGACTTCTCGTATCATAAGGCTGCGATTTCTGCTTTTGACAATCCTGTGACTTGCGAAATCTGCTCAGTGGTCATCATGTTCATGGCCTTGAGCTTGCGAGCGGTGTCAATGTCCTTTTGCTTCAGCTTGGCCTTGGCTTCCTCTGCCTCTGCCTTGGCTTTCTCTGCCTCGCGCTTCACCGCGTTAATCTCTGATTTGCGAGAAGCAATGGCATCCCAGAACTTATCGTAAGCTCGCATTTCTGCATCGTCGAATGCGGCACGCTCCACAATTTCGAGGGCTTCGCTCACTTCGGCGTTCGCCAATAGTTCAGCCGGGGCTTCGCGTGTCTCATCATTGATTTCAGTGAGGAATCGGAGCCAGAGAACTTGCATTTTCTTTTCTCTGATGGTCTGCGGTTTGAATTTCTTTAACTCCACGAAGATGAGGTGCAGTCCGTCAATTACCTTGTCGGTGTATTTGTCGTGGACGAGGTGATAGTAATGGTAGTATTCATCCACATCGTTCATGAAATTCTCGTTGACAAAGTTCAACGCATAGACGGGCTGCAAGAGTTCGTAGTCGTCACCTTTCTTCGACTGCGCCACGTATGCCTTCGAGGCGTTGAGCAGCACGCGCTTCTTGAACGAGTCCGTCCATGTCATCTGCATCTCCACGATAAACTCACGGTTCTTGTTGTCCTTGCAGCAGACATCCACGATGCTGTCCTTTTCGGCCAATGGGCGGTCGGGCACTTTCTCGGCAGGCCAGTATTCGATGCTCTCCACACGCTCGTCGTCCTTCAGAGGCAACAGAGCGTTAAGCAGACTGATGACGAGGTGCTTATGCTCGCCAAATATCTTCTTGAAAGTCAGGTCGGCTCTCGGGTCTAAATACTTTCCCATAATTGAATTGCTTTTGATTTTCTTGGCGCAAAGTTACAAACTTTTTTGCAAATATATTTCGAATCCGTCGTTTTTTACACATTTTTATTGTTTACGAAATTATCTATGCTGTTTAGGAATTTATCGTTGCAACTTATCATCCTATCGATGCTACTTATCATCCTGTCGATGCTACTTAGTAATAACAAATTGAATGGACAGTGGACAGTACTGGACAGTAAATTTATTAAAAGTCTCACGCGTACGTATATGCGCAGACGTACGCAAAGGGTTTCTAAAAAACCACTGTCCTTACTGTCCACTGTCCATTTCTCCATCGTCAACCATTTATCGCTGCAGTCGTAGGAGTTGGCTCATTTATCTGTCTGGTCAACGGAAAAAAATCATAATCAGATAATTTCAGGAAAAAGCACCGCTTCTCTTATCTTTTCCAAGTCTTTATTTGGCTGAACAGAAAAAAAAACGTATTTTTGCAGCATAAAACAAAAGAAGCATGATGCAGAATTTCGTAAAATACCCTATCGGGATACAGAGTTTTGAAAGCCTTCGCCGTGAGGGCTACGCCTACGTAGATAAGACCAAGATGGTATGGCAAATAGCCAACATGGGGCGCTATTACTTCATGAGCCGCCCCCGCAGGTTTGGCAAGTCGCTGTTTCTTTCCACTTTGGAGGCTTATCTTGAGGGAAAGCGTGAACTGTTCCAAGGATTGGCCATTGAACAGATGGAGACGGAGTGGAAACGCTATCCCATTCTGCATCTTGACCTGAACGCATCGCGCTATGACCGCAAGGAAGACCTTCACGAGATTCTGGATCGCTATCTGCGTTCTTGGGAAGACGAGTACGGCCGCGATGAGCGTACCACATCACTGACAGGCCGTTTTGCCGATGTCATCAAGCGGACCTATGAGAAGACGGGGATGCCTGTGGCTATCCTGGTCGATGAATACGACAAACCGTTGACCAGTGCCATCACCGATGAGGCACTGCAGGACGAGTTCCGTAAAGAACTGAAGGCCTTCTATGGTGTAATGAAGAGCGCAGACCGTTACATAAAGGTTGGTTTCCTGACAGGTGTCACCAAGTTCTCAAAGGTCAGCGTGTTCAGTGACTTAAACAATATCGATGATATCTCCATGTGGGATCGTTATATCACGGCCTGTGGTATGACGGAACAGGAAATTCGTGACAATTTCGATGATGAGATAGGCAAACTGGCCGAAGCCAACCGTATGACCAAGGACGAATGCTACGCCAAGATGAAACGCCAGTATGACGGCTATCATTTCAATGCAAATTGCGTGGGGCTGTACAATCCCTACAGTGTTATCAACACGCTCAACAAGTTGCAGTTTGGTGACTACTGGTTTGAGACGGGTACTCCTACCCTACTGGTCAACCTGCTAAAGCATACGAACTACGACCTCAACCGGCTGACGGATGGCGAGATTTCTGGCCAGTTGCTCAATAGCGTGGATGCCGTGAAAGAGAATCCAATTTCCATCATCTACCAGAGCGGCTACCTGACCATTAAGGGGTATGATAAAGAGTTTGACGAATTTACCCTTGGTTTCCCCAATGAAGAGGTAGAGCGTGGATTCGTCAATTTCCTACTACCGCTATATAGTAACCAGAAGCAAGATGTCAATCAGTTTAATATTGTTCAGTTCGTAAAAGAGATACGAAAAGGCCAGCCCGAGGCTTTCATGACCCGTTTGGCCGCCATGATGGCCGATACCGACTATCGTATCATCGGTGATTCGGAGTTGTATTTCCATAATTACCTTTTCATCTTCTTCCGACTGGTGGGACTTTATGTCGAGGTAGAACGTGCCACGAGTGACGGCCGTCTAGACATGGTGATACAGACCAAGGATTTCATTTATATCCTAGAGTTCAAACTGAATAAGACTGCGGACGAAGCCCTTCAGCAAATAGAAGAAAAGGGCTATGCCCGTCCCTTTGCTGCCGACCCGCGCCCATTATATAAAATAGGTATCAATTTCAACCTTGAAAAGCGCTGCGTGGACGACTGGAAAGTCATAGCAAAATAAGAATCTATGATACCAAAAACAAGAAATTTATCGTTAGCAGAAAACAAATCAATACTATTGTGTACCTTTGCAACAAATGTGCTAAAAGCGATGAAGAATTACCTGTTAATATTACTGACACTACTGCCCCTTTACACCATGGGCAGCAACACATTCCAAGTGAAAAATGCCGCCATCTGCTACGACAAACGGGAGGCCCTGCAAGTGAAGAGGGCAATTGGTGACTTACAGAACGACATCAAGCAGGTGACGGGATTATCCGTACACAAGAATGCAAAGCGACAAATCATCGTGGGCACCTACGGAAAAAGTCCGCTCATCCAGAAGCTCATCAAGCAGGGCGTTATCAAGGAAGCCGACCTCAAAGGCAAGTGGGAGAGCTATGTCCTCGCCGTGACCAACGAGCAGGAGCCTCGCCTCGTCATTGCCGGCAGCGATACGCGTGGCACCATCTATGGCATCTACGACATCTCTGAGCGCATGGGGGTATCACCCTGGTACTGGTGGGCCGATGTGCCTGTGAAGCAGAATCCTGACGTAAAAATAGACATTCAGAATGACTACTATGCTTCTGGCGAACCCAGCGTAAAATATCGCGGTATTTTCATCAACGACGAAGACTGGGGACTGAAGCCCTGGGCAACGAATAACTTCGAGAAGAATCTGGGCGACATCGGTCCCAGAACTTACGCGAAAGTCTGCGAACTGCTTCTTCGTCTCAAGGCCAACATGCTGGCACCTGCCATGCATTCCTGCACAGGCGCTTTCTATTCACATCCTGAGAGCAAGGTGGTTTGCGACTCCTTCGGCATCATCATCACCACTTCGCATTGCGAGCCTCTGCTCCTAAATAATGCCGCCAAGAGCGAATGGGACAGCAAGCGCGACGGTGAATGGAACTACAAGACCAACCCTAAGACCATCTGGAAGAAATGGAACGACCGTCTCAGTGAGGCCGCTCAGTATGAGAACATCTATACCACAGCCATGCGCGGTGTTCACGATGAGGGACTGAAAGGCAATCTGCCAATGGAAGAGCGAGTGCCACTGATAGAAAAGGTTATCAAGGAACAACGCGACCTGTTGGAAAAGCATACTGGCAAGAAAGCCACTAATATCCCCCAGATATTCGTACCTTATAAGGAGACAATGGATATCTACGAGAACGGTCTGAAGGTACCCGATGACATCACGTTGGTTTGGGTGGATGACAACTACGGCTACATGAAACGCGTAGCCAATCCAGAGGAGCAGAAACGCGTTGGTGCCTCAGGTGTGTACTATCATCTCTCTTATTTAGGAGCACCCCACGACTATCTATGGCTCAACACCACCCCACCCGTCTTGATGTACGAGGAACTGAAGAAAGCCTATGATTGCGGTGCCGACCGCTACTGGCTGCTCAATGTGGGCGACATCAAGCCCATGGAACTGGGTATGCAGACCTTCTTTGATATGGCATGGGATATCAGCCACAACGATGATGGCAATTTCACCATAGAGAAAGCCTACACACATCAGGCTGAATTTCTGGGAAACACCTTTGGCAATCACACCTCGCAGTATCAGAAGATTCTTGATGACTACTACCGTTTAGCATGGAGCCGCAAACCAGAGTTCATGGGATGGGAATATCAGTGGGATGATCAGGCACACACAGGACTGAAGCCTACAGAGTTCTCATATCATCATTATGACGAAATCCAGCATCGACTGGCCGACTATCAGCGCATCAGCGATGAGACAGAACGTATGGCCGACAAACTAAGCGTTGAAGCCAAGCCTGCCTTCTTCGAACTATTGCAATTCCCCGTTCAGGGAGCCTATCAGATGAACCGTAAGTTTCTCATGGCTCAACTCAATCGGGAACTGGCAGCCGAAGGACGCTATGCAGAGGCCAACTGGGCTGCCCGACAAATGGAAGAAGCCTACGACAGCATCAACGCCCTTAACCGCCGTTACAACAAACAGCTCAATGGCAAATGGGACGGGATGATGGCACTCTCAACGAGTTTTACGTCCACCTGCCAGTACTACCAGAAGCCAGAGGTGAAACACTTTGAAAGTGCAGCAGAGAGAGCCGTCGTTCTAACACCAATGAGGATTCAAGACATTCAAGATTGTATGGTTATCGACTTGAAGACGTTCCACCAGCAAGGCGATAAAGAAGAAGTTAGAATAGTCAACGGTCTTGGTTACGATGGAGAGGTTCTTCAGTTTGGCGACCCCACAAAAGGTTCCAAGGACGGGAGACCTAAGTCCGTTGAATACGAGTTCACTGCCCTCACCGACTCTGTCGATGTCATCATCTACAGCGTACCCTTCTGGCCTCTCTACAAGGGCAAGACAAACCGCATCTTCGTGAACATAGACAACAATCCTGTACAAATCTTTGAAAACAAGTTCAAAGAATACGACCGTACATGGAAAGACCAAGTCATGCGCAACGGTACCATCTGCCGTCTGCGTTTTGCCATCGACAAGAACAAATCCCGTCATAACTTGATTATCTCAGGCGACCCAGGACAAATGGTACAGCGCATCATCATTGACTGGGGCGGATTAAAGCCCTCATACATCGGACCATCATTATAAAAAACAAGCCCATGCGTCGAATATATTCTATCGTCATCATACTTCATTCAGCCCTTGTCCTGGCATTCAGTCAGACAGGCGTGTTCATACCCTCCGAGCGTTTCTCCAGTGCACTTATCAACGATATGTGTCAGGACAAATACGGCTATATGTGGATAGCCACCGACTACGGTCTGAATCGCTACGACGGCTATAATTTCAAAACATATTTCCACAACAGTAATGATTCTACGTCGCTGAGCAGCAACATTGTCACCAGCCTTTTTCAGGACAGCAAGGGACGTTTCTGGGTAGGCACGCGCACAGGCCTTTGCCGTTACGACTACACAACAGAAAAATTCACCAACTACCACTTTGGCGAAAAGAACGAACCACGTGTAACTGCCATTATGGAGAGAAAGGGCAACAACGAGTTGCTGGTGGGTACGTCAGGTCGCGGCTTATATACCATTACGGACGAAGACAAGGTAGAAAAGATTGAAGGCGGTTATTCCACACCTGGTGGCAACTGGTATTACAACACCATGACAGAAGACAGTCAGGGCCGTTTCTGGAAATGCGGCTACGGCAATGAGGTAACCATGATGGACAGTCAAGGCATTAGCTCGTTCTTTGTCAATATAGGCATCGTTGCACGCATCGTGGAATTTGGCGACGAGATGCTCATCATCGGAATGAACGGTATTGCCAGCTATCACAACGGACAGGTTTCCGATGCCAATATTGAAATGTCGGCACTAGGTAGCAAAGATGTTATCATATGCTCCGCCAAGCAAGACCATTTTGGAAACATCTACATAGGAACACGTGGCGATGGTCTATTCCGCCTGCCTAAAGGTAGCAAACAACTGGAGCGAGTAGAGTGCACCCTCTTAGGCATCAATCTGAACACAGCAAAGATATTAACGATTAACGAAGACCGCTACGGAAACATCTGGCTTGGATGTCAGTCAAAAGGATTGGTCGTTCTGCCTAGTCAGCAACCACAGTTCGCCTCGTGGAGTTTCACAGCCCAACGCTACTTCATCGGTTCTACCATCACCTCTGTCTGCAGGGGCAATGACGGATTAACATGGTGCACCGTACAGGGCAGCGGTGTCTTTGCTTTCGATAACACTGGACGCATCGTAAAACATCCTACTGCTCCCACCACAACTGAATACATATTCTGCGACAAGAAAGGACAATACTGGTTAGCCACCAACGAAGCAATATTCAGTTACCAGCCAGCCACAGGTCAATACCAGCGGCTCATCACCCTGGAAGCCGAGAAGATAAATGCCATCATCGATGACGACGAGGGCAACCTTTACATATCGACCTACTCACGCGGTTTCTGTATTTACAATCCTAAGACAGGACAACTGAGAAAATTTAACGGCACCGATGCCGAGAGCACCAGAGGACGCCTTTGCAACAACTGGGTAATGGCTATGCTACGCGATAGGAAAGGGCATATCTGGCTCGCCACTTCTGCTGGTGTTTCCTGCTATGACCCCAAAGAAAACAGTTTCCACGCACTCGGTTTCGATTTGCTGATGGACGGTATGATTTGTTTCTCTCTTTGTGAGACACAGCAGGGCGACATCCTCATAGGTACCGACCAAGGATTATACTGTTATACGCCCGGACAAACGAAAGCAAAACCATTTGCAGAGGACAGCGCCTTGAACGATAAGACCATCGCCTATATTGCTGAGGCACTGAATGGTGATATCTGGTGTGCTACGTCAATGGGAATATGGCAGTATGACACCAGGAAGAACAAGTTCATAGGTCACGTCAACGGCAACGGACTTACCGCTAAGGAGTATATCTGCAGCGTGGGAATGCATACCAATGATGACGTAATCTGTTTCGCCAACAATGACGGTCTTACAATGTTCTATCCGTCACAAATCACTGGCAGTCATAAGCAACTGAACGAAGTGAAACTCACCGCACTCTCTGTTGCAGGGAATCCTGTCAGTCCGTTTGACGACCGCTACACAGTATCTTACCTCGACAATGACATAGCACTGGAGTTCTCGTTGCTCGACTTCAACAACCCCAGCAACATAATTTACGAATACCGCATCAATAACGAAACTTGGCAACAGAACCCTGAGGGTCAGAACGCCATCAAGTTGAGTCACTTGCAACCTGGCACTTACAATATCGAAGTCAGGGCAATGTCGGGTACAGCCTATTCTCCAATCAAAAGCATCACATTGAAGGTGACACCACCCTGGTATCGTTCTACATGGGCACAGGTGATTTATTTCTTTGGGCTGATAGGGCTGATAGGGCTGATGGGCTATAGCTACAGGCGACGTGCCCATCGTCTGATGGCAGAGGAAAAGATGCGTTTCCTTATCAATGCCACCCATGACATCCGCTCTCCATTGACCATCATCATGGGAGCTATTGGAAAACTGAAGGATATCAATATTGATGATATAGCCCCCCCCGAGGAGATCTCAAGACTCAAATCACAAATCTCGAACCCAGTCGATACCATCGACCGCAATGCCCAGCGACTCTTACAACTGGTCAACCAGATTCTTGACCAGCGCCGATTGGACAAGAATCAGATGCAGCTACACTGTCAGGAGACAAACCTTGTAGACTTTATCAGCGGTATCTGTAAGCTCTATCAGTTTGGTGCTGACCAGCGCGGCATCGCCTTTAGTTTCGAACACGAGAAAGATCATGTATTGGCTTGGGTTGACCGAATCAATTTCGATAAGGTGATATCCAATCTGCTCTCTAACGCCTTCAAATATACCTTTGACAACGGTGAAGTGAAGGTTGTCTTACGTGAGACGGAAAAGAACATTGAGATAAAGGTTATAGACGACGGCATGGGATTTAAAGACGAGAACCCCGACCGTCTGTTCGACCGATTCTATCAAGGAAAGAACTCAGCCAACCTGGGCATTCAGGGAACGGGTATCGGGCTGAACCTCTGCAGGGCTATTACGGAAATGCATAGTGGCAACATCAAGGCTCTTCGCCGTACAGACAAGCAGGGAGCCTGTTTCGTAGTTACTATTCCAAAGGGTAACAAGCACTTGCGTCCTGAACAAATAGTAACGGATAGTCCTGTACGCGAGGTCCTCTCTTCGGGTACCAAAGGTAAGAAGTCCTTCCGTCAGTTCCGTATACTAATCGTTGACGATGAACCTGAAATCGCACGCTACATCATTTCCGAGTTAGGCGACCGTTATAAATTTGAACATGCCGTTAACGGGAAGGAAGCCCTGAAGATGTTGCTTACTGATGAATACGACCTTGTCATCAGCGACATGATGATGCCTGAGATGGATGGACTCACTCTGCTCAAACATATTAAAGACAACACCAACATCTCACAGATTCCCGTTATTATGCTCACTTCGAAAGCTGAGGTGGAACATAAACTGGAAGGACTGAGGATGGGAGCCGATGCCTATATGGCCAAACCATTTGATATGGAGGAACTGCATATCCAGATAGACAACCTTATAGCAAACATTCACCGACTGAAGGGAAAGTTCAGCGGAGCCCTAAAGCAGGAGGAACGCATAGAGCAGGTGGAGGTGAAAGGCAACGACGATGCACTCATGGAGCGCATTATGCGCTCAGTTAATGCCAATTTCTCCGACCCAGACTATACTGTTGATACGATGGCCAACGACGTGGGCATCAGTCGTGCACAGCTGCATCGCAAGATGAAGGAAATCACTGGCGTGTCAACAGGAAAATTCCTGCGTAACCTACGTATGGAACAGGCCGCTCGCCTTTTACGAGAAGGGAAAATCAACGTCTCACAGATTGCTGACCGCGTAGGTTATGCCGACCAGGCTCATTTCTCAACAGCCTTCAAGGCTCATTTCGGGCAATCACCGTCGGAATACGCCGAATCGCATAAAAGCTAATTTGAAACCACCGAAGCCATAAAAACTCAGCAACTCATCCCCCAGTATGGTTGTAAAGCGGTTTTCCCCGACATCACCATCACCGCCACCGCAGATGACCCTAACGGCACCATTGAAAAGGTAGAGTTCTACGATGGCACTACACTTCTCGCTACCTGCACCAGCAAGCCCTACAAGGCAACCTTAACGGGAGCTAAAGCAGCTAAGCATACACTGAAAGCCGTAGCCACCGACAATGACGGTGAGACAAGCACAGCATCGGTTGAAGTAACGCTACAGGCACCCACGACACTTACCGTATCATCGGATTTCAAAGAGGCCAATTCACTACCAGCAGGATGGACTACCTACGATAGCAGCGAACGTCGCGTAGGCTACAGTAGCGGCTATTCTTCAGGATGTCGCGTACTGCAGTTCACAGGCTCTACTAAAGGATTCAATTACGGGCTTTACTTTCGCAATATCAATGGCAAGGCCCATCAGGGTTGGGCAAAGTATGGACTTAGTGACGGAGGCACCACTCTCAGCCTGGCTCCAGGTCACTACACGATGAAATACAAAATCTGCAATTGGAATATGGAGAACTTTGGCACTGTTGAACTATGTGTCGAGAAGCGGACCGGCAATACGAGCAGCGCCAATCAGGAGTACACACCGAACATCAACATCGGCAATAGGCCCGAAAACAACTTCAGCAGTCCTCAGCAGCAGTCCTTTGAATTTGATATTACTGAGCAGGGAGATTACGTCATCGCCATCTACTCGGCAGCATCAGAATGGAGCGACTGCATCATAGGGCAACTTTCGCTTACTGCCAACAGTTACGTAGCCACAGGCATCAAGGACATAAACTACCCTCAACCACAAACAGACGTATTATATGATTTAAGCGGATATGGAATAAAAAACGACTATCAATTGAGTAAAGGAATATATATCAAGAATGGAAAAAAATATCTGATAAAATAAAGAAAGCTATAGGAATAGAAGAAAAAAACTATCTGATATTTTTCCGCATAACCATGAAACATTTCCCTCCACGGAAATGTTTCTTTTATTTGTACCTTTGCATCGGAATTAGTTATCCGTAACTAAACGCAATGTTAAGAATGTAGGTGTTTTAGTTAGTAATAAGTATAATAGTAATTATGGTTGTAAAATATGGCGCGTAGTGATTACGCGCCATATTTTGTTCCATTTCTAAATAATTTGAAACAAAAAGAGAGGCCTTTTTCAATTATTTGTTGTAATTTTGCCACCAAAATAACTAAAGGCTAAACATAATGAAAAAAAACAAACGTATCAAGAGGCTGACAATGATATGTCTGATGACTATGACAGTCCTCAGCACATGGTCACAAAACCCTATTATCTACGACCGCTACACTCCCGATCCTGCACCATACGTACATGGTGATACACTCTACCTTTTTGTTGACCACGATGAAGACGTGACAGAAAATAATTACTTTACCATGAAAGACTGGTTGCTCTACAGCACCGTCGATATGGTAAACTGGACTTACCGCGGCACTCCCATCACCTCAAAGACATTTTCCGCATGGGCTAAGCAGGACAACGACTGCTGGGCCAGCCAATGCATTGAACGCGATGGCAAGTGGTACTGGTACTGCACTGCAACCATCAAGGGACAGGCCTTTCCTGGCATCGGAGTAGCAGTAGCCGACAATCCTGCAGGTCCATACAAAGACCCCATTAAGAAGCCACTGGTGCAAGGATGGTTCAAGATTGACCCTTCCGTGATTATTGACGACAACGGGCAGGCTTACCTCTTCTATGGTAACAATATGCTATGGTATGCGAAACTAACCAAGAAGATGACTGCAATCACAGGTGGCGAGATTGAGGTGAAGACGAAGGACGAGAATGCCTTTGGCCCTTTTAAAGGGTATGACGACAAGAACAATCCTAAAACCAACTTCGAAGAAGCCTCCTGGATCTATAAACGCAACGGGAAGTATTATCTGGAGTATGCTGCAGGTGGTGTGCCTGAACACTGGGCCTACTCTACAGCCGACAAGGTGACAGGTCCATGGACCTATCAGGGAAAGATTTTAGGTCAGGCCGATAATAGTTTCACGATTCATGGCGGTAGCGTAGAGTTTAAAGGACATCATTATATGTTCTACCATAACGGGAAGCTCACTGGCGGTGGTGGATATAAGCGCTCTACTTGCATTGAGGAATTCACTCCCAATGAAGACGGCACTATCCCTAGCATTAAATTCACTACTACAGGTGTTGACCCTGTGCAGACATTAAACCCCTTTGAACTGCAGGAGGCTGAAACTGTCAACAAGTGTAGTAATGTACGCTGTGAGGGTAATTATCAGAAATGCTATGTGACCAATATTAGCAAGAATGGTAATATTAGGGTGCGCAATGTAGACTTTGGAGAGACCGGTGCCCAGTCATTTAAAGCCATCATACGTTCTACTGCTGCTACCACATTGGATATTCGTATTGGCAGTAAAACCGTTGGAAGCATCAAAATAGATTCTACTAATGGAGAATGGCAGGAGGTGACCTGTGACCTGACGACATCCGTCATGGGCATACAAAAATATCTGTATTTCTATATAAAAGGCTCTGATAAGTTGACCTTTGACTTTGACAGTTGGCAATTCTTTGAGAATCCAACAGGCATTACTTCTCCTTTCTCTCCTCTCCCCTCTTCCCTCTCCCCTCTCTATGATCTATCAGGACGAAAAGCAAACAACAGGGGCAAGTCTTCTATCAAGATTCAGGAAGGAAAGAAAATCATTACCAAGTAGATATCATAAGAATATATATGAAACATTTTCTGATATTCGTCCTAATGACATGGGGCTACACGACAACGATGGCACAAACGAAGGTGCTCTTTGACGATAACTGGCAATTTACCCGTAACGGAAAGACTATTACCGTCAACCTGCCCCACGATTGGGACATCTACGAGGGGCCAAACCCTGCAACAGGAGCCACGAAAGAAGGTGGTGGCTGGTTCCCAGGTGGAAAGGGCGAATATCGTAAGATGTTTAAGACGCCTAAGGCGGACATCGTGACATTGCACTTCGAGGGTGTTTATCAAAAGGCCGAAGTCATTATCAACGGACAAAAGGCAGGGCAACATGCCTATGGCTACACACCCTTCACCGTCGATATCACACCTTATTTAGATAAAAACGAGCGTGATAATGAGGTTATCGTTAAAGTCAATAACAGTGAACAGCCTAACTGTCGTTGGTATTCCGGCTCTGGCATCTATCGCCATGTGTGGCTGGAGACGAAAGGTAGGCGTTATATTGATGAATGGAGCGTTAGGGTGACAACACCCGACATCCATACAGTAAACCTCAAAGCCGATGTGGTCATGGAGGATGGTTCACGCAAACCGGTTGAGAGGACCATTCATGTGAAGAATCCCCATTTGTGGTCGACTGATGATCCTTATCTTTATCATACAACGATTGAAGCTGAAGGAGATGTCTTGCCTGTCACTTATGGCATCCGCACCATTGAGTATTCTTCCGAGAAGGGGCTTATACTTAATGGCAAGCCGATATTAATCAATGGAGCTTGCGTGCATCACGATGATGGTGTGCTGGGGGCGATGGCCTTTGATGCAGCCGAGATTCGTAAGGTGAAACTGATGAAAGAGGCAGGTTTCAACCTCATTCGTACGGCTCACAATCCCACTACTCGTGCCTTCCTCGATGCCTGCGACTCGCTGGGTATGCTTGTTATTGACGAGGTTTTCGATGGCTGGCGCACACAAAAGAATCCTTACGACTACTCTACACTCATCGATTCGTGCTATCGCGAGGATATCCATGCAATGGTACAGCGTGACCGCAACCACCCCAGCGTTATCTGCTGGAGCATCGGCAATGAGGTGATTGAGCGCAAAGATATCCGTGTGGTCACTACTGCCAGGAAGCTCAAAAAGGCTATCCTTGAAATGGATAATACTCGCCCCGTTACGGAAGCCCTTTGTGCTTGGGATAATGACTGGGAAATCTACGACCCACACGCAGAGGTGCTCGACATCGTGGGCTATAACTACATGATTCACAAGCACAAGAGTGATCACGAGCGCGATCCCAAACGCGTGATGTGGCAGACGGAGAGTTATCCTCGCGATGCCTTCAAGAACTGGAAACTGGTGCAGGAATATCCTTATATCATTGGTGATATCGTGTGGACAGGTCTCGACTATCTAGGCGAGTCAGGTATTGGTCGCTATTACTACGAGGGTGAACGACCAGGCGAGCACTATGTGAGCGGTGGACAGCCTGACTGGCACGGTGCTTATTGCGGTGATGTGGATATCACGGGTTGGAGAAAGCCTATCAGTCACTACCGCGAAATATTGTGGAAAACTACCGTGGACATGCCAGAGCACGAATGGAAGGATGGGCAGATGAGTTCCACACCTATAGAAGATGATGGCTTATATATGGCTGTAAAGGAACCTGATGGCTATCACGGAAAGATTCATCAGACGGCCTGGAGCGTCTGGCCCACATGGGAGAGTTGGAATTGGCAAGGCTGGGAAGGGAAAACTATCGATGTGGAAGTCTACACGAAAGATCCACAAGTAAAACTCTTCCTTAACGACAAGCTCATCGGTACCAAGAATGTTAACCAAAGCACGGAGTTCAAGGCGATCTTCCAAGTGCCTTACGAAGCAGGAACACTACGTGCTGAGACTTGTTGGGGACGTATCAAAACACTCTCTACCGCTGGCGAACCAGCAGCCTTGCGACTGACGGCAGACAAAAATAGCCTGAATCATGATGGTCAGGACCTTGCCTTCATCACCGTTGAGGTTATCGACAAGAATGGCAACATCTGTCCAGATGCTGCTATCCCCTGCGAGGCCATCGTGAAAGGACAAGGCAGTATGTTATCTTTTGCCTCTGCCGACCTGAAAGACCGCGAGCCATATACATCGCCCAAGGTGACCACATGGAAAGGACGTACCCTGCTCGTTGTGCGTAGCATGCAGAAGAGAGGCAAAATTCAGGTTAGCATCAAGAGCAGCCTGCCAACAGCAACACTTAATATAAACAGTAAGTAGTTTAAGGGATGAAAAAAACAATATTAGCAGTGATGATGGCTTGCACCGCATGCGGTAGTCAGGCGCAGGTCTCGAATCCCGAACCGTGCGGTCCAATACCTTCAGAGAATCAACTGCGTTGGCAGGATATGGAGATGTACGCCTTTATCCATTATTCACTGAACACGTACACCGATCAGGAATGGGGTTTCGGCAATGAAGATCCGAAGTTGTTCAACCCCAGTAATCAGGATTGCCGTCAGTGGGCACGTGTGTGCAAGCAGGCGGGCATGAAGGGCATCATTTTTACGGCGAAACATCACTGTGGTTTCTGTATGTGGCCATCGAAATATACGGAGTACTCAGTGAAAAACTCACCTTGGAAGAACGGTAAGGGAGATGTTGTGCGTGAACTGGCTGAGGCATGTAAGGAAGAGGGATTGAAATTTGCGGTTTATCTCTCACCTTGGGATAGAAACCATCCAGAGTACGGTCGTCCGGAATATGTGACTTACTTCCGCAACCAATTACGTGAGCTACTCACCCAGTATGGGGACATCTTTGAGGTGTGGTTCGATGGAGCCAATGGTGGCGATGGTTGGTATGGCGGAGCTAACGAGACGCGACGTATTGACGGTAAGACTTACTATCAATGGGCCGAGACGTTCTGCATGATTCGTGAGTTGCAACCTAATGCCGTTATATGGAATGATGGTGGTGACCGTGGCGACCTGCGTTGGGTTGGAACAGAGGCTGGAAATGTAGGCGAGACTAACTGGAGCTTATTGAACAAAGAGGGCGATGTGCCTTATCAGATGCTACACTACGGAGTGGAGGATGGTGATTCATGGGTAGCAGCCGAAACGAACACAAGTATCCGTCCAGGTTGGTTCTACCACGAAACGGAAAACGAGAACGTAAAGAGTCTGTCGAAACTGATGGACACCTACTATAAATCAGTGGGGCGCAACTCTTGTCTGCTGCTCAATTTCCCCATTGCTCCCAACGGGCGCATCCACCCCACAGACTCCCTGCGAGGTATCGCCTTCAAGAAAATGATTAACGAGGTATTCAAGACCGACCTCACCAAGACGGCGCTGCAAACGCCACTGAACATTCCTAAAAAGCAGGGAGAAGATGTCTTGGCTCTACAAAAAGCATGGGGTAGTGGGAGACTCATTGAGTTCTTGAACCCCACCACCTTCAACCGCTTTGTAGTGGAGGAGGATATCCGCTACGGACAGCGGGTAAAGAAATTCTCGTTGGAGGCTGAGGTCGATGGACAGTGGGTGCCCTTGAAGGATGAACTCGTGGAAAATGGAGATGGTTTGACGACCATCGGTCATCGCCGTATTATCTGTTTTCCCACCGTCACCGCCACTCGTCTGCGCTTCATCGTCACCGATGCTAAGTGCGACCCAATCATCAAGAAGGTGGGCATCTATCTGGCACCAAACATTACACAAGACACGCCCGATGCTGGCGAGAAACATGCATCAGATTATTATATCTTCTTTGGCGCCGACAAGATGATGTTCGTCACTCTCAACGATGAGGCGAATGTCATAGGTTTCCGTTATCTGCCTCCGCAGGATTCTCGCGAGGGCCTTGTTACCCATTATCGCATCTCTGCCACTACCGACTGGCAGAAGTGGGAGACGATTGGCGAGGGAGAGTTCTCGAATATTGTGAACAACCCCATCTGGCAGACCGTACGCTGCAAGCCCACTCGTGCAAAGGTTATCCGTGTGGAAGGTCTTCGACTGGCACAAGGCGAGCGAATGAGTTATAGTGACGTAGAAGTAATAACTGAAAAATAAGATATATGAAGAAGCTATTAACAACGATGTTGATGACAGCTGCTGTGGTAGCTGGCAATGCGCAAGACAAACTGTATGCCGACGAGTTTCCCCTTGGTGATGTAACTCTGTTGGACGGTCCGCTGAAGAAAGCACGCGACCTGAACATTGAGACGTTGCTGAAGTACGACTGCGACCGTCTATTGGCCCCTTACCGTAAAGAGGCAGGCTTGGAGCCAAGAGCAAAGACCTATCCCAACTGGGACGGATTGGATGGCCACGTAGGTGGTCACTACCTGACGGCGATGGCCTTGAATGCTGCTACGGGTAATGAGGAATGCCGACGCCGCATGGAGTATATGATTGGCGAACTGCAGCTCTGTGCTGATGCCAACGTAAAGAATCATCCAGAGTGGGGTAGAGGCTATGTAGGTGGTATGCCTAATAGTGAGCGCATTTGGTCGAACTTCAAGAAGGGCGACTTCGGCGTCTATTTTGGTTCGTGGGCACCGTTTTATAATCTTCATAAGATGTATGCTGGTTTGCGCGACGCATGGCTTTATTGCGGCAATGAACAGGCCAAGGCGCTCTTCCTGGGTTTCTGCGACTGGGCCATCGACCTCACGGCAGGCTTGTCGGATGCTCAGATGGAACGGATGCTGGATAACGAGCATGGCGGTATGAACGAGGTTCTGGCCGATGCTTACGCCATCACGAAAGACAAGAAATACCTCGATGTGGCCAAACGTTTCTCGCATCGTAGATTGCTAACCCCCATGTCTCAGCGCCAAGATTGTCTCGATAATATGCATGCCAATACGCAGGTGCCGAAAGTCGTAGGTTTTGAGCGTATTAGCGAATTGTCTGGGAACGAGCCCTTTCACGAGGCAGCAGATTACTTCTGGGATATCGTGACGGGCGAGCGTTCGTTGGCTTTTGGCGGTAACTCGCGTCGCGAGCACTTCCCCAGCAAGGAGGCCTGCATCGACTTCGTTAACGACATCGACGGTCCAGAGACCTGCAATACCAACAACATGCTGAAGTTGACCGAGGATATGCACCGTCGCAATCCGGAGGCCCGTTATGCCGACTACTATGAGTTGGCTACGTTCAATCACATCCTCTCCAGTCAGCATCCCGAGCACGGCGGCTACGTCTATTTCACTTCCGCCCGTCCCCGTCATTATCGCAACTACTCGGCACCCAACGAGGCCATGTGGTGCTGCGTGGGCACTGGTATGGAGAATCACGGTAAGTACGGACAGTTCATCTATACCCATGTGGGTAATGCACTTTACGTGAACCTCTTCGTAGCCTCTGAGCTGAATTGGAAGGAAAAGGGCCTCACCCTGAAACAGGAGACGGCATTCCCTTACGCAGAATCGAGTAAGATCACCATTACCAGTGGAAAGGGCGAGTTCCCCCTCTTGGTGCGCTATCCTGGTTGGGTAAAGCCAGGTGATTTCAAGGTTAGCGTCAACGGCAAGCCCGTTGACATCATCAGCGGCCCGTCCAGCTACGTCACGATCAATCGCAAATGGAAAAAAGGCGACGTCGTTGAAGTGACGTTCCCCATGCACAACAGCATCAAGTACTTGCCTAACGTTCCGCAGTACATCGCCCTGATGCATGGTCCTATCCTGCTTGGTGCGAAGACGGGTACGGAAGATCTGGCACATCTAGTGGCCGATGACAGTCGTTTCGGACAGTATGCCAGCGGTAAGAAACTGCCCATCGATCAGGCACCTATCCTCGTCAATGGTAATATTGACGATATTGCCGGGCAGATAAAGGAGATTGAAGGAAAGCCGCTTCACTTTATGTTGGAGACGAAAGTTGTGAACGCCCCTGCCAACAAGGCTTACGAATTGCAGCCCTTCTTCGAGATTCACGACAGTCGTTACATGATTTATTGGCTGGCTCTTTCGGAAGACAGCTATAAAGGCTATCTCGACAACTTGGCCAAGCAGGAGCAGGAGCGTCAGGCACTCGAGACCCGCACCGTTGATAAGGTGCAGCCTGGTGAACAACAGCCCGAGACTGACCACAAGATGGAGACCGACCGCTCCAACACAGGTAATACCAACGACATGTTCTTCCGTGATGCCCGCAACGGTCACTATTTCAGTTATTTGATGCAGACAGGCGGTGAAACCGAACTAACCCTACGTCTGACGTTCTGGGGACAGGACGAATGGCGTACGTGCGAGTTCGATATTATGGTTGACGACCAACTGATGTGCAGCGTGAACAACACCCACAAGTGGCGTACCTCGCAGTTCAAGACCGAGGACTACCCCATCCCTGCTGATCTCGTGAAGGGTAAGACCCAAGTGCGCATCAAGTTTGTAGCAAAGCAAGGCAAGCAGGTGGGCGAAATATACGGTGTGCGACTTATCAGACAATGACAACCAAACACTTAGAAGATACAATGAAAAAGTCTGTTCTTTCATTTCTGATGCTGGTGGGACTCTGCTGTTCCCTCTCTGCACAGGACAGCGACAATACCAATCGTTTGTGGGATGACAAACCCGCCAAGATATGGCTGGAGTCATACCCTATCGGCAACGGTCGACTGGGCGGCATGATTAAAGGCGGTGTTGTAACCGACGAAATTCAGCTTAATGAAGACACCTTCTGGAGTGGCGGTCCTCATAACAACAACAGCACTACAGCACTCAGTAGTCTGGACAAAGTACGCCAACTGATTTTCGAAGGCAAGGAGAGTGATGCCGAGAGCCTCATCAACCAGAAGTTCATCAAGGGACCTCACGGTATGAAATACCTCACACTGGGCAGTCTGAAAATCGTTCATAAAGGCATTAAACTTGCTGGTGCCCAGAATTACGAACGCGAACTCGACCTGCAAAGAGCCGTCTCGACGGTCAATTTCGACTATGAAGGTCACCATTTCCGCAGGACTTCGTTCGCCTCTATGACTGACAGCGTCATTGTGGTATATGTTGAGGCCGATTCACTCAATACGTTCACACTGAAGCACTCTGCCCCGTACCAAACCAGCTATACCAAGAGCAACGACGGTATGACAGCTACTATCAACGGAGTAGATCATGAGGGCATTACCTCCAAACTAAAAGCAACACTCAGATATCAAGTGAAAAGCGACGGAACCGTGACTTACAACACTGATGGCACAGTGAGTGTTACGGACTATACCAAGGCTACCATTTTCATCACTGCCGCTACCAATTATGTAACCTATAAAGACGTAACGGGAAATGCCTCGAAAAAGACATTGTCGTATCTGAACGGAGCCCGTCAATTCAACTTTGAAGAGCTGCTGAGTCGCCATGTGGAGGCTTATCAGCAACAGTACGGTCGTGTAAAGCTGTATCTGCCTTCAACATCCAATAGCCAGTTGACCACAGAGAATCGCCTCAACAAATTCACGGGCAGCAAGGACTGGGGTATGGTATCACTGCTGTTCAACTACGGTCGCTACCTGCTTATCAGCAGTTCGCAGCCAGGCAGTCAGCCAGCCAACCTTCAAGGACTATGGAACGACAAGCAAGATGCACCTTGGGACTCGAAATACACCATCAACATCAATGCCGAGATGAACTATTGGCCTTCTGAGGTGTGCAACCTCACAGAGACCAACGAACCTTTCTTCAACATGATACGTGACCTGAGTGAGACTGGGGCTATCACTGCGAAAAAAATGTATGGATGCAGCGGTTGGATGGCCCATCACAACACCGACCTGTGGCGTATAGCAGGCCCTGTCGATGGTGCGTTCTGGGGTATGTATCCCAACGGTGGTGCTTGGCTTGCCACCCACTTGTGGCAGCACTATCTCTATACGGGCGACAAGGACTTTTTACGCCAATGGTATCCCGTCATTAAAGGTACTGCCGACTTCTATCTGGACTACATGATACCACATCCCAACTATGACAACTGGTTGGTAGTAGTGCCTTCCGTCAGTCCAGAACAAGGACCTGCAGGCAAGTCTACACCTATCACCGCCGGTTGTACGATGGATAATCAGATTGTGTTCGATGCGCTTTCAAATACGCTGCGAGCAGCCCTGATTTTAGACGAAGATACTTCTTATATCAACCGTCTTACCTCTACCCTCTCCCAGCTTCCTCCTATGCAGATTGGCAGTAGGAAGCAGTTGCAGGAGTGGCTCATCGATGCCGATGGCAGTGAAAAACAGCACCGCCACATATCGCATCTCTACGGTCTGTTCCCCTCAAATCAGATTTCACCCTATAGCCATAACGAGCTCTTCGCTGCTGCCAAGCAGACGCTGACCGACCGTGGCGATGCTGCTACAGGATGGAGTCTGGGCTGGAAGATCTGCTTCTGGGCTCGTATGCTCGACGGCACCCATGCATTGACTATCCTGAAGAATATGCTGAAGCTATTGCCTTCTGATGATGTGACATCACAATATCCCGATGGCCGAACCTACCCCAATCTCTTCGATGCTCACCCGCCCTTCCAGATTGACGGAAACTTCGGTGCCACAGCTGGTATTGCCGAGATGTTGCTACAGAGTCACGACGGTGCCATCCACTTATTGCCGGCTCTACCCTCAACATGGACACAAGGCAGCGTTAGCGGACTGAAAGCCAGAGGAGCCTTCGAAGTAAATATGGAATGGGAAAACAGCACACTTGCGAAAGCTGTCATCCGCTCTGCTATTGGAGGCACGGCCCGTCTTCGCTCATACGTAGAATTGGAGGGTGAGGGGCTTACACCTGCCGATGGCGATTGTCCCAATCCGCTCTTTGCCCCTGCCGATATTAAGGAACCCCTGCTGGCAAAATCGCTCACTTCAAAGCCATCACTGAAAGTAAAACAGGTGTATGAATACGACCTGCAGACCGTTGCTGGCGGTGAATACCATATCTTCAAGAAAGGCTATGTGGAAACTGGCATCAAATCTCCGCTCGGCCGAAGGACGCTTGCTACCGAAGGGACGCAAGAAGCCTCTAACATTAAATCTCAAGCCATACACGACCTGGGCGGCCGACAGTTTGGTATCTCCCAAAAAGGCATCAACATTATTAACGGAAAGAAAATCATCAAACACTAAATACAATGAGTAAAATTTTAACTTTACTGATTACCGTATGCAGCACCATGATACTGCAGGCTGCGAAAGTAGAGAAAGATGTCACCATCAAGGTAGACGGTGAGAGCCGCACTTACAAGCTCTACGTACCTAATAACATCGAGGACAACTGTCCGTTTGTGCTGTCACTCCACGGTGCCAATGGAGGCAGCAACGACAAGAGTCCCTTCGGTACTGATGTCGCCGATTGGGCGGGATGCATTGTGGCCTACCCGCAAGGCAAGCTGACTCCTTTTCCCATTGGTTTCGGTGGATCGGCTAACGGCTGGACAGCCACTGGCGAGGACAACTTCGACGTGAAGTTCCTGAAGGCAGTCATCGAGGATGTGGCATCGAGATATAAGATTGACCGCAAGCGTCTCTACTGCTGCGGATTCTCTAATGGTGGTATGATGACCTATGCCATGAGCAACGTCTGCAGCGACATCTTCGCAGCCTTTGCCAGCATCAGCGGATACCCTATCAACGAGTTCCACCTGCGTCACACCGGGTGGCGTCCAGTGCCTTTCCTGCATATTCACGGTAAGGCCGACAATTTCGTGTTATATGAAAAAATGCCTGCCATCGTAGATGAGATGGTGGCCCGCATGGGTGCCAATCCCGTACCAAAGAAGACCATCGTCAATGGCAAGTATACCAAGAGCATCTACGAGGCCGCTGAAGGCAGCTTCCCTTATGTCTATTATGAGATGGACGGTATGGGCCACAGCCCCTATACTGGCAATACTGATGAAGGGAACTCCTCAAAGACCATGTGGAACTTCTTCAAGCAGTACACCCTTGATACTCCTTGCGACACCACATTGAAATGGTGTCCCCGCATTGAGGAAGAGGGCTATACCCCAAAGAACCACGGCTGGACGATGAACAGCCAAAAAACGCTGCTCAAATTCGGTGGTACACAATATAACACTACGAACAAGAATGTCTATCGTTCCTTGCAGTTCGACAACGGCTTCTACAAACTCCATTTCAAGAGTGAAGGTAGCGACACCATACAGATTGCTGTCAACATTCAGAAACTCACGGGCAAGAAGAACCTGATATTAAGCGACACCATTTCTGCCAACGGTGAAGCCAACCTCTATTTTAAGGTAGAAGACGGCTGGGGTGAGTACAAGTTGACCATTACCCGTCCGTCATCAACCGATGTCATTACTATCACGGATATTGTCATCAACTCTGTCACTGAAGAAGAATTACTGGAAGCCAGCATTCAGAAGCCCTCTCATCGCCAATCAGTCAGCAACGACCTCTTCACTCTCACAGGCATGAGGGTGAAGAATCCCAAGGCAGGCAACATCTATATCAAAAACAACAAGAAGATATTCTTTGACTAATTAAAACCAACATGAAAAGATTACTATCTCTGGCTATCATGGCCATCGCCCTGACACAGGCTCATGCGCAGCAGGACGTAAAGATTGAGTTCATGACTCCAAGTATCGTACACGTAGTAAAGGGACAGCCCACGAAGTCACTCGTGGTCATTGCTCAACCAGAAAACGTGAACGTCACGAAGAAAGGCAACGCCACATCGAGCAGCCAGCTTACCGTGAAGCAGGACGCTCAGGGCAACCTGACCTTTCTCACCGCAAAAGGCAAGGTGCTGCTGCGCGAAGAGGGCTGGAGCCTGATCAGGAAAAACAGCGACGAGTGGGAGGTGAGCCAAACATTTAAGCTCGATAAAGACGAGGCCATCTACGGACTGGGTACCATCCAAAACGGTAAGATGAATCGTCGCGGTGAGAAGAAACGCATGGAACAGTCGAATCTGGAGGACTTCCAGAACGTGCTGCAGAGCATCAAGGGCTGGGGTCTCTACTGGGAGAACTACTCTCCTACCCTCTTCGAGGATAATGCTAACGGTATGACGTTCACCTCAGAGGCCGGCCAAGGCGTAGACTATTACTTCATGTATGGCGGCAGTGCCGACGGCGTTATTGCCCAGATGCGCCACCTCTCTGGCGACGTACCTATGTTCCCCCTATGGACCTACGGCTTCTGGCAGTCTAAGGAGCGCTATAAGAGTGCGAAGGAGACCGAGAGCATCGTTGACCAGTATCGTGCGCTCAACGTACCCCTCGACGGTATCATTCAGGACTGGCAGTACTGGGGCTCTAACTATCTGTGGAACGCTATGGACTTCCTCGCCGAGGACTTCTCTAACGGAAAGCAGATGATTCAGAACGTACACAAGAAGCACGCCCATTTCATGATCTCTATCTGGGCCAGCTTCGGACCTATGACCCAGCAGTTCCGCGAACTCGATGCAAAGGGCCTGCTCATGCCTTTCGAGACCTGGCCCCAGAGCGGTATCTCGCACATCTGGCCTCCTGTGATGAAATATCCCTCTGGCGTAAAAGTCTATGATGCCTTCCACCCCGAGGCTCGCGCTATCTACTGGAAATACCTGAAGACCCTCTACGACTACGGCACTGATGCCTGGTGGATGGACTCTACCGACCCCGACTTCTTCAACCCAAAGGAGAGCGACTACGAGCACAAGGTTTATGGTGGCACATGGCGCTCACAGCGCAATGCCTTCCCCTTGGAGACCGTTCGTGGCATCTACCAGAGTCAGCGTAAGGACTACGGCGAGAAGCGCGTCTTCATCATGACTCGCTCTTCCTATGCCGGTCAGCAGCACTACGGTTCAAATATGTGGAGCGGCGACGTGAACTCTTCATGGGATATGCTACGTAAGCAGGTGCCTGCCGGCCTGAGCTACTCACTGACAGGTAACCCCAACTTCAACACCGACATTGGTGGTTTCTTCTGCGGTTCCTACAACACCAAAGGAAGTGGTTCTGCTCCCAAGAACCCTCAGTTCCAGGAGCTCTACGTGCGCTGGATGCAGTACGGACTGTTCTGCCCTGTATTCCGTAGTCACGGTGCCGACGCGCCTCGTGAGATATGGCAGTTCGGTCAGAAGGGCGAACCCGTCTATGATGCCATCGAGAAACAGATCCGTCTGCGCTATCGCCTCATACCTTATCTCTATAGCACCGCTTGGCAGGTTACCTCAAACAACGACAGCTATATGCGCCCATTGTTCAGCGACTTCGCTGCCGATAAGAACGTATGGAACCTCACCGACGAATTCATGTTCGGTCGTAGCATCCTTGCTGCTCCTATCGTGAACCCACAATATACTGAGGAGAAGATAATCCGCACGGATGCGATGACTGGCTGGAACCGCCAGAACGCAACAGACGGTGCCAATAATGGTGCCATCGACTTCACTGCCACTAAGACGGCTACGAAGTATCTGCCGAAGGGAGCCACATGGTATGACTTCTGGACAGGCAAGTACTACGCAGGTGGTCAGAACGTGACCCTTGAGACCACCCTCGACCGCGTACCCATGTTCGTACGTGCAGGCAGCATCCTGCCCCTCGGTCCTGAGATGCAGTATGTAGGCGAGAAGGCATGGGACGACCTCGAGTTGCGCATCTATCCAGGTGCCAATGGCGACTTCACCCTCTATGAGGACGAGGGCGACAATTACAACTACGAAAAGGGTCAGTATGCCACCATCGCCTTCCACTGGAACGATAAGGCCCGCACCCTCACCATCGACGAGCGTAAAGGCAGCTATCCCGGTATGCTCACGAAGCGCCACTTCACCATCGTCACACCTGAAGGAAAGCAGAAAGCCGTAGACTACGACGGACAGAAAAAGCTGGTTAGCATCGCAAAATAGCCCCAAAGCAAGCTGGCCGACCAAGGTCAGCAGATCGGCCGACCCGGGTCAGCAAGTCGGCCGACCAAGGTCAGCAGATCTGCTGACCCGGGTCGGCCGGTTACTAATCATGCTCTTTCAGGTTCGCTTTGGCGGCACTTTCCGATTCGTAATATAATCGTTTGTCAATTGTCAAACTGCACATTCATACCTTCGGTAGGTGTCCGTGCCTCACTTTCCGAAGACATAGCTGGCCTTACTGTCGTATGCAATCGGCCGCAAGTCGGGATTGATATCAAATGCAGCGTTATAGGAAACCGTCTTTGTTCCTTTCTCAAAGTCCGTAGGCCATGAACTGACCTTCTTACCAGTCTTGACATAGGCTTGGGGAACGATTTCCAAATCAACCGACGAATTATTGGAATACCAATACATCAGCACGATGGGCTTGTGTTTATGATCAGTTTGCGTGTAGGGAATCGAAGTTCTGCGAGGCGGCTGACCAGAACTCATCGTGAATCCCCATTTGGGCGTTTTGTTGGGTGCTTCAATCTCCAACTCCACGTCCATCATATAACAGTAATTATAGCGCACACCGTTTTTGACTGTATAGTTTGGCGCATTCCTTGACGATAGCGTTCGAATGAGTCTCACGCCCTTTAAGTTTACCTGTGGCACATTTACCTCAAATGAATGCTCAGCTAATGGAATCCAACAGAGAGGAATCTTTTTCAACGGATCCTGGAATACCTTATAACCAGCCTGTACATAGTATGGGAAGTTGAAATCAATGAGTCGTTCACCGTCTGAGTTTTCCTTGTCAACCCAATCCAATACAAACCGGTCGCAGAATCCGTTTATGTCGAAGCCATCCAACTTCATCGGCAGCTCGGCTGCAAGCAAATCATCAACATTTGGGGTCGCTTTAAACTGTTCCTCATCCTCCACCATATACACCTTGACCATCGGTGTATAGAAAAGCATGGATGTCAAGATACCCGTCTGCTTGAGTTTCAGTTTTCCACTATACTTATGTTTTCCTGTGTCAGTACACTTCATATTCCAATCCTTGATAACTGGGAAGAAAGGAATGGCTAACTTCTTGTTGGCTTCGAATTTCGGGCTGTCAAAGCGTGGCTTCGCTTTAACACCGCCCACCTTGACACAACCCTCGACATACACCTGTGCATACGTAGGACACAAACAATTCTTCTTAAAGTCCTCGGCCGTCTGGAATTTCTTGGTGTTGAGCGGCACATCCAACGACGACGAGACCACGCAGCCGGCAGCCACGTCGAAGCCCGTGCCGAGCAGATCGGCACCAAGGCCAACATGAAAGTCATAGCCTGCTTCTATGGAGAGCGTCAGGTTCGGGTCTGTTTTTGCTGATTCCAGCCTAAAGACAGGTGAATTGTAGGCGTTTTTCAGTATTCCGAATTCACCCTTCTTGAGAACGGTATTCTGATGATAGCCAAAAGTCACATCGTAGTTATAGGTCATGGAAGCCGTCAGGTTCACCTCCTGCACGGTCTTGATATAGGGCTGCACCGTGAAGCCGATGTCGATGCCCACGATGAGGAAGTCGGCCTGGATGCCCAAGGGTGTGACGTGGACAGGCAGCTTGGCTACGACAGTGCCCGTGAGTGCCAGCGTGGAAGTGATTGTCAGTTGGCCATTGAAATTAATCCATGCGTCAAACTGGCCCGTGCTCGTGTCAAGCTTCAGTTTCACACCGCCTCTTACGGTCATCTTTCCACCGAGCCTCGCATTGGCTTTTGCAGAAAGCACCTCACCTACGCCCGCCTCAAGATTGGCCGAAAGCGTGGGAAATTCCACCTCGACAGGCTTCTCATAGCCAAACCTCTTCACTTCATCCGACCCCAGGGTGGCACGGGTTGTGGGCTGCTGCCAGGGAGCCTTGCACACACGAGATTCGGCGTCGTCTTCATAATCGGCGTCGTCGGCATCGAGGGCAGGGTCGTGAGGCATGCCGTCTATGGCCATGATGGAGTCAAACTGCTCCTCCGTGATGGCGGACGACGGGTCTACGGGATTCAGGCCCATCCCATCGACATCAATCACCAACAGGTCGAAAGCTTCGGCCAGACTGCACTTGGTGAACACGCAGCGGTAGATGCCGCTGTCCTCGGTACGGTCAATGCACTTGTGGCAGAAAGCATGGGGGAACTGCTCCTTGAACGAACTCGTCATCATCGACCCTACGTTGGGCAAGATGTCATCAGGCATACTGCCAGAGAAGTAGAGAATACTGTCATTCTCCACCTTGATAAGATACTCCAGGACCTCATCGTTAATGGGAATCGTTTTCTGGTTGTACTTATATTGGATAGTACCCACACTATCGGGCAGATCGATGGTTTCCGTGTCAAGATAGCCTGCCTCTGTACGGAGATAGTCGCCATCTTCCGGCTCATCCATATAGAGTGTGCAGGCTGTCATGGCCAGTGTTGCCAGACTTGCGATTAGCGTATAACGCAAAATGTGTAAGCCGCGCCTGTTCATAATATCTTCGTTTTAGTCGTATTATCCGTAGTTAAAAAATCATTTGAACGCCATTTTGTAAAGTTCTGAGAGCGTTCCCAGTGAGTTAGCGGAAAAGGTAATGGGTACCTCTGTTTCGCTCACCAGGGCTCTTTTCCTGTCATAGCAGCGCAATAGGAGGTTGTCCGATTCACCGTCCGGGCTATAGATGCGAAGAAGCATATAGTCAATATCCTTGTCCTTTCTAAGCTGTCCCACGCCACGTATGTTCTCATCGCTATCAAAGGCTGCTACTATGCAGTCCTTGTCGGCAGCACGTCCGTTGACTGTGACGCTGGCAAAGATAAGCATATCGTAGGGATACTCAGTCGTTGTCATCTGCCAGACGGGAAGAACATTTACCGTAGCCTTGGCACTGACTTTCTGATCGGGCCACGACACGGTGACAGTAGTCTCGCCTGCCCCAACAGCCTGGAGGGTGTCGGTCTTGAAGGTGATGACCTTCGTGTCAGCCGACTCCCAGAACACGGCATTGTTCTTCAGCGTGTCGGGCTTCAAGGTGACTCCGATCCTAAACTCATCGCCCACCATCAGGTCGATTTCAGTGCGGTCGAGTGTTACGGTAGCAGCCACGGCTCCCGCCTTTTCCTCATCAGCATCAAACAGTTCACCACACGATGTCAGTAGGGAGAGTAGTGCTACTAAGCTAAGAGAATATAAACCAAATACATCTTTTTTCATTCTTCTTTCTTCATTTTGACCGTGATGATATTTGAAGGCTTGCTTCGACGACCTTCATCATACATGATAGTAACATAATACTGGGCTGTCTCACCAGGGCGGATGAGATAGTCGTTGAACATGGGTTCATCGGGCTTTGTGGCCATGAGGAACTTGAAGTCCTCGTCTTCAGGTCCTTTGCGATAGACGCAGTAGTGCCACTCGCCATAGTCGGGCACCTTGCCCGTTTCCCAGGCCAGTCGGGTCTCATTATCCTTGCCGGTGCAGTCGCCAGAAAGGTTGATCTTGATGTCGATGATGCGCGGGCCACGGAAGAGGAATGTCTGTGTCTGGCTCAGTCCGCTGGTAACACCCGTCATGTTATAGGTTTCCACGGCATAGACATAGCGGCGGCGCATATTAGGCTTGGGCGAATCCTTGAAGCGGATGCGGTCGCCGTGCTGGCGCAGCGAGTCGGCTTTGTAGACTCCCATGAGGGTCCACAGCTCCTCGCCCTCCATGCGGCGGAACAGGCGGTGGTAGTCCAGGTCTTGCTCATTCGACTGTATCCACCACATGTTGATGGCATCGTCGGTCACCCACACCGAGTCGATGCGGCACACCGAGGGCGGGATGAAGTTGGGACGGGCCACCTGCAGCATCTTGGAGTCGGCAGACGAGTTGCCGGCATAGTCGACGGCGCGCACCTTATAATATATATATGGCTGGTTCAGGCCCAGGGCCAGCGAATCTACGAAGAGCGTGTCGGTAAGCTCGTCGTTGACCAGATTCATGAACACGTGGGTAGAGTCGTTGGCAAACCACACCTCATAGTAGGCCACGTCGGGTTCGGGCGAGGGTGTCCAGCGCAGCTCCAAGTAGCCGTCGGGGAATACGTTGGCACGCAGGTTGGCGGGTGCCGAGGGCGGCATATAGTCTTCCAGCAGAATCATCTGCGGCAGCGAAGCACCCTGGTTGCCGGCCTCGTCGTAGGCGGCTATGGAGAGCTGACCCGTGGGCAGCCCCGACACGTCGACCCGGATCACCGAGTCTCCGGGGGCGGTGAAGTCCATCGTCAGCGGATGCCACTCTCCGTTCTTGATGCGCCCGTGACGGTAGAGGGGCAGGTAGCCCTTCACGTCGGCCTCGACGGTGTCCACATGGAAGTAGATCGTGGCGTATGCATGCTCCTTGTCGGGATGTTCCACCACGATGTTCTTCAGCCGGGGCGGCATGGGGGGCACCATGTCGGGCACCAGCACCTCATGCACAGGCGAGGGCTGAGTGCGGTCGCCAAAGGCATCGTAGCCAAAGATGCGATATCGATAGGTACCGGGCTTAGACACCACGTCACGATACTTGTTCAAACCGTCATCGAGTCGCTGACCCTCACCAAAGGCCGTAAGCGACACATAAGGCTGTTCGTTCAGTTTCTTCCACTGTCCGCCCACGCTGTCCTGTCGCTCAATATCGAAGAGGGAATAGGAATTCTTAGGCCAATAGAGCATCGCCGTCATGGGCGGCTGCAGCGAGTCAATCAGCTCGTCAGGATAGCGCTCTGGTACGAAATCGCCCAAACGGGTATCGAAAGTGGCTCCACCATAGATGAGCATCACGCTGTCAGCTATGTTGGGCTTCACGATATAGCTGTATTCCACCCCTTTCTGAGCCGAACGGTCAATATACATAAGACCCATTGCTTCAGCCAAGTCGGGACGACGCTCGGCCACCATCATGGCCATGCCCACCACGCTCTGCTGCTCGTCGTAGACCTCCATGATAGCTTCGCCCGGATCGGTAGCTGTGGTCTGTCCCAGCCGCGACTGGGCACCTCCATAGATGAGCTGCACGGCGATGCCAGCCAGCGAGTCCTCACGGGCAAAGTGCTGTTTGAACTTATCTATGGGCCACGGCTTGACAATAGCCAGCGTGTCAGTACTCATGGCTTGTTCCGTAAAACTTACTCGAACAACGAGGTAGCCTGCTGAATTCAGCACATACCAAGGCACATACTCGCTGGGAGCCCAGCGCAGGGCCACGCGGTCGTCATAACCACGCGAGAGAAGCCCTATGGAATAGTAATCGGGTGCATCGGCCTGTCGGAGCGAGTCCAGACGGTGCTGCTCTTCAAGCAATTTGCTGAAGAAAGCAGTGTCCACCTCCTCAACCACTGGTGGTGAGACGGCCCGTGCCTTGTCCAACGAATCATTGATTTCCTGTCCATTGACCACTGCCGCTGCCCCAAGCATGAAGCAGAGCGACAGGAGATGTTTGATATTGAATAACTCTTTCATTGCCATCTATGCTAAATTATTGATATTTCCGTTCATTCGTGGATTTCCTGGTGACGCTGAAACCGGAGAACGGATTGCTGAGAACAAACTTATTGGTATTGCGGTGACGCGAGAACCACACATCCCACTTACCTGTATTGATATTATAGGCATCAGGTATGTACTTCGAGAACGTCAATGACTTCCAGTTACTGAGCAACGTATTGGCATCAAAGGTGTTGTAGTACATGGAATTCCAAGCCGACTTCATGTTATTGTAGCGGTGCGGGAAGTTGTTCTTATTGAACGAGGCGATAGGATCGCCATAGCACTCGTAACTTTCCACCTTTTTCAGGTCACCGGACATCCAGATGGCAAGCATTACCTGATTGAGGGGAATCTTGTAGTCACCCCAGTATGAATAGACACAGTACTTGTTCTTGGTGTATTCCCAATACTGACTACTTTGCGACCTTGTCACCACTGTGTTTTTATAGTTTTTATAGATATTACGCAGTTGTCGCCAAGCATAAGTCGGCTTATCGGAATAATGTCCCTGAATTTTGTTGCCTTTCTTATCTTTTTTATAGTTGCCGTTAGCATCTTTCAAATACCAGATTGCACCCGTAGTCCAGTCATAGTCGTTGCGGATATAGTTGACAACGCGGTGCATAACTTTATACATTGCCCTACTGATGGCCTGCAGGTCGTGAGAGAAGAGGTCGACGAGCATGGCATCGCTCACCAGGGTTTGACCGAGCGTGTAGTTGAAGTAATCACTCTCTTTCAGCGATTTATCGTCGCCCAGCGTAGTCTTTGTTCCTCGCGGAGCACAATTCATTGCACCATTATCTGAGTATGACATTCGCATCACACCGTACCAACTGGCTTCCTTGCCTTTGTTTGAAGGAGTCATGTATGTGCCGTCACGACGACGAAGGGGCGCATAGTTCCAGAAGGCCTGGTTGAAGCAGGTTGACTTCGAGTCAACCGACAAGATGCCATCTAACGTCTTCAGGCTGCGCAGATAGCCTGAACCATTGCTCTGAGACCAAGTAAATTCGAAGCCCTGTATCTTTTTTTGCTCATAGTCGTAGAGTCCGAACTTATTCACTGTTCGACCGCCCAAGCCGAGATAATTGGCATAATAGGCTGCTGCAGAATAGGCATTCTGGAATTTTGTCTCCAAATTCTGATAATAAGAGCCATTCGACTGTCTGGTCAGTCCGCCAAGGAACGTCGAGCTCTCATCGGTAGGTACCGACGAGAATGTGCTCGGACTCTTCGTATCAAAGTCGGAGACCGCAATATAAACGTCAGTGTAACGGTTGGTATATTCATAGTAGAATGAGGTTTCGTTGGCAAACTTCGTGTCAACGGTCTTGTCAAACTCTATGGTGTATAGCTCATAGCGACCGTCTTGACGCTTGGCTTGATCGGTCATATTCTGACTCTTCTCGTCAATCGAGCTCTTGTTGTTAATCTCGTCGCGCTCCTGCTGGGCGAAGAAGTCATTCATTTTTGCTGCAGCACTGCTCTTGGCAGTCTGCGAGGGCTGTGAAACACCAATGGCACTCTTCACACTCTTCGAATGGGTGTCGGTGTTCTGTTTCGTCGACTTATTGGTCTTGGTCTGCGACTTAGACATATCTATGTTCATCAGCGACTTGTCCAGTCGCACACAGATGATGCGATAGCCATAGCCCCAGTCCCACATGGCACGCTCATAGGCCCCACCCTTCACACCGACGGGGAAGAAGCTACTCAAATTGTACTTGGGCCGCCATATTTCATAGCAATTGTTGGTACCCGTCAGCACTTCGTTGTCGCAGGTATAGAGTCGCCGGTCGCCCTTCCATACCTCCCACTTGATGGCATACTGTGTCGAGTTAGTGAGGTCAGTACGGTGGCGGTTGAGTGAAAGGTGCGGGTTGGCTGCATCCTCCAGACGGACAGTAGCATACCTGCCATCGTAGCTGCCACAGGTAGAATAGACTACATCGCGATCGATAGTGGGCTCTAACGGACCTGTATAGAAATAGTAGGTGGTCTCTTCCTTCTTCTCCTGGCGCTTGCCGTCGATTTCCGGATTGTCCCATCCCGACTTTCCCTTCTTGGAAGACGAGAAGTACTCCTTGGCATAGCCGCGAAGCGTCATCTTGTAGCGAGTTTCAGGTTCAAGCGTACCACAAATGCATTTCCAGTCGACATCGTTGCTGCTCTCGGCAGTGAACTTCTTCAGCTGGCCGGTTTCCTGATTGTAGAGTTCGAGGGTGCCCAGCTCAAACTTATAGATGCGCTCACTATTGGCACGCGCCTCGCTCTCCTCGGCACCTTTGTCCATCTGAGCGTGAGAAATATTCTCGTCGACAAGGCGTATAGAGCGGTTCATCACGTAGTTGGTGACGAACTTCGGCTCTGAGTAGGCTGATACCCTGTTGGAATAATTCCATCCTTTCTTACTGTCGTTCTCATAGCCCGGTGTTGCCGATGCAAACATCTTCAGATTGTCAAGCGGGTTGCCATAGTCGGGTACACAGACATCGCCGGCCTTGAACTCGATGGCATGGTTGAACTTGAACAGGCCGCCGAGCAGTGAGCAGCGGGCACGCACCTTGCCGTAGACCCACGTCGGGTTAGGCAGACCGGCCTGCAGCATGGCACCGAGGCCGACGCTGATGAGCGACACCTTCTTGTCGATGAACCACAGTTTTACTCGCACACCGAGGTCGCCCTTCAGCATGGCGTAGGCCTGACCCATGGCATACCAGCCCTTGTAGCCCATGGACTTGCCGCCCTGACACTTGGCACCTTCGCCAAACCGTTCGAGCACGAGGTCGAAGCCGAAGCAGAACGCACCGCTGGCATAGACGATGCCGGCATTGACACCAAAGTCGCCCTCGGCACAGGCACCAAGCATGATGCCGCCCGATACGGTACCGCTGTTGATGAGGTTCTTGATCTGGTTCAGCGTCTTGTTCTTCGCACTGGTAGCCTTGCTGCCCTCAGCCTGCTTGTTGCCGTTCACGTCGGTACCATTGAGGAAGTCCATCACGGCCTTTGGCGGGTCGGGCAGCATGCCACCGTTGGGCAGCTCGTTGCCGATGCAGAAATACATCGTGGCACCGAGATAGGCCCAGGCAGCGAAATAGTCAGTCTTCGCGCCAAGCTGGAAGTCGATGAGCGTCAGCTTACAGCGCTTCTCATATTCAGGCTCGCCGATGTAGACATGCCACTTCGACTTCGAGCCCTTGGTCATGGTGACCTTGAAGTTCAGGCTCACCTCGAAGCCACAGCTGGCCTTCATGCCGCTTTCGGTCTTCGACTTGTCGGCTCCGCTGGTCTTTTTCGTATCGTCTTTCTGCTCCTCTTCCGTAATCTTGCTCAGTCCCTGCTTCACATCCTCGGGCAGCTTCACGTCGGCACCAGTCAGAGCCTTCAGCTTCTCCTTCATGATGTTGTCGAGCGAGGCACCGCCGGAGGCCGTGATGTTCAGCTCAATGTATTTATCGGTGTCGTTGACGTAGGCCAGCTGGCACTCGGCACTCACCAGACCATTATCGCTCGGCGAGGACTTGAAGGCATCGAGCTTGCCGTCCATGATGATGGAGGAGAGCTTCTTGCGGCTGGTGTCGTAGCACACCTGCAGCTTCATGTCGGCAGAGAGCAGGTTGTCGCCGCCAGAGGTGGCCAGCCCCACGCCGAGGAAAGCACCAATGACGCCATCCTTGGCATTGCTGCTGGTGGGCGTGTCACCGATGGTGGTGGGGGCAGTGCAGTTGAAGTAGAAACCGCCTTCGAGCTTGGTGACCACGATGGGGTCGAAGCGCAGACCCACCGACGACTGCACGGTGGCAATGAAGTAACCCCACGTGAACTTCTCGTCGCCGGACTCACGCTTGAAGTAGCCACCATTGGCCTTGAAGCCGAGGAAGCCACCGGGAAGGGCAAACTCCAGCTCGCCCTTATAGCCGTCGTCGTTGCCGTCGGCAGCCTCGAGCGAGCCTTTCAGCGTCACGCCGCCGAAGCTGCTGTCGAAGGCAGCCTTCTTGAACTTCACGGTGTTGAACTTGAACGAATACTTGTCCAAGTCAACATCGGCCACGATATCGAGACCGCAGTCGGCCGACAGCTGACCGTTCATGATAGACACCTGGCCGGTGATGCCAAGCGTGGCCTGCTTGTTCTTATAGCCGAAATCGAAGTCCTTCAGGTTGAAGTCGAAGCAGCCGAGCGTCTTCTTCTCGGAAGCCAGCGACCAGCGGCCCAGCGAGAAGTAGAACTTGTCGGTGGCAATGTTGTTCTCGGTCTTCCACCCGAAGAAGTCGTTCATGCCTCCCTTGGCAGGAGCCTCGTATTGGTTCTGCGTGTAGTTGCTCTTCCATCGCGGACAGTTGGCGATGCGCATGCCGGCGATATGGATGCCGGGAATCTTCGAGTCGACAAAGGCTCCCACCTTGCCCATGCTCCGCAGCTTGGCACGGCCCACGGTGATGGAGATGTCGCCGCCCATGCACAGTTCCACACGGGTCTCTGCCTCCTTGTTCTTAAACGTCTCATGTTCTACGAGGAAGTAGGTCTGATCCTTGTTGAACTTCATATCGCCCAACCAGAAGTCGAACTTCAGACCGTCAACCTGCTGGGTCTTGAAGACATAGGCCGAACGGTTGGGATCTTTCTTGCCCTTCTCGTCCTTGCCTTGGGCATACATATCGCAGCGGTAGCCGATCTTTCCTTCGAGTGGGGTCTGTATTTTTCCGTTGAAATAGGCTTTCACAAACGAGTTCTGCATCACCTCGAGCTTGATCTCGTCCATGGAGATGCCCCATCCTCCCACCTTGGCGGTGTTGAAGTCGAACACGTTGTTGGCACCGAAGGTGAACGTGGCACCCGACCCATCGAAAAACATCGTCTCGGCATCGAGGCGCAGGCGACCCTCAAAGTTCTTTTTCTTGTCACTGATGGAGAGCATCTTCGGGAAGATGACACCCATGCGTTTGATGTAGAGTCCCTGCCAGTCTGTGTCCTTAGTAAGACCGGCCTTCTGGCGGTCGTAGCCAGTGGGAAGTACCACACCAGGGGCATTGCGAATCTTTGAGTGGTCGTACACAATCTTGTCGCCAGGAGCAAATGCCCACCCCTTCAGGTCATCAGGTTCGAACATATCCATCGAAGCCTCGGCAAACCAGTCATCCCACGAGCCGATGGAGGCATGGAAGTTGAGCTTGGGCAATTCATTGGTGGCATTGCCCTTGGAATCAACCTTGTGAAGGCCGGGAATCGTCATGTCGACATCGACCTCAAACAGTTCTAACTTACCCTGCGACCAGCTGATGAAACAGCCGTCGGTAGGCTCAAGCACATTTTCAGGAGCCTTGAAGGTCAGGTCGAACGATGATTCGGGGTCATTGACGGTGAAGTCGCCCAACAGGGCTAATGTACCCCCTTCGGGCAGTACGGTATTAGGACTGATACAGAGGCGGGGAGCTCCAAGGAGCAGTATGTCGTTGGTGTAGTACTTGCTGTCGGGCAAGGTAAACTCACCCAAAACGTCCATCGTGGCATAGTTATGGCCGAACTTCATCGACACGATCTGGATATCGACAGGGGTAGAGTTGATACTCTTGGGCAGTTGCAACGGCAGGTGCAGATCCTTGATTTCCCCCTTCAGGAATTGGTCCCAGACCGACTGTCCCTTCTTGACGTAGGAATAATATTTGGAGATGTTCAGCTTCTGGGCAACATTCTTGATGCCGCTGGTAGTCTGTTGCTGTATTTCCTTGGAATAGGGTATCTTGGTGTCGCCAATGAGGTTGTCGATGCCCCAGTCGGAGAAGAGTTTGTCAACGACCTCGCTGTCGCTGAGCTTCTTCTCTGCCTCGGCCTGATAGGTCACAGCCTTGCCGGCAAACACCTGGTCATCGGTATTGATTTTCAGGTCGTCGAACTTCACGGCAATCATTACCTTAAAGCCCATGGGGTTCCACTCTATATGACCTTTTCCCTCGTAGCAGTCATTGTTTTTTACCTTCTTGATTTCATCAATGGTCAGGTTATACTCTCCGATAGCTACTTTCGAGCCTTTCAGCTCGGAGTCCTTCTTTTTCGTAGGCTCATTATTGGTGACGGTCACCGTGCTGGCACACTGGAAGTAGCTCTGCGAGAGACGCTCGGAGAGAGCCATGTCCATGACATTGTCCTCGCCAGTATAACGGATGGACTTCTCATTGGTACACCTCGGCTTCACGCGAAGCACGATGTACTGCCCATGAGCCAACTCCTTATTGGCAAGTTCCTCTTCCCATTTGATCAGCAGTTCATCATCCTCTTCACCTTTCAAGGTCTTTGAATAGAATGGCTTACCCTTGAGCGCAGCCTCCTTACCCTTGTCGGGATCTCCCTTGAATAACTCGATGTCGTATTCGAACTTGAGGGTGTCTTGCTCGTCACCTCTGCCTGATGAATAGGCAGCACGGCGGAACTCCACCTGTATATCTTCTTCAAGGAACAGCTTGCGAGTGTAGCCCTCCTCGAAGTAAGGGGCTCGGATGACAGGATTCTTGAAGACATAGAGAGAGTCGAGCTTGTCTTTGTCGCCACCTTCGCCAGCTACTTCACCGGCATCAGCAATATCCTCATCATTGTCTTTTTGTTTGTCTTCTTCCTTGTCTTTCTTGTCTTCGTCTTTCTTGTCTTCATCCTTCTTATCGTCTTCGTCGGTCTTCTTGTTGTCTCCCTTTTCCTCTTTCACCTCCGGCTCGTAGATGCGGAACTGGCGGAAGGGGCTTTTGCCGTTGTTCTCCAACATGACGTAATTGAGCATCTTGCTGCCCACGCCCGACTGCGTGGCTTTCACCTGAGCCACGTAGGTCTTGGAGACATCCATGCGGTTGATATAAGTGACGGGAATAGTCACCATAGGCACCGTCAGGTTGCGCGCAATATAGATGTTGGCATTGCGGTCTATGGCGTCATCGGGGTTCTGTCCAGGCAGTAGTTCAACCACACGGAACTCGTAACTGAACTGCAAAGCACCTGAATTGCACGACACGACGGGCTGACGCCAGGTGAACTGAGGAATGGTCTTGTCAAGCTTTGCTACCGAAAGGTCGTTCAGGTCTCCCTTACCCACCACTGAAGGGGTGAGGAACTCTGGTGCCTGGCCCTTATAGCAAACTGTGAAGGTACAGATACCACCTGTGGGCGAACTGAGCATCACGGGGTTCTGCAATAGCGGATCCCATTTATAGACAGAAATCTGTGCCTTGTACTGGCCTTCCGGCAACAGGCCGAAGGCACCGTTCTCGTAGTCGGAAATGAGTCCAGGCGACGTTCGTATCTCGTTCTTAGGGATATGATTGAACAGGTTCTTCATAGCCACCACATCGAGCGTCATCGGTTGGTTTGGGATCAGCACGATGGGTCTCTGCGGCTGGCGGCGCGGAGGTGTAGAGAGTGAGAGTCCGCTGGCAGGCATAGTCTGCTCTACAGACAGACCCAAATAAACATTTTGTACCGTTTGACCGTTATTGATCAGGGTGATGGTAAAATAGCGGTCAGGGTTGCTCATGTAGAGCATGGCCTGTGGTGGCAGTATCTGCTGCACGGGCGTGACGGTGACGATGACGTTCTGGGCTGCTGATGGGCTTACAAACAATGAACACAGGATAAGCTGCATCCATATCATCCACATCCATTGGCTATTTCTTTGAAAAACCTTTGTCCTCATATCTTGATTCTTCTTTTTTCTTTGTTTGTAGTTATTGGCAAGATAGTCTTTCTTCACTTCTTCGCTCCACCATTCTTGCGTTTGATTTCAAACAGGCTGAAGGTGTAGGCATAGTTGAACGTGGCCGAGATGTCATAGGTGTCCAGGCTGGATCGCCGTTTGCTCACATTGACGTCTCCATAGCGATTCATACTTCCCTGCAAGGAGAAGTTGTGTACCTTCAAGAGCGTGTAGCCTACCGAACAGTCGAAGCCCATGGAAAGGCTTTTCGACTGGTTCTTAACCTCATTATATATTAAGTTGCCCGTCAGTGCAACATTCAACTCGCGTTCAGATAGGAAACTACGTCCAATAGTCAGTGATCCGATATTGCTGATATATTTCGTTTGATAACCTTTCGATTCCTGATGAGATAAGGTAGCAGAGATATCTGTTTCCCAAGGCTTTATATTCAGGCTGTAACTCAGGCTCGCAGCCAGTGATGATACGTCGCTCTCGCCTGTAGAGAAGGGGTTGCGGTCTTTATTTTGCGTCCAAGCCGTAGATAGCGAGATACCATGACCGAGGTCACCGGTATCAAAAGAGTATGACGGGACAAACGTGATGCTCTGCGTAATTCGGTCAATGCGCGTGGTGTCGTTGACGGGAGCGGTGCCATCACTCTGCTTCTGGGTATAGCCGTTATAGCCTGCCATCAGATTGAGATTATTTCCTATGTGGGTTGAAGCGGTGAAGGCATAGACGTAACCTTTCGTCGTGTAAAGCTGTTTATTAGAGAGGTTGTCTGCTTGACCTGAGAACGTGGCAGCCAGCGATACTTGAGGAATAGCAGTAGTCGAGAGATTAAGCCCCAGTGAATGATAGTTGTTCGACATATAGTAAAGGCCCAGCGACGTGAAGTCGGGCTGAATAAGACGATAGAAGGCTTGGGCCGATATTTTATCGAAAGTGACACCCACAGAGACATCGCCGGCAAAACGGGCCAGTGACGAATAGCGCACATCGAAGACACTTCCCCATTTCGAGTCATAGACATCGGTAGGAACCTCTTCTACACGGGTGTCGGTGGAGAATGCCGACATGGCAGCATTGGCTTGCAAAGAGAGGAATTTCAAGGGATGCAGCGCACCTTTCAGACCTACTACCACATTGTCCTGAGGCGACACAAGTCGTTGCCAGTGCTCATCAAGTGATTTCAGTTTGTCGTATGCACGCAGGAAATAAAGGTCCAGATAGTTTTCTGCCGTTCCGTACCCCACTTTGAATCCCCACCCCATGCGCTTGTATTGTGGATCGCGGGCAGAGGGATTGTTTGGGTCGTCGTTCACAGCCTTGCGGAGCACGCCGTAGAAAGCACCCACACGATAACGGTTGTTATCATTGTACTCCAAACCTACGCCATTAAACGACATGGACATCACATATTCGCTGAACTCCATTGAGCTAAGGCCTATGTGTCCCTGCCAGTTCTTGTAGCGTGGATTCAGGTTAAATGAAATGTGGGGATAGCTGAACTCAGTGTTGTCGTTGGTATAATAGAGTGAGAAAGGCATACTGATGCCATAGAGACTGATGTTCAGGTTAGCATAGAAAGAGTTGCTCAAGGGCGAGGAATAGCCCATGCCAGCAGATGAGTAGTTATAGGTGTTGTTCGTGCCTATGGCTCCGGTGATAATGAGCGGATCGCTATTTGCAATCTGGCTGATGTCCTGTGCTCGTGCCGTGATACCAACGACTATCAACAGACAAAGCATTGCAATGTGTTTCTTCATACGTGCCATAGTTTATTTCTTGATGATTTTTCTCACGACTACACGACCTTCTGATACAGTAGCCTTCAAATAGACACCTTTCTTATATTGAGAATCAGGCTGTCCACTGCACACCTTGCGTCCCAGGAGATCATAAAGAGCTTCTGATGCCAAATCTGCCGTTCCTGGAGCAGAAAGAACATTCAGTTGCAGGGGAGCTTTATGCGAGCCTACCTTCTGTGTAAAAGTCACTTTCTGCTGGAGAGGCGTTTCCTTTTCACTGTTCTCTTCGAACAGGGCGAAGGTTACAGTCTCGCCCTTGTTGCCTGCAACGGCAATCTGGCAGCAGCCACCGGCAACCGGCCTGCTCTCACCACGCAATTCGTTTCCTACGTATGCTCTGACAACAACATCTCCATCAAGTGACTCGTCAGACAGCTTGGCCACCACCGGCATGGTTTCCGGATAGCCGTACATCGTCTTCGCCAACTGGCGGGCTTTGTGGCGGATTGCGGCAGGCTCTGGGTCGGGAGCCAGGTTTGATGATGTCCATTTGAGGGTCTTCTCGCTCTTGCCGGCATTGTAATAGACGTAGCCCTTTCCTGCCTGTAAGATAAAGTCATCGGTTGTCTTCCAGTCCTCTCCTGTGTATTCGGCAAAACCGTCACGTCCTATAATCATGTCGCCTTCTTCTGCCACTGCGCTTAGCTCATCTGCCAGCCGTTCAAACGAATGATCAAATTCGTAGGGATAGCCCATCCATGTATAGCCGGGAACCAGCGACTGCTCTAACGGTGCCGAAGCTAAGTTCTCAGTACCCAAAACGAAATCCAGCTTATAGACATTGTCATCACTCACCATTGTCATGAAGCGATAGCTGCCCCCACCTGCGGAAAGTGTTTCCAGATTGCCGAAATAGCCGTAGGTGTTGTCATAACGTACGAACTGCTCCTGCGAGCGCACTTCGTAAATGCGCCTGCCTTCATCGTCATTACTGAGGGCTTCGAGAGTCGTGGATGACGGAAGACCTGTTGTAGGAGCGGCATAGAACGACACCCAGTCCCAACCGGTGTTGACAGAATACTCTGCTGGAACATTGACTTGGCAGGTTGACGATTGCTCTTTGTCGTTATACTTTATTTTGACCGAATGTTTGCCGATATACTGTCCGCGAACAGTCCATTTCAATCCTGTGTTGTCGGCCTTCGTGGCAGTAGCTGAAGGCTCACCGTTGGCAGCCTTGCTGAAGACCAGTTCAACCCTGGAGGGCAGGAAGTCGGCCGTGCCCTCCTTGCTAAGCGTCAGCACCACGTCGCGTTGCTTGTAGGCTGTCAACTCATTGACGGCAAACGAAAGATTTACTACGGGAACGGCACTGACGGTAACGGTGAGCGTAGTTTCAGTGTTTGAGCCGTCTTTTGCACGGAACACTATCTTCGTCGAGCCAATGGCCTTGGCTGTTATCGTCAGGTTTTCCAGGTCGAGGTCAACGATGGAGGGGTCTTCAATGGATGCCGTTATATTCTTATTAGTGGCATTTTCCGGTAATACGCTCAACGTGAAGCTATACGTCTCGCCCAGATAGGCATTGAGCGTTGTGGGACTTACCTCAATCTTGGTGACAAGCACCACTTTTTTCTTAACCGTAATCTGATAGGTCAGCGTGACCTGCTCGTTGTCAACGGAGATAACGGTCAGTTCTGCCTTTCCCTCTTTCTTGGCAACAATAGTGACGGGCGATGTTTCTGTTTCTTGCTTGATGCCTACGATGTTGTAGTCGTTGGTGAATTTCACGGACTTGTCGGTAGCATCCTCAGGAAGCACGGAGAAGTCGAGCAGCAGTTCGTCGCCCTCTACCATCTCAATGTCGGTAGAGGTCATGTTATTCTTGATTTCCGTGACGGCAATATGTTGCGGTGCTGCCTCTACTTTCACAGTGGCTTGTGCCGTGAAATCGCCGGGAGTCGCCTTGACGGTGACCTTTGCCTGCCCCACGGCTTCGGTATTGACAATGCCGTTGTCGCTGACAGTAACGGCGGCATTGTCGCTGCTGTATGTGTACTTCAGTGTGGTGAGCAGCGTAGAGTGGTCTTCAGGCACAAGCGAGGGCTGCACGCTTCTTGTCTGCCCCAGTTTCAGTGTTATCTCAGTGAAGGGCAGGCTGATGCCCGTCACTGGTTTCAGCGTCATGGCGATAGGAGCAGACGGTGAACCGTATGTCCCTTCCTGATCTTTTGCAAAAGGCTGCTGGCCGATGATATACTCCAGCCCTTTGCTGTCGTGCAAACGGAATGAAACAGTAGCGTCATCATCGTTGCCGCCCCATACTCGGATGACAAAGACTCCTTTCCCCGCCGCCTTCTCGGCCGTCTGCCATTGGCTGACGCCGCGCAGCTCGTCGCCGACGAAGGCTCCGATGGCTCCTTCGACGGCGGCATACTGGCTGTTGATGTTCTCACCGGCAGCATTCTGTAGGGTGACGTAGTAGACACTGGATGCGTGATAGGGCAGCCCGTCTGCTGTTTGATACCCATCTGCCCCCAGTGCTGATGGCAGCACCGAGAGGCAAATCAGTATAATTCCAAAAATCTTTCTATATCGTCCTTTCATGTCGTTTGCTTTTGGTGAGTTTACACCTATTTATATTATAAAGGAGTTCAGTGAAGCCTTCAGCTTACTTCACCACCTTCTTTCCACGCTGCACGTAGATACCCTTCTTCATTTGGGCATCGTCGACGCGGCGACCCTGCAGGTCGTAGACCTCATCGCTCAAGGCAGCCTTGTTCATGATGGCCTCGACGGTCGTGGTCTGATTGATGTAGAGGGGAACGGGAGCCTTGAAGGTGCCGCTGGAAGTGGTAAAGGCACGAGACCCGGTGAGTTCGTAGAACTGTCCGCTCAGCTCGTCGTAGGCGGCAAATGTGAACCGCTCGCCTGTCTCACCATGGATGGTGATGAACTGACGGTCGCCCACAGCTACGCCCCGACCACGGCACTCGCCTCCACGGAAGGCATAGAGCGTCAGGTGCGATGCATCAGCCAGTCCGTCGATATAGGCAATCATCGACATATTGTCCATGAAGCGGCTGTGGTCTATCTTCAATGCGGGAGCATTGGAATAGCTACGGGCGCCAGCGGGAGCTTCTGCCTGCTGTTTGAGCGTGAACTCACGAACGAAGTCTATCTGTCCGCCATTAGCCTTATAGACCATATAGCCCTCGCCGGGTGTGAGATGCGTCAACGCGCCTTGCCATTTGTTCTCAATATACTGGGCATAGGCAGTCTTACCCCTGATTTCGTCGCCCTCAGAGAACTGCGTGTTGCCGAAGATGTCGGAAAGATTCTGGTAGTACTGGTAGGGATTGCCCACCCAGTTCCATCCCTTGCGGACGGCAACGCTCAGCGGTGCATTGTCGATATTGTTATTAACGAAGTATGAGCTGACATCACTTGTGTCGGGGATAAGGACAGGCAAAGCATCCTCCTTCATCTTCAGTTTGTATGCCTTCAAGGTATCGAGCTCCGTCAACGCGCCGAAATAGCCGTATTCAGTATCGTTGAAGAGAATGGAATTGCAGGAACGGATTTCGCCAAGTTTATCACCAAAGAGGTACTCCATCATGACCTTGCCAAAGATCTGACCTTGGTACAGTGAAATCCACTGCCATCCGCTGTTCAGATCCATGCTCTGAAGCGACCAAAGAGTGGCTTCCTTAGCCTTTGGTTTCTTTTCATAATACACACTGATAGTAGCATTACCCACACTCTTTGTAGTGATATTCCACTTCAGTCCGGTGTTGTCACCCTCCGTGGGAGCAACCTCGGCAAAGGTCCAACCGCCGGGCATAGGAACAGAAGGATCTACTTTGACATCAATCTTTGTGGCATCAAATGAATCTTGGCCAATACCCTCTGGCAGGGGAACCAAGGTCACTTCGATAGTTCCTCCCGCTGCCATATAGGCTGTATCTTCATCGATAACATCAGACTCAATGCGGAATCCAGTGAAGCCTTCAGCTACATCGACAGTGAAGCTTACCGGACCTAAGCTTTTAGTTCCTATATTGATGACGTCTCTTGTTGGGTCATTCACATCAGTATTTCTTTCTATATTCTTATCATCCCATACACCTTTTTCTATTTGAGCCGTTATGGTCACGGTACCGCTTTTCACATTCAGTTTTACATCATAAGCACCGGGGCTGGCATCCGGATTAGGATCATTGGTTGGATTAGAAGTGGCGTTTGTGTTATTCTCTACTATTTCGATGATTGACGGATCGCTGCTTTCCAATTTAATCATTTTAATCCACCAATCAATGTTCGTTTCATCAGGCGTCAACTTCAGGTTGTCGTAGATCTGCTTGGAAATGTCCTCGACCCCACCTTGTGGTTGCTTCAGGTTTATCGTTGATTTTTTGCTTGCCAATGCTGTAGGCTGTACGGGTATGATGACCACGCCGATCTTCTTTTCGCAACCATAGCCATCCTTTGCATAGATGGTAAACGGTATGTTGCTTTCATCGAGGAAAATAGGTTGCATTTCGCCACTCCAGCTAGCTTTCTTGGCTATGACATCATTGCCCTGCTTCTCAAGGTATTCAGTGTCAAAGTCTTCTTTGATGCTCCATTCCTTATTCGTGGCTTCAGAAGGCATCACGTTGACGATGGTCTTGAGGCGCTGGGTCAGGTTTTCACCCACCTGCAACACCAGAATGGTGTCCTTCTTATTATCAGAGTCGAAGGCAAAGACTTCAACAGGCTGCACAAGAGTAACAGTCAGCTGCGGACTGGTGGCTGTACTGCCATCTTGAGGCGTACCTGTGAGTACCACCGTACCTGCTGCCTTTGCCTCGAACAACATACTACTCATGGGTGAAGGCCCCAGAATATCTTCATTGCTGGATTTCCACGTGTATGTCGTGGTAGATGGCTCCTGAGGTCCCTTGCCTTTCAGTTCAAATCCTTCACCTCGATGGTTTATAATTGTATCAAGCCTTTCGGTGAAAAGCCAATTCTTAGGAAGTGTTATCGCACCCTTGCTGGCATCGTTGGCATCCTTCACCACATCCTTGTATATCCACTCAAAGCTTGTTGCTGGATTGTCCACATAAATAGTGGTATTAACCATTGGCAGGGCATATTCATACGTGCCGGCAGTCAGTTGCACGGGAATACCTCCAAGATGGACCTTGAGGGCATCGAGCACGTTTTCGCCAATTGCAATCGCGCCTTGAGTGTCCGACCATTCTAGAGGGTAAGGCAACAATGAGCCTTCCGGGTAAACCGTGATTTCATCGATCATATTGTGAGTATCGCCGAGGTGAACAGTAATCGAGGTAGGCAAACCAATACTTGTAGCAGGTACAAACTTCACCTCATACGGAGCAGAAGGTGAACCTGTAGTCTTATCTTTCTGGAAAGGCACATATGCTGTTGTTTCAGGTATAATATACTCAGCCTCACCTCCAGAAGCCATTGACTGTTTGTATAAACGGAATGTGATTTTCTCACCATTGTCCTTAGTACCGTCACCCTGCACCACCATCGTAAACAGGTTGCCAAACGGCAAATTATTGTTATCGTAGAGTTCAACCTCTGCCTCACCGCGACACTCATTGCCAATGAAAGCACCTAAATAATAGCTGCCATCAGCTAAATCAGCTGCAGAAAGCTCAGCACCCTGAGCATCAACTAAGCTTACGAAAATCAAATGCTGGTCGGGACCCGCATTATACTTATAATGGGTTCCGTAATCACCATCTGCCCACGTGCTCATTACTCCCAGTAAAAGGCACAGTGTTGTAAGTACTAATTTTTTCATAATCCAGATGTTTTAAGTTATTGTAATTTAATTGTCAAGATTCTATTGAGGTTAGTTTATAGAATTACCCTACAAATTTAAACAATTTTTTCGGAATTATCGACAACCAGCAAGCCATAATTTGCAAAAATTATAAAAATAATAAGCAAATTAATAAATATTAACGGTAGCTACATACAAAAGAGACGTACTACACAGATGGACAGTGGACACATTTGCCACATTTGACACATTTTTTTATAAACTTTCACGCGTACGTCTGTACATATAATACACACGCATACGCGCAGACGTACGCGAGAAAGTTTAAAAATGTACTGTCAAATGTGGCAAATGTGGCAAATGTCCATCTGTATTTTTCATAACTATGTCACTTAGCGCTCGTAAGTATGCCACTTATTTTCATAAGTAAGCCACTTTTTTTTGTAAGTAAGCCACTTTTTTTCGTAAGTATGCCACTTATTTTCATAAGTATGCCACTTAGCATTCACCATACAATGGGAATCCGAAATCAAGAAATCCGCGTTCTTTATGTTAATCTTCTGAAAAGATGATTGTTTTTCCAACAATTTCATTATCTTTGCGCCTCAAAAAATAAATAATTGTAAGCAACATGTCTAACAGCAACACATTTGTCGGTTCCAAAATCAAGGGACTCAGAGAGACGAAGAACCTCTCCATCGAGGAAATCGCAGAGCGTAGTGGTCTGACCGTTGAGCAGATCACATCCATAGAAAACGACCAGAACCTGCCTTCGCTAGGTCCGCTGATCAAGATAGCTCGTGCACTGGGCGTACGCCTGGGTACCTTTATGGATGACAATGATGCGCTGGGGCCTGTGGTATGCCGTGCTGCCGACCGCGAGAAGAACAGCAGCATCAGTTTCTCAAACGGTGCCACCGATGCCCGCAAGCACATGGAGTATCACCCCCTGGCTCAGCAGAAGGCCGGCAGAAATATGGAGCCGTTCGTGATTGACATCAACCCCGAGGATGCGCCTGAGTTCCAGCTCTCTGCCCACGAAGGCGAGGAGTTTATCTATGTGATGGAGGGTGAGATAGAGATTGTGTATGGCAAAGAGACTTACAACCTGAAAGAGGGCGACAGCATCTTCTACGACTCTATCGTGAACCACCACGTACACGGTGCACCCGGAAAGAGTGCAAAGATCTTGGCAGTAGTTTACATCCCGTTCTAACATTATCACGTGATAACGATATAACGATATAACGTCATAACGAAAAGAAGATGAGCAACGTGAAATTAGATATGGCAGGCCGTCCTTTGCCCAACAGAACATATCCTGCTGAGACAGGGAGTGAGGGCTACCAACTGTGGGAACGCACGCTGGGAGAATGGCTGGAACACTGGGCTGAGACAACCCCTGATAAGGAATATATTGTTTATTCAGACCGCGACCTGCGCTTCACATGGAGCCAGTTCAACGAGCGCGTGGACAACCTCGCGAAGGGGCTGATATCTATCGGCGTGAAGAAAGGCTCTAACGTGGGCATCTGGGCTACCAACGTACCCGACTGGCTGACCTTCCTTTATGCCACCGCAAAGATTGGTGCCGTGCTCGTGACGGTGAACACCAACTATAAGCAGAACGAACTGGAGTACCTCTGCAAGGACTCGGATATGGAGGTGCTCTGCATCACCGATGGTACATGGGACTGTAACTACGTGGATATGACCTACACCATGCTGCCTGAGCTGAAGACCTGCGAACGCGGTCATCTGAACAGCGAGCGTTTCCCCTACCTGAAGAACGTGGTGTATATCGGTATGGAGAAGTACCGCGGTATGTACAACACGGCTGAGTTGCTGCTTCTGGGGCAGAACGTGGAGGATGACACGCTGAACGAGATGAAGAAGCAGGTGAACTGCTTCGACGTGTGCAACATGCAGTACACCAGCGGCACCACAGGATTCCCCAAGGGCGTGATGCTGACCCACTTCGGTATTGCCAACGACGGTTACTTCACGGGAGAAAACATGGGCTTCACGCAGGATGACAAGCTCTGCGTCTGCGTGCCTTTGTTCCACTGTTTCGGTGTGGTGTTGGCCACGATGAATTGTCTGACACACGGCTGTACGGAGGTGATGGTCGAAAAATTTGACCCACTCGTGGTGCTGGCCTCTATCCATAAGGAGCGTTGTACGGCGGTCTATGGCGTACCCACGATGTTCATTGCCGAACTGAACCATCCGATGTTCTCGATGTTCGACCTCACCTGTCTGCGTACGGGTATCATGGCCGGTTCGCTCTGTCCTATCGAACTGATGAAGCAGGTCAGCGAAAAGATGTATATGACCATCACCAGCGTGTACGGCTTGACAGAATCTTCGCCAGGCATGACGCAGACCTGTCTGAACGACACCTTCGAACAGCGTTGCACCACCGTAGGTCGCGACTTCCCGTTTGTCGACGTGAAGGTGCTCGACCCAGAGACGGGCGAGGAATGTCCCGTGGGCGTGCAGGGCGAGATGTGCTGCAAGGGCTTCAACGTGATGAAGGGCTACTATAAGAACCCTGAGGCTACGGCTGAGGTTATCGACAAGAACGGCTATCTGCACTCTGGCGACCTGGGCGTAAAGGACGAAGAGGGTTTTTATAAGATCACGGGTCGTATCAAGGATATGATTATCCGTGGTGGTGAGAACATCTACCCACGCGAGATTGAGGAGTTCCTGTATCATATGCCCGGCATCCGTGACGTACAGGTGGCTGCCGTTCCTTCCAAGAAATACGGTGAGGCCGTTGGTGCGTTCATCATCCTGGAGGAGGGTGCCAAGATGACTGCCGAGGACGTGCAGTTGTTCTGCCGCGGAAAGATAGCCCGCTATAAGATTCCAAAGTACGTGTTCTTCATCGACCAGTTCCCCCTCACCGGCTCTGGCAAGATCCAGAAGTTCAAGCTGAAGGAGATGAGCCTGAAGCTCTGTGAAGAGCAAGGCATTGTGGTGGAGTGAAAAGTGAAGAGTGAAAAGTGAAGAATTTGCTACCGCTATGAGGCCACTGATACTGATTTCCAACGATGATGGCTATCAGGCTAAGGGCATCCGCTCGCTGATTGCCATGCTGGAAGATATGGCCGACATCATTGTTTGTGCGCCAGACTCAGCCCGCTCGGGCTTCTCGTGCGCCTTCTCGGCTACCACACCCCTCACGCTGACCCTTAGAGAGCAGCGTGAGGGCGTGTCTGTTTATTCATGCAACGGAGCCCCTGTTGACTGTGTCAAGATGGCGTTGGCAAATATCTGCACACGCCGTCCGGATATGGTCATCGGCGGTATCAATCACGGCGACAATGCTTCTGTGAATGCCCACTATAGCGGCACGATGGGTGTGACGCTGGAAGGCTGTCTGAAGTATATCCCCAGCGTGGCCTATTCCCTTTGCGACCATCGTGAGGATGCCGACTTTGAACCCCTGCGCCCCTATATCCGCAAGATGACGGCAAAGGTACTCAAAGAGGGACTGCCCAAAGGCATCTGTCTGAACGTCAACTTCCCCGTAGCTCAGCAATTTAATGGTGTAAAAGTATGCCGTATGTCGCTTGGCACATGGTGCAATGAGACCTCGAAGTGTCATCATCCACGTGGCTACGACTACTGGTGGATGGTAGGTCATTATCAGAACGATGAACCAGAGGCTACCGATACCGATCGCTGGGCACTTGATAATGGCTACGTAGCCATCACGCCCACACAGATAGACCTCACCGCCTACACATTCATGAACCAAAAGGCTGACTGGGAGGAATGAAGTATTACCTCATAGCTGGTGAAGCCTCGGGCGACCTTCATGCCTCACGACTGATGTTTGCCCTGAAGGAGCAGGACTCGGAAGCTGAGTTCCGCTTCATTGGTGGCGACCTGATGGCGACTGCTGGTGGCACGATGGTGAAGCACTACAGCGAACTGGCCTATATGGGTTTTGTGCCTGTACTCCTGCATCTGCCCACAATCCTGAGCAACATGAAGCGATGCAAGCAGGACATCACCGCGTGGCAACCCGATGTGGTGATTCTCGTGGATTATCCTGGCTTCAACCTCGATATCGCGAAATACATCAAAAAGCACCATATCTGTCCCGTCTATTACTACATCTCCCCAAAGATCTGGGCTTGGAAGGAATATCGCATCAAGAATATCAAGCGCGATGTGGATGAACTCTTCTCTATCCTTCCCTTCGAGGTGGATTTCTTCGAGAAGAAACACCACTACCCCATCCATTATGTAGGCAATCCTACAGCGGATGAGGTGAAGGAATTCAGGAGTGCAGGAGTGCAGGAGTGCAGGAGTTCAGACGATAGAAGCCAAGAGCTAAAAGCCAAAAGCCAAAAGCCAATTATTGCATTGCTGGCAGGCAGTCGTCGTCAGGAGATTAAGGACAACCTGCCCACGATGATTCGTGCAGCCCAGAAATATGAGGATAAGTACGAACTGGTGCTTGCTGGTGCGCCCAGCATCGATGATGCCTATTACGAAAAATTCCTTGAGGGTACCAACGTGCGACTGGTTAAGAATCAGACCTACCAATTGCTATCCGAAGCTCATGCCGCACTCGTAACCAGTGGTACGGCGACGCTTGAGACAGCCCTTTTCGGTGTGCCTCAGGTGGTGTGTTACGAGACGCCCCTACCCCAGTTGATTGGTTGGTTGCGCAAAAAGATCCTGAAGGTAAAGTATATCTCACTGGTCAACCTCGTTGCCGACCGTGAAGTGGTGCGCGAATTGGTAGCTGACACCTTCACGCAAGCCAATATAGAGCACGAACTGGAAAAGATTCTCGACGGTCCTGCACGTCAACAGATGCTCGACGACTATCAGGAAGTTTGGCAACGCTTAGGCAAAGAGAAAGCCCCCGTGAATGCCGCAAAGATCATGACGTCTTTGCTTCGCCCGTCCGTCTCGCCTGCCAAATCTCAAACGAATTGATAATATTCTGCCAAAGGATATAACAGCCGGGGCCTACTGATGACAGTGGGTTCAAGTACGTGATACCCAACCAGATAGCGAAGGCCGTATTCTTCTGTCCAAGCGCCTGACCAGCCTCCTGGGCACGCCCGAAGTAATGTCCGATAAAGCGGCCTACTGCAAACTGGATAATGCAGAGCAGTAAGCCCAACAAAGCAATAGCCGACAAAAGCACGATGGAAGCCTCCGCATGAATGATGTTCTTCACCGTAGTACCCGTGACAATCATCAGTGAACAGCCCCAGAGGTAGAACGACAAATCACGGATGGCGATAATCCGGGCGTGAAGTCCCTTCATAAAATGCTTCACTACATACGCCAGTCCCATTGGCACCACCAACAGTATCACCACCTGATACAATATCTTTGTGAAGGCTGCCATAAACGAGATGTCCGCCCCCTTCTCAATAATCGGGAAACACACAGGCACGAGCAAAACCGTAAGAAAATTCGATAGGAAAGTAAACGTCGTCATCTGCTCCAACGAGCCACCCAACTTCTGCGTCACCACAGCAGCTGCCGTAGCACAGGGCGAGATGATACACATCAGCAAAGCTTCCAACAAGATGAGTGAAGAGTGAAAAGTAAAGAGTGAAGAGTTTGCTACCGCATCAGGTAGCATTAGAATCATCGCCATTATTATTCCTACGAACAGCAGATTGAAGAAACTCACCCACAGATGCCACCACACTGGGCGCATCTTATGGAAGTCCACCTTACAGAAGGTCACGAAGAGTACCAGGAACATAAACAGCGGCAGGATAGCCTCCATGATGGGAGCAAAGAAAGCTGCAGCAGAGTCCAACTGCGGCACGTAGTTGAACACCAGATACAAAGTAGCCCCCATCCCCATCGACACAGGCAGCGTCCAGTCCTTCAGAAATCTAATAACATCCATATATCAAAGCATTAGGAGCAAAGAGTGCTCATCATCGCATTTTCGCTGCAAAGGTAATCACTTTTTTCCATAATCGTTTGGCAGTTTATAGGATTTATCTTATCTTTGCTCACGATTTCTATTTTAACTAAAAAATTTAAGACTTATGGATTACAAAATTATTGACATCGAAGGTGTAGGCGACGTTTACGCACAGAAACTGCAAGCCGCAGGTATTAACAAGGTAAGCGAGCTGCTTGAGAAATGCGCTGCCCCCAAAGGCCGTAAGGAACTGGCTGAGGCAACAGGCATCAGCGACAAGCTGATTCTGCGTTGGACGAATCATGCCGACCTGTTCCGCATCAACGGTGTAGGCCCTCAGTTCGCAGAACTGCTGGAAGCTGCCGGCGTAGACACCGTGAAGGAGTTCCGTCACCGTGTGGCTGAGAACCTGCAGCCGAAATTGGCTGAGGTCAACGAAGCTAAGAACATCTGTAACCGTGTACCCGCTGTCAGCGAGATTCAGAAAATGATTGATCAGGCTAAGGAACTGGAGCCAAAAGTAACCTATTAAGAATTGTACGATACTTATATCTTCGACCTTGACGGCACGCTACTGGATACACTTGATGATCTGGCAGCGGCTGTCAATTATGCGTTAAGGCAGCACGGGATGCCCGAGCATACGCGTGAGGACGTGCGCCGATTCGTAGGCAACGGTGTGCGTCTGCTGATGATAAGAGCCATACCCGATGGCGAGGACAACCCACTCTTCGAAGCTACGTTCCAGACCTTCCGCGAATATTACATGGAACATTCGCTTGATACCACCCGCCCCTACGACGGCATTCCGGAACTACTGGGCGAACTAAGAGCAAGGGGTAAGCGTGTGGCTGTAGTGAGCAATAAGTTCTATGCTGCCACCAGCGAGCTCTGTCACCATTTTTTTCCTGACACCGTAGAGGTGGCCATAGGCGAGCATGAGGCAGAGGGCATCCGAAAAAAGCCTGCACCCGACACTGTGAAGGAAGCATTCCGACAATTGGGAGTGGACAGCAGGAATGCTGTGTATGTAGGCGACAGCGACGTGGACTTGCAGACGGCACGCAATGCCGGTCTGCCATGTATCAGTGTGCTATGGGGCTTTCGCGACCGTGCTTTCCTTGAGGCTCACGGTGCCACTACCTTCGTTACAACACCTGAGGAGATTCTATGCTGAGGGTGACTCTATCTGCGTCTTCGGCCAGTTAACCAGGAACACCTTTTCCGTAGCACGGGTCAAGGCGGTATAGAGCCAGTGGAAGTAATCCGAGGAAAGCATATCGTCGGTCATATAGCCTTGGTCTATATAGATATGCGCCCACTGACCACCCTGTGCCTTATGACAGGTAGCGGCATAGGCGAACTTGATCTGCAAGGCATTGTAGTATTTATCGTCCTTCAGCTTCTTCAACCGTTCTGACTTGTTGGGAATATCCCGATAATCCTCCATCACCTTGTTATATAATTGCTCCTGCCGCTCGCGAGTCAGGGCTGGTGCCTCGGTGGTCAGTGTATCAAGCATCGTGATGGCCGTCAGTTCGTAGTCATCGTAGTCAGGGAAAGTCATCGTCACCTCAGCAAAGCGGAAGCCGTAGAGTTCGTGGATGTGTCTGACGCGTTGCACAACGGCGATGTCACCATTGGCAATGAATTCCAAGCACTTTTCCTCATTACCCTGGATGCCCTCTCCCTTAATCCAGTAGTAGTTGTTTTTCACAATCATTATACGGTCGCCCCGACAGAGTTCTTCCTCACGATCGAGAACCGTATTACGGATTCCCTGATTATATATGTTTGCCCGCTTGTTACTACGTGTGACAACCATCGTCTCGTCAGCCCCTACCCTGCTAAAACTTGATGCCAGAGATTCTATCAACTCATCACCAGGCATCACACAAATATCTGTAAAGCCATCAAAACGTATCTTGGGGAGAATACTCTTGCACTCCTGCACTCCTTCCCTAATTCGCGTCGCATTCCACAGAATGCCTGAGTCCTCTGCCTGACGCAATACCTCGTTGAGGTCGCACTCATAAACCCTCATCCCATAGCCGCGAAGCATGCCCGACATCAGGGCGGGACTCTCATCCTCACCCACTGGCGGCAACTGCGCACAGTCGCCGATGAGCATCAACCGACAGTTCTTATAATTATAGACGTAGCGTATCAGGTCATCGAGCAGAGGTGTCTCGCCGTTGGCTATCATCGAGGCCTCATCAACGATAAAGAGCGTATCCTGAGCCGCATTGAATCCAAGACTAAATGCCGAGAGGTCTCCTGCTGTCTTCTGGCGGTAAATACGTCTGTGGATAGTAAACGCGGGCCTGCCGGAATAATTGGAAAAGACCTTTGCCGCCCGCCCCGTAGGAGCCATGAGCACCATCTTCTGATGAAGGGCAACCATAGCCCTGACAATGGCCGAAGCCAACGTGGTCTTACCCGTACCTGCCGAACCTCGCAGAATCATCACCACCTGCTCATCGCGGTCGGTCATAAACGCGGCAAACTCCTGTAGGGCCTGCCGCTGCTCATAGGTAGGCACATGACCGAAACGCGTCTCTATCTGATATATCAGTTCGTCTTGAAGCATTATAAATGCAAAGGTACAAAATAATTCATAATTCATCATTCATATTTCATAATTATTTATTACCTTTGCAATCATAAAAATGAAATAAGATGCCAGAGATCAAAAATACCAAGCAAAGACTGACCATCCGCATAGGAAGGAGCACCTTATCGTTCTCGCAACCTACAGAGGACGGAACAGATGTGCTGTTCGAACCTTACGTGGTGAAAAGCGGCGTGTCGATGGCAGCCAACCTACGCGAGGCTTTCAAGACCAGCGAACTGCTGATGAACCCACTGAAGCGCGTCAGAGTAGTACTCGATACGGACGTGCTGATGGTACCCATAGAATATTTCGACGAGAAGAGAATGGAGAAAATGTTCTTCCACACATACCCCAAGAAAGAGCAGGTAGCGGTGTGCTATAACGTGCAGACTGATTTGAACTGCGTGGCGGTATTTGCCATCAACAAGGACTTGCGACTGGTTATCGATGACCACTTTCAGGATGTGAACATCGTGACGGCAATGTCATCCGTATGGCATCACCTCTACTACCGCAGCTTCACGGGCAATCGCAACAAGCTGTACGCCTACTTCCACGAGAAGCGTTTAGAGATATTCAGTTTCCAACAGAACAGGTTCAAGTTCTGCAACTCATTTGATGCCAGCCGTGCCCACGACTCGCTCTATTTCCTGCTCTATGTATGGAGACAGCTGCAGTTAGAGCCCGAGCACGACGAGCTGCACATCGTAGGCGACATACCTGATCAGGAATGGCTGGTGAAAGAGCTGAAGAAATTCGTACAGAACGCCTACGTCATCAACCCCGTGGCCGACTTCAACCGTCATCCCATTACGGAAATCAAGTCGATGCCATACGACCTGCAAACGCTGTATATCAAAGGACGATGAGGATTATCACAGGAAAATACAAGGGAAGGCATTTTGAGATTCCGCGCTCGTTTAAGGCGCGGCCTACCACCGACTTTGCCAAGGAAAACATTTTCAATGTGCTGATACAGTATGTGAATCTGGAAGACGCTACGGCACTGGATCTCTTCTCTGGCACAGGCAGCATCACATTGGAACTACTGTCGAGAGGATGCTCACAGGTAATCAGTGTTGAGATGGATAGAGATCACCACCGATTTATCTGCGAATGCATCAAGAAACTGGACACACAAGCCTGCATTCCCCTTCGTGCCGATGTATTCCGATTCCTGAAGAGCTGTAAGACGCAGTTTGACTTCATCTTTGCCGACCCGCCATACGCACTGAAGGAAATACCCACTATTCCTGATTTGATTTTTGAGAAAGGACTGCTAAAGGAGAACGGGCTTTTTATTCTGGAGCACGGCAAAGACCACGATTTCTCCGAGCATCCGCACTTCGTGGAGCACAGAAGTTATGGCAGCGTGAACTTCAGCCTGTTTAAAGCAACGGCGAAAGCAAACGCATGACAGATTCACCCAAACGGGTGAAGAAACGCGGATGAATGCGCTTAGGCATACTGGCCAAAGGCGTTGACAACTCTGCATCATGCAAGAAGACGTGCTGCATCCGTCGAGCCACAGCCTCATCGTAAACAAAGGTGTTTGCCTCGAAATTATTGAGAAACGAACGGAAGTCAATGTTCGTGGAACCACACGTACAGATATAGTCATCGCACACCAGCATTTTAGCATGAAGGAAGCGCGGCTCGTAGAGCAATATCTGAATGCCTGCCTCCTGTGCCTCACGTAGATAAGGACGGCTACCCCACTCCACAAACCAGCCATCAGTCTTCCGGGGTACCATCACACGTACATCAACACCTGATGCCACAGCGGTCTTCAAGGCAAAGAACACTGTTTCTGTGGGCAGGAAATACGGCGACTGGATATAGATATAACGCTTGGCCGACAGGATGATGCGCACATACCCCTGCATAATCTCCGGATAAGGAGCCAAAGGTGCAGAAGTGACGGTCTGTAGGAGACCACCGGCTATTTCTTCCTCGAACCTCGGATAATACTTCTTATCACTCAACTGGGTACGGTCAACAAAATACCAGTCAACGAGGAAAGCACGCTGCAAAGAATAGACACCACTGCCCTCAATACGCAACATCGTATCGCGCCATCCACGCTGCTTACGACCCTTCACATAGCGCAAGGCAAAGTTCATGCCTCCAATATAACCCACGCGACCATCTATAATAAAAATCTTACGATGGTTACGATAGTTAACCTTACGGGCAAATGTAGGGAAGCGTACAGGCATGAAAGGCTCCACCTCGATACCCTCGATACGCATCCGCTCGAAGAAACGGTTCTTCACACTCCAACAACCTACGTCGTCATAGAGCACACGCACCTCGACACCCTCGCGGGCCTTTTCTATCAAAGCATCCGAGACAAGGTTTCCCAGTGCATCGTCCTCGAAGATATAGACATCAATATGGATATGGTTGCGAGCCGAAGCAATATCACGCAACAAGGATGGGAAGAACTCATAACCGTCGGTCAGAATGTCCACCTTATTATTATTAAAGGGGAGCGAGAAACTCTGGTTCACAAAAAGGTCGATGACCGGACGGCTTGCCTCTGGCAGTTGCAGGTCACCCTGCTCTATGAAGCCCGACATGGAACGACGCGTCAACTGATCCATAGACCGCTGGCTGACCATCCGTTCCCGTCGCGTATTGACACCGAAGAGCAGGTAGGCAATGATACCCGCCACAGGCACAAAGAATATCACCAGACCCCAAGCCATCGTCTTTGCAGGTTGCCGGTTGTCCATCACCACATGGATAATTGTCGAAATGACAATCACCTGGTAAATGATGAGTATGAGCGTATGCAAAGACATAACTAATGCTTAATGCTTAATTCTTAATGCTTAATTATCTGAGCGAAGCGAATTTAATGTTTAATCTTTAATGTTTAATGTTCACTCTATATCAATGAGCTTATGCGTCTGCAAGGATAGTCGCCACTGGGGATGCGCCTTGATATACTCTACGCAGGCCTGAGTAATAGCCTTGTTGCGGTCTGGGTTGCCAGTATCGCAAGGCTGGAGATAGAGGAAAGAGGAAGGAGGATAGTGGAAGGAGGATAGTTTTTCTGGTGTATTCTCCTCGAATACAATTTTCAGTTCGTCAGGTATTCTCTTTCCACTTTCCACTTTCCACTTTCCACTTTCTTTCGGCGATACAGTGAGCCAGTCGAGGTTCATGGGAGCCGGACGGGTACCATTGCTCTCCATCGCCACCTCATAGTCATGCTGATGAAGCAGGTCAACGAAAGCCTCATCAACCTGTAAGGTGGGCTCTCCACCCGTCAATACCACAAGAAGCCCACCCCCTTCCCCTCCCGAAGGGATGGGAGTTTTAATAGATGGAGCAAGGTTACGCACTGCTGCAAGTATCTCTTCATCACTCATCTCACGATATGCCTCAAACTCCGTATCGCAAAACGAGCAACGCAGGTTACAACCTGCAAAACGGATGAAGACCGCAGCACGTCCCGTGTTGCGCCCCTCGCCCTGAAGCGAATAGAAAATATTGTTTACTCTAAATACCCTCATGCGGTAGCAAATTCTTCACTCTTCATTCTTCACTCTTCACTCATCAATCTCATACGCAGCTAAATTCCCCTCGCTCTCCTGCACCTCGGCACGGTAGCAGGTTGGAATCTGCTCCACGCACCAGCGGGCGATATTCTCCGCCGTAGGGTTGAAAGGCAACACGTCGTTCAGGTTCTGATGGTCCAGTCGTCCCTTGATGTTACGCTTAATCTCCGTAAAGTCGACCACCATACCATTCTGGTTTAACTCCTTTGCACGACAGAAAATGGTGATCACCCAGTTGTGACCGTGCAGATTAGAACACTTGCTCTCATAGTCCAGCACTAAGTGATGGCTGGCTGAAATCTCTAACTTTTTCTGAATGTAATACATAATTCGTTTTAGACAACGAGATCGGTGCCCAGACGTTTTGCCAGAGCATCACGAATCTCTTTGGTTTCCTTATGTTGTTTTAATAACTCCATCATGCGCTCACGGTCACCGCCCACCTGCAACAGTTCGCGCTGTATTTCCTTTAATCTTGTTTCTACAATATCCAGACGGTAGTCCATCACCAGATGGAGCACTCGCTGTCGAAGCCGACGCACGAAGTTCTGATGTTTCTTCTCCTCGTCGCTCTCCTCTCTATCTATCTCAAAACGTCCTCCTAACTGATGACGGTCGATGGCCAGTCGGGTAGCCAACTGACTGACCTGCATATCCGGATGACTGCAGAAATAGGTCTCCGCCTTGAAGCCTGGCTCCCCCTGATGGGCCACAGCTTCAGAAAGAATCTGTCTGTGCAGGGGTGAAACCATTTCCAACCCGTCTTGCGACAGGTCGAAATCAATATATTGCGATACCGAGAGAGAGATTCTCTGACCCTCATCGGTCTCTACATCCTTGAAGATAATCTCCTCGCCGTGTCTTACGATTTCACGGATGAGGAGCAATTCTATAGAAGTCCCACTCGCGCCCCCTCCCTGAGTGTACAGGAAAGTATTAACCTCTGTCGGATGACTCTCAGCAACATTCCCATCTTGAGTGTTACCACTCCCCTCTCCACTCGGAGAGGGGCTGGGGGTGAGGCTCCTAATGTATTTGTTCATCTCGGCAATGAGGGTCTGTTCCTTCATGTTGATGCGATGAGCGAAGTCTGTGAGGTAGGTAGAACGCAGTATCTGGTCGGGAATCACGGAGATGCTCTTCACGATGCCGCCGATAGCCTCAGAACGCTTCACGGGGTCGGTAACATTCTCCACAGTCAGTCGACTCTTGAAGGTTATGAAGTCCGTTTGGTTCTCCTCGATATAGCGTTTCAGTTCCTCCGTAGAGTGCTTACGTGCAAACGAGTCTGGGTCATCGCCATCAGGCAGCAACAGCACCTTGATGTTCATGCCATCCTCAAGCAGCATATCCGTGCCTCGCATCGCCGCATGGATACCAGCCTCGTCACCGTCATAAAGCAACGTGATGTTATTGGTAAAGCGGTGCAGCATATGGATCTGATAGGTCGACAGCGCCGTACCACTATTCGCCACCACGTTCTCAATACCAGCTTGATGCATGGCTATCACGTCGGTATAGCCCTCCACCATGAACACACGGTCTTCCTTCACTATCGCCTTCTTCGCCTGATAGATGCCGTAGAGTTCGCGCTCCTTATGATAGATGTCCGAGTCGGGCGAGTTGACGTACTTCTGCGCCACGCCCTTCGTACGACTGTCCAACACTCTACCACCAAAGGCCACCACCTTACCGCTGACGTTGAACCAAGGGAAGATGGCGCGACCGCTATAGCGATCATACGTACCCTTCTCGCCCTCAATACACAACCCCGTCTTCACCAGAAACTCCGGCTTATAGCCTTTCGACTTAGCCGCCAGCGCCAGTGCGTCGCGTTTCTGGGGCGAATAGCCCAACTGGAACTTTTCTATGATATCATCACGGATGCCACGACTACGGAAATACTGCTTTCCAATCGCGATGCCGTCAGGATCATTCTTCAGGATATCATGAAACCAATCCTTCGCCCACTCGTTGACGATAAACATCGACTCGCGTTCGCTCTGTGCCTCACGCTCCTCGTTGGTCAGTTCCTTCTCAACGATCTCGATGTTGTATTTCTTTGCCAACCAACGCAGAGCCTCAGGATAGGTAATCTGCTCGTGCTCCATCAGGAAGCTGGCAGGCGTGCCACCCTTGCCACAGACGAAGCAGTGACAGATATTCTTCGAGGGCGACACCATAAACGACGGGTTACGGTCGTCGTGGAAAGGACACAAGCCCTTGTAGTTCACGCCACTCTTCTTGAGTGTCACGAACTCGCTCACCACGTCGTAGATACGGGCAGCATCCACTATCTTATCTACCGTCGCCCTGTCTATCATTATTTCTTCTTCAGATACTTAGCCAACTCACTATGATTCTGATGCAGCCCCTTTGCAAAGCTCTGGGCGTTCATCTGAGCTCCCAGCTTAGAGGTATGCGTATGGTCTTTCTTGAAATAAACGGCACCAGCCTTCTCTTTGATCTGAGCCACCTGAGCCTTTGCCTTCTCCTTGTCTTTAGAGAGTCTCTTCTTGGCAAACTTCTTGTCAAGGAAGTCGGCAGAGATATTGTGCAGATCAACGAACTCAACACCCGTCTCTTCCACCACCTCGCGATACCATTTTCCGTAGGAACCGTCGCGCCGCTCTATCTTGCCGTTAGGCCACTCATTACGAGGCGTCAGGCTGACGAGAATCGGCGTTGCACCCTTCTCACGACAGTCGTCAATCATCTTCTTCAGGTACCAGCCAAAGCTATAGACTACCTCGTAGCTTCCGTTATCCATCTTATAGACATGCAGGGTGTCCTTAGCAGAAGCTATCACGCCTCGCCCCTTGGCATCCGTGATGGGACAGATATCGTTATGACCGAATTCTATCGTCACGAAGTCGCCTGGCTGTAGCGATTTATACACCCTATCCCACAAGCCCTCCTTGATGAAGGTACGAGTGGAGCGTCCGGCACGTGCGGCATTTATCAATGTTATCTTACTTTCATCAAACACGGTAGATGCCTGCGAGGCCCATCCCCACATACCGTCGTCATCCTTGTCGGCATTCTTCACGGTAGAGTCGCCAGTGAAAAACACGCGGGGCAGGCCGTTGGTGGTGATATATCTGACAGGAATATCCATTGCCATCATCTTCTTCAAGGTCTTCAATTGTGGGTTGTTGCTTTCAAAGATACCCATAGCGGCGCTCTCGGCATTCAGCTCGGCACCGAATTTCGACGTATGAATCTTGTCGCCCAGGAAGTGGTAGTCCACCTTCCAGTGGCTGAAACTGTCTAACTTCTTTCCGCTTATCTCGTTGAGGTCGACGAAAGGCACATCCATTTCGTTAGCAATGGCACGGGCCCATTCCGTCTGAGGCTTGCGCACAATTTTTCCATTATCATCGTATGCGTTGCGTGGGGTCAGCGACATCAGAACGGTATTGGCACCTTTCTCACGAGCCTCATTGATATATCTGCGCAGGTAGGTACCGTAGCTATATACGGTATCCTGCTTCTGCGTGCGCTGATTAAAGCCTACATAACACGTATCAGGGTCAATGCCAGGAATCACGGCACGCGCACGCTTCTGGTCGAAGAACTCTCCGTTATCATTATGTCCGATAGAGACAATCACCCAGTCGCCTGGCTTCAAGGCCTCACGAACAGCTGGCCACAGGTCTGTGTAGAACGTACGGGTGCTCATACCACCCAGCGCCTGATTCTCTACAGCTATCTTCTCTGCATTGAAATATTTTGGAAAGTAATAGCCCCATCCCCACTGTCCGTTATTTCCGTTACCCAGTGTGCCGTTACGCATCGTAGAGTTTCCCACAAGGAACAAAACGGGCTGCGAGCCCTTTCGCGTAGAGCCCGGCTTAGGTCTCGACATCAATGCCTTAGCAATTGAGTCAGGCGTGTTGTCTACAACCTTGTTCACATCCTCAATAGGATCTGGCAGGTTGTCAAAAGCCTGTGCCCACGCTCCCAGCACCAAGCCCATCATTGTCATAGTAGTAAGTAGTCGTTTCATGAGTGTTTGTTTCATTGTCATTTCATAATCGGATGCAAAGGTACGAAAAGGAATTGAATAATCCAAATTTCACCTTATTATTATATATTTCTCCATTGCACAAATTTACAAGAGTGTGCACGTTTCGGTCGTTTTTGTGCATTTTATTTGGCTGTGTGCGCAAAAAGTACTACCTTTGCACCCGTTTTAAAACGAAACCACATTATTATTTTATATTATGGCATTAAAAATTGTAGTACTTGCTAAGCAGGTACCCGACACAAGAAACGTGGGTAAGGACGCCATGACTGCCGAAGGAACGGTGAACCGTGCAGCCCTGCCCGCCATCTTCAATCCAGAAGATTTGAATGCCCTGGAGCAGGCCCTTCGTTTGAAGGAGCAGAACCCAGGCTCAACAGTAGGAATCCTCACGATGGGTCCTCCACGTGCAGGAGAAATTATCCGTCAGGGACTTTATCGTGGCGCTGATACCGGTTGGTTGCTTACCGACCGTCTCTTCGCCGGTGCTGATACCCTCGCTACATCTTACGCGCTGGCTACTGCCATCAAAAAGATTGGCGATGTGGACATCGTCATCGGTGGTCGTCAGGCTATTGATGGTGATACTGCTCAGGTAGGTCCTCAAGTGGCTCAGAAGCTGGGCCTCAACCAGGTGACATACGTGGAGGAAGTTAACGAAGTTAAAGAAGTTAACGGAGTTAAGAAGGTTACTGTGAAGCGCGTCATCGACGGTGGTGTTGAGACTGTAGAGGCTCCTCTGCCTGTAGTTATCACCGTGAACGGAAGTGCTGCTCCCTGTCGTCCACAGAACGCCAAGCTGGTGATGAAGTACAAGCGCGCTACCTGTCCTATGGAGCGCCCTGCTGAGGGTACCGCTTACGACTATCTGTACGATGAGCGCCCTGAGCTGACACTGAACCAGTGGAGCGTGGCCGACGTGGATGGCGACGTTAACCAGTGCGGTCTGAATGGCTCGCCCACCAAGGTGAAGGCTATCAAGAACATCGTGTTCCAGGCTAAGGAGTCGAAAACTTTGACGGCTTCGGATGCTGATATTGAGGGTATGATCAAAGAATTGTTGGAAGAGAAAATTATAGGTTAGTTGATGAGTTGATTAGTTTTTAAGTTTGTGAGTTGATGCTCGCAATGCGACTTAAAAACTCAGAAACTCAGAAACTCAAAAACTGACAATATGAATAATGTTTTTGTATATTGCGAAATAGAAGGTACTCAGGTTCAAGAGGTTTCTCAGGAGTTGCTGACCAAGGGTCGCAAGCTCGCCAATGAACTGAACGTAGAGCTGCACGCCGTTGTTGCCGGTACAGGTATCAAGGGTAAAGTGGAGGATCAGATTCTGCCTTATGGTGTTGATAAGCTATTTGTTTTCGACGCTAAGGATTTGTTCCCTTATACCTCAGCTCCCCACACAGATATTCTGGTGAACCTCTTCAAGGAGGAGCAGCCACAGATTTGCTTGATGGGTGCTACCGTTATCGGTCGTGACCTCGGCCCACGTGTGTCATCATCACTGACCTCTGGTCTGACTGCTGACTGCACAGAGCTCGAGATTGGCCCTTACGAGGATAAGAAAGAGGGTAAGACATACGAGAATCTGCTCTATCAGATTCGTCCTGCCTTCGGTGGTAACATCGTGGCTACTATCGTGAACCCCGACCATCGTCCTCAGATGGCTACCGTTCGTAGTGGTGTGATGCAGAAGGCTATCTATGATGGCGCCTGCAAAAAGGAAGTTGTTTATCCTGAGGTAAGCAAGTACGTCAGCCCCGAGGCTTTCGTTGTAAAGGTGCTCGACCACCACGTAGAGGCTGCCAAGCACAACCTGAAGGGTGCGCCTATCGTGGTTGCTGGTGGTTATGGTATGGGTTGCAAGGAGAACTTCGACCTGCTGTTCCAGTTGGCAAAGGTACTTCATGGTGAGGTTGGTGGTAGCCGTGCTGCCGTTGATGCTGGCTGGCTCGACCACGACCGTCAGATTGGTCAGACGGGTGTTACCGTTCATCCGAAGGTTTACATCGCCTGTGGTATCTCTGGACAGATTCAGCACATCGCTGGTATGCAGGACTCTGGTATCATCATCTCTGTGAACAGCGATCCTGATGCGCCTATCAACAAGATTGCCGACTATGTGATTGTTGGTACCGTGGAGGAGGTAGTTCCAAAACTCATTAAGTATTACAAACAGAACAGTAAGTAGCCTCACCCCCAACCCCTCTCCGCTTGGAGAGGGGAGTATATAGATTCTGTGTGATGGTAGGCAAATGGTTTGAGACAAGTGCTCCTGACAGGTATGAATTGTTGAAGGATTTCGCAAAAAGAAACCGAAAGGAGATGACAGAAAGTGAAACGGTGTTGTGGGAAACATTGAGAAATCTCAATTGTGGATACCATTTCAGAAGACAACATCCAATAGGCGACTATATCGCAGATTTCATTTGTCTGAAAAGAAAACTTGTCATTGAAGTCGATGGTGGTTATCACAACGAGCCAATACAGCAACAAGACGACCAAGTGCGTACAGAATTTATGGAAAGAAAAGGCTACACTGTTATTCGCTTTAAGAACGAAGAAATAAGCAACAACCTCCAAGAGGTTATTATGAGAATAAAAGAACAATTGTTTAACGAATAAGAATGAAGCTCCCGACCCATCTCCCTTTGAAGGAACAAGTCTATTCACTCCCCTCTCCAACCGGAGAGGGGTCGGGGGTGAGGCTGATATTATGAATTATTTTACAGATCATCCTGAGATCGGGTTCTATTTGAACCACCCCCTGATGGCTCGTATCGTTGAGCTGAAAGAAAAGGGTTTCGCTGATGCGAAAGAATATGACTACGCTCCCGTTGACCTGGGCGATGCCATCGAGAACTACAAGCAGATTCTCGACATCACTGGCGACGTGGCTGCCAACATCATCGAGCCTAACTCTGAGAGCGTTGACCTGGAAGGTCCTCACCTCGAGAATGGCCGTATGATCTACGCTTCTAAGACTTACGAGAACCTCGATGCCACCCGTAAGGCTGGCCTGTGGGGTGTCTCCATGCCTCGCCGTTACGGCGGTCTGAACCTGCCTAACGCCATCTTCTCTATGCTGAGTGAGATGATTTCTGCTGCTGACGCTGGTTTCCAGAATATCTGGAGCCTGCAGAGCTGTATCGACACGCTGTATGAGTTCGGTAGCGAGGAGCAGCGCCAGAAGTATATCCCCCGTGTTTGCGCTGGTGAGGGTATGAGTATGGACCTGACTGAGCCCGATGCCGGTTCCGACCTGCAGCGCGTAATGCTGAAGGCCACCTTCGATGAGAAGGAGAACTGCTGGCGTCTGAACGGTGTGAAGCGCTTCATCACCAACGGTGATAGCGACATCCACCTTGTGCTGGCTCGTTCTGAGGAAGGCACTAAGGACGGACGTGGTCTGTCGATGTTCATCTACGACAAGCGCCAGGGTGGTGTTGATGTTCGTCACATCGAGCACAAGCTGGGTATCCATGGTTCACCTACCTGTGAGCTCACCTATAAGAACGCTAAGGCAGAGCTCTGCGGAAGCACACGTCTGGGTCTGATCAAGTACGTGATGGCTCTGATGAATGGTGCCCGTCTGGGTATCGCCGCTCAGTCAGTAGGTGTTGAGCAGGAGGCTTACAACGAGGGTCTGGCTTACGCTAAGGAGCGTCAGCAGTTTGGTGATAAGATTATCAACTTCCCCGCTGTTTACGATATGCTCTCTCGCATGAAGGCTAAGCTCGATGCAGGTCGTTCACTCCTTTATGAAACTGCATGTTATGTAGACATTTATAAATGTTTGGAGGATATCGAGCGCGACCGCAAACTCACACCAGAGGAGAAGCAGGAACTGAAGAAGTACCAGCGCTTGGCTGATGCCTTCACCCCGCTGGCCAAGGGTATGAACTCTGAGTACGCCAACCAGAACGCTTACGATGCTATCAGTATCCACGGTGGTTCAGGTTTCATCATGGAGTACAAGAGCCAGCGTTTGTTCCGCGATGCTCGTATCTTCTCTATCTACGAGGGTACTACTCAGCTGCAGGTTGTTGCAGCTATCCGCTACATCACCAACGGCACTATGCTCCAGAACATCAAGAATATGTTCGCTGCACTTCCTGAGAATGCAGATGTAGCTCTGAAAGCACGCGTAGAAAAGCTCATCCCCGTTTACGAGGAGGCTCTCGCAGCTGTTAAGGCTTTGGAGAATCAGGATGCACAGGACTTCCTGGCTCGTCGTCTGTACGACATGACTGCTGAGATCGTGATGTCTCTGCTCATCATCCGCGATGCTGCCAAGGCTCCCGAGCTGTTCGCTAAGAGCGCTCAGGTATATGTTCGCATGGCCGAGGAGAATGTCTATGGTAAGTCTGCTTACATCAAGGCATTCCAGGTAGAGGATCTTGAGAGTTTCAAGGCTACTCAGACAGAGGAAGCATAAAAATGACTGAACTTGAGATTGACGAGCGTGTTAATCGCGCAGTAGATAATTTCATGGCCGGATATGGCTGCTGCCAAAGTGTTGTGGCAGCCTTTTCCGACCTTTATGGTTTAGACGATACCCTTGCCAAGAAGATTGCCGCTGGTTTTGGCGGTGGTGTTGGCAGACTTCGTATGATGTGCGGAGCCGTATCAGGCATAGTGATGCTTGTTGGTTTGGACTGTGGTCAAACCGAAGGTTCCGATCGTGAAGGCAAATCGGCCTGTTATAAAGTTGTACAGGATTTGCTGACTAAATCCAAGGATGAGAATGGCAGTTTGATTTGTGCAGAGATACTTGGTATCAAAGGCTACGAGAAAGCGCAGAACAGCTACGTCGCTTCTGCCCGTACCGCGGAGTACTACAAGTCGCGCCCCTGCGTAGCCAAGGTAGAAAGTGCCGCCCGTATCTTCGCTAATTATCTGAAAGACAAAGAAAAGCCCGTTCAATGTTGAGCGGGCTTTTCTTTGTCTTTAATGAATCCTATTTAAGATTGGCCTTGAAAGTCTTCTGCCAGAATATCTCTTTCTTCCCTTCAGGAATCGTAGTTTTGGTTGCATTGAAATAACAATCTACAAGAAGAGAATCGTTGTTATGAGCAGAAGCGATGGAATCCAACAAGTCCTTATAACCATCCAGTTCACTTGCTTTCATATATTTATTCATTATTCCCTTGAGCTGAGGATCATTACTGAATGCCACTTGCATATTCCACATCGAATTGTTTGAAGCATCCAAATAAGTATCCCATTTAAGGCTGTCTTCAGGAGTTTTCAAAGCAAGGAGAGAATCGCCAATAGCCTTTAATGCCTCTTTATCGTATTTGAAATCCATTGTAAATTTAGCATAAGGAGTCTTTACGCACTTACCAAGCACAAATGTTCCAAGCTCCTCATCACCACCTTGAACGGTGTTTAGCAGCATCGTTCTTCTTCTGCCAAACAAGAGCCGAATCGACAGCTGCACTGATACTGTCGGCAATGGCAAGTGCATCGGCGTTACGCCCAGCCTTACGATAAGCCAAGTAGCGGGGAGAGAGACGTTCTGCGATATTGTCGAAAGTCATCTGTGCACCATCGGTAGCCATATAGGTACTGTCCAGCTGCTCATACCAATATGCCGCCTCGTCGTAACGTCCTGCTGCCATCAGATATTCGGCGGCTTCCGTATAGGCCCTCGGTTCGAAGATACGGCTTTTGGGAACGGCAGCAAAGACAGCGGCGGCCTCGGAAGCATGGCCTGATGCCTGCAAATACAAGGCCTGTTTCAAAGCTATATGACCTTTCCATTCCTCTATCAGCAGAGAATCGCCCTGCTTTTCATACAGTTCAAACTCCCGCGAACAGCATTCCATCCACTTCTGAGCACCTTGGATATCGCCGATGGAATAGAGGTTGTAAGCCTTCTGCCAATTGTGTTGCGCATCATTGACCTGATGCAGATTCAATTGACAGTCAGCCATCAGCATCAACAGGGCCACCTCTACTTTCTTTGGAAAGGCCTCATTCTCCTTGGTCTGAGCCAGCAAGTCAGAAACAACGCTCAGTGCACCCTCAGTGTCACCACGTGCATAACGCAGATAGGCCCAGCGGTATCCGGCATCAGCATATTCAAACTGATCCTGTGCAGATGCTGCGCCAAAGCCTTCGTATGCTTTCCTGTAGCAGTGTTCGGCTATTCGCATCTGCCAGTTTTTGTCATAGTCGCGACCTTTAAGATACTCAGCCTTCGCCGTAGCAAGTGCTTTTTCATCACCGCCACCAGCACTATTGCCATGCCCCATGCAACCCCAAAAGGTCAGCACGCCACACAGCATCAAGACCACAATCTTAGTACCCCTTATTGTCCTCATTCTGAAGCCGTTTTTGTATTTCGCGGCAAAGGTACGAAAAAACTCTCAGATTTTTTATATTTATCTTCAAGATTATATCTTCCAAACATTTTTATTTCATAATTATTTCGTAACTTTGCCAAATAGTTGGCGAGAGTTACTCTGTAACGACATATACATAACATAAATATACTACTATGGAACAAGGAATCGTTTTTGAAATCTGTGGCTACGTAGCCACCATCGGCATGATACTGGGTTATCTGCCCCAAGCTATCGCCACCATCCGCACACGCAATACCGACGGCATCGCCCTACCCACCTTCCTGATGATGGGTATCGGTAGCCTCGCCTTTATGCTGCAAGGACTGCTTCATAAGCCTGAAATTATCTGGTCGCTGTTCCTCACCAATCTGGTGACGGCTACATGCAGTGCCATCGTGTTCAGCATCAAGATATACAACGACTATTTCAAAAAGAAGTAAACTATGAACAGCATCAAGGGACATATCGTTGACGTGGTTCGTCGGGAGATATTCGACGGTGTATTGAAACCAGCGGTGCCGTGATGGGTGTCAAGGAGACGGAGGAGCTGATGGCTCGCGAGGAGATTGGTTTCCTCGCAGAGATGATGAACTACCCCGGTGTACTGGCAGGCAACAAGGAGGTGATGGGTAAAATTCAGGCTGCACTCCATCACGGGAAGCCCATAGATGGTCATGCCCCAGGTCTCACCGGTCGTCAGCGCGACCAATATGCAGGTGCAGGCATCACTACCGACCATGAATGCTCTACGTTGGAGGAAGGGCGCTCATGCATCAATGCGGGCATGAAGGTCATCATCCGCGAGGGCAGTGCCGCCAAAGACTACAAGTTGCTCAGCCCGCTCATTGCCGAGAGTCCCAACATGGTGATGCTCTGTACGGACGACTGTCACCCTGATGACTTCGTACGCGGACATATCAACCTCATCGTAAAGCGCGCCTTGGCCGATGGCTATAACCTATGGGATGTGCTACAGGCTGCCTGCGTCAACGCTCAGAAGCACTACAAGCAGAACTGGGGATTGCTGCAGACGGGCGACCCCGCCACCTTCATCACCGTAGATTGCATCACGCCCCACTTCCGTGTGGAGAGCACCGTGATACGGGGCAAGGAGGTATTCAATTATAATGCCAGCTTGCCCTCCGACCATTCTGATACGCCCGAAAGATTATTGGATTTGGAGTTCCCCAACCGTTTCGTGGCTACGCCCATCACCGCTGCCGATATCAACATCGACCTGAAGCCAGGCGATACGGTACACGTGATTCATGCCTACGACGGCAGTCTGCAAACAGACCATGATGAGATAAAGCTGACGGGCAATCCCCTGTTCGATTCTCACTACCCCTGGACGGAGGTACAGAAGATTGTAGTCTGCAAGGCGGACAGGTAGTCGTCAGTCCCGACGAGATGCTGGACATCCCCCTGCCCATAGCAGGTCTGATGGCTCCCATGGGAGGCCACGAAATAGCCTTCCGTACACTGTGCATCCAAGAAAGGGTGAAAGAGATTGGCTGTCAGATGAAGTCGCCCTTTATCACGATGGCATTCATGTGTCTGCCAGTCATACCAGACATCAAGATGACAGACCGCCACCTGATGGATACAAAATCATTCTCCGTAATATATTAGGAGACAAAGGAAAGCAAAAGGTGCTGCAAGAAGTCAAGCAAACACTTCACGCAGCACCTTTTCTATTACCAACGGGTAGTATTTCATCTCCAGCACATGCTCCTTGTCGGCTATATCTTCGGCCGTATCCTCGGGCTTCAGTGCCACTTTATATTGTGCAATGATACCGCCCCCGTCGCAAACAGGCGTCACCCAGTGTACGGTCATACCCGTCTCCGTATCGCCTGCCGCCTTCACCGCCTCGTGCACATGATGTCCCCACATACCTTTACCACCGTATTTCGGCAGCAGCGAGGGGTGTATATTGATGATACGACGTGCATACGCCTCTACCAAGAAATCGGGCGCCAATGGCAAGAACCCCGCCAGCACAATAAAATCTATGTCATACTGTTGCAACAAAGGCATCATCACCGACTCATCATTCAGTTCATCTTTCGTTACCACCTGTGTAGGTACACCTAATCGCAATGCTTTTCCCAGTGCAGGCGCATTCGGCTTGTTGCAAACCACCAAGGCTGTGTAAACCTCAGCAGAATCTTTAAAATATCGGATGATATTCTCACAATTCGTACCACCTCCAGACACAAAAATGGCTATGTTGACTTTCTTCATTTTTATGCTCTTCTCAAAATTTAAGTGCAAAGGTACAGAAATAATTTCATTTTCCTGCAATCTCTACACCTATTTTCCCCCATCATGAAGGAAACTATTCACAAAATTGCATAACTATCGAAATCATTTTCACATGACAGGCCCATAATCAGAATGGATGGTACTAAGCAACATATCTTTTTGCGTATCGTAGAACAATTACAAAATCATCAAAATCTGTCGTTATAAACCTTGGCTGTATGCAGGGATAAAAATAAATTTGTTTTCCTTTTGTGGTTCGCCCGACTTTTTGTACCTTTGCATTCGGTAATATTTCGTATCTTTGCCGCAAATATAAATAAACACGGATTTTACTTTAAACAATAAAATGCTAAGACCACGATTAATACCTATACTTATATGGATTACTGTTGTCGCCATTACAATGCCACTCATCAGCTGTGAAAATAGCGACAAACAGACAGCGTTTAACGACGCCATCAAGATGATAACAGATGCTTCCCAGCAGAAAGACTTCAGTCGTATGCAGGTATTAGCCGACAGTCTGGGAAAGGAAAATATGCTGAGCGAGGCTGAAAGTTATTTCTGGCAGGGCTTTGCCTACTATCGCATGTCGCAGGTACATACTGCCGAATTTTACTGGAAAGAAGCCATGACGGCTATTGAAAGCTCTGATGACCCTGCCGACCTAGACACTTATGCCCGCTCGGCCAGTTATCTGGCAGGACTACATATTCGCTATTACAATTTCCAAAGTGCCAGTCAGGTAGTGAGAAATGCTCTGGAGCATTTGAACTACCACCATTACACTGCGACGAGCGACTATACCAATTTGCTTATCTTCGCAGGATGCTGCAGGGGACATTTCAACATAGAGGACGAGGAGGTGCCCCAACTTTTCGAACAAGCATTCCAGCGACATCTGGAACACATTGCCAAAGAACAGAACCGCGAAACGTATCACGATGCAGTAGTGGGAGTTATCAATATTACCTATTGTTGGCTCAGCGAGAAGAAATACGAAAAAGGGCTATTCTGGAACCAACGCTTTAGTAAACTGATTAGTGAGTACAAACAGTTATTTCCGGACGATTCGACATATATCGATAAGCAGCAAGCCCGCTGCTATATCTTTGAGGCCATCGGACTTGAAGGCATCGGTAAAATTCACGAAGCAGAAAATGCCTTTTCGGCTTTTCAGCGATCTAACTTTGCAAACACCGACGAAGGCCAGCTGGATGCCAGCGACTATTTGGCGATGTCGGGCAAATGGCATGCTGCTGCCAGAATACTGCGCAATCTCGACAACATCTTTATTCATACCCAATCGGGTTACTCACTGGATGACATCCAGAAATATTTGCTGAAGAAGTATCGCGTTAACCTGATGACTGGACAGCTCGATTCTGCCAGTGTTGTAGCCAATCAGATTTGTCAGCGACTGGACTCCGCTATCATCAAGTCGCAATGGATTGACTCTGACGAGCAGGAGACAATACGACAGAAAGAGGAACAGATACTGCAACAACAGGAACATTTGTCAAAGGCACGTATTATGTCGCTCATAGCTGCGATTATCGTCATCACCGTTTTCTTCTCTGTCTATACTTACTTCCGTCACAGAGCCGAACGCCGTCTGGCAGCCGCCAATGCCCAGTTGGAACAGAAGAACGAGCAACTGGCCATTGCCAATGCACATGCTGAGGAATCAGCCAGGATGAAGACCTGTTTCATACAACAGATGTCGCACGAGATACGCACGCCACTTAATATTCTATCGGGCTTTACGCAGGTAATCACCACCCCCGGCATGGAATTGGATGATGCCACTCGACTGGATATCAACAGCAAGATAACCGAAAACACCAATCGTATCACCTCGTTGGTCAACAAGATGCTTGAACTGTCTGAGGTAAGCAGTAAAAGCATCATTGATCGCACAGACAACGTACCCATCGTTCAAATTGCCACCCAAGCCATCGACGAGTCGGGCATCTGCAACGCAGAGCATCTGACATTCGACCTTCAACTGTCACCTGAAACCGAGAATATGTATCTGCAGACAAACCTGCGAGCTGCCACCCGCGCGCTGACACTGCTGCTCGACAACGCGAAGAAGTTTACTCACGATGCCGAAGCACGACTCCAGCATAATACAAATGGGAACTTAGGGGAGAAGAAAAAAGTGGTCATGAAGGTTACGTCTGATCACGACAAAACGGTGTTTACCATTGAAGACACAGGTATAGGGGTGCCGCCAGAAGCCGCAGAGCGAATTTTCGAAGAATTCATACAACTCGATGAATACTATGACGGAACAGGCATAGGGCTCACGATAGCACGCTCACTGGCACGCCGCCTTGGGGGGGACATTCATCTTGACACCAGTTATACAAATGGTGCCCGTTTTGTGATGGAGATTTAGCAACAGCCATACTCCACAAATCACACGTTATATTCTTCAAGTACCTTTTTTCATCATTCTATCTTGATGTGTACTATATCCTGGGATAAAAATATATCTGTTTTCCTTTTGTGGTTCGCCCGACTTTTTGTACCTCTGAGCTTCACTCGAAGGTACTCACGCTCGAAAACACTCAAATATATTTGGTGTTTTGCTCACTTATTCGTACCTTTGCACAAGTTTTTTCGCAAATATCTAACTATATAAATATATGAAGAATATCACACTTGACATTACGAAGGCCTCCTGCTTCTTGGCAGAAGGTGCTGTAGCTGCTTTTGAGCCTCAGGTGAAGGCAGCACAGGAAGCACTTGAGAACGGCACTTGCCCTGGTAACGATTTCCTTGGATGGCTGCACCTGCCCTCCTCTATCACTCCTGCTTTCCTGGCAGAGATTCAGGCTTGCGCTGACGTGCTGCGCCAAAACTGCGAGGTAGTAGTGGTAGCTGGTATCGGTGGCTCGTATCTGGGAGCGCGCGCCGTTATCGAAGCCCTGAGCAACTCGTTCGGCTGGCTGATTCAGGACGGAAAGAATCCTACGATTCTCTTTGCTGGTAACAACATCGGTGAGGATTATCTGTTTGAACTGACAGAATACCTGAAGGGCAAGAAGTTCGGTGTTATCAATATTTCCAAGAGTGGTACCACCACCGAGACCGCTCTGACCTTCCGTCTGCTGAAGAAGCAGTGCGAGGCTCAGCGTGGCAAGGAGGAGGCAAAGAAGGTGATTGTGGCTGTGACCGATGCTAAGCGCGGTGCCGCACGTACCTGTGCCGACAAGGAGGGTTACAAGAGTTTCATCATCCCCGATAACGTAGGTGGTCGTTTCTCTGTGCTCACCCCAGTAGGTCTGCTACCTATCGCCTGCGCAGGTTTCGACATCAAACAGTTGGTAGCTGGTGCCCAGGATATGGAGAAAGCATGTGGTAAGGATGTGCCTTTCGCAGAAAACCTCGCAGCTCAGTATGCTGCCGTACGCAACGGTCTGTATCAGAGCGGTAAGAAGATTGAGATCATGGTGAACTATCAGCCCAAGCTCCACTTCGTATCAGAGTGGTGGAAGCAGCTCTACGGAGAGTCTGAGGGTAAGGACAAGAAGGGTATCTTCCCCGCATCTGTTGACTTCACCACCGACCTGCACTCTATGGGTCAGTGGATTCAGGACGGCGAGCGCACCATCTTCGAGACGGTTATCTCTATTGAGGAGCCCGAGAAGAAGCTGCTCTTCCCCAGCGATGAGGAGAATTTGGACGGTCTGAACTTCCTCGCTGGCAAGCGCGTGGACGAGGTGAACAAGATGGCAGAGCTGGGAACTCGTTTGGCTCACGTAGATGGTGGTGTGCCCAATATCCGCATCAGCGTTCCCAAGCTCAACGAGTACTACATCGGTCAGCTCATCTACTTCTTCGAGATTGGTTGCGGTATCAGTGGCAACGTGCTTGGTGTGAATCCCTTCAACCAGCCTGGTGTAGAAGCCTACAAAAAGAATATGTTTGCCCTGCTCGACAAGCCTGGATACGAGGCAGACAGTAAGGCTATCAAGGAGCGTCTGGCAAAGGAGAAGTAGTCCTATAAGTCTTATAAGACCTATATGACCTATAAAAATAATATAGACCTATACTTAGAAAAACACGGCTTTGAGGCACTCTGCCCCAAGGCCGTGCTTTTCGATATGGACGGCGTACTCTATGACTCGATGCCCCATCATGCTATTGCCTGGCAGCGGGCGATGGAGGTATTTGGCATCAAGATGACTATCGATGATGCATACGCCACAGAGGGAGCACGCGGCGTTGACACGATCCGCATGATGGTGAAACGCCAGCAGGGACGCGACATCGACGAGGCCGAGGCTCAACGGATGTACGACGAGAAGACACGCCAGTTCCATGCACTCCCCGAGACACGCATCATGCCTGGCATCCCTGAACTGATGGAAAAGATTCATAACGACGGGCTGACAATCGGCGTAGTAACAGGTAGCGGACAACGCCCGCTTATCAATAGGCTGATGAAAGATTTTGGAGAGTATCTGACAGAAGACCATATTGTCACCGCCTACGACGTGAAGCACGGCAAACCCAATCCAGATCCTTATCTGATGGGCCTTCAAAAATGCGGCAGTCTGAAACCATACGAGGCTTTTGTCGTAGAGAACGCACCTCTGGGAGTTAAGGCAGGCGTAGCTGCCCAGATATTTACGATTGCAGTCAATACCGGTCCGCTTCCCAACAAAGTACTGATGGATTGTGGTGCAGACCTGATCTTCGAAAAAATGCCAGACCTTGCAGAGGCTTGGCATAGCATTATTTAAACGCCCTCTTCTTCGAACTCGTCGCGCTCATCATAGTCGAGCATATCCATATCGTCATCACGGGTGATGCTGATGCCGCCCTGATGATTGACGACCAGTTCAAGCGGTACAAAAACATCGTCGATGGCATCCGGTAGCGCGATAACCACGGAGAACTTGACACCCGAGTTTTCCACTTCATCATAACGGAAGCCCGCAAGGATGCCATTCTTTCGGAAAGACTCATCAACATAAGAGCTGAACGCAGCCTTGGAAAACAAACGCTCGAAGAACACACTTCCGTCGGAACGCACGATAGTCATCTTCACAAGGTTGTCGATATAGGGCTGACCGTCCTCGTCTTTCACCTGCGGCAAACTGTCAACAGGCACCCGGTCAACAATAATGGTATAAGGCTTTCCCTGCCATTCTATATTCTTGGTGTCCTTCTCAGCAGGCATCGCTATGGGATCCTGTATCTTCTTGGGAATATACTTCGTTGTGATAATGTCCGTAGATGGTTTCTTTTCCTTACAGGCACCCAGCACCACCAGTGCTGCCATCAATACCAGAGGTAAAATACGCTTCATTTCTATAAAATTTTCGGCAAAATTACGATTTTTTTTTGAGATGGCACAAAAAAACGCCCACTATTTTATATTAGCGGGCGTTTTGTCATCTCTGAAAAACAAGTTTACCTAATCACTATGAAAAAATCATTTATCAATTATTGTCTTTGCATTGGCGGTCTTTGTCTACGCTGCCCACCGAAACGCTGACGGCGTGCCTGCTCGTCTTTCTCGTAGGCCTGATACTGCTCTTCGGTCAGGATGGTCTTCAGTTCCTTGTTATATTCATCCTGCACCTTGCGCATCTCCTCCATGCGGCCTCTCATATCCGGACGCTGTCCTTGCTCGCGCTTCAGGCTGTCGGGCATCTGCATCCTGCGTTCACGGTTACCGCCATTAGGACGTCCCTGACGCATATTGCGCATGGGGCGCATCTTGTCCGAGAAGCGTTTGTTCAAATCCAGCAGCTTGACTGCCTGCTCCTCATTAAGCCCATATTTCTTCACAGCCTCCTCGGTACGGTTCTTTGCCATCTCCTCGGGGTTAAACTCGCGACGCTGTTCGTTCTGTGCCTGTTCCTGTGCCATTGCGTTGAAACTCATGGCTACGGCTGCAATCATTGTCAGTACAATCTTTTTCATTTGATCTTCAATTTTTAAATTAATATTCTAGTTCTTTTAGTTTTGAGTTGCAACTGTTTTTATGACGCTCTCCGCTGATAAAAGTTTAAAAGAAATCGAAAAAAAACATCATTTTCATATTAACATTCTCATTTTTTTTTGTATTTTTGCAACTGAGAAAAGCATTTTGGGTATGAAGAGACAGATTGGCTTTATGATGATTTGTCTGCTGACACTCCTCGCTGCCAGCTGTAACAATAGCAAGAAGGAGAGTACGGCAGAAGCAAGAAGCGTGGACAGCATTCCCCTGTTGGTCACGCAGATTCAGCGATGCTCGCGCCTCTACACCACGGAGTATCGCATCCATAAGTTAGTAAGTTGCGAGTCCAACCGCCAATTAAGCGGTTTAGGTCTCTCATTCAGTCTCGATGTCTTTGGCGACCGAAAAATCATCATTCCCATCGATGCAACTTTGAAGGGCTATATCGACATGAGTCAGGTTAGCACCCAGAACATTGACCGTCAGGGCGACCGCATCAGCATCACCCTACCCGACCCCGAGGTGATGCTGACCAGCACTCGTATAGACCACGAAAATATCAAGGAGTTTGTGACTGGCTTCCGTGATGACTTCAGCGACAAAGAGATGTCATCTTTCGAAAAGCAAGGTCGCAAGGCCATCATTGCCGAGATTCCCGACCTGGGTATCGAACGCACCGCACGCGAGAATGCCGTCCGCATATTAGTACCCATGATAGCCCAGATGGGGTTCCGTGAACAAAACATCATTATCAACTTCCGTCGCGACTATAACCCTCACGACCTTATACGCAGATTGGAATAGCCTATGGACAAGCAGAACAAGAAAGTACTTTTCACCTGCAGTGGCATAGCAGCCATCGTGCTCGTGTTCATCGTCGTTTTTGGCCTCATCGGACTCTTTTTCATCGACAAAGTGGCCGACCGCATTCCTGGCATGAGGTCTGGTGACACATCAGAAATCCTAATGACGCCCTCGCAGATAGATGAAATCCGACGCATTGGGCAGTGGGAGTTTATGGCTCTCAACGACGAAGAGTTGGTGGACACTATCCGCAAAGGCTTTTTCTCTGATGACCATCTGGTGCGCATCTACTACGGCACCCTGCGCTTGGGTGTCGACCTCAGTCAGTTTAACGCGCAACGTCTGTCAGCCTACGATGACTCACTCGTTATCCAACTGCCTGCCGTCACCCTGCTTGACCCTCATTTCATTGACGAAGCCCGCACACATTCGTTCCATGAGTCGGGCTCATGGTCGAACAAAGACCGCCAGGCACTCTACGAGCGAGCGCAGCAAAAGATGATTTCGCGCTGCGTTACTCCTGAGACCCTTGAAGCCACACAAAAGCTTGCCGAAGCCCATATACGCAGGCTTCTGATGGCTATGGGCTTTGAGAAAGTCAGTGTCAGATTCGATTAGCTTCCACCACCACAACCACACCGTCGGTGACACGGAAGCGCACATCCCATCCGGCAAAGGGCATCCCATACACGCGCTCATCATCATCGTGATAGCGCGGACGCGGATCTTGACTCAGCACCTGCTGCAAGCCCTTCAGTTTCTCTTCTGAAAAAAGCTTGCCAATCGCTTCAGGCATCTCCACCCGCAAGGGTCTCCACTCCTTCTGATCCACGAATCCGCTGCGTGCCTCGGGATGACTATCGGCGTATGTCACGTAAGGCTTGATGTCATAGATAGGCGTACCATCCATCAGGTCTGCCCCCTTCACATGAATCACGGGGCCATTCTCTCCTATCTCCACCTTCTCCATACGTACGCACGAGAGTCCCAAGCGGTTTGGTCGGAACGGCGAGCGCGAAGCAAACACCCCTATTCGCTCGTTGCCACCCAGTCGCGGAGGCCTTACCGTCAGTCCCTGCTGCTCGTGCGGATTAGCCGAGAACTCCCATATAAGCCACAGATAATCAAACGCTTCCAGACCTCTTACAGCCTCCTCGCGTCTGTACTCAGGTTCAAGGACTATAGTTCCCACCAGCTCATCCGCCACTCCGCTCTGTCGCGGAATGCCAAACTTTGATGTCAGCGGAGAATGAAAATATGCTATCGGAGTGATGTTCATACTATGTGATAAACGCTCTATACATCCTTTTTATTATATCATCAAATATAATAATAAGTGGCTTACTTATGATAATAAGTGGCTTACTTATGATAATAAGTGGCTTACTTATGATAATAAGTGGCTTACTTATGATAATAAGTGGCTTACTTATGATAATAAGTGGCTTACTTATTATTGTAAATGGCATACTTAGAGGTGCTAAATAGCATAGTTAGGATTGCTTATATATACTGGGAACACTTAATAAAATGCTCCGCAAATTCTGGGAAATGCCCTGTAGAAGGGCTAAGAGCTGCGGAGCATTTTCAACTTCATATACAATGCCTTAAACAACTCTTCTCGAAAATCACAAATCCGATGAGCCATTTATCGTGCTAAAATGCTCCGCACTTATCTATCAGACAGACAGCATTTTACCTTATTTTGCGGAGAATTTTTAAAAAAAATATTGGCACCAGTTAGAGTCTTAAGATGCTACTTTCGAAAAAGCAAAAGAAAAATTAAATTTCCCTTTGCATTCTGCTCGTTTATTCGTACCTTTGCCTCCATGATTTTCTATTTCTCTGGTACAGGCAATACACGATGGGCGGCAGAACGACTGGCGCAGGAAACGGGGGAACGACTGCTCTTCATCCCCGAGGAGATGAAGAAGGGCAAGTGCAGGTATGAGTTGCAGGAAGGCGAACGACTGGGTTTCTGCTTTCCCGTTCACGGTTGGCAACCGCCCCATATCGTCAGGGAGTTCATCAAACACTCAGATATCACACTTCAGCCATCTACCTTCGTTTATGCTCTCGTGACTTGCGGCGACAGCATCGGACGGACAATGGAGATGTTCGATAAGGACTTGAAAGCGAAGGAATTGCATCTGGACAGTGTCTTCTCACTCGTGATGCCCGAGTCGTACGTCTGTCTGCCATTTATGTACACAGACACCCCTCAGCGCGAAAAAGAAAAAACCAGCCAGGCGAGCGAGGATTTGGGTCGCTATATAGAAATCATCAAAGAACGGAAAACGGGTGAGGTACACACCCAGCGCGGATTGACACCCTGGACGTTCAGTCACGTGATAGGTGCTTACTTCAACGCCTATATGATAACCGACAAGAAATTCACGGTGGATGCCGATCTGTGTATTCACTGCGGGAAATGCGAACAGGCCTGTCCTACGGGTGATTTAATATTGAAAGACGGTACGCCAACGTGGCAGCACGACGGTTCATGCACCAATTGCTTAGCTTGCTATCACCACTGTCCGAAGCACGCCATCAACTATGGTAGCATCACGCGCAAACGTGGACAGTACTACTTTAGAAGTGCAGAAAACGGGTAACCTTTCCTACGAGGCTTTTATCCATATTATCGATAAAGGCATCAAGGAAACGGGTACGTTGCTTCAAGGGAATGACATCATAATCGGCTAAGACGGCAGGGATGAGCACACTGCAACCCTCTCGAAGAAGCGTCATCTCACCCGTAGCACGCAAACGGATGCGGCAATCGCCCTCTATACACATCGTTATCACGAAGCTGTCGTATTTCAACAGGTTACGATGGAAGAGGTCGGCAGTCTCTGTGACGCGCACGCTGAAATAAGGTGAATCGACAATCAGGTTGGCACGGTTGATATTTCCATCATAGATGGTACGATATTCACTCTCCACATGATAGTCGAGTGCCTGAGAGGCCAGTTCGGTATGCAGCTCACGCGGTTTACCATCCATTCCTGGGCGGTTATAATCAAAAATGCGATAGGTGACATCCGATGACTGCTGTACCTCAGCCAACAGGATGCCTGCACCGATAGCGTGCACACGCCCCGCAGGCAGATAAAATACGTCGCCAGTCTTCACCTCATGGCGAGCCAGCACCTCAGTGATAGTACCGTCGGCAACGTGACGTTTGTAAGCCTCGGGAGTTATCTCCTGCTTGAATCCGGCATAGAGATAACTTCCGGGCTGGGCATCGATGATATACCACATCTCGCTCTTCCCCATCTTCCCATGCTCGCGCTGAGCCATCTCATCATTGGGATGCACCTGAATACTCAGATCGCGATGGGCATCGATGAACTTCACCAGCAGCGGCAGTTGACCGTGATACCGCTCGTTGACAGCCTGTCCGAGGATATCCTCAGGGGCTTCATTGATAACGGAAATCAGATCACGCCCCATAAATGCACCATTAGCAATGATGCTGGGACTCGACGGCACGGCACTGACCTCCCAACTCTCGCCGATAGGCTCTGAAGAAGCGGGAAGCCCCTTATAAGGACAAAGCCGATTGCCGCCCCACACTACTTCATGGAGGTTTGGCTGGAAAAGAAACGGATATAGTCTCAACTTTTCAATGCTTAATGCTTAATGCTTAATGCTTAATGCTTAATTACAGCAGGTTATTCTTCTCGATATCCTTGAAATAACGGAAGGTAGCAACCTTCAGCTCATCGCAGGCAGCTTCGTCGGCCACAATGATACCATGCTGGTGCATCTGCAGAGCAGAGATAGTCCACATATGGTTCACAGAACCCTCTACAGCAGCCTGCAGAGCGCGACACTTAGCGTGACCATTGACCAGAATCATCACCTCCTTAGCAGCCATCACAGTGCCTACGCCAACGGTCAGAGCAGTCTTAGGCACCTGATTAACGTCGTTGTCGAAGAAACGGCAGTTAGCAATAATCGTATCTGTTGTCAGGGTCTTCTGACGGGTGCGGCTTGTAAGGCTTGAGCCTGGCTCGTTGAAAGCGATATGACCATCGGGGCCGATACCACCGAGGAAGAGGTCAATGCCACCAAACTTCTCGATTTCCTTCTCGTAGTTAGCACACTCAGCAGCCAAGTCGGGTGCATTACCGTTGAGGATATGGATATTTTCTTTTGGACAGTCAATGTGATTGAACAGGTTGGTGAACATGAAAGAGTGGTAGCTCTCGGGATGCTCCACAGGCAGGCCTACATACTCGTCCATGTTGAAGGTAACGACGTTCTTGAACGACACCCTACCCTCTTGATAAGCTTTTACCAGGCCGCGATACATACCGATGGGTGAAGAACCCGTAGGAAGTCCCAGCACGAAAGGCTTCTCAGCCGTTGGCTTTGCAGCGTTGATTTTCTCCACTACGTAATTGGCTGCCCACTGTGACATCAAATCGTAGTTTGGTTCAATAATTAATCTCATAAATTTTGTTGTTAAAGTTAATAAATATAAAGTTTATTAAAGCATTTTCCTGACTACGCCGTTCTTGTCCCTGCGCAGATAGAGGCCACGGTGTCCGCTATGGCTAACCTTTCGTCCGGAAAGGTCGTAGAGCTGGGGTTCAAGATTTACGTTTTGACAATTATGATTTGCTATTCCCGTCTGATTACCTCCCATGAAATCAAACGAGATCAACCCGTCTTCCGTCATCTGGATATTCGTGATAGACTTGTTCAGCTGGTAATCACCATCCCCGTTGGGATAGTTCATCTTAGGCGCAGGCACAGAGTTATCAGTGAGCGAGTCATTGATAAAGCCGATAGAGTCTACCGTCCAAGGGTATGGCGAAGTGCTGAGCAGACGGCTGTTCATGTATTTCTTGTTGACATAGGTGCCAAGTTTGTTGGCATCAAGATAAGCACGCCATGCATCGTAGTCCATATTATCAGCATGAATCAACTCAAAGCGACGCTTGTCTGGATTGTTGTTCACCGTATTACCACGCCAAACAGAGCCATCATAATAGACATGGAAGATGACGAGGCCTTTACCAGGCACACCCGCATCCCATCCACGCTGCTGGCGATTCTCGAGCAACAGCCATTCCGAATCGGAGTGCTTGATACGATAGACCTCGCCGCCCTCAGAAACAGGCTTCATACCCGTAATAGTGGCTGGTTCTTCCAGATCGGTAAAGGATATCCATCCCATCAGCCATCTCTCTATTGGCGTATAATTAGGCGGACACCAGCCATAGTTAGTGAAATTGCCACCGTCCATCAAATCCCACTCATCGCAAACGGAATAGCCGGCATTGCCATCCGTGGGGTAGATGTCGGGCAATCCCAAGCTATGGCTAAACTCATGGCAGATAGTACCGAGGCCACATGAAATAAGGCTCTTTGTAGGCCACAACTCACCACTTGATGTATAATTAGAGATTTTGTAGCCGTCTGGGGTCGTAATAGTACTTATCGAACTGGTGTTTGGCCAGATATAGCCATAAGACGACGCGCCCGAATTGCCGGGCGTATATGCATAGATGATGATAACCTGCTCAATCTTCTTGTCGCCATTCCAGTCGTAAACAGAGTAATCAATATCAGGATACGCTGTTATCAATTTCTGCAAAGCCTCAGTAAAACTTTCCCTGCCATAATTTTTGGTGTTTTCTGTAGGTTTATCATACGGCTGCGCCTTCGTACTGACTTTCACTGGGCCGTAGATATCGAACTTCAGATTCAACATCCCCTCTGACTGGTCGCGGTAATAGTCGGCCACACAACCAGGGCCATTTCCGTCGTTGAAGCCTGATTCGTTGAACAACTTATCGTAGAAGGCCTTAGGATCCTTGGAATAAGTAAACGTAGTATCAGCAAACTCGATAAGAACCACCATCTGCCTGTACACCTGATTAGGATTCCAGTCGGTCTTGATGGTAGGAAGCATCAAACGTCCTGACCTGTGGTCTGCAGTCACCTCGTCAGACACATCAGTAACATCGGGCAGACAGCCACCATGCACTGGTGTGAACTCAAGCTGTGAAAAGGCGTTTAAAGACAAAATGGTAAAAAGCCCAAGAAGAACACTTTTTACTTTGCGCATGGTGTCCAAGGTTTCAGCGTCTTAAAGAAATCATTGCCCTTATCGTCCACGAGAATAAATGCGGGGAAGTCCTCCACGTCAATCTTCCACACAGCTTCCATACCAAGTTCTGGGTATTCTACGCACTCGATGCTCTTGATTGAACTCTTTGAGAGAACAGCAGCCACACCGCCGATGGTTCCCAGATAGAAGCCGCCGTGCTTCTTACAAGCTTCGGTCACCACATCAGAACGGTTGCCCTTGGCAATCATTACCAGCGATGCGCCGTTAGCCTGGAACTCATCTACGTAGGGATCCATACGGTTTGCGGTGGTGGGACCCATAGAGCCACAGGGATATCCCTCTGGTGTCTTAGCAGGTCCGGCATAGAGCACAGGATATTTCTTGAAGTACTCAGGCATACCCTCACCAGCATCCAAGCGTGCCTTCAGCTTGGCGTGAGCAATATCACGAGCCACGATAATCGTACCACGGAGGTTTACCCTCGTGGACACAGGATACTTAGACAACTCCTTACGAACAGCATCGATGCCCTCGTTCAAGTCGATTTCTATACCCTTGCCACCCTCACCGGGACGACGCAGCTCTTCTGGAATCAGCTCTGTGGGGTTCGTATCCATCTTCTCCAGCCAGATACCGTCACGATTGATCTTTGCTTTGATATTTCTGTCAGCTGAACAGCTCACACCCATACCGATAGGACAGCTGGCGCCATGACGAGGCAGACGAACCACACGGATGTCGTGAGCCAGATACTTGCCACCGAACTGAGCACCAAGTCCAATCTTATGAGCCTCGTTCAACAGTTTCTCCTCGAGGTCGATGTCGCGGAAAGCGCGTCCCGTCTCATCGCCTGTGGTAGGCAGTGAGTCGTAGTATTTAATAGAAGCGAGCTTCACTGTGAGCAGGTTCTTCTCTGCTGAGGTACCTCCTATCACGAAGGCGATATGGTAAGGAGGACATGCTGCGGTACCCAGCGACTTCATCTTCTCAACAAGGAAAGGAATCAGCGTGCCCTCGTTCTGGATGGTAGCCTTCGTCATCGGGTAGAAGTAGGTCTTGTTAGCAGAACCACCACCCTTGGCAACCATCACGAAACGATATTCTGCACCCTCGCAGGCTTCAATGTCGATCTGTGCAGGCAGGTTGCACTTCGTGTTCACCTCGTCGTACATATTCAGCGGAGCGTTCTGAGAATAGCGCAGGTTATCCTGAGTGAAGGTGTTATAAACGCCAAGGCTCAACGCCTCTTCATCCTCAAAACCTGTCCATACCTGCTGGCCTTTCTCACCGTGAATGATAGCAGTACCCGTGTCCTGACAGAAAGGCAGGATACCTTTGCAAGCCACCTCGGCATTGCGCAGGAACTGTAGGGCTACGTACTTGTCATTCTCGGAGGCCTCGGGGTCGGTAAGTATCTTAGCCACCTGCTCGTTGTGCTCGCGACGCAGGGTGAACTCCACATCGTGGAATGCCTGCTGAGCCAACAGCGTCAAAGCCTCTTTCGACACCTTCACAATCTCCTTTCCCTCGAAAGTAGCGGTGCTGACACCCTCCTTTGAGAGCAGTCTATACTCGGTTTTGTCCTCGCCCAACTGAAACATGGGGGCATACTTGAATTCTACTGGTGTTGCCATAGTCGTGTATTTTTTAGTCTTATTGGGCGCAAAAGTACAACAAAAAAACGAGAATCACAAGCATGATTCCCGTTTTTTTACTATCGTGTTCAAAAATAATCAATAGCCAAAGATTTCATCGGTAGTCAACCGCTTCACAGGACCGTACTGCTGAATGGCATCCATATCGAGTGCTTTCTCATTGCCAAGAATGATATAGCGATATGCCTTATGTGCTATACGCTCGTCGGCAAACTTCATCAAATCGGCAATGGTGATGTTGGGAAGTGCCTCGTAGATGCGCTGGTTGACATCATAGTCGATGCCCTGCTCTTGGGCTCTCAGCCAGGCATTGACAAGCCCAAACTTCGTAGTGCGCATACTGGCCAGACGCTTGACAATGGACTCCTTGGCAATAGCGAATGCGCCTTCGCTCTGAGGAATGGTGTCAAGGATATGATGGAACTCGCGCACACAGTCGATCATCTTGTCGTTCTGCGTAATGATCTGAGTGTAGAAGATGTCTTTCTCATCAGGATAATAAGCACGGCGGTAGTATGCACCGGCACTATATGCCAAGCCGCGTGCCTCACGCAGTTCCTGGAACACCACGCTGTTCATGCCGCCGCCAAAGTACTCGTTGAAGAGTGCCTGTAGAGCCACTTCCTCGGTGTTGCTGACCATGCCTTCGTTGAAGTACATACGCATATAGATGTTCTGTGCGTCGTATGGTGCCAGCAGCACTTCGCTCGCCTCGGAGGGCTGTGCTTCATAGTGTTTGTTCTCAGGTACTGCCTTTGTAGACACCTCTGGCATAGCCGCATAAGAAGAGAGAGCCTGTGACAGTTCATCGACACTCATCGGACCGTAGTAGAGCACGGTGTGCTGATACTGCGTGAGCGTCTTGAGCAAATCAAGGAGCTCTTGAGGATTGGTGTTGGCCAGTGTCTCCATAGGTATCACGTTGCGGGAAGAATTGTAAGGTCCATAGATACCATAGTCAACAAGGTTGTTGAAGTTGGTGCGCTGGTCAAGTTTGGCATCCATGCGTGCCTTTGCCACTAAAGAGACATACATGGCGTATGCATCGTTGTCAACGACGGCGTGCTGCAGCAGATGCTCAAGCAATGCTACGGCCTGCGACATATTCTCACTCAGACCGTTCAGCGTAACGGTAAGCGTACGGTCGCCCACATTGATATTGAAATTGCAAGCCAGCTTATAGAACTGCTGCTTCACCTGTTCAGCCGACAGGGAATCGGTGCCGAGGTAATCCAGATACTCAGCGGCACAAGAATAGCGCAGGTCGGCCTCATCGCCAAACAGATAGCGGAACGAGAGTTGGAAACGACCATTCTCCTTGTTCTGCACATAGACAAGTGGCAGGTTGTCGCTCACTTGTCCGAAGGTCAAGTCCTTATGGAAGTCAACAAAACGCGGCTCAATGGGCTTCACTTCGGTGTTCTGGATATCCTTTACAAACTGGCTCACCATGTTGCGATTGGTGGGTATAGGCGTGATGGCGGGCTTATCTATCTCCTTGATGGTGGGGTCAACACCCTGACGCTTATACACTGCCACGTAGTTGTCAGCAAAGTGCTTGTTGGCAAAAGCCACAACCTGCTCTTTCGTCATTTCAGAGATACGGTCGAGCGACTGCACCTCCTGTTCCCATGATGTACCGTTGATAAACGATGACATGAACATCCTGACGCGAGCCCGATTGCTTTCCATCGAGTTGTAGTACTGCAACTTCAGGTTATTGATAACCGATGGCAGCAAGTCATCTGAGAATTGTCCTGCCTTCAGTTTAGCAATCTCATCTAACAGTAAGGCACGCACCTCATCAAGAGTCTGTCCCTCTTTCGGTGTGCCACCAAGAATAAAGAAGGTATGATCAAGCATCGGCTCCATAGCGCCCCATGCGCCCAGCATCTTCATCTGCTGGTTGATATCGAGGTCAAGCAGACCTGCCGTACCGTTGCTCAGCATACTCTGAACCACAGCGAGCGTATCCATCTGCAGCGAACAGGCCTTGTCGAAACGCCATCCTAACCACAGGTTCTCGGCCTCCAGACCAAACACCGTGGTGTCAACAGGAGCAGTGAGCTCGGGCTGTTCAGGGAACACCGGCTGACTGACATCCTCGCCTGGCTGCCAACTGCCGAAGTACTTATCGATGGTGGCTATGACCTCATCGGGGTCAAAGTCGCCAGCCATACAGATGGCTACATTGTTGGGGACATACCATTTCTTGAAGTAGTTCTTGATATTGGTAATCGAGGGGTTCTTCAGATGCTCCTGCGTACCAATGGTGGTCTGTGTGCCGTAGGGATGGGTCGGAAACAATTTCTTACCCAAAGCAACAATCATCTTGTCTTGGTCATCAGTCAGATAGAGGTTGTACTCCTCATAGACGGACTCCAGTTCAGTGTGGAAGCCGCGAATCACCATATTCTGGAAACGGTCGGCCTGAATCTTCGCCCAGTTCTCCACTTCGTTTGACGGGATATCCTCCACATAGCAGGTCACATCGTTAGAAGTGAAGGCATTGGTACCCTCGGCACCGATGGTAGCCATCAGCTTATCGTACTCGTTGGGGATGTTGTACTGGGCTGCCAACTGGCTCACAGAGTCAATCTCGTGGTAAGCCTGACGACGCTCGGCTGGATCTGTCATCTGACGATAGGCCTCGTAGCGTTGCTCTATCTCTGCCAGCAACGGTGCCTCAGCAGCAGTATCACTGACACCGAACTGCTTGGTACCTTTGAACATCAGGTGCTCCAGATAGTGAGCCAAACCAGTGGTCTCTGCAGGGTCATTCTTCGAACCGGTGCGCACAGCGATATACGTCTGTATACGTGGCTCTTCCTTGTTCACACTCAGATAGACCTTCAGACCGTTCTTCAGCGTATAGATGCGTGTCTGCATCATATCGCCCTTCACCTCTTCATACTCATATTTGCTCCCACAGGAGGCCAAAAGCAGAGATGCGAGGAAACACAAAAGGATTCTTTTCATTTACTCAATTCGTATAATTCGTTCAATTCGTGGTTACAAAAGTTCAGTTTTCATAATCAATCTCGTGGTCAAGTTTCGAGAGGAAGTCATCGAGCACCTCCTGTTCGACATCACCCATCTGGAACTCCTTCTCGGCATCCTTACGGATTTCGGCAATCCAGGTTCTACGGGCTTTCACATAATCCTGACGGATACGCTCGCAGGCAGCCTCGTCAATCTCGGTCAGATGATAGTAATCGAGTATCAGCTGATAACTCCAAGCCCAACGATAGTCGCTGTACTTATTGTTGATCTCCTCGAAGCGTGCGAGCACCTGTTGGATACTGTCGATACTGCCGTCCTTGATGTCATCAACCAGTCGTAACTCCTCGCTCTCAGGCAGCAGCAGACCGCTCAAGTCTGACCATGCGCCCTTTCCCACTTCCGACTTCGGATAGCCGAAGAAGCCCTCCTTCTGAGCACGCTTCAGCACAGCACCCATATAGATACGCAGGGCGATGTCGTAGTACTTCAAGCCTTTCTGTAACGACGAAGCGTTGATGACGTACTCATGGAAGTTGTAGGCCGTCACATTGTCGCCCGATGCACATCGGAGGGCTTTCAGTATCTCTATACCCTGAATAATCTCGCCCACGGTAAAGGGACTGAGCCAGTCGAAGTTGATGATACTCTTTTTCGACTGTTTCGAGCGTTTGTCACGCTTTGGCCATTTCTTGATGTCACGATACAAGCCCACAGTGGTGATGTTACGACCTGGCACCAGATACATTGTCTCGCCGTATGCTATCAGGTACGAGAAAGGCAGGTTGCGCGTATCGGGATGGTGCATCAGCTTTCCAAAGCAAACGCTGAACGCGCCGATAGTAGCAGGCATCAGCACATAAGCACCAGAAGCCGTCTTCGTGCCGCGCTCCAGAGTGCCATAGTGCAAAGGTCCCATCTTATAAGCGTGGTTCGAGAAGTTGGTGTTCGAGCCAGCATTATAGAATGAGTACTGGCCACCAATCAGCAGGCTTGACTTATGGTGCGAAGCCGAGAATGGGCCGCAGAAAGCAGCACAGGCCTCACCATTGGCCATATAGGAGTTGGCAAAGAAGAGGCTGGCCTCAGCAGTGAAGCCGTTGGTAATCTGACAGGCCTCGCCCACGAAGCAGTCCTGCATCTTCACAGAGTTGTTGATTGAGCAACCGTCGCAGATAATCGAGTTCTCGCAGATAACACCTGTACCTATATACACTGGTGCATCCTCGTTGCTCAGGATGGTACACTCGTTCAGACGTGCACAACCGCTGATTTCACAGTCGCCCTTGATGACGGTGTTCGTAATGTCCTTCGTATTGATAATCTTCACGCTGTTGCCGATGATGCCACGCTCAGGAGTCGAAACACGCACCTCGTCGTCAATCAATTGCTTCAGTCGGTTCACAAGAGCCTTGTCACGATTATATTTCACCATAAAGGCGGCCAGCTGTGAGTTCAGTTCACGGAACAGCGTCACATTGCCGTCGCCCATCTCGTTGAGCACAGAGATGGTGGAACCGGCACCATAGCTGGCACCCTCAATAGTCTCCAACGTCGAGATATTCGAGATATAGCAGTCATCGCCAATGGTATAGTTGTTGATGAAGTTGCCCACTTTCTCAATCAGGCAGTCATTACCCACCGATACATTTCTCAACGTGGCATCGTTGATACCAGAGTGTTTGAAGAAGCCTTGCGCCACCTCAATCTTTTTCTCGAACTTACCCAAGCGGATGTCACCATAGAACATCACACGATGGAAGTTATAGGGACGGAAATCCTCGTCAACCATTACCTTAGACCAATCCTCGGCCCAGCATACATTGTTCTCAAGTACCTGGATCTCTTCTTGCGTCAGTTGTCTGTATTCTCTCATAATTACTATGTGTTAGGTTCTATTTCTTCAATATTATACAAAAAATCGTTATAGGGATACTTCTGTACATGGAGTTCACGCACCTTATTATATAATATAGAGCGCAACTCATCGATATTCTCCTTCTGCTTAGCAGAAATAAAGAGACAGTCGCCGTGCATCTTACCCATCCATGTCTTCTTCAAGTCCTCCAACGAGATGTTTTCTTTCGTGGGTTCCGTCAGGTCATCTTCCTCCTGCGGTGTCCATTGATAGGCATCAATCTTATTGAATACCACCATCGAGGGTGTCTCAGAGCATCCCAGTTCCCCAAGAGTCTGTTCCACCACGCGAATCTGCTCTTCAAAATCGGGATGCGAGATGTCCACAACATGCACCAGCAGGTCAGCCTCGCGCACCTCATCGAGCGTGCTCTTGAAACTCTCCACAAGGTCAGAGGGTAGCTTACGGATAAACCCCACGGTATCAGCCAAGAGAAAAGGCAGATTCTCTATTGTCACCTTTCTTACCGTTGTATCAAGGGTAGCGAAGAGTTTATTCTCTGCAAAGACATCGCTCTTCGAAAGCAGGTTCATCAGCGTTGATTTACCCACGTTGGTATAGCCCACGAGAGCCACACGAATCAGACGGCCTCGATTCTTCCTTTGGGTTGTCTTCTGCTTGTCGATCTCCTCCAGACGCTGTTTCAGCAGGGTGATACGATGCAGGATGATACGGCGGTCCATCTCCAACTGCGTCTCACCAGGGCCACGAAGTCCCACGGTACCCTTACCGCCACCGCCGCCAGAGCCACCACCCTGACGTTCCAAGTGAGTCCACAATCGCTGCAGTCGGGGCAGCATATAGCGATGCTGTGCCAGTTCCACCTGCGCTTTCGCCTCAGCTGTCTGCGCACGCATGGCGAAGATGTCAAGAATGAGCGAGGTGCGGTCGAGTATCTTCACCTGCAGTTCTTTCTCTATATTACGTATCTGCTTAGCAGTCAGTTCATCGTCAAAGATCACCATTCCTACAGGCTGTGGCATATCGGCATCGCTCTCATAGTCCTCACGATGTTCCATCGCCTCCTCGTAGGCATCCTCACACATCTTGATATAATGGCGTATCTCTTCCAACTTACCTGTTCCCACATAGGTCACGCTGCTGGGGCCGTTCACCTTCTGCGTAAAACGCTTCACGGTGCGTGCACCTGCAGTCGTTGCCAGGAATTCCAGTTCATCGAGGTATTCCTTGGTCTTTGCTTCGTCCTGTTGTCCTGTAATCAGTCCTACTAACACGGCCGTCTCGGCCTTTGCTTCGGAGATGACGAATTCTTTCATTCAGTAATTCTATTATCGATAATTGGGTACAAAAGTAATAATTCTATACGAATTATGCAAACAATTCAAAAATAATTTGTACTTTTGCCCCACAAAAACAAACGACTACAACATGAAACGAACTCTACTATCTATCGCATTTCCTTTGTTATGTCTCGGCATAACGGCACAAACCAATTATGATTATTCCCACCTCAGCATGGAGAAGCTCGACCGAAGTGTCATAGCTGTACGTCGGCCAGATGGCAAGGTCTTCATTTCTTGGCGTATCCTGCGAGATGACAAGAAAGGCGAGGCATTCGACATTTATCGTAACGGCGAGAAACTGAACTCCACTTCACTTACCGAAGGCGGTTCGTGGTTTATCGACGAGCACCCTATTGAGGGTGATGCCATCTACGAAGTGAGATGTAAGAAGGATGAAGGAAGATGTAAGATGGCTGAAAACATCGGTTATCTGACGATACCACTTCAGAAACCTGAAGGTCGCTATTCTGCAAATGATGCCTCAGTGGGTGATATAGATGGTGACGGGCAGTACGAGATTATCCTGAAATGGGAGCCTTGGAACGCCCACGACAATGCTCACGACGGCATGACCGACCCAACCCTCTTCGACTGCTACCGACTCAGCGGTGAGCTCCTCTGGCGCATCAATATGGGACGGAATATCCGCAGTGGTGCCCACTATGTGCCGTTCATCGTTTATGACCTCGATGGCGACGGACGGGCAGAACTAATGGTAAAGACCGCCGACGGCACCCGCGATGGTCAAGGTACTGTGATTGGTGACTCCGTTGCTGACTATCGCAATCCCGTTGGCCGCATTCTCTCAGGCCCAGAATACATCAGCATCTTCGAAGGACTCACAGGTCGTATGCTCGACACCAAGCCCTATATCCCTGAACGAGGCGAACTGAGGGCCTGGGGCGACGAACGCGGCAACCGATCGGAGCGATACCTCGCTGCGGTTGGGTACTTGGGAGGAAAACGCCCAAGCGCAATTTTCTGCCGCGGCTACTACACCCGTAGCGTATTGGCAGCATGGGATTGGGACGGCAAGGAACTGAAACAGCGCTGGGTGTTCGACACAAACAATCCCCAATGGCGTGACTATGCCGGACAGGGCAATCATAACCTGCGCGTGGCCGATGTTGACGGCGACGGCTACGACGAGATTACCTATGGTTCAATGGCAGTAGACCACGATGGCACTGGTCTTTACAACACAGGAATGGGACATGGTGATGCCATCCATCTCGTTGCCGAACCCAAGGACAACAAACTGTACATCTGGGATTGTCATGAAAACAAACGCGACGGCTCCGAGCTGCGCGATGCCAGTACCGGAGAGGTCATCTTCCAAATCAAAAGCCCCAGCGACGTAGGCCGTTGCATGGCTGCCGACATAGACCCCACGAATCCTGGCTGCGAGATGTGGAGTGCCGACAGTCACGGCATCCGCAACATGAAAGGTGAGGTGGTCATCAATAAAGCCAAGGATTCCGATGACCCACAGCACAACAATTACTTGATGATGAACGGGCGGTGGCTCTCAATGAACTTCGGCATCTGGTGGGACGGCGACCTGTTACGCGAGCTGCTGGATCGCGAGACGGTGACGAAATACGACTGGGAAAATCATCAGATAGTCAATATCGAACGCTTCGACGGACAATTCAACAACGGCACGAAGTCGAATCCATGTCTTGCTGCTGATATTCTGGGCGACTGGCGTGAAGAGGTGCTCATCCGCAACCGGGAGTCAACGGAGCTGCGCATCTACGTATCCACCATCCCCACACCCTACCGCATCAACTGCCTGATGCAGGACATACCCTACCGACTTTCAGTAGCCACCCAGAACGTAGGCTACAATCAGCCTTCGGAATCCGGCTACTACATAGGTTCCGACAAGACTGACTATCTGAAATAAAGCGGTGTGATGGGAAATCAATCGTCTATATCTACCATATCCATCACTGGCAACTGACGCTCAAAAGCAGAGTGGAACGAAATCAACGTCTGCGAACTGCTGAGTCCCAGAGGCTGTAACTTGTCGTGGATAATGGTGAGCAGATGATGATTATTCTGTGCGTATATCTTGATGAACATATCGAAATTGCCCGTGGTATAATGGCACTCGGTCACCTCGGGAATCTTCTCCAATTCCTCTACCACACGGTCAAAGCTCTCAGGATTCTTCAGATTCAGTCCTATGAAAGCACAGGTTTCATAACCCACTTTCTCCGGATCAATCAGGAACTGAGAACCCTTCAGAATACCCATGTTGGTCAGTTTCTGAATACGCTGATGAATGGCTGCACCACTCACGTCACAAGCACGAGCCACTTCCAAGAAAGGGATTCGTGCATCAGCAGAGACAAGTTTCAGTATCTGCTTATCAAGTCTGTCAAGTCTTTCTTTTGCCATATTTTTGTTTATATTTATTTGTTTACTTTTTTACCTTTTTACTTTTTCCGTTGCCGAATAGTTGACCTTCAATGCAAACGACTGCTGCAACATCTGTTTGATCTCGGCAATCATACCGAAGGGGACATCTCGGTCGGCCTTGATGGAAACGGTCATGCGAGGTTTGTCATCATCATTCATTCTTGCCCGCTCGGCCTCTACAAAAGCCTTAATGTCGGCCATAGTAGCCAGACGGTTGTTGAGCTGAACATAAAAGCTGTCAGCAGGCTGGCCTGGCACACGACCTACGTAGATATAACTAACAGAGGATTTGTGAGTCAGCTTCTGCACCTCAGTACCCTGAGGCACATCATAGCGCACCTGCAGGTCAACATCCCTCATATGGGTGACGATCATGAAGAAGAACAGTACGGTGAATATCAAGTCGGGCAAGGCCGCTGTATTCAACCCTGGCATCTCACGCTTACGCTTTCTGCGAAATACACCCTTCTTCATCACTCACTTCTCACTCATCACTTCTCTCGCTGATACGCTGCGGATAGACCATTGCGATAGCATCGCGCTGCTCAGCATTACACTGAGTATAAGTACGATGGAACTGGCTTTGGGCCAATCCATTGCGTAAACGATTATAGCCTGCCACAACAGCATTCTGCATCTGGAAATAGGCATCGTAGGTAGCCATAGGACTAACTTCTACGATGATGACATGACGGTCGCTCACCTTGCAGCGTCCCAAGAGATGCACCTCGCGCTCGCTCATCTCAGGCAATGTGGGGTCGTCAGTACTGTTGGCCACAAACTCCTCCACGCGTTTTGAAAGTTCTTCAACCTTGAGCGGTTCATCATTACAGGTGAGCACGTTGTCGGCACTGAGTTTTAGGCAAAGGGCATTGCGCTGCTTGACTATGAGTTCCTCTTCCTGCTGCGTCTGATTCTCTGGAGGGGGTAACTGTCTCGGCAAGCCCCAGTCAGTATCCATAGAAGAGGTCACGAGGAAGAATATCAACAGCATAAACGATATATCGGCTGTCGATGTAGTGTCCAAACCCGGCATCTTTCTTTCTCTCCTCGCAAACATCAGGAATCCAGGCTAATCGTTATGGGTGGTAAATTGATGAACAAACGACCAAATAACCAAGCCTACTATGAGACCCAGCATCAAATAAATAATATAGAGCAGAACGTCAACCATAATCAATGATATACTCTTAATGCGGTAGCAAATTATTCACTTTTCACTCTTCACTTTTACTTTAGAAAAGATGTCCATCAGGTTAATAGCACCCTCTTCCATCTGAATAGTCAGGCGGTCGATGCGAGAGTTCACGAAATTGTAAAACACCTGCAGGATAAGTGCCACGATGATACCAAAGATAGTAGTTATCAGGGCCACCTTCATACCCTCAGCTACGATAGTAGGACTGATGTCGCCCTCGGTCTGAATATGGTCGAAAGCCATCACCATACCGATGACAGTACCCAAAAAGCCCAATGAGGGAGCAATGGCAATACAAAGCTTTATCCAGGTACAGCCTCGCTCCAAACGTGAAGTTAGCACGGTGCCGTAGCTGACGATGCTGCGCTCTATGTCTTCGGCAGGCTCGTTGATATGCATCAGGCCCTGATAGCACACACTGGCCACAGGACCTCGCGTATTGCGGCAGATAGTCTTGGCCCCCTCGATATCGCCCATCTCCACCTTCTTCTCGATATCAGAGAGCAATTTCTTGGTGTTGATTTCAGAACGTGTCAGATAGATGATTCGTTCGATACACAATGCCAAACCAAGTATCAAGGCAAAGGCAACAAGCGACATAAAGCGCGGATTACCCTCAATGAATTTGTTCTTCAACTGTTGGTGCATCCCTATTTCCGTGGCAGCCATCTCGGCCAGTTCCGCCATATCCTCGTCGCCAATCATCTCTTCAACAGAGACTTCAGCAGCACTACTGTCTATTACCTCTGTATCGTTGACATTCAGAGAGTCCTGTGCATTGACTGAATGCCCTGCCAGCGTAAAAACCGTAAGAAGCAGGGCAACTATACATCTTTTCATCCGTTCTTATTACAAAAATCGATTTCTGAGTTTCTTCATTTCAAATTAAATTATAGCTATAATTTCCCGAATTATAGCTATTTTTTGCAAATTATAGCTATAATTCATAATGGTTGATGCCAGCCCATGTTGTATCAACCTTCACAACAAACGATGTAGTGCCATCTTTGGTCTCATTCTCGTTACCGTTCTCGCCATCATCTCCTCCTGTATGAATCTCTGGATCGTCACTACCGTCGGTAAAAAAGTAAGCAGAGCAATCGGAAATCTCAGCATGGACAATAGGAATCGGATAAGTCTTCGTTTTCAAAACTTTACCATTATTGTTATATGCAGTAACAGCTAGCTCTATTTCATTTGTACTATTTGAGCGTTTAAAGGTATACAACTCTACAGACAAAGGCTGCCCCACCATTGAATCAACAACATTAATTGACATTGTCAAGATACCACCGGGAAAACCGAAGCCATCAAGCAAGTTCAGCGTTTGGCTTCCACCTTTACATTGGAAAGTCATTCTCTTCACTTCCTGAGGTACCACGTCTTCGGTACAAAAACGAATCAACGAAGTAGCCCTATTCAGCATCAGCTCTACTTCCTGCCCTTTATCCCCAACCACTATATTCTTATAAGCATAGAAAACATCAGAGCAGTCATCATTGGTAAACATTTGGTACCTTATTGGATTAGTATGAAACTCTGGCTCTTTATTCAAACTATGGGCCAAGACGACAACTTGATAGGTCCCGGCAGCCAACTCCACACTGGCAGTACCGCAACTCTTATCGTCCACATTCTGCTTAATCTTTTTTACGCTCTTATACGAACTATCAAATATTTCAAACTGTAATGTTTTCCAGGGCAGCGAGTTCTCTGCAGCCCTTGTCACATCAACTCTTAAGACAAGAGTAACCTTAGACACCGTACTGTCTTCTTGATTGGTTTCCTGTTGGGATTCCTCCGTTGTCTTGGAACCGTCCTCATCAAAGACAGCCTTTTCACAAGATGTCAGCCCAGAGAGAGCCGACATCGCTATAGCAAATAACGTAAACCTAATCGCCTTCATAATCATTACGTTTGTGGAGCTGGAGGGAGTCGAACCCTCGTCCGCACAAGGAAACCATACGCTTTCTACACGCTTATCTTGGACTTCATTTTCGTGCTGCGACAAGACCCAAGCCACCAATCACAACCTTATCCCCTGAATTTCATCACAGCATCGGGGCCTGCTGAGACTATTTCCGATTTAACCTGCGCCGCTTGATCTTCGGATTCGGAACCACATCCTTGGAGCGACGTCCCGTTCCCTCACCTTGTAAGGGAATTAAGCCAGTAATCTACTATACTTCGATTAGGCAGCGAGAGCATACTCGTTGTTGCCAATTAATTTTCCTACAGAAGAGATTTAGGAGCCTCCCATAGCCCAGCTCCGCGTGCTTACGTACCATCTCGACTTGCCGTCAAATCCAGTCAACCCCATAAGTAGCAACCGTCTTTTAAACATACAGAAAAGTGGTACTGCGATGCAAAGGTATAAAAAAAAAAGCAAATTAACAACGGAAAACAATATTTTTTTCATACCTTTGCAATAATTTTGCCGTTAGGCAGTTTAAAATAATGTATTAATACGCTAAAAATATTATAAAACGCATGAAAAAATACATATTCCTATTGGGAATACTGCTACTGACTTGTGCAAATTTGTCGGCCCAGTCGTCAATGACCGACGAGCAAGTTATCAAGTTTGTGATGAAAGAGCAAAAAGCCGGTTCTACGCAGCAAGATATCGCTGTGAAACTGGTTCAGAAAGGTGTCACTACTGAGCAGATCAGACGCGTGCAGCAGAAGGTTGAGCGACTGAAGAAGAATCAGGGTTTAGGGGCTACCGGCAAAGAGTTTGAAGAGAACGACGGGCGAATGCGCAGAAACAACGGCAACGCCAAGAAAGATGACAACGCATCGAGCCAAAAGCTAAAGGACAGGAATCCGCGCCGCATAGCACTGGAAGAGGAAGAAGCACAGACTAACGACGAAAAGGCTACTGTACTGAAAAACGAATTGGACATCTTTATGCCCGACACTTTCGACCTGTATGACCAGCAAGTCATCAGAGACTATCTGAAAGCAAAAGACGAGTACGAGAAGAAATCCAGAAAGAAAATCTTCGGACACGACCTGTTCCAGAACGAAGAGCTGACCTTTGAGCCAGCCATGAACATTGCCACACCGCAGAACTACGTGCTCGGTCCTGGTGATGCCGTAAACATTGACATCTATGGTGCCTCGCAAAAAAGCATCAACACTACTGTTACTCCCGACGGATATTTGGTTATAGAGGATTTCGGCCCTATCCATATTGCCGGACTGACTGCAGATCAGGCCCAGCAAAAGGTACGCCAGCAGATGGGCAGCCGCTACAGCAGTTCGCAGATTATGCTTACCGTCGGTCAGACGCGCACCATTACGGTCAATGTGATGGGTGAGGTAAGAACTCCTGGATCGTTTACGCTCTCGGCCTTCGCCACCGTGTTTCATGCGCTCTATATGGCAGGCGGTCCCAACGAAATCGGTACCCTACGTAATATTAAGGTGTATCGCAACAACCGATTGGTGACCACCGTCGATGTCTACGACTATATCCTGAACGGCAATCTGAAAGGCAACGTACGCCTGGCCGACAACGATGTCATCACAGTGGGTACTTACGACTGTATGGTGAACATTTCGGGTAAGGTGAAGCGCCCCATGTACTACGAGATGAAGCGCGACGAGAGCATGAAGTCACTCATTGCCTATTCCGGTGATTTCGCCAGCAATGCTTACCGGAAATCACTGCGTGTGATTCGCAAACAGGGTACACAGATGTCAGTCTTCAACGTCAACGAATTCGACATGGGATCGTTCCGCATGGCTGACGGCGACTCCGTATTGGTAGATTCTGTACTGAACCGCTACCAGAACATGGTAGAGGTAAAAGGAGCCGTGTTCCGTCCCGGTATGTACCAGCTGGGCGAACAGGTGAGCAGTGTGAAGACGCTAATGGAGTATTGCGAAGGTGTGACAGAAGAAGCATTTACTGCACACGCTGTGATGCACCGTATGAAGAAAGACCGCACACTGGAAGTAATCCCAGTAGACCTGGCTGGCATCATGGAGGGTACTGCGGCCGACATCACGCTACAGAACGAAGACGTACTGTTTATTCCCACGCGACAGGATGTACAGGAAGACCGCACCATCACTATTCACGGTGAGGTACAGTATCCAGGTGTTTACCGCTATGCCGACAACGAAACACTTGAGGACTTCGTACTCCAGGCTGGCGGTTTGAAAGAGACGGCCGCTATGGTCAACGTCTTCGTGTCGCGACGAATCATTAACCCGAAGGCCACCGAGGCTGACTCTATCCTGGGTCATTCGTTCAGCTTTTCCCTGAAGGATGGTTTTGTGATTGACGGAGAACCGGGTTTCCACCTACAGCCCTTCGACGAGGTGTTCGTACGTAAAAGCCCTGGCTATAAGGAGCAGCAGAACGTAACGGTAGAAGGCGAAGTGCAGTTTACGGGCGACTATACGCTGACCAAGCAGAACGAACGTCTAAGCGACCTCATCAAGAAAGCCGGAGGCGTCACCAGTATTGCCTATGTGGCTGGTGCCCGTTTGGAACGCAAGATGAACGAAGCCGAGCGCATACGCTACGAGGAATCCGTGAAGATGCAGAAGCAGCAACAGGAAGCCACTCTGATGGAACAGGCACTGAAGAGCGGACGCTCTGTAAGCGAAATCAAGGCAGCCACCTCTTCAGCACAGGAAAAATTACGTATTCCCGAGACCTATTATGTAGGTATCGAATTAGACAAAGCGCTCCAGAATCCTGGTTGCGATGCTGATATCGTATTGCGTGAAGGCGACCGCCTGGTAGTACCCGGACTGACCAGTACCGTGAAGATCAGCGGTGAGGTGATGTACCCCAACACAGTAGGTTATGTTGCTGGAAAGAAGGCAAAATACTATATCAACCAAGCCGGTGGCTACGGCAACAACGCCAAGAAGAAGAAGGCATACATCATTTACATGAATGGTGACGTGGCCAAGATAAAAGGTAGCACAAAGGTACGTCCAGGCTGTGAGATTGTGGTACCCCAGAAATCCATCAGCCGCATGACGACTGCCGAGACCGTAACATTGGGAACGGGTGTCGCCTCTATAGCTACTATGGTGGCTACCCTTGCAAACATATTGAGTAAGTGATGCTTTTTGAATTATGGAAGAGAATAAAGATATTAAAAACACAGGAAGTATAGACCTAAAACAAATACTGCAAATGCTATGGAAACAGAAGAAACTGTTTGCCAAAGTACTACCAGTGGTTTTCATTGTGTCGAGCCTATATATAATATGTATACCACGTACCTTTAGCACAGACATAAAACTGGCACCGGAAATAGACAATCCCATGTCTGGTGGAACATTGGGCGATATTGCATCATCATTAGGATTCAACTTGAACGATATGTCAACCAGCGATGCCATCACCCCACTGCTTTACCCTGACCTGATGGACGACAATAAATTCGTAGCAGATATGTTAGAGATTCAGGTGGAAAGTTTAGATGGAGAGATCAAGTGTAACTACAAATACTACCTGAAAGAACTTCAAAAGAAACCTTGGTGGGGCGATGTCATGGATTGGATCAAAGGATTTTTGCCACAGGGCGAGGAAGAAGATGAAGTAAGACAAGTAAAAGGATTCGAGAATAGTCCTTACCTTCTCACTAAGAAAGAAAACAAAATACTTGAAGCCGTCAGGGATAATATATCATTAAGAGTTGACAAGAAGACCGGCATCATCACTATAAGTACTAAAGCACAGGACGCACTGATATGTAAGACTCTAGCAGACAGTGTTCGTACCCACCTACAGGCTTTTATCACTGACTATCGTACCAAAAAAGCTTGCATTGACCAGGAGCACTACCAACACCTCGTGGAAGAGGCAAAGTCGAGATATGAGGAAGCTCGCCGTGCTTATGCCAACTATTCAGACACTAACAACGGTCTCATTCTGGAAAGCTATCGTACGAAGCAGAATGACTTAGAGAACGAGATGCAGTTAAGGTACAACAGCTATACAACCATGACGGCCCAATATCTAGCCGCTCAGGCAAAAGTACAAGAACGCACGCCCGCTTTTACCATGATAAAAGGCGCAACAGTGCCTATCAAGCCGACAGGCCCGAAACGTATGCTTTTCGTGGTGGGAATGCTTGTTTTTGCCACTATCCTGACTTCGCTCTACGTGACTATCAAAAAATAAGAACCAGAGGGGATATTGACTGACACTATCTAATGGTCATTGCTATATTATCAATTCTTCTCATCTGTATGGCTTTTTCTCTTATAGAAGAAGACATCAGAAGGAGTGATGTATTTATAGTTGTAAGTCTGATTGGCATGGTAATGATTATCGTAGCCGGTTCGAGGGGCGTTTATGACACCCCAGATTCTGACAACTACGAAATCTTATATTATAGCGTTAATTCATTAGACGATGACATTCGTGAGCCTTCAATGGTTTACCTTTCGTACTACTTAAATTCACTCGGATTTGGGATTAATGCCTTCTTTTTCGCCTACGCAGCAATGTCGATTCCTCTCAGACTGACTGCTATTCTCAAGCTCTCACCACTGCCCATTCTTACACTGGCCATCTACATTTCATATTTCTATCAACTGCACGACCTGATGCAAATAAGATGTGCCGTGGCATCAGCTCTTTTTCTGTTTGCCCTGTACTTCCGGGCACAGAAGAAATGGTGGAAAGCGTTATTCTTCATACTCATTGGAATGCTATTTCACTACTCCGCTTTTGCAGGAATCGTCATTCTTTTTTTCAGCAACAAGGAATTAAATGCATGGCAACGCATTGTCTTAGCCTCTTTGGTCCCACTCTGCCTGATGTTCTACTTCTTCGGTTTCGACTACTCTTACTTCATTCCCGATGAATTGGGCGGAGACCGTCTCGCTGCATACAGAGAAATGAAAGACAAGGGTAAAGAAGATGACATGACATTTGTATTTTACAAACATCCCGTTTTCCTGCTCAACGTAGTACTCTATTACGGCTGTCTGATATACTACAATACGCTAGCGAGAAACTATAAGTATATGCCCATTATGCTCAAGACTTTGGCTTTTGCGTTCTTCTGTATGCTTACCTTGAATACACTTAGCGGTGTGCTGGCTAGCCGACTGTACGAGTACTTTGCCATTGTGTCCATTTTCCTATGGACTGCAACTATCTATATTTTCCGACCATTGAACTACGGAAAAATTCTCATCAGTGTCGTCATTTTCATACAATGTATGGCCAATATCTTTATCTATACTCTAGGCTGGTATACTAACCATATGAAATGAATATGGATTTTCAAGCATTAAACAACACAACCAATAAAAGGTCGGCTCTTCTGATCAAGAATGTGATCGCATCCTTTATCATTAAAGGATGGTCGGCTGTCATTGTACTTTTAATGGTTCCTTTGACTCTGAAAATGCTTGGGGTATACTGTAATGGTGTCTGGCTCACCATCAGTAGCGTGTTGATATGGCTCGATCTAATGGATATTGGACTTGGAAACGGTCTTCGAAATGCTGTTGCCAACTACATTGCCAAAGGAGAGCATGAGAAAGTCAGGCAGGCCGTTTCGTCCACCTATTTCATGCTTCTGATTATCGTGATACCTATCGTACTGATACTCTATGGCATCATCTGGGGATTCGACATGTATGCAGCCATTGGTGTCAACAAAGATATGGTGCCAAACCTAAATACGATTCTGGCTGTTGCTGTTTCTTTCGCATCTGCTACTTTTATATTGAAATCGGTGGGCAATTTCTATATGGGCTTGCAACTTCCTGCAGTTAACAATCTGATTGTATGCCTAGGACAGACATTGGCACTGATACTCACTTTTGCGGCCTATATCATTGGTATTCGTTCCCTTCTTTGCGTAGTGACAATCAACACAATGGCCCCACTTCTCATATGGGCCGCTTGCATACCCTATACATATAAAAAGAGGTATCCCCAATACTGCCCTGGCATCAAATATATCAATACGAGAATGGCCTATAGTCTCTGCTCTACAGGTATGCAATTCTTTGTTCTTCAAATATGCGGAGTCATTCTGTTTATGACGACTAATATAATTATAAGCAAATTGTTTTCTCCTGCAGAAGTAACGCCATATCAAGTCGCATATCGTTATTTCCACCTTACATTTGTTGTGTTTAGCACTATTTGCATGCCTTTCTGGAATGCCACAACAGATGCTTTTGCCCGCAACGACATTGATTGGCTGCGTAAATCTGACAGAAAACTGAATCTCTTGATGGTTGGTGCTATCATAGCATTGGTCGTAATGGTTTTTCTTTCCGATTTTGTGTATCGGATATGGGTCGGAACGGATATCATAATTTCAAAAGATTTGTCAGTTTGCGTTGCTGTATATATGCTTATTCTTATTCTAAGCCAACGCTACTCATATTTTTTGAATGGTCTTGGCGTTTTAAGAATTCAGCTCATCTTTACAACAATAGCCACAGCATCTTTCCTTCCACTTGCATGGTATGTATGCAAAACATATGAATCTGTGACTGGTTTAGTCTGGGTCATGTGCATAGTCAACACACCTGGACTCATTGCCAATTATTGGAAATATCATTCTGTGATAAACAAAACAAAGTAAAAGTATGAACGATAAAGATAAAGAAATAGCCATTCTGATGGCAACCTATAATGGAGAGAAGTTTCTTGCAGAGCAAATCGATTCCCTACTACAGCAAACCTACCAGGTATGGCATCTTTATATACATGACGATGGGTCAAAAGACAATACAGTAAGTATTATCAAAGATTATATAACCTCGTATCCAGATAAGATTACTCTGTTAGAATATGAGACGCAAGGAGGAGCTTGCATGAACTTTCTTAGCCTGTTAGAAAGGGTCGAAGCCCCTTACTATATGTTCTGCGATCAAGACGATGTTTGGTTACCAGATAAGATTGAGTTATCGATGCAAGCAATGGAAACATTTCGCCAACGACATATCCAATGCCCTATTATCATATTCACTGATATGTTTGTGGTTGACGAAAATCTTTCAATAATACACAACTCGTACTGGAAATACTCAAAAATATACCCACAGTATATTAGAAGTTTTAATGATTGTGCCGCAACTGCTGCCGTCTCAGGCTGTACAATGCTTTTTAACCATCAAGCAAAAGAATGTTGCGCACCAGCAGGGCCAAAAGTCTTTATGCACGACTGTTGGGTTTGTATTTGTACATTAAAAAAGAATGGCATTTTGCATTATATTGAAAAGCCACTCAATTATTATCGACAACATGGTGGCAACTGTATGGGGGCTGGCGAGAACACATCTAAAATGGGGCTTTACTATAGAATCACTCACATACGATCGCGGTATATTCGTAACAAAGCACAGCTATCTATGCTTAATCTATTAGGGTATGGCTCCGTTTTTAAATATATATTGTATAAAATAAAATATCAACAACGAATAAAATCGGGTAGATATTAAAAACAAATGGATTATGGCCAATCTAAAAAAGAAAATACAACTGTTAGGCGATGCCATTCTAGGCAACCTAGTCAAGATACAAGTGAAGTACGATCTCTACGTACGCCATTCCATCGACATATCAGGCGAAGTGGAGCCTTCTGTCATGGTGACACTCACCAGCTATGGACACCGTCTGCGCCATAGCGTAGAATACACGCTTTACTCCATACTTAAACAGAGTCTTAGACCCGAGCGAATCATTGTCTGGGTGTATGAAGGCGAATATGCCGACAACCTACTACCCAAAAGCAGGAAGTTACTGGAAAAATACGGCGTTGAGTTTCACAAATATCCAAAGGATATCCGTTCATACAAGAAACTGATTCCCACACTTGAAGTCTTCCCTGATTATCATCATATCATTGTAGATGATGACATTTACTATACCTCAACACTTATCAAGGAATTGTACGAACATCATCTTTCGCATCCAAAGGACATCATTGCCCATGCCATTGCCATTCCACAGTTTACAGGCAACGGAGACACTCTATTGCCCTACAAGCAATGGCCTCAATACAACAACATACAAAACAATTTCCAGTATAATCCCCACACAGTTCTCCCTATCGGCTATGGTGGTATTTTCTATCCAAAAGATGCATTCGACAAGGAAGTAGAAAACGAGTCTGTGTTCCTACAGTTGTGTCCGCAAGCAGACGATTTATGGTTCTATGTCCACAGCTTACGCTTAGGATTAAAGAAAACGATGGTTACCAATTCCGATGTGCGGTATATACAAACAGACCTTATCCGGCAAGTTATCAGCAAAGACCGCTTGCACGACACGAACTTCGGTGAGGGACAGAATAATGTTCAGTTGGATAATCTGTTGAACCATTACAATCTAAGAATTCAAAGATCATGAACAAAATAGAAAGGTTAGTCTACGATTGCGTCAAATCAAGCCCTGCTCTGAAGTTTTTCATTAGGAATGTCTATCAGACGGCCTTTGACCTTCTGCCCCACCCTCAGAACCAGTTCTCACAAAACTATTGCTACAAAGAAGGATTCTTCTTTGGCTTTCATGATTGTTCCCCATTCTCTAATGACGATACAAAGATTCTTGCTAATCACACTACCATTCCTATTAGAATGCCATACAATGGGGAAACACTGGAAGTGGGATATTTTGACTTAGATGGGAATGGGCTGATGACAAATTTCCATCCCTTAGGCCAATCTTCTGCATGGAACTACCACAAAGGATGCCGCCTGCAATGGTGTGGTAACAATAACCGTATTATATTCAACACTGCTATCGATGGCATAGCCGTGTCAAAAATAGTCAACCTTGACGGAAAAGAAGAATGTACTATTCCATTTCCCATTGATACGGTATCATCTGATGGTACCTTTGCAACATCTTTTAATTATGAAAGGCTGAACATTTTGATGCCCGGCTATGGCTACGAGCATTGCACGGGTAACAGTTATATCAATGAGAACAGTCCTGAGGAGACAGGACTATTCCTTGTTAATCTTCAAACACAAGAATGTCAGCTGCTGTTATCACTGAAAGAACTTGCCAACTCACTACCAAAGGAACAAAATACTAATCAGTATAAGCACTACGTTACACACAGCGAGTCCTCACTCGATGGTCGTTACATATCTTTTCTTCACAGATGGATTGGTGACGACTATCGCAAACGCCATTCAAGGCTGATTGTTTACGACCGTACAACAGGGCAATGGACAGCATTACCAACAAACGATATGGTATCACATTATATCTGGAACAGCAAGAATCAAATCATCGCTTATTGCACAGTGGAAGAAGGTAATGGTCATGTATGCTTTCAGATTCCAGATAACAATTACGTGCGTATTCTTCCTGGAATCATGAACGATGATGGTCACCAGACCATGCTAACTAATGAAGTATTCGCTACCGACACCTATCCGGACAGAAGAAGAATGGCATCATTATTCCTTGTGGATAAAAAGAAGCAAGAACGAAAACGCATTGTCTATGTTTATTCACCAAAAGCCTTTCAAACAAAAGACTTTCATCAGCATATTGCCTGTGATTTGCATCCTCGCATCTCACCATCAGGAAAGTATATCTGTTTTGACACTGCCTTTACAGGAAAGCGTTCTCTATGCGTCATGAAAATGCCATAGAAATCATAAGAACTGCATCTTCTTTAATTCTGCAACCGAAGAACACTGCTGAGCTTTAAGGAAATCGGTTGCAGTGACACTGTCTTTCAATACACTTTGTCTTAGAATCAATTTCACAAAATGTTCTGACTCTCTCCATGATGTGATTCCTTTCTTCCTCAACAACACTATTACATAGACAGAATACAATCGTGACCAACAGGCATACTTCACTTTTGAAATGTGGAGACGCATATCAATAAAGCGATTCAAATAGTATATATATATTCGACCTATAGATGGCATTTTGGTCACTGACATACTCACCTTATGATATATCACAGAATCAAATACACACGCCATATTTTTTTTTGCAGCATTCATACGAAGACATAATTCAAAATCTTCTTCTCCAAAAAAGAAGCGTTCTGTCAACAAACTCCCATCTGGCATAAGAATTGATGGAGTAAAGAACAATGCACATCCTGTGAGAAAGGTCACTTTCTTATACCCTGACAATTGTAATTGGCTTTTATCTCTTTTGGCAAAGAAATATTTACGGAATCCCCAAAACTGCCGGCCTCCTGCATTCCATATCTTTTGTGGGTCAGAATAATAACAAATCAAAGGAGTCATCGCATCTGCCTCTGGATGAATTCTTGCGAAATCACTCAACCGAGAAAGGAACGTTGCATCTACAACCGTATCGTTATTTAACAACAAATAATAATCAAAAGTTCCAATATGAAACAGCAACCTAAGAACTTCATTATTGCCCCGTGCAAATCCTAAGTTCTCATTCAACGAATATAGGATAACATCACCTCGTTGAGGTTTCGTGGCCAATTTCTCACCATACTGCAATACAGAATAGTGCACACCATTATGATGTAGGTAATCAACTATCTCTTCTATTGAATAATCTGAAGAACCATTATCAGCAATAACTACAAAAAAATCGCCCTCAGCCTTGAACAAAGACCGCAAGCAATCTATAGTGTCACCTGCTCCATTCCAATTCAATATAATAATAACTGTCATTCCGAACCTTGGCATTTTGCAATGCAAAAGTACAAATTCTTCTTCATATAGAAGACTTCAAACTGTTAATTATTTACAATAATCAAAAGAACAGAGTTTATACTTCCTGCCTTCGCATTAGCAACAAAATATTTCAAGCACGTTGCCATATACTTTGCACATTCTATCAACCTGTATGGTCAAAATTCTTTACTGCTAATATCACTAATACTACATAGGAACCATCATACAATGCACGTTATCACAGGCTTGGTATCCGTTTGATGGTCTTTGAAAATAAAAAATGGCCATTATTTGATTAAAAATGGCTATTTCTTTTAAAAAAATGGCCATTTTTTGATTTGATGTATCGTAGATGGCAGAACAATCCATGTCACAATCGGCCTTATTCTTCGCCTTTTTCTGAATTCGTCGAACTCACATTAAATAGCTTTTCGATAGGTATGTAGAATATTATGAATGGAAAAACACCTATAGTGTTCTTCATACTATTTGCATTCTTTGACCACAGCAGATTTATAATACAATATTTTTTTAGCACTTGTTGGTTGACTCTGCCCATTTTTTTTAAAGAAATAAAGTGGTCTTTAGAATATTTTTTGTACCTTTGCAGCCAAATTGCGAAAAAAGGAATGACTAGCGATCTCGTATCAGTCATTATGCCATCTTATAACTCGGCAAAACATATTGCAGAAAGTATAGATAGCATATTGAGTCAAACATATAGACATCTGGAACTGCTCATTACAGATGACCACTCAGATGACACGGCTACTCTTGACATCCTTCGCTCGTACAGCGAGAAGGACGAAAGGGTTAACGTGGTATTCCTTGACAGCAACCACGGACCCGGCTATGCCCGCAACAAGTCTATAGAGCGTGCAAAAGGAAAATATATCGCCTTTTGCGACAGCGACGACAGATGGTTTCCAGAAAAACTGGAACGCCAGATTGCATTCATGGAGCAGAAGAACTGCGCCCTCTGCTATACTTCCTATATTATTTGTAATGACGACAACAGAGAAGAGGGCATTGTCATAGCCCCTTCAAGCATCACCTTCGGGCAGCTGAAGCGAGACAACAAAATAGGATGCCTTACTGCTGTCTATGACACGCAAATGCTGGGCAAGAAATACTATATGCCTGCTATCCGCAAGCGTCAAGACTGGGGGCTGTTTCTCTCCATCCTACGCGACTGCAAAAAAGCATACGCCATTCAGGAGCCTTTAGCTTTCTACAGAAACAGGCAGAACTCTGTATCCAGCAACAAACTTGGACTCATCAAGTACAACATCCTGATTTACCAGAAAGTACTTGGTTTCTCAAGACTAAAATCGAACCTTTATTTCTTTTGTCTTTTCATCCCTACCCATTTTAAGAAACTATTGAAAAGACGCATAGACAGCTTTTTCTATAAAAAAAGGAAATAATTCTTTCTCTTATATAATATTAGGTGTTTATTCACGTTATTATGGTATAGAAAACACAGAATATACCCTATAGATATGACTGTACTGGAAAATGGCTATGTACTTGACGGCATGAACGAGTTTGAACGCAACACTAAGCGACTGCTCGACTTATTTGTTGCGATGATTTGTATCATCGTCTTTTCCCCATTATTTCTCATCTGCTACATTCTGGTAAAGCGTGAGGACGGCGGGCCTGCCATTTTCCGTCAGGAGCGTATAGGCCGTTTCGGTCGTCCGTTCAACATCTATAAGTTTCGCAGTATGCGTGTAGATGCAGAAAAGAACGGACCGGCACTCTTCCAGCATGGAAAAGAGACGCGATTGACAAAGATCGGTAAATTTCTGCGTGACCATCATTTGGACGAATTGCCACAATTATGGAATGTGGTGAAAGGCGATATGGCTTTTATTGGCCCCCGTCCGGAGCGAGAATTTTACATTAAACAGATTATGGAGCGCGACCCACGCTATGTTTACCTCTATCAGATACGGCCAGGCGTCACTTCCTATGCCACACTCTACAACGGATATACAGACACCCTGGAAAAAATGTTGCGCCGCTTGGAACTGGATCTTTACTATTTGGAGCACCGTTCATGGTGGTTTGACATCAAGATTCTGTTCAAGACTTTTATCAACATCGTGTTTGGGAAAAAATTCTAAAGTCTTTTTATTATGTCATACAGGCACGTCCTCATAGTTAGCTTGTGTCTCTGCTATTCTAACATATCAAAAGCACAGAAGCCTCCAACCACACACATTTCCTACGACATAACGACAGAAGCGGCAGTCGGCACTGGCGACTATACGGCCTATCAATTAGTCTCCAACCGTCACCATGTGCTTGGCACACATTCTAACACAGCCTATATGCGTGGGGCTGTCAACGTAGAGCATTCATTAGGAAAAAAGTGGACCTTATCGGGTACCGTTGATGCCATTGCATCAGTACATGCCGACCATAGGGCATACCTACAGCAGTGCTTTGCTAACCTGTCATATCAAAATTTCTATATTGAAGCAGGCACACGTGAGGATAAACAGGTGATTCGTAATGACCTACTATCCTGCGGCTCGTTTGTAAAAGGCACTAATGCGAAACCGTTTGCCCAACTTCGTATAGGTACCAAAGATTTCTGGGACGTTCCCTATACACAAGGTTGGATTCAGATACACTTCGATGGCGGCTACGGTCGGTTCCTCGACGGCAACTATCGAGAAGATGCTTTTTATCAGGGTGCCTCGCCCAACGGAAAGAATGTGAATGGCAGATATGCCACAGGCATCTTGATGCACCAAAAGCACCTGTATATCCGTACAAATCCTACAAAGCGGTTCTTTGCAATGGCTGGTATGGAACACATGGTACAATTTGGAGGATCTGCTTACAAATACAATAAAGAAGGCGTACTGGTAAACAAGAAGAAGCCTACTGACCTGAAGGCTTGCTTCGATGTCTTTCTACCGTTTGGGGATAGCAACTATGCAGAGCACGATGCTATGGAGGACTGGATATTCGGCAACCACGTGGGTATGATGACCGTACAATTCGGATGGAACATTAATAAGGACCATCTACTACAGGCGTACCTTGACAATCCCTTTGAAGACGGCTCAGGTATACGCAAAGGAAATGGTTGGGACGGACTCTGGGGTATCGAATTTACAAACAAAACGCCAGGCATACAATATGTAAGAGGAGCAGTGGTAGAATACTTCCAAACGACCAACCAATCGGGCCCTCTTCACTGGGATCGTAGAGATTATCCCGAACCCGTAAGTAGCCAAATTACAGACTATGTGACTGGCAAAGATGAATACTACAATCATTCATGTTATGATAGTTATACCCACTTCGGTATGACACCTGGCAATCCATTAATCGCATCACCAATATATAATAAGGATGGCTTCACGGCCTATCGTGACAACCGCATCAAGGCATGGCATCTGGGATTTAATGGAGAACTGAATGAGCATCTTAGCTACCTTGTCAAAGGTTCCTATCGTGAGGGATGGGGTACTTATGATATATTTTTACCTAACAAGCATCACTCATTTGATGCGATGGTACAAAGTTCTTATGGTATCGGTCCATGGAAATTCAGTGTTTCCTATGCTTTCGACAAGGGGAACATCTACGGTGACAACTCTACATTCGACATCAAAATAGGATATCATGGCAAGATTCTGTAAGCGATTCGTCATTGCTTTTTTACCTTTTTACCTTTTTCTTCTCTCATGTCAGGAGGGAGGCGAGGCTGGTGACCTGTTTGGCATGTGGCGCTTGGAAGGCTCTGATTCAAAAAGCGTGAGTTTCTCTGGCTCAGTAACACTGTTCCGCGATGCAGATGGAAGTCAGGTATTCGGAAAATTCAATCATAACGGCGACAGTCTGTTTATTGAATGTGTTTCCATCGAAGGAATGCCATCCGACACAACTTTCATAGAAGAAAGCTTCGGTTTTAAGCCCTTCACCAACATACGCATGAAGATTGAACGACTTGACTCTGATGACCTGGTACTCAGTAAAGATGGGCGTATATGGAGTTTCTATAAGTACTAATGTTCAAGGAGTTCAGACAACAGACACACCCATTTTATTGAAATTCTTTTTATTTAGGCGAATATCTCAGGAAAAGTTTGGCCATTTGAGGAAAAAAAATTAACTTTGCAGTCAGAACCCTAAACAAGAACAACAATGACCGCAAAACAAACAATCGAGGCTGGTAAAGCCATTCTGGGAATCGAATTCGGTTCCACACGTATTAAGGCCGTACTTATCGACCAGGAGAACAAACCCATCGCACAAGGCTCACACGAGTGGGAGAACCAGCTCGTTGACGGATTGTGGACATATTCAATAGAAGCCATTTGGTATGGTCTGCAGGACTGCTACGCTGAATTGCGCAAGGACGTGATGAAGCAGTACGACTGCGAGATTGAGAGTCTGGCTGCTATTGGTTTCTCTGCCATGATGCACGGCTACATGGCTTTCAACGAGAAGCAGGAGATTCTGGTGCCTTTCCGCACATGGCGTAATACCAATACTGGCGAGGCCGCTGCCAAACTGAGCGAACTGTTCAACTATAACATTCCCCTGCGCTGGAGCATCAGCCACCTGTATCAGTGCATCATCGATAACAACGAGCACGTCAGCGACATCAAATATCTGACCACGCTGGCTGGTTATGTACACTGGCAGGTAACGGGTCAGTTCGTTTTGGGTGTAGGTGATGCGTCTGGTATGATTCCCGTTGACCCCGCCACAAAGACCTATGATGCTGAGATGGTGAAGAAGTTCGACGAGCTGGTAGCTCCGAAGGGCTATTCTTGGAAGTTACTCGACATCCTGCCAAAGAGTCTGAATGCTGGTGAGCAGGCTGGTTTCCTGACTCCAGAGGGTGCAAAGAAACTCGATGTCAGCGGTCACCTGAAGGCTGGCATCCCCGTTTGTCCTCCAGAGGGCGACGCAGGCACAGGCATGGTGGCAACCAATGCTGTAAAGCAGCGCACTGGTAACGTCTCTGCCGGTACTTCTTCATTCTCAATGATTGTACTTGAGAAGCCCCTTTCAAAGCCTTACGAGATGATTGACATGGTGACCACACCTGATGGTTCTCTGGTTGCTATGGTACACTGTAACAACTGTACATCAGATATCAACGCTTGGGTAGGTCTGTTCAAGGAATATCAGCAGTTGCTGGGTGTTCCCGTGGATATGAACGAGCTCTACGGCAAACTGTTTAACAAAGCCCTTGAGGGTGAAGCTGACTGCGGTGGCCTGATGGCTTACAACTATGTGTCTGGTGAGCCTGTGACGGGTCTGGCTGATGGTCGTCCCCTCTTCGTTCGTTCTGCCAACGATAAGTTCAACCTTGCCAACTTCATGCGTGCCAACCTCTATGGTGCCATCGGTGTGCTGAAGATTGGTAACGACATCCTGTTCAAGGACGAGAAGATTCGCGTAGACCGTATTACAGGTCACGGTGGGTACTTCAAGACTGCTGGCGTTGGTCAGCGTATGTTGGCAGCTGCTCTGAACTCTCCTATCTCTGTGATGGAAACTGCAGGTGAAGGCGGTGCTTGGGGTATCGCCCTGTTGGCTGGCTACCTAATCAATAAGAATGGTAAGAATCTGGCTGACTACTTGGAAGATGTCGTCTTCGCTGGCAACACTGGTGTTAGCATCGCTCCTACAGCCGAGGATGTGGCTGGTTTCGAGAAGTACATTGAGAACTACAAGAAGTGTCTGCCTATTGAACAGGCTGCCGTAGACGCAAAGAAATAAAGAAACATTAATATAGTTAGTAGTTAAAATTATGAACGACAACAAAGTTATGAACATGGCAGCGGATAATATCCGTATCCTTGCTGCTTCGATGGTTGAAAAGGCAAAGTCGGGTCACCCCGGCGGTGCTATGGGTGGTGCAGACTTCATCAACACCCTATACAGTGAGTTTCTGGTTTACGATCCTGAGAATCCCGCATGGGAAGGTCGCGACCGTTTCTTCCTGGATCCTGGTCACATGGCTCCAATGCTCTATAGCCAGCTGGCTCTTATCGGCAAGTACACTCTTGAGGATCTGAAGAACCTGCGTCAGTGGGGTTCAGTAACTCCTGGTCACCCCGAGCGCGAGATTGAGCGCGGCATTGAGAACACATCCGGTCCTCTTGGTCAGGGTCACTGTTTCGCTGTAGGTGCTGCTATCGCCGCCAAGTTCCTAAAGGCTCGTCTGGGCAACGTGATGAACCAGACTATCTACGCATACATCTCTGATGGTGGTGTGCAGGAAGAGATTTCACAGGGTGCAGGCCGTATCGCCGGTAACCTTGGTCTCGACAACCTGATTATGTTCTACGACGCTAACGACATCCAGCTCTCTACCAAGACTGAGGTTGTGACCTGCGAGGATACAGCTAAGAAATACGAGGCTTGGGGATGGTATGTCCAGAAGATTGACGGTAACGATGTTGACCAGATCCGCGAGGCTATCAAGAAGGCTCAGGCCGAGAAGGAGCGTCCTTCACTCATCATCGGTCATTGCGTCATGGGTAAGGGTGCCCGTAAGGCCGACAACTCTTCTTACGAGAGCAACTGTGCTACTCACGGTGCTCCTCTTGGTGGCGATGCTTACATCAACACCATGAAGAACCTGGGCGCTGATCCTGAGAATCCATTCCAGATCTTCCCCGAGGTGAAGGAGATGTACGCTAAGCGTGCTGAGGAACTGAAGAAGATTGTGGCTGAGCGCTATGCAGAGAAGGCTGAGTGGGCCAAGGGTCATCCCGAGCAGGCTAAGCAGCTCGAGGAGTGGTTCAGCGGCAAGGCTCCAAAGATTGACTGGAGCAAGGTAGAGCAGAAGCCTGGTTGCGCTACACGTAACGCATCGGCTACCGTTCTCGGTCAGCTCGCTGAGCAGGTGCCCAACATGATTTGTGCATCAGCCGACCTCTCTAACTCTGACAATACCAACGGCTTCCTGAAGAAGACTCACGACATCGTTCGTGGTGACTTCTCTGGTGCTTTCTTCGAGGCTGGTGTAGCCGAGCTCACCATGGCTTGCTGCTGTATCGGTATGGCTCTGCATGGTGGTGTCATCCCTGCTTGCGGTACCTTCTTCGTATTCTCTGACTACATGAAACCTGCCGTACGTATGGCTGCTCTGATGGAGCTGCCAGTGAAGTTCATCTGGACCCACGATGCATTCCGCGTTGGTGAGGATGGACCTACCCACGAGCCTGTTGAGCAGGAGGCACAGATCCGTCTGATGGAGAAGTTGAAGAACCACCACGGTAAGAACTCTGTATTGGTAGTTCGTCCTGCCGATGCTGAGGAGACCACCGTTTGCTGGCGCATGGCTATGGAGAATATCGATACGCCTACCGCACTTATCTTCTCTCGTCAGAACATCGAGATGCTGCCCGAGGGCAACGACTACAACCAGGCTACCAAGGGTGCTTACGTGGTTGCCGGATCAGACGAGGACTATGATGTCATCCTTCTGGCTTCAGGTTCTGAGGTTAGCACACTGGAAGCAGGTGCAAAACTGCTCCGCGAGGATGGTGTGAAGGTTCGCATCGTCAGCGTTCCTTCTGAGGGTCTGTTCCGCAGCCAGTCTAAGGAGTATCAGCAGAGCATCCTGCCTGCAGGCGTGAAGAAGTTCGGTCTGACAGCAGGCCTGCCCGTCAACCTCGAAGGACTGGTAGGTGCCGACGGTACCGTATGGGGTCTGGAGAGCTTCGGTTTCTCCGCTCCTTACAAGGTGCTCGACGAGAAACTCGGCTTCACTGGCGAGAATGTTTACAACCAAGTTAAGAAACTGTTGGCATAAAGCCCACCCCCCAAGCCCCCTCCCCAAGGGAGGGGGTGTTTTATTAGTAAACACCTTTAATTTGGTATAACAGAAGTGTTGTGTAATATAGATTCTGTTATAGAACATATTTCAAAAATAATAGGAAATGAATAATACAGATAACAAGTCTAACCAAGCTCCCCGCCCTTGGGGAGGGGTTGGGGGTAGGCCCATTGGCATAGCCAGCGACCACGCTGGCTATGCTCTTAAGCAGTTCGTCAAGAAGTATCTCGAGGAGAAGGGATACGAGTACAAGGACTACGGCACATACACCGAGGACTCTTGCGACTATTCCGACTTTGGTCACGCACTGGCCAAGGGTATTGAGGCAGGCGAGGTATTCCCTGGTATCGCAATCTGTGGTTCTGGTGAGGGTATCAACATGACGCTCAACAAGCACCAGAGCATCCGTGCTGGACTGTGCTGGATTCCTGAGATTGCCCATCTGATTCGTCAGCACAACAATGCCAACGTGCTGGTGATGCCTGGTCGCTTCATTGACGAGGAGATGGCTCGCAAGATTATGGACGAGTACTTTACTACCGAGTTCGAAGGTGGACGCCACCAGAAGCGTATTGATAAAATACCCGTATAATATATAAGGTATATAATGAAGAAGAGGTCGCTTCCTGTATGAAACGACCTCTTCTTTTTATGTTAAAGAGTTTACAAATCGCTGTAGTCGCGGATATTAAAGGTTGAGGTGCTCATATCACCCGTTTCAAAGCCCTGTTTCAGCCAACGCTTGCGCTGAGCACTGGTACCGTGAGTAAACGACTCTGGATTATCGTAGCCCTGCGCCTTCTTCTGCAACCAGTCATCACCGATAGCCTTCGCCAACTCCAGACCCTTCTCCATATCACCATACTCCAATGAGTGGTTCTTCAGATCCTCATAATGAGCCCACACGCCAGCATAGTAGTCGGCCAGCAATTCCAGACGTACACTCACCTGATTAGCCAGCTTCTTATCCAGACGTGCCATCTGCTGATGAGCCTGACTAAGAATGCCCAGTTGATTTTCAACATGATGGCCTATCTCGTGAGCTATGACATAGGCGTATGCGAAGGTGTTTCCCTGTACACCCAGCTGCTTCTTCATCTCCGTAAAGAACGACAGGTCGATATAGAGCTTTTGGTCACCAGAGCAATAGAAAGGACCAACCTGTGCCGTAGCAGAACCACAGGCAGAGTTGACGGCATCAGTGAAGAGCACCAGCGTGGGCGGCTCGTACTTCCCTAACCCATTCTGTTCAAAGACTTCCGTCCAGACATCCTCGGTCGAGGCAAGAATCTTCTTGCAGTCGCTGGCCAGTTGCTGTTCCTCGGCAGTGAACTCACGCTGTTGGGTCTGCTCCGTCTGCTGGTTCAATGCACCGCTTTGCATCACATTGCCCACAACATCGCCGAGGTCACCACCTGAAAGGAAGGTCATCAGCGCAATAATAATGATACCACCAATACCACCGATTCCTGCCTTGGCACCCGTACTCATTCCTCTGCGGTCTTCCACATTGGAACTTTCTCTTCTTCCAGTTAATTTCATAGACTTTTTCTTTTTAATGAAATATGGACAGAAATCACCAATGGATTAGCAATTTCTGTCCAATTACTATTTTACTTTAAACTATTAAAAGTTCTTGGTCTGCTCAGCCACCTCAGCGTTAATCTTGTCGATGAACTGCTGGATAGTCATGGTAGCCTGTTCGCCACCACCCTGCTGACGCATAGAGACAAGTCCCTCGGCAGCTTCCTTCTCACCAACAATCACCATGTAGGGGATACGCTTCAGCTCGTTATCGCGAATCTTACGACCCAGCTTCTCGTTACGCAGGTCGATAGAACCGCGAACGCCCTGCTGGTTGAACTGTTCGAGTACCTGCTTTGCGTAGTCGTTGTATTTCTCAGACAGAGGCAGAACAACAACCTGATCAGGAGTCAGCCACAAGGGGAAGTGACCGCTGGTGTGCTCGATAAGCACGGCGGTGAAACGCTCCATACTTCCGAAGGGAGCACGGTGAATCATCACAGGTGTCTTCTTCTGGTTATCTTCGTCAGTATACTCCAACTGGAAACGCTTAGGCAGGTTGTAGTCCACCTGGATAGTACCCAGCTGCCAACGACGACCGATAGCATCCTTAATCATGAAGTCAAGCTTAGGACCATAGAAAGCAGCCTCGCCATATTCTACTTTTGCGTGCAGACCCTTCTCTTCGCAGGCCTCCTGGATGGCTTTCTCGGCCAGTGCCCAGTCTTCATCGCTACCAACGTACTTCTCGTGGTTGTTAGGATCACGCAGAGAGATCTGTGCCTCGAAGTTGAATCCGAAAGCAGAGAGCACTACGTTGATGATGTCCATCACGTTGAGGAACTCCTGCTTCACCTGGTCGGGACGACAGAAGAGGTGGGCATCGTCCTGAGTGAACGAACGTACACGGGTCAATCCGTGCAGCTCACCACTCTGCTCATAACGGTAAACGGTGCCGAACTCTGCAATACGCAGGGGCAGATCCTTATATGAACGGGGCTTCCAAGCGAAGATCTCGCAGTGGTGAGGACAGTTCATGGGCTTCAACAGATACTCTTCGCCCTCCTCAGGAGTGTTGATGGGCTGGAATGAATCCTTACCATAGTGATCCCAGTGGCCAGAGGTGACATAGAGATTCTTTGAACCGATATGCGGAGTGATAACCTCCTGATAGCCGTAACGCTTCTGAACCTTGCGCAAGTGGTCCTGCAAACGCAGACGCATATCGGTACCTTTCGGCAACCAGATAGGCAGGCCCTTACCTACTTTGTCAGAGAACATAAACAGCTCCATCTCCTTGCCAATCTTGCGGTGATCGCGCTTCTTGGCTTCCTCCAGCATCACCAGATACTCGTCAAGCATCTTCTTCTTGGGGAATGAGATACCATACAGACGCTGCATCTGCTCACGGGTAGCATCGCCACGCCAGAAAGCACCTGCGACTGAAGTCAACTTAATGGCCTTGATCTCGCCAGTGTCCACGAGGTGCGGACCGCGGCAGAGGTCTGTGAAGTTACCCTGGGTATAGGTGGTGATAGTGCCATCTTCAAGATCCTGCTCAATGTGCTCGCACTTATAAGTCTGACCGTCGGCTGCAAACTGCTTCAAAGCATCAGCCTTAGCCACTTCCTTGCGAACCACAGGCTCTTTCTTAGAGGCCAGTTCACGCATCTTGTTCTCAATGGTGGGGAAATCGCTCTCCTTGATGCTCTCGCCATTAGGCAGCAGCACATCATAGAAGAAGCCGCTCTCTACAGCAGGACCGAAGCCGAACTGAATGCCAGGATACAATTCCTGGAGTGCTTCAGCCAGCAGGTGGGCAGAGGTGTGCCAGAATGTGTGCTTACCCTGCTCGTCCTCGAACTTATAGAGTTCGATCTTTGCGTCCTCGTTGATAGGACGGTTCAACTCCACCGTTTCGCCATTCACACCGCAAGCCACTACGCTGCGTGCCAGAGCAGGCGAAATGCTCTCGGCAATCTGAAGTCCGGTTACGCCCTGCTCATACGAGCGAACAGATCCGTCCGGAAAAGTAACATTGATCATATCTACAATATATGTTTAAGTTTAAGCGGATGCAAAGGTAGTGCAAATCGAGCGAAATACAAAATAAATCACCATTTATTTTTATTTCCGAGATGCAGCCTACCTTCGATGAGATCAATGGTACGAATAAGTAAGCAAAGAGCAAAAGAAATTCACATTTTTCTTTTGCTCTATTTTTTCATTGTTTCTGCCCTAATGCATTATATCGAAGTCCGTCCTTCTCTATAACAAGGCGGCGGTCCTTGACATATTTCCTTACAGCAGGCATTTTCATCTCTGTCGTCGGTGATACACCTGTTGCCGGATTACCTGGCCGTTCGTATGGTCCAAGGTCACGCGCCGTGCCGGTCACCGTACGTGCCAGGAAGGGGAAATCCTCTACGAGTTGCTGCCATACGCCATTCACATTGTCTAGGTCTGCATTGCCAGCATCCACCAGCCGATTCTCAGGGTCAGCCGTCAGACGGCCGAAACGACGCGGCAGGCCGCCGTAGATGTCACGCGGCAACAGAGCATCGTCCTCATCAAGCGTAATATAGTCATCGGCACTGATACCGGTTACAAGATGATTAGTCCAGCCATTCTTCGACATCTTTGAAGTCATTCCATTATAATCATCATAGCCAACACAGATTTCCTGCTTACCCAGACACACATTATTATAATACTTGGTGTTGGCATCAGAGCCACCACTCTCAAACATGTAGTCGTAACTGTTGTCGAAGGCCAGACAGCCAACCAATACATGACCGTCTTTATGGTTGTTGCAGTCGAAGCCCTTGACAGAACTGCCCTGATTATGTCCGAATGAAATGGTGTTAAACACATAGTGAATGCCTTTCGAGCTGCCACCAGTACCATTACCGCCGAGCTTGATACCATTGCCGTTACCCGAGAACGATGCAGAACTACTCTTCTGAATATAGTCTTTCACCCAAAGATGATCAGAGGCGACACCGGCCTTCCAGGCCCAACATTCGGCGATGATGACATCGTAGTCGGTTTCGAAGAGATCCCACGAATCGTCGCTGTTATGCCATGCACGACAACGGATGAAACGGTTGCCCTTACCATTATGCATCTTGCAGGCAAAGCCGTCGGCATCGGAGCCGTAGTTAGCATCATAGTCGCAGTTATGGTGCGAGTCGCAATCAATGATATCATTATAGGCGCAATAGGTTCCATTGTTCTCCGAAACACCGGGGAACGTATCACTGAACTTATGTCCGAAGCCCAGTTGCAGGCCCGTATCCAGGTTATACGAAAACTCACAGCGTTCTATGCGGTTATGCGACCCTTCCAGTTTGATGCCATTGTCGGCCGCATGGGTAATATGCAAGCCAAACAGCCACCAGTAGTTCCCCGTAATGGTGATGCCACGTTCCCCCACCCGTTCGTTAGTCAGTCCGTTCACGAAGTCGAAAACAGGCTTTTCACCGTCATAGCAACGAATCAAGATAGGGTTCTCTGCTGTACCACTGCTCTTCATACGAACAGTGAACTTGCCATCGCTCTGCACAGACTGTTTATACGTTCCACCACGACAGATGATGTGGGTGCCTGGCTGCGCGTTATTAATGGCTTTCTGCAGATTGAACCAAGGTTTTTCTATCGTACCATCGCCTGTCTGATCATTACCATCGGGAGCAATATAAATAGTCTTCTGTGCCGTGGGGAATGCTTTGGTGGGAACCCATGTACCCTCGGTGATATACGTAGGATCATCAGGGTCAACAGGAACGACATTTGCCGACTTGATAATCACCTTCGACACATAGGTATTGCTGGAACTGCCAACAAAGCGGAAGCGCACGTTAGTTTGTCCGTCAAGGGCGGTCTTGGCACTGTATGACCTAGCACCAGAGCCACCGGAGGAAATCTCAGCAAGCTGCTGCCAGGCACTATCATTCACAGAATAACTGATAATCAGCTTATTGCTGCCTCCTGAGCCCCAGTCAACGAAAATCTTACCAGGATCGTCAAGAGCCGGAGTAATCAGATAGGAGGACGTACCGTTGGTGAACGTGAACTGTTTGGTTCCATTGTTCTCCTTCAATTCCATCTTCAACGTCTCCCAGTCGCCAGAAGGCAGCGACAATGTTGCAGCACCGTTAGCGCCGTATTTTCCTTTGGCCAGTGAGGAGAAATTCTCTGAAAGGTCGTCTGCCTGTGCCACGAAGGCACAGAGCAGCAGAGCTATACTTGATAATATCTTTTTCATAGTTCGAGCTTATTTGATGATTTGACCCTGTACATTATAGTTTACACCATTCTTCCGAATCATCAGACGACCGTTCTCTATCACCTTCGTCACGAAAGCGTTTCTCTTGACATTTGTCAGCGTACTGATACCCGTCAAATCTATCTCTGGCACCTTCACGTACATATCGTAGACACGGGCGCCGCCATTAGCACCTTCTTGCTGGAAACTGATTGTTCTCACTTGCGTCAGCACGTTCTCATCCGTCAGTCCTGCTGCGGCCAGCACATCATAGTTAGCATAGGCGCCTTTCGTATATTTCTGCGTTGTCACACTCTTCGTAGTACCGTCGGCCTGTGTATAGGAAATCTTAAACTGTCGGCCGCCAGTGGTGTAAAGGTTCAGTTTCAGTTCCAGAAGGCCTCCGGCAAGAGCCAAAGCCATACCGCCATTACTCTCACCCATACACAGAGCACCCTTGTCAAAGCCCGATGCCGTCTCCTCTTTCTCAGGATCTATGGTCGTTGCCGTCTTATCGCCTTGAATCAAGGTAAGCACACCTTGCAGATCGACAGGCAATACATCGATGGCATCCTGGAAGTGATACCAGTCGCCAGTAAGTACGTGGAAGGGCTTAACCAAAGTGATGATACCTGTCGAAGTGACGGGCTTCACACCTGCTTCGACATCACCTGACACCGTCACCGTGAAAGTACAGGCAGCCTGCGGCGTACCACTGATAGTGAGCGTGTTGCCTATAACGCTGTAGCTCAAGCCCTCGGCAAGACCTTCTACCACGACATCCGTTCCCACCTCGTTCCACGCATACACAATGTCAGCAATTGCCCCACCCGCTACAATCTCCTGCATGGCATTGGCTGTATTGCAGGTCAGCGTTATCTTCTCTGGAACGACATATTCTACTGGCAAGCCATCCAACTCATAGGCTCCAAAGTCTGGGGCTTCATCGTTATAAAGAATATAGACATCATCAGCGGTGATATACTCCAGACCTGCGGCAGCACATTCTGCCTCAGTCATCTTGCGGGTTGGCGTAAAGCCGATGATTGGCGTACCCATGTCCTTGAAGATGCTGCCTGGTTTCAGTCGTGCGAAGTTATTATCAGGCAGAGAGCCGTCATCCTCACGATCTGCCTTGAAGTCGGCAACACTCAGCGAGAGGAACTCACCAGAGTGGTCCTTGGTCACTATTTGAGTTTTTCCTTCCTTGTAGCCCTCCTTGATAGGATTGCAACCATCAATGGTTGTCCATGAGTTATATTCTGTGTCAGGGTCCTGATAGCCTTCTTTGTCGGGCGACAGGAACTCGTGGTTACCCACGTTCACGCCGCTTTTCTGTGCCGTAGCACCCCACCCCACGCAGTTGCGGATAGTCATGCCACCATACTTGAAGATAGTGGGGAAGCGGTAGTTGTATTCATTTCCCCAGGCAGTACAGTTGATGACGTACATACCCTCATAGGCGTTGTTCTGGTCGAATCCCTTATGTAAGTTCTCGAATGCCACACAGTTGGTCACCACATGAGCACCTGTCGACTGGTCGAAGGCAGCACCACCGGCACTGCCACCACCACCCAGTTTGAAGCCATTGCCGTTCTTTCCCTCTGTGCCGTCCTTCAGATAACCGGCATGCCAAGCCCAGCAATGATCAATCACCACGGGATGATAGACCATGTAGAGATCCCAGTTGTCATCACTATTCGTCCATGCACGACAACCGTGGAACTCCGTTCCTGGTCCTGGGAACAGCTTACAGGCAAAGCCATCGGCATCGCCACCATCGTCGTTACCGTTATAGGTACGCAAGTCGCTGTTCTCGTATGAGTCACAGTTAATCACCTTATTATATCTGCAATAGCTATAGCCAGGATTGAACTCCGGCTGTCCACTGATAGGAAACGACTTCGTCTCTTCTATCTTGAAGTCCTTAAACATACCTATCTGCAGGCCAGTATCGTTATTCCATCGAAACACGCAACGCTCTACAATATTATACGAGCCTTCCATCTTCATGCCGTTATCCTCGGCATTCTGTAGCACCAGTCCGTAGAACGTCCAGTAGTTAGCCTCGTGGTTCACGTAGATACAGCGTCCCATCTTGAATTCCGCCTCCGTCTTGTGATTCATTCCCGAACCATCGATAATCACCTTGCCTGCAGCTTCATCAGGCCATGCACGCATCTCGCAGCGCAGGTCTGCCGTCGTGCTCAAGGCAGGAATCTTGATACGCTCGCTAATCACATACGTACCCTTATGAATCAATATACGATCACCTGGCTGTACCAGTTCCACCGCCTTATGGATAGTCAGCAGCGGAGCCTCCTCCGTACCTGCATTCGCATCGTTACCCATTGTTGCCACGTGGATATCGTTTGCCACAGCATACGTGCCAAACATCATCATACACATGGGCATCAATGCTCTCAAAATATTTTTTTTGTACTTCATATAGTTTTAGTAAATAATAGTTTTGTTCTAGCTGCAAGGAGTTTCATAGTTGTAAACGGACAAATTTACTTGAACAATCCTTTTCACGCTTGCAAAGGTACGATTTATTTTTGAATAAACGAATAAAACGTACAAAATAACGTAAAGGCCCATGCCTGTCACATAAAAAGGCGAGGTGACTGCTCACCCTACCTTGAATGTTTTGAAAGATACTTATGTGCAAAGATAAAATAAAATCTTCGAATCGCCAAGCAATTCAGAAATTATGGGTCTTCACAGGAATGACGTGATACCGGCATCATGCAGGGCCAGCAGCCGGAGTTCGAAATAGCGGTCGTCGGTGAAGCCATAAGCCTCACGCTTCATCACCTTAATCTTGTTGTTGATT
>Ga0247610_10000070_pt1 | contig 162286 bp, 138 predicted proteins | sample 174DNAGHGhighgp2_FD_193483 | JGI IMG/M metagenome (GOLD analysis project Ga0247610, IMG submission 193483) | Sheep rumen microbial communities from Palmerston North, Manawatu-Wanganui, New Zealand - 1742 DNA GHGhigh gp2 | ecosystem: Host-associated > Mammals > Digestive system > Stomach >... | reverse complement strand
AAGGCATTGTCTCGTTTCTCTTGATAAAGTTTGTACTTCAGCATTGTTGTTTGTGTTTGTGTTGTTGTTAATAATTAGGGGTGAGAGGTGAGAGGTGAGGAGTGAGAGATTAGTCTTCTTGATTGAGTTTCGTGTTTGAGGTTTGTGATTGAGTTTCCAGCAGCCGTGGCTATTTTCTCACCTCTCTCTCCTCACCTCTCTTTCTCTAACCGTGATGCAAAGTTACTTCTAAAATCCCCAACCACCAAAAATCGGGCTTCCAAAAGGTGTAAAAATCTGTTAAGAAAGCACTACTTTCGTGTTAAAAAAGTAAAACGCAGTGTTTACGATGCACAAAGAATATTTATGCAATGCTTATACATAGTTTATGCAATATGAAAACATAACGCAACAAACGCAACACGCAACATTGATAGGTTCACACTATTAAAAACATGGATTAAAATTTTATATTAATATATTATTATTATATATAGTCTTAATTATACCATCTTGAGGAATAAGAAATATTGAAGGTACTAATGTTGCGTGTTGCGTTTGTTGCGTTTGTTGCGCTATTTATGTGTAATAGAATCAAGTTGTACATCAGGCCACACGACCTTGATACTATGGAGCATGGTAGTGCTTTCACCGCAGGAGCCAGTGTGCTGGATGGCTAAGCCACCGAACGGTAACGGGGTGACGGTGGCGGAGAGATCGACGACGTGGGGCAGCGTGCTGTCTTGGGGCTGAGGGGTCTTGGTATCAACATGAGCCACAAGACGATTACCACAGACGGATAGTTTGATGCAGCACCCTGTGCGATAACAGGTGGCACTGACAGGCTCTGTGAGAACCTTCACCTTACCATTGCGATATTCCACCAAATAGAAATCGACAGCCTTAGAATGTTTCGTGGTACGGATGATACGCAGACCGTAACCCGTCAGCGTGTGAGTGTCAAACTTCAGACAAACATCCATGTACTGCCCCGTAGCAGAGCCGAATCCTTGTCCTGCCGTCTTGCTGGGATCGACATTCAGCGTGAGCGACATGTCACCATATTGCCGTTGACATGGAGTGTACATCAGTCGTGCGCCCCGTTGCGCTTGCAGCAGTCCCTTCCCTACTGCCCCATTGAATCCTTCCCCATATTCCCACATCGGTTTGTTCGGGTTGAAAGACCAATTATATTCAGCCGTGTCCTCAGGCTTAAAGCCGTCCGCCTGCCAAGAATCTGTCATCAGTCCTTGGCTCCATCCGCAATAGACATCGCTGAAATCTGTTTCCATGCTGTCTTTCCCAATCACATCAGTTTCTTTTATCTGTTGGCTGACCACCTCAACCACCTCTCCATGTACGCTCCTCTGATGGGCAGGGCGCAGAGTGACCTTCAACCGATTGCCCACATCACCAGGACGAAGACGATATGTGGATTGAGGACCAGCATTGCTCCACGCCAAGATACCCTCCGTATGACCGTTATCACCGATGCGGCTCCAGGTAATCAGCGATTGGTCGATACGACCTTGTAAGTCTAACTGATAGTCGAGCAGAGCCACGCCGTTCTCCATTTTTATTTGCGGTTTGCTCAAGATTTTTGGCGCACTCAGCAAGGGAGGTTGAACAGTTACCTGACAGACTGCTACGGCGGCATGATTGCCCTCTGTGCGTGCTGTAACAGGAAAACTAATCGGTTCTTCCATATCTTTGCAGATGATACTAACCATCACAGAGTCGCCTCTCTGCTGATTCAGCGCAGCGATTTGGTTGTAGGGCGGATTGATACTCCAAACGACATTCTTTTTACCAGCCTCTACACAAAGAGCCAAGGGCTTATCCCCCACTTGCAGCTCAGCCTCATGACGGTTGATTTTCAAGTAGGGCGGTTGGTTGGTTCTCATGTCCATCCCATCCATGACGATGGTATTCGCCAATTGTCGGCTACCGATGGTATAAGGTTTGCCGTTTAGGGTGAAATTCTTCTGATAGCAACGCAGCCACGGTTGAGGATAAGCAGTCCAACCGATATAGATGCTGTCGCTTGGAGCATGGTAACGGCAGTCGATGAGTGTCACGGGACCGCCCTGCTTGCAAAAGTACATCTCACGATTGTTGCCCATCACACGGAAGTCGCAATCAATAAACAAGGCACCTTGTCGGAAAGTGCTCCAGAAAGGTTTCTGCCCATAGAGGTCGAAGTCGCAATGACGATACACGGCTGTACCGTTGAGAGCATCGTCGGTACACTCGAAGTGGCAATCCTCATAATACGACTCCTTAGCACCATTGAGCGGATTGAGGTTGAGACGACTGATAAACCTGACGTTCTTGGCATAGAGACTACTGCCGTGTACATACCCCACATGAGCCTGCGTGATGGCATCACTCCGTTTCTTTCGCGACAATGCGGGATTGAGCGGATAGTCAAGGTCCACGTTGCAGAAGTTGCCCATCGTGAGGTTCTCCACCTTCAGCGAGTCGCACCAGATATCGAGCATCGTGAAGTTGCCCACCGCTCCCTGCATCTGTCCACGTTGTGAGGCAAGCACCACATCCCTTGCATCCTTGGCGAGACCGACAAGGCGGAGGTTGTTGCAACGGATGACGCACCCGAAAGGTTCCCTGCCATCCTTGCCGACGGCAATCTGCGTGTTGTCAGGGTCGTCCACCCAATAGACACCTGGAGCGATATAGAGCGTACAGCTATCCCCAAGATGGGAAACAGCCTCCTTGAAATCAGTAAACACATAAGATTTTTTCGATGTCTGGTCGGCATTGGCATCGAGCAAGAGGTGGTGTTTGTCTAAATGAGGCACCTGCGCATAAGCCTGTAAACAACCCCAGAACAGTAATAGAAAAAAATGTTTCATGGTCAGTAATTTGTTAGATTTCACAAAATTAATACATCTTTTTGATAAAGACAACACCAATGAAACATTTATTTGTCGAAATATTACAAATTCAACCGTTTTTAATTAGATTAACAATTAAAAGTTTGTTATTCGTCTGAATTGCACTACCTTTGTCAACGTACATGAAAATCTGTATGCTTAAAAATCTATATTGTAATATACCTTTTTATTAGAGATGAAAAAACTATACTTATTTATGCTATCAGCCAGTTTGTCGGTTGCGGCAATGGCACAGGAAAAATATGAGTTGGGTAAGCCAAACAACGACAACTATAGATATTTGGATGAGTATCAGGCTCTGAAGAACTATATAGACTATTCCAAATATCCCAACTTCAAACTTGGAATCGGAACAACTGTCAACGAATATCTTAACAATTCTTTGGTGAGGAACATGACCAACAAGAACTTCACCGAGACCGTAGCCGGCAATGCCATGAAGATGGCGAGTTGCGTGGATGGCAACGGAAACATGAACTTCACCACGGTGAAAAATTATGTGAACACCGCAACCAGGGCAGGACTGAACGTGTATGGCCACACCCTTGCCTGGCACTCTCAGCAACCCAACGGATGGTTGAGAAAACTGCTTGCCGACAAGCCTGCACCAGAACTCACCGACGGAGATGTGGACGTGTGGACGGAGATATACGGCAAGGACTTCCGTTCAAACCAAAGTGTAGGTTGGAAAGCATCAGAATCCGAATACGCCTACTCGCTCACCTTTGATGCGACCAACGGTCTGAAGATTCACACCACGAAGACACAACAATCGTGGGTGGTGCAATTCGTAGCAGCCTCAGACATCCTGACCACAACGGGAAAGACCTACAAGATGACCATGACCGTGAAAGGCTCGAAGGCAGGTCGTCTTCATAGTAAGCTGGGCGACTGGGGAGGTGGAGCCAATGCCGACATTCCCTTTACGACAGAATGGAAAGATGTAGAAATCAACTATAAAGCGACAATGGCAAGCAACTTCCTGCTGCTGCAATGTGGTGACTTCTTAGGTGACATCTACATCAAGAACATCAAATTTGAGGAACAGAAGAAAGGAAAGACGATCAATGAGGAACGCCGTTGTCTCAAAGCTCATGCCAAAGCCAGGCAGTCGGAAGTGTGGGACAACCAGATGTGGCTGGTGCCAGGCTCTTTCTCTTCAGGAGCAAGCTACGTCTTTACTGCCGACGTGCGTGCCGACAAACCAGCATACGCGTCAACGCAAATCCACAACGCACCAGGTTCATACGTACACTATGAGGCATTGGGCAACATCCCCTTCACCACCGAATGGAAGACCATCACGATCAGTGGTAATTTCGGTGCCGCAGGTCAGAGCATTGCCTTGAACCTCAGTGAACTTGCCGATGAGAACAACTACTACTTCGACAACGTGAGTCTGAAGATAGGCGGTGTGGAAAAGATTAAAAACGGTGACTTTGAAGGAACAGATGTCAGTTCGTTCAGGGTGAAGGAGAACGGCGGCGGAGCGGTTGCTCCCACCATCATCGACCATCTCTCATACATCTACGTTCCAACGACGATTCCATTGACACAACAGGAGCGTCATGATACCCTCGTCTATGCAATGGATAAATGGATCAAGGGAATGATGACCGCCTGTGAAGGTAAGGTGAAAGCATGGGATCTCGTGAACGAGGCAATCTCTGGAGGCGGAAACGACGGTCAGGGCAACTATACCTTGCAGCACTCAGAAGGGTACAATCCTAATGGCACATGGGATGTTGGTGGTGATGCTTTCTACTGGCAAGACTTCATGGGCGACCTTGAATACGTGCGTCAGGCTTGTCGCTTGGCTCGTAAGTATGGACCAGAGGACGTTGTTCTCTTCATCAACGACTACAATCTTGAGTCAGACTGGGACGGAAACAAGAAACTCAAGTCGCTCATCAACTGGATTAAGAAATGGGAGTCGGATGGTGTTACCAAGATTGACGGTATCGGAACTCAGATGCACATTTCGTACTACGAGAACAGCAATACCCAAAACAGCAAGAAGAATGCCATCACCAATATGTTTAAGCTCATGGCAGCCACAGGCAAGTATGTGCGTGTGAGCGAATTGGATATGGGTTATGTGAACGCCAGCGGAAACAATGTTCCCACCGGAAGCATGACCGAGACGCAACACAAAAACATGGCAAACTTCTACGAGTGGATCTTGAAGGAATTTTTCCGCCTTGTACCACCAGCTCAGCAATGGGGTATCTGCCAGTGGTGTCCTACCGATTCGCCCACCAATAGCGGATGGAGAGCCAACACGCCCGTTGGAATTTGGGACATCAACTACTACCGCAAGCACGTATATGCAGGTTTTGTACGTGGATTAGGTGGCGTGGTTGGTATTGATGACGTGAAGGCTGACAATACGCTCGACACATCCAAGGGAATCTACAACCTCAATGGTATGCGTATGCAATCAACATCACTTGATGACCTTCCTTCTGGTATCTATATCGTCAACGGTAAAAAAATTATAAAATAGACTGTTGAGTGTTGAATGTTGAGTGTTGAATGTTGAGTGTTTAGTGGTGAGTGTTTAGTGGTGATTAGATATAGCTACTTGGTTCTCTATCGCCAAGACATTTCTCTCACCACTCACCTCTCACCACTCACCTCTCACCTCTCACCTAACAAGCTCAGCAGGTCTATTGTCCAATCTTCACCATTAATGGGCTGAAGGGTTTGTAAACCTAAATTGCGAGCTACACGAATATTACTCCCGTTATCATCTACAAATAGGGTGGTTTCGGGAGTAATTTGTTCATGGTCTATCACGTACTGGAATATGGCTGGATTAGGTTTCAGCATTCGCAATTCGTAGCTGCAATAACACGTATCGAGATAATCGGACAATGCCCTACCCTCTCCGTCAAACTCTGGCGACATAGCCCACGACATCATGTATGGGTTTGTATTCGAGAGTAAGAGTTGCCTATACCCTTTTTTTCTCAGAAGACGAAACAATTGCAAGTTGCGTTTCGGAATATTTCCTACATATCCCAGACAAGCCCATCTGTAATCATCATGAGAATGATTGCGCCCACACCTACGGTTCAGTTCGTCCCTGAATTCATCAATCGTGATGTTGCCCTCTTCTAATGCTTGGAACACCCCTTGTTGGTTATATTTATCCAAGGGCATTAGCTCAGGAACAATACCCAGTTTACTGAAGCGGCGCACTGCCTCCTCTTGATGAGACGTCATGATGACGCCACCATAATCATAAATGATAGTTTTTATCTTCATCTCTACTTCTTTTTCAATCTATATGAAACTAATCATACTTGTGCTTACATGATGGTAAGTTAAAGTTCTGCAAATATATATGATTATTTGAAGTTTTTGATGTCATCAATAGAAAAAATTGTATTTTTGCAAACAAATACATTTATTTATCCAAACTTAACGAAATGAAAAGAACAATTGTAACAATGCTCTTAGCCTCGTTCATCATGGGAGCAACAGCACAAACGGAAAACCCACGCGGAATCTACAAGATGGTTACTCTCACAGGAAAGGTGGGTGAAGTAAAGGCTCCCTTCGATCAATACAAGATATGTACTGATAGTTTAACGCTCATGCTCACAGTGCATAATTCTGCTTTCATGATCAACGATAACGACCACAAGGTGTTCGACTATACAGGTGACCAGCCTAAAGACGATAATGACAAGAGTACCCTTATCTACGACAGTAATGCCGACCATTTCACCATGAAATGGTGGAGTACGAACAAGGGACATCTCTATTACCCCGAAAACGACTGGTGCATTGAGAAATATGAAGCAAACAAATACTCAGAGACCGCACGACTGGCATTTGATGCGCTGAATATGACACCAACCATCGACAAGAAAAATCCATTGCTCGGCACATGGCGGATATTAGGCGATATAGACGAATTGCGTGACGTAAAGGAAATGTTGCCTAAGTTGCATGAAAACTATGAGAGCAGCAAATACCACAATTCATTCTACATCTTCGCCCCAAATAGCTTTGCATTGGTTTTACTCGGTCGTGGCGGAGCAGCAAACACAATAGAATACAACGGCAAGAACGGATACAAATTGAACAAGAAAACCTCGATGAATGTCAAATGGCTTAACAAAGACCGTATTGCTATAGAGGAACACATCGACTACCGCATCGACTGGAAGATTCTGGAACGTGTGACAGACGGACAATCCATGATGAGCCGTATAACAAGCTATATAACTAAAAGAAAATAGAAAAAAGTAACGGGAAGATACAGATCTGCATCTTCCCGTTACTATACATTTTATAACGTATCCTTATGGTTTGTCTATATGCTTAGAATGTATATTTCAAACCAATCTGTCCACGCCAGCGACTATAGTAATCACTGAAGTTACGCACGGCATATTGACCCGTGAATTGGTAAAAACCATTGCCTTGATAATTGACTGGGCTATAGTAAATGCCGAAGCCGTCACCGTAGGTATGTCCCCAATTCTTATTCAACAAGTTCGCTACATTCAAGATGTCGAGCGACAATTCGACGGCATGAAGCTGACCAGCCACCTTGAACTGATATTTCTGTGCCACGTGAATGTCGAAATGATGCTCAAACGGCAGGTTGTCGGCATTACGCTTGTAATATTCACCTTGGTGTTTGCTGAGGTATGAGTCACCTGCAATCCACTCCTTCAACAACGTGCGTTGCATATCTTCTGTCAACGTCTCTCTGTTATAGGTAGTCGGCTCGAAACGCATTTGGTCTATTTGCTCATTGGTAGGAATGAAGAACAAGTCATTACCGTTTTGTCCGTCATTGTTCACGTCACCATAATAATATATAGAATAAGGTGAACCACTTCTGGCTTGATAGATCAGACCGATGGTGGTAGTCCAGGCTTTATTATGTCCATACTTCAAGTGATAGAAAGCAGAGGCTTGTACGCGATGAGGCACGTTGAATGCAGAGTTAGCCAACTCAGGATCGTTCGGGTTACGATAAGTGTAATTGTAACGGAAGTTGCTCTCTGCCACGGATGAAGAACCATTGTTAATGGTAAGTGAGCGAGTCCATGTGTAACTTGCCATCAGGTCGAGACCGAAGTTGAAGTGCTTCTCCGCCTTTAATGACAGGTTCACCGTATATCCCTTCGAGGTGTTATAAAGCCCATAGATATGAGAAAACTCCGTATTTGCGGTTGTGGAAGCCATCATCGGACGATTATCCCACAAGTAGCCGTAAGTTTGTCCGAAGGTGTACCCCGTCTCGTCAACAGACAAGTCTTTGTAATAAACATCATTCAACGTCTTGGAATAAATGGCTTCAGCAGTCCAATCAATGCCCAACAAGTTGAAGTCGAAGCCTAAGTTCATTCGTAAGTTTTGAGAGAACTTGAAATCATCTTCGTAAACATTCACGGTCTGCGAACCACCCACAGCCTTCAGCTTGTTGGCATTGCCAGCCTGAGCATCGGGATTGAGAATCAAGTCAAGTCCCTTTGTGTTGGTTGTATTGTATGTGGAGAATTGCAATCCCGTGTTAGAGAAATTGTTGCTAATCCACACGAATGGGATGCGGCCGGTGAATATTCCCACTCCACCACGCAAAATGAAACGACGATCATTGTTGATGTCCCAACGGAAGCCTACACGTGGGCTCCACAAAGGTGCGCTCGACAAGCGATGGTTGGTCTTTACATTCCAGTCGGGATTCACCTCAAACACAGAGCCGTCGGCACGTGTAGCGTAAGCACGCGACCTTGCATACTCATTAAAAGGAGCATTCTCTGATGGAGTGTCAAAGAAGATTGGAATATCCATACGCAAGCCGTAGGTTAGTTGGAAGTTATTCGTCAAGTCCCACTTGTCTTGTGCATAGAATCCCAATTGTCCAGCCATAAAAGATGCCTCCCATCGTGGGTCTCCCGTGATGTTCACGTTAGCCATTCCAAATCTGTATTGATTGAAATAAGAATATGTAGGATCGATGGTTCCTGCCATGAAATCAGTATAATACTTGTTGAAATGGTCAAGGTCATTGAAATAATACGTTCCAAAAGCATCTTGGATATAGAGGTTAGAGAATTTATACAACTCATTGTGCGTACCAAACGTATAGGTATGGTTGCCCTTAAACCAAGTAAAGTTGTCTTCGAGCGTGTAGATGTCTTGATCCAAACGGTTTGCCATTGACGAACGCTCGTTGCCGATATTCACCGTTCCACCACGACGGTTGATGAGATAGGTCTTTCCCGTAGCGTCGGATGGGTCAACCAATTGTGCACTTCCCACGTTACGAATGCTGATCATCGGGAATGGTGTTCCCGTGGCTCGCTGGTCTCTCACGCGGACGTATGAAACACGAAACTCATTGCTCATTTGCGCAGAGATGCGACTTTGTAATTCTGCCGTAAACGAGTGGGTCTTGCTCTTGAAAGGATAAGCATAGTTCATATCGTTAAGACCAGTGGCAGAACTCGTGTTGTAGAGTTGTTTGGCGTTGACATAGCTCCAACGCAGGCTGAACTTATTAAATTCGTTGATGTTCCAGTCGAGTTTCACTCCCACCTTATCACTCTTGGTGTAGATATCAGGATTACTGAAAGAGCCACCATAATCATACCCTTGTATGGCTGCCATCTGATTAATCTTACGCAACACATCATCAGCATTGCCCTCACCTACAGTGGTGTAACCCTTTGAACCATATTGCTGCAAGTATTGAGCATCTAAGTCTTTGGTCATAATTTGCGAGCCATTGGTGTTGTAACCAAAGAGGTTGGGATATTCCTTATTGGTTTTTTCGTAGTTGGCAAAGAAGAACAATTTGTTCTTAACGATAGGACCGCCCAACGTCACACCAATCTGATATTCCGTTTGGCTATCGTAAGGTTCGCTATAAGTTCCATCAACTTTCTTGTACTTCTTTCCGATAAGATTCTTATTGTAGCCATAGCCATATACAGATCCGTGGAATGTATTGGTACCCGACTTGGTAATGGCATTGATGGCTCCACCCGTAAAACCACTCTGACGCACGTCGAAAGGAGCCACACTCACCTGGATTTGCTCAATGGTTTCCATAGAGACAGGATTGGTTCCAGCCTGTCCGCCATTGTTTCCACTTGAGGCAAGACCAAACACGTCGTTGTTCATCGCACCATCAATCATAAACGAATTATAACGATTGTTGGTGCCGGCAAACGACATCACGCCCGAACTGGTAACGGTCAATTGCGGATTCAGTCGGGCAACATCGGCTATACCATGCGTAATAGACGGCATATCGTTGATTCGTTCAGAGTTGATAGACATGGCGGCACCCGTCTTGGTGGCATTGATTCCACTCCTTCCCATCACCACCAACTCTTGCAGTTCCTTGGCATTCTCCTCCAAAGAGCAAGAAATGTTTTGAGTCTCACCGAGGTTCAAAGAGATGTTGGAATATTTCTTGGCAGAATGTCCCACATACGTGATTTCCACCTGATAGGGACCTCCAACGCGCATACCTTGTATCGTATAGCGTCCATCATGATTAGTTACTGCACGGTAAACCGTACCAGAAGGCATGTGAGTAGCCGTAACCGTAGCACCTATCACCTCATCGCCATGTGAGATAATTTTTCCACTGATGCCAGACGTAGTCACCTGAGCCATTGTGGTAGTTGCGCTGAGCAATATCACAATTAGCATTGAAATCAATTTCTTACTCATAGAATACAAATTTACAATACTACTTAATTTTTATTATTTCTTTGCAAATTTACAAAAAATAATTAATAAATCTCCATGTGCAAACGAGAAAATATGATTATTATTAGTATAGATATGGTTTGTACTTCGTAAAGACAACATTTAGAGAACACAAACCATATCTTTATAAAACGAAAAAGGGAATGTTGCCATTCCCCTTTCACATTTAAGTGATATTTATTACCAAATAAAATCAATATTACATCTCCCATCCAATGGCTGAAGCTCCAAGTACGGCTGCGCTGGAGCCCTCAAGTCCGCTGATGAGGAATTGTGCCTTTCCCTTGAATATCTTCAACACGTTTTTCTCGTATGCTTCCTTGATGGGATTCATGATTAAGTCGCCAGCCTTGGTCATTCCTCCGAAGAAGATGAATGCCTCTGGAGAAGAGAAGGCAGCGAAGTCGGCACATGCTTCACCCAGCATCTGTCCCGTAAACTCATAAATCCTATTGGCGAGAGCATCACCTTTGCCGGCTGCAATACTGACGTCAAGACTGGTAATGTCTTCTGGATTCAACTCACGAAGTATAGAAGGCTCCTCTGTCGTTGAAAGGAGTTCGCGAGCAGTACGAGCCACACCAGTAGCAGAGCAATAAGCCTCTAAGCAACCATTTCGTCCACAACCACAAGGACGACCGTTTTCGCGACGCATAATCACGTGTCCCAATTCTCCGGCAAATCCATCGCAACCGTAAACCACTTGTCCGTTGATAACGATACCAGAACCGACACCAGTACCCAACGTAATGACGATGAAGTTTTTCATGCCACGAGCCACACCGTAAGCCATTTCTCCGATAGCAGCAGCATTAGCATCATTGGTGAGTCCTACGGGAATGCCCAAACGCTCCTTGAACATATCAGCGAGAGGAACCACTACATCATGTCCCCAAGAGAGATTGGGGGCAAACTCGATGGTACCCTTATAATAGTTGCCATTAGGTGCTCCGATACCCATAGCCTTGATTTGCTCAATGCCGCCCACTTGCTCGATGATGGGCTCAAGCGCTTTCACGCACGCATCTACATAATCCTCTACTTTGTCATAGCCTTGCGTCTTGATGGCTGTAGTTGCCTTTATTTCACCACGACTGTCAACGATTCCAAATACAGAATTGGTTCCACCAAGATCCAAACCGATTACATACGGTTTAAAAACAGATTGTTCGCTCATATCTTTATTATTTTTAATTATTAGTGTAAATGATAAGGCAAAGTTATCAAAATAATCTCATACACCAAAGTTTTAGAAAGAAAATTTGTCTATATCACATATTTTTTGCAATTTTGCATTTGATATGGCATTCCCCTTTCAAATAGATATACTCAATATCATGGTAAAAGGCATTCTCATCGGGGTTCTTGCATCGGCTCCAATGGGACCAGTCGGCATTCTTTGCATTCAACGTACCTTGAACAAAGGACGTTGGTACGGACTGGTAACAGGTGTTGGGGCATCGGTAAGCGACATCATCTATGCCTTGATAACGGGATTTGGCATGAGTTTCGTGATGGATTTGATTACGGAGCCTCAGACATTGTTTTATCTCAAGGTATTTGGAAGTCTGCTATTGATGGCGTTTGGCATTTATTGTTGGCGAACAGACCCCACCAAGAAGATGCACATCAGCGGAAACAGAAAGGGAACGCTGATTCACAATGGTGTTACGGCTTTTCTCGTCACGTTCTCCAATCCCTTGATAATCTTCCTTTTCATGGCATTGTTTGCACAGTTCACGTTTGTCATTCCCGACCATCCCTTCGAGATGTTCTTGGGTTATATGAGCATTGTGGCAGGAGCATTGATATGGTGGTATGGACTGACCTGGTTGATAGACAAGATACGTGAGAAGTTTGACAACAATGGCATATTGCTTATCAACAAGATTATCGGCAGTTTGGTGATTGTCTTGTCGATAGTCATATTGATTGGTACCATATTTAATTTATATACATTCAGTTACTAAATGTTTATCGCACAAGAATTACGCAAGAAAAGCATTGCAGAATACCTGTTGTACATGTGGCAAGTGGAAGACTTGATACGAGCATACGGGTGTTCTCTCACACGTATCAAGAACGAGTACATCAACCAGTTCGACTATTCTGAAGAACAGAAGGAAGACATGGTAGATTGGTATGGCGACTTGGTGACCATGATGAACAGGGAAGGAAAGCGAGAGAAAGGACATTTGCAAATCAATGAGATTATCTTGCAAGACCTTGCGGAATTACATACGCATTTGTTGGAAAGCACCAAGTTTCCGTTTTACAATGCAGAATATTATAAGGTGTTGCCTTTTATCGTGGAGTTGCGCAACAAAGGCAACAAAGACCAAAATGAGATAGCCACCTGTTTGGAGTCGTTGTATGGCACGATGATTTTGCGTTTGCAGAAGAAAGAGATTAGCACCAACACACTTCATGCCATCAAGGAGATTACCACATTTATCGGTATGCTTTCAGACTATTACATCAAGGACAAGACAGAGGGTTTGATTTTTGACGAGGATTAAAACATACATTATGAATATATTAATTACAGGCTGTAATGGCCAATTAGGAAACGAGATTCAATTGTTGGAAAAAGAAAACCAACAGCATTGTTTCTTCAATACAGACGTGGAGGAACTGGACATTACCAATCAATTGGCAGTGGAACAATACGTTGCCCAAAACAAGATTGATGGTATCATCAACTGTGCCGCCTATACTGCCGTTGATAAAGCGGAAAGCAACAAGGAACTTTGCACGTCACTTAACACCGTGGCTCCAGCTTTTTTGGCTGCGGCGATAGAGAAGAGAGATGGATGGATGATTCACATCAGTACTGATTATGTTTTCAATGGAACCAAGCATACGCCATACGTAGAGGCAGACACCCCTTGCCCCAATAGCGTTTATGGAAATACGAAGTTGGCTGGCGAATTGGGTGTGATGAAATTCTGCAAGAAATCCATGATTATTCGTACAGCTTGGTTGTACAGTACATTTGGCAACAATTTCGTGAAGACAATGATTAAATTGGGTAAGGAAAAAGACCAGTTAGGTGTGATATTCGACCAAATTGGTACTCCTACCTATGCTCGCGACTTAGCCAAAATGATTATGACTGCCGTCAACCAAGGCGTAAAACCAGACATTTATCATTTCTCTAACGAAGGAGTGATCAGTTGGTACGATTTCACCAAGGCTATTCATCGCATTGCGGGTATTACAACCTGTCACGTTAAGCCTATCCACACCACCGAATATCCCACCCCAGCATCAAGACCCGCCTATTCGGTGTTGGATAAATCAAAAATCAAGAAAGCATACGGAGTGGAAATCCCATATTGGGAAGAGTCGCTTGCAGAGTGTATCAACCTGTTGGCATAATCCAACTATCCCCCCACGAAACATATACATATACAAATGAACCAAGAAATAGAAAGAAGAAGAACTTTTGCCATTATCTCTCACCCAGACGCAGGTAAGACGACGTTAACGGAAAAATTCTTGTTGTTTGGCGGACAGATACAAGTAGCTGGTGCCGTCAAGAGCAATAAGATCAGGAAGACAGCCACCTCCGACTGGATGGATATTGAAAAGCAACGTGGAATATCAGTATCTACCTCGGTCATGGAGTTTGACTATCAAGGTTACAAGGTTAATATCCTCGATACTCCTGGACACCAAGACTTCGCCGAAGATACTTATCGTACATTGACCGCAGTTGATTCTGCCATTATCGTAGTAGATGGTGCAAAAGGTGTAGAGACACAAACCCGCAAGTTGATGGAAGTTTGCCGAATGCGAAATACTCCCGTTATCATTTTCATCAACAAGATGGATCGTGAAGGAAGAGACCCATTCGATTTGTTGGATGAATTGGAACAGGAATTGCAAATCAGCGTTCGCCCTCTTTCTTGGCCCATCAACCAAGGAGCCAAGTTTAAAGGTGTTTACAATATCTACGAAAACAAACTCGACCTGTTCAAACCAGACAAACAACGTGTGACTGAGAAGGTGGAAGTAGATATCAACAGCGAAGAACTGGAAGCTCAGATTGGTGAAAAAGATGCCTTACAATTGCGTGAAGACTTAGAGTTGGTGAGTGGTGTATATCCCGATTTCGACGTAGAAACTTACCGTTCAGCAACAGTGGCTCCCGTTTTCTTCGGTTCTGCATTGAACAACTTCGGTGTGCAGGAACTATTAAACTGTTTCGTTGAGATTGCTCCTTCACCCAAACCTACGAAAGCAGAAGAACGAGAAGTGAACCCAGAGGAACCTAAATTCACGGGATTCATCTTCAAGATAACAGCCAACATCGACCCTAACCATCGTTCATGTATTGCCTTTTGTAAGGTTTGCAGTGGTAAGTTTGTCCGCAATCAACCTTACTTGCATGTTAGGTTGGGCAAGACCATGCGTTTCTCCTCTCCTACCCAATTCATGGCTCAACGTAAGAGTACCATCGATGAAGCATGGCCAGGCGACATTGTAGGACTTCCCGACAACGGCACATTTAAGATTGGCGACACGCTTACTGATGGTGAACAACTGCATTTCCGTGGCTTGCCTTCTTTCTCGCCAGAGATGTTCAAATATATTGTCAATGATGACCCCATGAAAGCCAAGCAATTGGAAAAGGGAATCAACCAATTGATGGACGAAGGTGTGGCTCAGTTGTTTATCAACCAATTCAATGGACGCAAGATTATCGGTACGGTAGGCCAGTTGCAATTCGAGGTGATACAATACCGATTGGAAAACGAATACAATGCCAAATGCCGTTGGGAACCCGTTCACCTATACAAAGCATGTTGGATTGAAGCTGACGATGAGAAAGAACTTGATATGTTCAAGAAGCGCAAATACCAATACATGGCTAAAGACCGTGAAGGACGCGACGTGTTTCTCGCTGACTCAGGCTACGTGTTGAGTATGGCTCAAGAAGACTTCAAGAAAATCAAATTCCATTTCACATCAGAGTTTTGAGAAATAATGGATAAAAATAAAGCTCATCGTTGTAAAGTTGTTCAACGATGAGCTTTGTCTTTTATTCTATCGGGCTACAGCACCAGCGACTCACTTTCAGCATGACCGCCATTCCTGGCACTTCTTTCAGCAAGTAATACTTCTTGCTGCTTCTGACCAGTTTGCCCGTAAGACCTTTCAATGGTCCATACTTCACCAATACAGGACTACCCTTCTTGAGTTTAGCTTCCGTTTCACTAAGATACTTTCGCATTTCAATCTCAGGGTTACACATCATCTGAAACTCATACATCTGTTTGGCTGGAATCTCATAATATTCTATGGATTCACGGCTTTTCTTGATGACAGACATCTTATAGGGAGACTCGAAGACAATTTTCCTCATGTCTTTCTCAGGTATGGTCTTCTTCACAAAAATCAGGTTGCTCACCACGGGACGCAATACATGTTTGATACGATGAGTTTCCTTGTCTTCGATATCCACATATTGCATCGGAACAAAATATTCCAGTTCCTTGGTGTCAAAATATCCACGTACATTCTTCAATTGTAGCGTAAACAACTTGATTGCATACCAGGGAGTCTGATCTTCCACTATAATATCGTCCATATATCGGTGAATTAGGGTGCAAAATTAATTGTTTTTTCCCTAATTAGCAAATATTCAACCAATTTTTAATGATTGACCTGCCATCGGGCGTAAGTACGCTCTCTGGATGAAACTGTATTCCGTGAATGTCATAGTCTCGATGACGGAGAGCCATGATTTGTCCTTCATCACTAACGGCAGTGATTTCCAAACATGCTGGGAACTCTGACCGATCTACCACCCAACTATGATACCTTCCCATGACAATGCGTTTGGGAAGTCCGTCGAAGATGGGATCAATACCGAATTGTGTTCCTTCTGTAGCGACACCATGATACACATCCGTGAGATTGGTCAGTTTTCCACCAAACACCTCACCTATTGCCTGATGACCAAGACAAACTCCGAGAATGGGTTTCTTTCCTGAGTAAGTACGAATGACATCTAACAACAAGCCCGCTTCTGACGGAATGCCGGGACCAGGACTAAGGATAATCTTGTCGAAAACTTCCAATTGATTGATTTCAAATTGGTCATTACGAAAGACGGTTACATCAGCACCCAGTTCTTTCACCAAATGAGACAAGTTATACGTGAACGAGTCGTAATTATCTATGATAACGATTTTCATGATACTTGAATTGTTTGTTGACATAATCAATGATTTACATTTCCTCAGCCATCATAATGGCTCTACGCAAAGCACCTAACTTATTGTTAACTTCCTGCAATTCGTATTCCTCGTTGCTCTTGGCTACGATTCCTCCACCTGCCTGGAACCACAACTCACCGTTTCTGCTGACAAAAGTACGTATAGTAATGGCTTGATTCAAGTTGCCGTTCAGTCCTATATATCCAATACATCCTCCGTATGCGCCACGATTATGAGGCTCATACTCACTGATCAACTGCATAGCCCTTACCTTGGGCGCACCACTCAACGTACCAGCTGGGAACGTATCTATAAATGCCTGAATGGGATTGGCACCTTCGTTCAACTCACCAGAAACTCGACTCACCAAATGTATCACGTGTGAATAATACTGTAAGTCTTTATAGAAATCCACTTTCACACCGTGACAATTCCTGCTCAAATCATTTCTTGCCAAATCCACCAACATCACGTGTTCTGCATTTTCTTTCGGGTCATTGCGCAGATATTCCGCACCTCTCCTATCGGTCTCAGCATCACCTGTACGTTTGGTCGTTCCGGCAATGGGGTCGATAAATGCCTTTCCGTCTTCTATGCGACAATGCGTTTCCGGCGAAGAACCGAAGATACGAAAACCACCGAAATCAAAATAAAAGAGATATGGACTGGGGTTGATACTTCGCAATACGCGATACAACTTAAAGTCGTCACCTTCGTATTTCTGAATGAAACGACGCGAGAGCACTATCTGAAACACGTCTCCACGCAAACAATGCTGAATGCCTCGCCTGATGTTAGCCTTGTGTTCCTCATCCGTCAACGGAGAAGTGACGTTTCCAATGGGATGAAAATCGTAGGTCTTCACATTCTGCTTGTTCATCAACATTTCCAATTGGTTCAGTTCTCCCTCGTCGCCCAAGGTCACCATCGTCAACAGGTTATTGAAATGGTCAAACACGATGATGTTCTTGAATAAGATGTACAACATATCCGGTGCATCATTCTTCTCCATCGTAGAATCCTTCACGTCAATATTCTCAAAATATCTTACCGCATTGAACGACGTATAGCCATACAAGCCACAATATTGACTACCTTCACCTTCCACGTGTATGCAATCCAGAAACTCCGTGATGGCTTGTGCCGTAGAATAATCCTTACTCAACGGTTTGGTCTTGGAAGAATGGTCGGGGAAAGTCAAGATGGCATTTCCATGACTGATAGACACGCTTCCTATGGGATGAATGCCAATGAAGGAACGACTGTTATTGGAATCATGGTAATCAGAACTTTCCATCAAAGCACTTTGTGGATAAATGTCACGTAAGTGCAAGTACACTCCCACTGGCGTATAGAGGTCAGCCAAGATGGTACGTTTGGTTGTGGTGTAGTTAAAAGTCTCCATATTCTTTAGCCATTTGTTTGTTATTGAGATATGTTTGCACGTCTTTGTCTCCACGTCCACTCACCGTCAGCACCACCACATCATTGGGTTGGAACGTCATTTTCTTCAGCATGGCAACGGCATGAGCACTTTCAATGGCTGGGATTATTCCTTCCATTCTTGTCAGTTCAAATCCCGCATAAATAGCTTCATCGTCGTTGATGGCTTCAACATGCGTCCTGCCCAACTCAGCTAAGTTGGCGTGCATGGGTCCGATTCCCGGATAATCCAATCCTGCAGATATGGTAAATGCCTCCTTGATTTGTCCATCATCTGTCTGCATCACCAAAGTGCGAGAACCATGAATGATTCCCTCCGTTCCACATTTCATGGTGGCTGCGGTATAGTCGGTATCTACTCCATGTCCACCTGCCTCAGCTAAGTAAATCTTCACTCTTTCGTCATTGATGTAGTGATAGATCGTACCTGCGGCATTACTGCCACCTCCCACGCAGGCAATCAGATAATCGGGGTAATCACGCCCTATTTTTTCTTGTAGTTGCCATTTGATTTCCTCGCTGATAACACTTTGCATCTTGGCAACGATGTCGGGATAAGGGTGTGGTCCCATCGTACTTCCCACAATGTAAAAGGTCTCACGAGGATGACAGCACCAGTCGCGGATTGCCTCAGAGCAAGCATCGCTCAACGTCATGTTGCCCGTAGTAACGGGATGCACCTTTGCACCAAGCATTTTCATACGCTCCACGTTGGTATGTTGGCGCTCCACATCGGTCTTACCCATGAATATCTCACATTCCATATCCATTAGCGCACACACCGTTGCGGTAGCCACACCATGTTGACCAGCTCCTGTTTCCGCAATGATACGAGTTTTTTCCATCTTCTTTGCCATCAAGATTTGCCCAATGGTGTTGTTAATCTTGTGTGCACCCGTGTGGTTCAAGTCCTCACGCTTCAGGTAAAGTTGACAACCATATTTCTCACTCATGCGCTTGGCAAAATATAGAGGAGATGGTCTTCCCACGTAATCCTTTAAAAGTTGACGATAATCATTCTTAAAGTCCTCACTTTCGAGAATGGGCAAATACGCATCTTGTAAGTCGTGTACGCATTTATACAAGATTTCAGGCACGTAAGCACCACCATATTTGCCAAAGAAACCCTTATCGTCTATAAAATATTGATTTGTGTCCATGTTGTTTATTTTTACATTAATCCATTATACGGCATTTCCACATCCTTGCGATAGGCAGTACCAGTCATGGTGCAAATCAAGCCCCCGTCTTGATTGGTCACTTTCACTTCGCAATAAGGAATCTTATGATGATTGAAAACTTCCGTGGCTTCGGCGGTTAACACGTCTCCCACTTAGCCGAATGCAAGAAAGAAACGCTATTGCCAATTCCGAATGTCAGTTTTCCCCTGCTGTTCATCAAGGCAGCAAATGCCAAGTCGCCCAAGGTAAACAAGGCTCCGCCCTGACAAACACCACCTGCATTGAGATGGTCGGGAGTAACGGTCATCTGCGTCTTTGCATAACCTTCCTTCACTTCTATTAATTGTACTCCGTTTACGGCGGCAAAGCGATCTTTCGTGTTCAGTAATTCCTTCAGTGTCATTTTCTTAAAGCATCATATAACATATCCATTGCCTTGTCGGCATCCTTCGTTTCATTCAACAATGTAACAAACTTCGAGCCGATGATGGCACCTGCTGCATTACTCTGTGCGCTCTCAAGTGTTTGCTTATTGGAAATACCAAATCCAATCATCCTTGGATTCTTGAGGTTCATATCATTGATACGACGGAAATAGGCTTGCTTGGCATCATCAAAGCTTTTCTGCGCTCCCGTGATGCTTGCCGAACTTACCATATAGATAAAACCGTCTGTATGTTCGTCGATGAATCGAATACGCTCCTCACTCGTTTCGGGCGTAATCATCATGATGATACGCAAGTCGTACTTATCGGCAATGGGTTTCACCACTTCCATGTAATCCTTAAAGGGCAGGTCGGGAATAATGGCACCAGAGACTCCCGCCTCTACACAACTCTTGCAAAACTTCTCTATGCCATAGTGCATGATGACGTTGAGGTATCCCATCAACACCAATGGTATCTGTACCTCATCCTTGATTTCCCTTAATTGGTCGAACAACAGTCTCAGCGTCATTCCATTGCGTAAAGCTATTGTTCCCGCACTTTGTATCACGGGACCGTCAGCCAATGGGTCGCTAAACGGAATGCCCACTTCTATCATGTCAATACCTCTTCGTTCAAGGGTCTTGATGACATCTCCCGTATTGTCGAGAGTGGGACATCCTGCACAAAAATACAATGACAACAACTTGCGGTCTTTGTTTTCGGCGAACAAGCGGTTGATTTTGTTCATCTTACTTCAACTCTGAAATAAATTTCTTCAATTTCTCTATGTCCTTAACGCCAGGCTCTATCTCAAAACGACTGTTGAGATCAATGCCGGCAAACTGAGGGTGATGGAAAGCTTTCACTTTCTCTGCATCGTCTGGACCAATTCCGCCACTCAACAAGAAGGGAATATCGCCATCATATTCATCAAGTATCGACCAGTCGAATTGTTTTCCACTTCCACCAGCATTGTCACACTTGGTGTCAAACAAGAACATATCCACTACGCCAACATAGTCTTTACATTTCTGAAGGTCGTCTTTGCAACCTACAGAGATAGTCTTTATAATCTTAATTCCTGGTTTGATGTCCGGGTCAACGGTACGACGGAAATTCTCAATCATCTCACGACTTTCCTCACCGTGCAACTGAACGTAATCCAAATTATAATTGTACACGCGCGTAACGATGCTTTGGGGCATATCGTCCACAAACACACCTACTCGCTTGACACGATTGGCTGCCGGGCTCTTTTCGCCTTTTCTCTTCTTCAGTTCCTCCTCACTGTAATCGGGAATGATTCCAGCTTGCGAGCTAATCATCATGACGAAACGAGGACTTTTTTGCCAAAAGATAAATCCCATCATATCGATGTCTAACTCTGAAACGGCGCGAATGTTTTCGGTATCGCGCATACCACAAACTTTTATGATCATGATTATCGTATTTATATGTTTAGTTTTGAAATAAATTCTTGCAATGATTGTCCTGGGTTGTCGGTTCTCATGAAGTTTTCACCAATGAGGAAACCGTTGAATCCAGCCATCTTGAGCATTTTCACCGTGTCTGGATGGGAAATGCCACTCTCACTTACTTTGCACACATCGTTCGGCAATCGGGAAGCCAAACGGAAACTATTCTGCACATCTGTAACGAAAGTGCCTAAATTACGGTTGTTGATACCATACATGTCTGGCTCCAGTTCTGCATAGTCCAATTCGCGTTCTTCGTGCATTTCCAACAACACTTCCAATCCTAATTCGTGAGACAAGCGAATGAGCGACTTACATTCCACGAGTGACAGGTCAGCTGCTATCAACAAGACGGCAGAAGCACCGCATAAACGAGCTTGGAACAATTGGTACTCGTCAATGATGAAGTTTTTATAAAGAATGGGAATAGTAACTCCCGACTCTCTTGCCACCTTGATGAAATCGTCTTTTCCACCAAAATACTTCTCATCAGTGAGAATGCTGATGGCAGATGCCCCATTCTTCTGATAAGAGAGAGGAATCTCATTGGCTTTTCCTTCTTCCTTTATCCATCCTTTCGATGGAGACTTGCGCTTAAATTCGGCAATGATTCCCGTAGGAGAATCCAATAAGGCTTGGCGCATAGATGGCTGAGGCATTTCTACAATGCCTTCCACCAATTGATATAATCGGGAGGGAGGAAGCTGCTCTTTGAATGCAGCCACTTCCAATCGCTTATGAGCTACTATTTCATCTAATACATCTTTCATCTCTCGATAATTTTAAGATTGGCTAGGATTTTCTAGATATTCTAGATATACTAGAAATACTAGATTTTCTAGAATCTTCCTTAGCTATTAAATTCCACGAATTTCTTGAAAGTCTTCAAGGCGTTTCCGCTCTCGATAGATTCCTTGGCGATTTCCAAACATTCAAATATATTTTTCTTTCCCTGCTCTAATGTCATGATTCCAAAGGCAGCATTCGCCATGACGATTTCTTTCTGCGCTGGCAAACAACGGTTTTCCAACACACTGTCGAAGATTGCCGCAGCTTCCTCTTCTGAGGCACCAGCCACCAATTCCTCTGGCTTAGCCACATGCAAGCCCAAATCAGAGGGAGAGAATATCTGTTCTAAATGGTTGCTCGTGATCTTGAAGTCACTCGTCAGTGATATTTCATCATAACCATCTATGCTGTTGACGATACAATAGTCAATGCCTATCTTCTCGTACACATTCTTATATAAACGCATCTGGTCAAGATTTGCCACACCTAACAATTGACACTTGGGTTGTGATGGGTTCACGATAGGTCCCAGAAGGTTGAAGCATGTTGGGAACTGCAAGGCCACCCTGATAGGACCGACAAACTTCATTGCCTTGGCAAACAATTGGGCATGAAGATAAACAATGCCACACTCTTCCATGCAACGGTTGAGTTGGTCGATGTCACTGGTGAATTTCACGCCATGATGCGCAATGACGTTTGAGGCTCCACTGGTAGAAGTGGCTGCGTAATTGCCATGTTTGGCAACCTTATATCCCGCACCAGCTATGACAAAACAAGATGTGGTAGAGATGTTGAACGTATTTTTCCTGTCACCACCCGTACCCACGACATCAATATACCTATCGCAATTCAATATGGCAGGAACGCCAGTCTCAAGGATTCCGTCCCTAAAGCCCAGCAACTCATCAACCGTAATGCCGCGCATCTGTATGGCTGTGAGCAATGCCGTAATTTGTTCGTTGGGGAACTCACTCTTGGTGATTCCCAATAGAATGTCGTGAGTTTCCTTTCGGCTAAGTTCCTCATGATTCAACATTCTGTTCAAGATGTCTTTCATTGTTGTCATAATAATATATATATGTGTTTGTTTGTTATTTCCATATTTGAAAAAAGGCCTGTCGCAAGAAACGGCAGGCCCAAATTGTATCTTTTCAGTATCCACATGGCTCGTAACTCACGACTGTTAAAATCTTGAGAAACGCCACCACCATGTATAAGAAACTGTCATGTTCATACGTTATGTTTTTAATTCGTTTGCAAATTTACATATTTTCTTTGAATAGACAAACAAAATGATAGAAAAATTGACAAAAAAAATTTTTTTGAGTTTAGTATAATAATTAATGTATAATGTGCGTTTAACAAATATAAGAGAGAATAATTTCAATCAATAGCCTATGGAGTATTTTACATCTGAAGAAAAACCATCCGAAATGACCTTGAACATCATTCGACAAATCGCCTATACTTATCGCGTAATGAGAAGTAATGGCAAAAACGTGTCTTATTGTTTAAATTAAAGCATTTCCGGTTACATGAAAACACTTGTTTCCCCTTCACTTCTTGCCGCTAATTTCATTGATTTAAAAAGCGACATTGCCATGCTCAACAAGAGCGAGGCTGATTGGCTACACCTTGACGTGATGGATGGTGTCTTTGTTCCCAACATCTCATTTGGCTTTCCTGTGTTAGAGGCTGTTGCCAAAATATGCCAAAAACCTCTCGATGTTCATTACATGATTGTCCATCCTGAACATTACATCAGTCAGACAGCCAAATTGGGAGCCATGATGATGAACGTGCACTATGAGGCTTGCACCCACTTGCACCGTACCGTTCAGGAAATACACGATGCAGGGATGAAGGCTGGCGTTACCTTGAATCCTTCCACACCTGTATGCGTATTGGAAGACATTATCCAAGACGTTGACATGGTATTGCTCATGAGCGTAAACCCAGGATTTGGTGGACAGAAGTTTATCGAGAATACCATTCAAAAGGTAAAACGTTTGCGTAAGTTGATTCAAGAATCGTCAAGCAAGGCATTGATAGAAGTGGACGGTGGCGTACAAGAAGAAACCGCCCCAAGATTAGTTGAGGCGGGTGTAGATGTATTGGTCAGTGGCAGCTACATCTTTAAGGCTGCCGACCCAATATCCGTGATTCACAATCTGAAGGAACTCAAACGAGAGGATTAGTCCAACTGTAATGCTACATGATGCTCCTTTGCCATACGGCGAAGGTTGATAATGGCGTAACGCATCCTTCCAAGGGCTGTGTTAATGCTTACGTTGGTTGTCTCAGAAATTTCCTTGAAAGACAACTGCTGGAAGAAACGCATGTAAACCACTTCACGCTGGGGAGCGGGAAGGAAGTTCATGAGTTTTCTCACATCACTCATCACTTGCTTATTCACGTACTCATTCTCGATGTTACCGTCAAGGATTTCACCACTGCTGATGTTAGACAAATCATTTTCCATGGTTGGCTCTATAATCTTGTCTGCCCTCTGCTCACGATACCAATCCATGATAACGTTGTGAGCTATACGCATGATCCATGCACTAAACTTGCCGCTCGTGGTATATTTACCCTCCTGCAATTTAGTGATAACCTTAACAAAGGTTTCTTGGAAAATATCTTCAGCCAAATCCCTATCGTGTACCACAAACACAATATACGAGAATAACTTTGCTTGATTGCGTGACAATAACAAGTCGAACGCTCGATTATTTCCATCTATATAACACAAAGCCAACTGTTCGTCGGTCATGTCAACCAGATTTTTCATTTTATTAAGATATTGATTCTTAAGTAAATGATGTTTCGATAGGCGTTCGGTTTTTAAAAATTATACGTTATTAATCACTTTTTCGTTTGCAAATATAAAGGTTTTTGTTTGTTTCACCAAATTTTTAACTAAAAAACATGCTTTTTTCTATAATAATGACTGTATTTTTCCCGCAACACCTTCATCAAAACTTTTGGTTACTATATAAGGAACCACTGGTAACCATACAAGAAACCGATGGTTACCATGATAGTTACCATCGGTTACATGATAAGAAAAAAATTGGGAATATCGTTGTAAAGAGAACAAGTATGAAAGTTGGCTTATCTCTTTCCTATCTTTGTCATCCTATCCACTTGCTCTTTCACGATATTCAAGGTTGATGCATCACTGGCAAACACGGAGTTCAACCCTTGTTCTTCTTGTGCTGGGTCGCCCGTATAATCATCGCCCACTTGCCATTGGATATGTTTGGGTTGAGCAAAGCCTCCCCATCCCCAGAAATTGCAACCAGCGAAGTATCCTCCTGTTTCCGCATTGTCGGCAACAAGTGAGAACACATATTTATAATAACAGTCTCTTCCCTTGGTAGGAGTATTCAAGTCGAACACGAAACCGTCGCGAGGATAACCAAATTCCTCCATGACGAGAGGTTTGTTTAATCTGGCGCAAACTGCCAAATGCTCATCAATGTATTCCTTGGTGTTCTTACAAGAGATGTCAAGGTCTTCTATCAAATGGTCTTTCCTTGCCCAGCTCCAGTTGTAGGGCCACAGGTGAACGTTGCAATAGTCGATATTCTTGTCGGCACAAATGCGCTCATAGCATTCAATATCGCCTTCACACCCCCATTTTCCTTCAGAACCAACAGAAATCAGGTGGTTCTTGTCTATGCTTCTAATTAAAGCTGAGGTTTCGCAAAGCCACCTTTCAAAGGCAGGAAGATAGTCTTTATTGAATGCACGTGGCTCATTGCCAATCTGCCAAGACATGATGGCAGGGTCATCAACATATTTCTTGCCCGTAAAACGATTGGTTCTGCTTACGATAAAGCGAACGTAATCATAAAACAATTGATGAGCTTTCTTGTTGTTGGCATATTGTGAAACGAACTCCATGAAGGCAGGGTAACCATCTTCATTGGGACGTGGAGCCTTTCCCATGCCTGCTTGTTCTAAATAGAAGCCATAGCCCCCACTCCATTCCCATGAATTGTTCAGATACAACACGGCAACCATCTTACGCTTTCCCATTTCCTTGAGCAAGTAGTCAAGTCCTGCCAAAATGGTGTCGTTATAAACACCAGGCGCCACTTGCAGCGTTGGCTCCACCTTGGTCTTCACGCCACGTTCTCCATCGGCACCAACAAGGATTCTCAGATTGTCGATACCCATAGATTTCATCTTGTCTAATTCCTTACACAGACGCTTTCGGTCTCCGCCTTGACCTTCCGAACCGAGTATAGCTCCATACCAAAAGTTAGTGCCAACATAATAATAGGGTTTCCCTTGACGTTCAAAATGGCCATTGACTACTTGAACGAATTGGCTCGACTGAGCGCTAACGGGCAACGTTATCATTGCCAATAATAGATTGATGAAGGTTTTGATCATGGTTGGTTTATATAAACGAAAAAAGATGAAAGATGAAAGTTGGTCGGTGAACAAACTCATCTTCCCACTTTCATCTTTCATCTGTAATTACTAATTATTATCTGTTGATATATTTCTTGCCATTCTTGATGACGATTCCCTTGTAAGAAGCATCAACTTTCTGACCAGCGAGGTTGTAAACAGCACCATCGTTAACGTTCAGTTCTACTTTCTGAACACTTGTTGGTGCAGATGACTTCGTCAAGTAAATAGATTTCACATTGATGGATGCTTCTTCGGCAGTCTGAAGAGCAAACTGGCTTACATTGCCTTTGCGAACAGGATCAAGAGTGATAGAAGCACTTGTCACACCAGGATTGTGATACTGGAGACCAGGATCGCCTTCACTATATTGAACATATACTTGAACGGGCACAGTAGTTGGTTCTGCAAACTCGAATACCAATTCATCGTAATTGCTCCAGTCTGCACCGCCAAGCCATTTTGCCAAACCACCCCAAACAGCTGAATTGAATGTAAGAGTACCATCTGCATTGTAAGCCACTGATTCGTTTCCATTCCAAGTACTCCAGTCTTTGGTAAGGTCAAATTCTTCCTTGGTAACGGTAGAAGGATCAGTACCTTCCACATACTCTACAGCTGTAACACAGCAACCCATACCTTGCACGCGAAGGCCACCATTGGCGTTGATGACAGCTGCAAATTCCTCGGTTATTTCAAAAGTTCCCAATCCTTGAACAGGTACGATAGCACTACCTAAGTCGCTCCAATCTGCATTACTCTTAGGAAGTACTTGTGCTCCCCATTGCCAACCTTCAACGTCAACGGGATCAATATGGAATATAAACTTATCTCCAGCCTTTACATCAGTCTTTTTGATTAAGAAGCTAACATCCCAAGCATTGAAAGTAACAGGAAGAGCAGGCTCAATATCCAAACCATCAGTTGGTACATCACCACCAGCTGGTGTGAACGCATATCCGCCGAAGCTCAACTTAGAACCCGTGCAGAAGATGTAGTATGTCTCATTGGCAACTACGTCAAACTCTACGGTACCAGTTAATTTCTCGCTAACGGTGTAATCATCATTCAAGGCAACATCTGTAGCCTCTTCTCCATCAGCCTTGAGAACAATTTCACTTAAAGGAAGGCATGATCCGTCAGAACCTTTAGCCACAAAGAAATTTTTACCACTATTGAGGATTACGAAAGCACAAACATGACCATCCTTAGCTGGAGTAAACATATAATATGTTCCAGACTTTGGCAAGTTGCATTTGTCTAGTTTGTAGCCAGAACCAGAACTTGCGTCTCCATCAGGTTCTCCATCTTTTGGATTTTGATTACCCACTACATAAACCACACGTGTCTTGTCTTCCATCTCCCCTGTTTCCTCATTTTTCACAGGTACGGTTTGTCCAAAGAATTGGGCGCAATAATCTTTGCAAGATGAGAGTTTCACATCGTATGGCTTTGAGGTGCGGTCATTACCTAACACCAACTTAGCGTTTGGCGTTGTCAATGCAAAGCCATTGTTGAAAGTGCCACCGTTCTCGAAGAGAGCAATTTCTTGTGCACTTGCGCTGATTGCCATGAAAGCAATAGTGATAAGAGTAAAGATTTTCTTCATAAATAAATGTTTTAAATGTTAGTACAATATTTCGTATGCAAAGTTAAAACAAATTAATGAAAAGTTATGATACTTTTTTGATAATATTCAATATTATTTTGTTCATTTTATTGAATTGTGAACCCCGTTTTGACTTTAATTGTTGTTTTGGTGATATTTGACCAAACCCTCTATCGGACTTTGACATATTTCACCAATCTCATATCCTTCTATTGATGCGGCTTCTCTGAGACAATCTGCAAAATAATACGCCACACTGCCCACGAAATGTACCTTGAACAGAGGTGATTGGTAATGCCGAATATTCTTGACGAAAAACTGGCGGAAATTGTCGATAACCATTTGCCTTATTTCTTCCATGTGAAGATGTTGGTGTATGAAAGGTACCAATGATGCCAAAAACCTATTGGGCAAAGGTGCTCTATATACCTTATTGATGATGTCTGACATCGAGAGTTGAGTTTGCTGAATGAAATCATCCTTTAAAGATTGACACACCTCTCCTTTATAAAGGAGATTGAGAAAGCATTTGCCCAATACAGCACCACTTCCCTCATCGCCCAAGATAAACCCCATAGGAGAAATGTTACTCACAATTCTTTGACCATCATAAAGACAAGAATTGGAGCCTGTGCCTAAGATACATGCTATTCCTTCTTGGTTGCCACACAATGCACGGGCAGCCCCCATCATGTCTGAATAAACCTCTATGTTTTTATTGTCTGTATGCAAAGACCGTGCGAAGGCTAATTGCATCTTGGGTATCATGTCTTCCCTACATCCAGCTCCATAAAATCGAACCTTGAGCGTTGAGTAATCAAAGGAAACATCAGATGGAAATTGTGCCTTCAACTCATTGTTAAACACGTCCACGATATCCTGTTCTGACATATAGACAGGATTGATACCCTGAGTGTGAAAACAACTAACAAACGTTTCTTGTGGGGATAGTTCAGACAAATCAGGCTTGGTATGAATGAGCACCCAATCGGTTTTGGTACTTCCGCTATCTGCAATTAATATCATGGTTATCATAAATTTATTGCAAAAATAAATAAAATCCATGTAACACCTATCATCTATTGACAAAAAAGATTAACTTTGCACTCAAATTGATTGAAAATATGAAAAAAATATCTCTTTTATGGTTACTGGGCATCATTTTCATCTTGCCCGCTCATGCTGTTTTGAAGGAAAAAGACTTAGACAACACTCTTTCTGTGTTGCGTGTAGAACTGAAAGACTATCACGATGATCTTGAAAGACAGAGTGGGTTCATGAAAGAACAAAACCAACGGGTGTTTGAACAGACGAGGGATATCCTCAATAAGAGTAGTCAAAACTCATTGATGCTGTATTCGCAGAAGCCGGATTTCGTTTTCGACCTTACGTATGCTTGCCATGAGGCAACGGAACAGTTCAATCAATTCAAGAAAAACGTGATGCCTTTCCAGTCGATGATCAATCGCATCAATGGCGAAATAGCAAGATACGACAGTCTGATTAACAACTTGACAGACATGCCTAAGATGATGCTGAGCGACAAGGCAAAGATAGACCGTAACGTTTGTTTGACCCTTGCGGTAAACATCAGGCGCACACTCAAGGCGAACAGTGACCAGTTGAGCGAATATATCCAATACTATCAACGAACGGAACAACACCTGCAATCACTGAACGACTATGCCAACGTCAGGTACAAGGAGATTCAAAACAACATTTTCCGTAACGGTGGAGACAACTATTTGGTAATATTATCAAATTTAAGCCAATGGTTCAGAAGCACTTCCAATTTGGTTTCAGACAAATATAAGTCTATCAAGCAAACTCACTCTCAATGGGACATCAAGATTATCTCGTTCCTATTCGAGATGATTATCATCTGTGCGATAGTAGCCTTTCTCCTCAATCTTGCCGTCTATAGATTCATTGTGAGTAGATTCAAACAACCTGAATGGCTGAAAAACAAACACAAGTGCGTGGTACTTACTTCTACCGTGGTAACATGGGCTTTGATTTTGGGCATCATTCGTCTCATTTATCAAGACCAGAATTTTATCATCATGGCAAGTGGCTTGTTGGTGGAATATGCGTGGTTGTTATGCGTTATTCTCATCTCATTGCTAATCCGTCTGAACGACACGCAGATATGGGATGCCCTGCGCATCTACGCCCCATTGATGTTTATCGGTTTCTTGGTGATTTCTTTCCGAATCATCCTGATTCCTAACGACATGGTAAATCTTATATTTCCACCAGTTCTATTGATATGCGCCATTTGGCAATGGCTCGTCATTTACAGACATAATGCCAACATTCCAAAAGTAGATGTGTTTTATACATACGTTTCATTGACCGTGTTTGTGGCTTCCGTCATCTGCTCTTGGATCGGTTATACGTTGTTGAGCGTCCAATTGCTGATTTGGTGGATCATGCAACTCACTTGTATCTTGACCATTACATGTATTCGTGATTATCTCAAGCAATGGTCTGAAAGAAGAAATTACGAGAAGCAACCCATCAACAAGACTTGGTTGTTCAAACTTATTTACACGGTCATTCTTCCTGTGATGGGTATCATGTCGATTATCATTTCCATCTATTGGGCAGCCGATGTGTTCAATCTGAGTGATACAACATGGAATATATTCCGTAGCCACTTCATCGATTCCAAGAACATCAAGGTTAGTATTTTCACCATCTCACAGGTAGTCACCTTGTGGTTCATCTTCTCATATATCAACCGCACCGTACAGGAAGCACTCAGACTTCATTTCTACCGTACGGATAAGAGTTCGTATTCTTCCCGATCCATGATGGCTAAAAACATTATCCAATTAGTTGCTTGGGGAACATGGTTGCTCATCAGCTTGGGAATCATGCACGTCAACAGCACTTGGCTCGTTGTTGTTTCCGGTGGTCTTTCCACTGGTATCGGTTTCGCCATGAAAGATATTCTTGAGAACATCTATTATGGTGTTTCTCTGATGGCTGGTCGTGTAAAAGTGGGTGATTACATCTATTGTGATGGAACACGAGGAAGGGTTAGTTCTATCAGTTTCACTTCTACCATGTTGGAAGCGGTAGATGGTTCCATCATCGCTTTCCAAAACAGTCAGCTCTTCACGAAAAACTACAAGAACCTCACCAAAAATCACGGATTTGAATTACACATCCTTGAAGTGGGAGTAGCATACGGCACCAATATCAAGCAATGCAAGCAAATATTGATAGATGCCCTCAAGAAATTGGATTTCCTGCAAAAAGGGAAAGAACCAAACATTGTATTAAAGAGCTTTGACGATTCAGCCATCAACCTGAAAATCCTCGTATGGGTTCCCGTCCTCACGCAATACGTTGATGACGGTAGGATATTAGAATGTGTTTATGAGACATTACAAGAAAATAACATTGAAATACCATTCCCACAGAGAGACGTTCATATCATTCAATAAAAATAGAAAAGCATGAAGTATTTTATATCATTATTATTCTTATTGTTCACCATTGATTGCTTCGCCATTACCGATGTGCCTGCAATGGTCATCAAACCTGGCACAAAGTATTTCATTTACAACACCTATTATAATAAATACTTATGCACTCGAAATGACAAAGAAGGATTTGCTGGATTGTCTGACTTTGGCTTAAACGACAGTACAGACTATATTTTCACCGCAATAGCCAGTAATACAGACGGGTATTATTGGCTTCAACAGGAAAAGACAGGTAAATACTTGCAAGCATCTAACGCCTCGAATGATACGTGGAACGTGTGGCTGACCAGTAATCTCAATGATAGTTACGACAGTTTTAAATGGCGTTTAGAAGCAGGAACCTCTGGAAGTATCTCCAACAAGAGGTCAACGGATAAATATCTCGGCGTTGATACTGGAGCAGAAAGTCTGTCGTATATAGGCATCTACTACGACAAGGCGAGCAGTGAACGCACGATATGGCTATTCTTTCCCGTTGAGGATAAGGATGATAACAACAGTCAACTCAACGAATATGGCAAATGGGAATACTTTGCCGACTCTATCAGAAATGATGTGTTGGTACTTGATAGCGCCATTGACTATCATGTGACAAACGCCATTCCGATGGGTAATTGTCAAATCCAATTGAACCACGAAGATGCGTGGTTGATTCTGGAAAACGTAAGACCATCCGAAGTGGTAAACAAATATCTCTCTAACATTTCCATCCATGGAGAAGTAGCTAAGAACGGCTATAATTGTAGGGTGGCTATCTATTTAGATGGTGCCGTTGTAATTCCACAAAACCAATCAACTTACTTGCCTTTTACCGGATATGAAGAACCGTCATGTTTGGGAGACAACTATCCTATGTTTACGGGGGCTAATTCTTTGGGAGATACTGACTTGTCGAACAATCGCATCAGTAGTTTTGTATTGAAACGTGGATATATGGCTACCGTTGCCACGTCAAAAGACGGAACGGGGTATAGTAGGGTATTTGTCGCTGACCATCAGGACCTCATTGTCAACGAATTGCCAACGGCTCTCAACAGAAGAATCTCATACGTGAACATCAAAAAATGGAATTACGTCTCTAAGAAAGGATGGAGCAGCACTGAAGGACAAGGTGCCATCAACACAGAAGGAGCGCTGGTGAAAACCACTTGGTTTTACACATGGAGTGCTGATAAAAGCAATCAACTCGACATGGAATATGTACCCATGAACACACATCAGTATTGGCCTTCCATTTCATCCATTACCGCCAAGACTGAGAGTACACACATGCTTTCTATCAATGAACCAGATCATCCAGAGCAACATACCAATTGCTCTTGCAATGAAAACAAACACGGTACGGTAGGTGCATGGACAGCCACAACGTGGACCCCTCGCTACCAAACCACTGGTATGCGCATTGGCTCTCCTTGTCCCACTGATGCGTCGTGGCTGAAGGAATACATTGGCCACATAGACGACATGGCTTACAGGTGCGACTTTGTTACCTTCCATGCTTATTGGGGAACCAATGAAGCTGCCAATATTGACTCTTGGTATAATCAACTGAAAGCTATCTACGATGCAACGGGAAAACCTATTTGGTTGACTGAGTTTAACAACGGTGCTTCATGGACAAAGGAGACAAAGCCCTCATACTCTGCCAATGGCGAAAAGATTGCCAAGTTGGTACAGATGTTGGAAAATGCTCCCTTCATCGAACGCTATTGCATCTACAATTGGGATGATTGGCATTTAGCCGTTCTTACTTGGGACAATGACAAGAAAAGCTGGTGGGTAAATCCTGCTGGGCAAGCTTACCGAGACGTGAAGCCACACTTCGCTTATAATGCTAAGATGCAGAAGATTCCCAACTGGTGGGGATTCAACATCAAAAGTGGAAAGACCGAATTTGCATTAACTTCATTGACATGGGTAAATAGCAACCATACGGCAAAACTCTCCGTAAGAAACGAGAACGTAGATCAAACTGACGTTTTGACCATCGAGGCTCAAAAAGAAGATGGTACGTGGCAGCCTTTCCGTTCGATAGACGAAAGAGAACTTTTCGACAACAACACCTTTAGCGTGATTTTAGATGCTAACACAGATGTACTGCTACCCTATTATCTGGCAAATCCCTCAAAACTGACTCTCAGAATGACCATAAAAGACATCAAGGGGAAAACGGCAACAAGTGAAACGTTCTCGAAGGATTGGCCCACATGGATGATACAAGCCATGGGTATCAACCAGATTGCCAATGAGGATAATACTACTGCAAGGAGATACGACTTGAATGGAAGGAAAATCTCTCCAAATACCAAAGGAATACAAATAGTAAAAGACCAAGCAAAATCTATCAAAAAGATTATCAACAAATAAATCCATATAACCATGAGAAAGAGAATAACATTGTTGGCAATTGCCATCATGACATTATCGGGAATAGGTTGTTTTGCCACATGGATGAATGCCTCCACCTCAGAACAGTCGCATTCTATGAGAAAAGCAGCAACCGAACAAGAAGACGTAACGGAAAAATATATCGTCAACCCATCTTTCGAAAACGACGACATATCTTCTCTTAGCGTTGTCAATAATTCCGCAGATGGACTGAGAGGATATACGTTGACCTCACCCACGGGATGGACAACGGGAGGAACAGCCGTGACTCAATTATTGGTAAACAAGGATTGCTACACGGATAATAATTTCGGAAAGGTAACCACCTTGGCTGATGGATCGTATGCCTATTATCTTCGCCAAGGATGGTCTGGGGGTACTACATCCCTTCAACAAACCATCAAAAACCTTTCGGCAGGAAAATACAAACTGACAGTGGCTCACCGTTCGGGATATGCCAACTCGGCTACGTCCTCATTGAAGTTGACTGCCCAAGCCAACTCCCTGTCAATTCCCTTCACTCAGGGTTCCCAAGGATTCATGAGTAGTCTGGCTTGGACAACATCCGAGTTGGTGTTCGACATGGAGAAAGCGGGCAACATCGAGATTGGAATGGAAGTGAATTGGGTTTCAGGAGGTAGTTGTGTGATGCTTGACAATATTCATCTCTACCGATTAAGCGACGACTATGTAGAACCTGAAGACCCAACAGAATCTGACGTTAGTAGTGTGACAGAAGGAGTGATAACCAATGAGTTCGTCAACGAATCTACCATGAAGTCAGACTTGTTGCAAATGCTTGCCAATTTTACGACCTACATGGTGAACGACTTCCAGGAGTGTTCCTCACCAAATAGTATCAACGAACAATGCGGATGCTTCAGGGGAGAGAATACAATGGGCAATAATGAACAAGGTGTTCGTCCCAATGCCGACCTCAGTATGATTTGTGCTTTCCTGGCTAAATATGCAAAGGGTAAAGTCACCTTACCTACAGGTGTCACATGGAATAAGATAGAAGACATCGCCATGAAATCACTGGTATTTGCTTACTCCACGCACAAGGCAAACAAGCTCAAGACTTGTTCGGGAAACAATTACTGGGGCTCAGTATCTACCAGTGATAACGTATGGGAGAGTTCTCTTTGGGCGATGTCTGTTGCCTATTCAGCATTCTTCCAATGGGACAAGCTCAGCGAAGCCCAAAAGAGTTATGTGAAGGCGTTGCTCAAAGCGGAATGCAACTATGAATTAAACCGCACCATTCCAACGAAATTCGATGGTGACACGAAATCTGAGGAAAACGGATGGGAAGCTGACGTGTTAGCCGTTACGTTAGGATTGTTCCCGGATGATGCCTTGGCAGACAAGTGGTTTAACCGTTTGCGTGAGTTTGCCATCAACAGCTACTCGCATATTGATGATGCTAAAGACAACACGGTAATCGACCCCGACTATGACAACAAGACCGTAGCCAATTTATATAAAGGACAAAACCTTTACAACGACTATACATTGCAAAATCACAATTATTTCCATACCTCTTATCAAAACGTGGTGATGCAGGAATTGGGCGAGGCTGCTTTGGCTTTGAAACTATTCCAAAAAGATATTCATGGGAAAGAGAAATGGAAGACAAACGCTCTGATGCACAATAATCTCAAGGTTCAGAAAGAAGTGCTCAATTGGTTGGCTTTGGCTGATGGCGAATTGGCAATGCCCAATGGCAACGACTGGAGTTTGTTCTTGTTTGACCAAATCACCAGTTATTCCACCAATGCTTGTTTCTTGCAGGATGCTGATGCGTTGATGCTCGAAAACTTAGCCTATAAGTTTATCAAAGCTCGTCAGCAAACCACCAAAGATGGCAGTTGGCTTCTCCGCGCAGACGTGGGTGCAAGAAGAATGGGTGTAGAGGCTCATCGAGTCATGATGACTTGGCTCATGCACGAGGTGATGTCAACGCAAGCCATCACTCCTACCACATGGGATGAGTTTGCCAACAAATATGCTGATGCTAAGTTGTTTACCACACAGAACGTGGTTCGTGCATCTTCAAAAGACCGATTCACCACCTTTAGTTGGAGTACGGGATTGAAGAGCTATACGGGTTATATCGCAGCCAACAGCGTTGACAAAAATAAAATCATCGTTCCTTATCGTAGCAATAACACGGGTAATATCATTGGTTGGTATGAGGTAAGCGGAAAGGGCACCAATGCCACTCCTGTAGTAAGCGGGATATACAACTTACAAGGAAACAGTTATACGATGAATGGTGAGTTGAATACCAATGATGCTACACTCAACAATCGTTTTGCCATCTACTCTACACCTGGCAATGCCGTGATTTACTTAGACTATGTTCGTGCCAACAATGCAGGAACAATTACGGCGGAGAAAGGTGGACTGACGGCAATCAGCGTCGATGAGTTCACCAAGACCAAGCGGACAATCTATACAGAAGGAACACATAAGCAATTAAACGGAAAGACATTTACCGTACTGTCTGGTGACTGGGTAAATGTGGACAATGCCGTGGGAATCATTGGAAAGAACAACAAACAAATTGCATTCGGAGACATTGCCAACAACAACTCCATCAATACCGCTAAGTTGTACCCGATGTACTCATCAAAGAGCAGGTCGTTTACGGCAGGAAATGTCATTGACACTCGTAACTTGGTTTACTACAGCAACATCTCAGCTGAGCAGACCAAGGCGATGAACCAACAATTGCAAGTGCTCACATCGGTTGTTCCCACTGGATGGAACGGTGTTATCGCCGCTGATCCTGATGGTACACGGTATTTGTTCTTATGTAATTTTGCCAGCGATGAGAAATGCAAGTTGTCGGCTCTCAGTTGCGAACAAGGTGCTCCCGTATTTACAAGCGAAACAACCATCAACGGTTCTCAATCTACGGCGGAATTTGTCATTGAGGAGAATCATAGCATTGGCAACACCTTGAAATACTACATCAAGGGAAACAACATCAAGGCAATTCAAGATAAAGACCATAACGATGTCATGTATGTTGAAGCATTGCAAAATGCCAATATCATCATCAATGCCGTTGACAATGGAAAATCTCTTACCAAGACCACAAGTATCAATGCGGGAAAGGCAGTGAAGGTAACGATTGAGAACGAAAACATCAAAGTAGAATCTGATGCCACGTTTCCAGAAAACAAGAAGCAGGAATTGACGAAGGGTTATGAAGACATTACCCAGATGTACTTGAAGAATCCAAACTTTGAGGAAGACAATACGTATGCTACGTTGTCGAAGAACATCACGTCTAACGGTGCTACGTTTGAGAATTGCTATACCAACAGCGTTAGTGCCATCAATGCCAAATGGCCAAACATCCTTCCTGTGCAGGGATGGACTGCTGGCAACGCTCTGGGTAGTGGTTCTAACTATTGCCGAATGTATTCTATGCCCTACTCCAACTCTCTTTATTGCGTCAGTCCAAGCAATGTAGGCAATTATGCAGCTAAGACATCTGGAATGATGGACGATGACAAAAAGGGTGACAGGGTATTGACGGTTCTCAACTCTTGGGACAAGGGCAACAACCAAATCTCACAAAAGATTCATCTGCCCGCTGGTACCTACCGCCTGTTATTGGACATGAAGTATGAATGTCCTAATGAAACCGCAAACAATGGAAACTCTATCACAACAAGTGGCGGCAACGTAAACACGTCTCTTACGGGTGTCAAGTATGGTACTGTCACTGATTACCGTTACCCCACAGCTTCCAATACCTGGGAAAACATTTGTTACGATATTACCCTGACGCAAGAGTCTGACGTTACCTTGTCGTTAGGCTATGGTTCTTCGGCAAGCGTGGGGGCAGCCAACAACACCTTATTATATATAGATAATGTAAGACTGTATAAGAAAGCTGCCAACTATACCACCTATCTCTTTTCTTATTTCCCAGACAACAATAATGAGAATATCTACTACGCTTTGTCTGACAATGGATTTGACTATACTCCCATGAACGACGGTAAGATGATAATCTCTGCCGATTCCGTTTCTATCAAGAAAGGATTGCGCGATCCTCATCTCTTGCGTGGACACGACGGTTATTTCTATATGGTGGCTACCGACATGAAAAGTGCTGAGGGATGGGCAAGCAACCGCGGCATGGTACTGATGAAATCAAAGGACTTGGTGAACTGGCAACACGCTACTGTTCATTTCCCTGAGAAATATGCTGGTACTCATTTCGCTAACGTTACTCGTGTGTGGGCTCCCGAAACCATTTACGACCCAGTGGCAGGAAAATACATGATTTATTTCTCTTTGCTTACCAATGACGGAAGCATACCTTACGATCAAGTGTTTTATTGTTATGCTAACGAAGATTTCACCGACCTTGAGGGAGAGCCTACGTTGCTTTTCGATTTGGGTTATTCTGTCATCGACATGGATATTGTCTATAATGATGCTGATGGATTGTATCATGGTTTCTTCAAGAACGAGGATAAGGGGGGCATCTTGAAAGTAACGGCTAAAACTCTTACGGCTCCAGAGGGAACGGCATTGGGAAGTCAATGGGGCAACATGTCTGGAAGACTTCAGCAGACGAATGTTGCCGTAGAGGGTGCTGGCGTGTTTAAGTTGCTCGACGGTAAGACCTGGGTATTGATGTACGACTGTTACAGTCGTGGCTATTACCAATTCTGTACAAGTACCGACCTCAACACGTTTACTTTCAAGCAAAACACCAACACGGGTGGTATGTTTACTCCTCGTCATGGTTCGGTGATTCTTCTCACTGATGAGGAAGTGGCAAATATTCAAGCTGCCATTGACAAAAAGATGAAAGACGAATATATCGGTCAATTGAAAGAAGAAATACAACAAGCAGTAAAATTGTCTGTTGATGTTTCTGAAGCTACATCACTTCTCGCCAATGAACAAGCCACGGTAAACGAAATAAAAGAGATGGTGAAACGACTGAAGACGGCTGAATTTACACAAGTGAACGCCACTTACGATGAGGATGTCACATCTCAATATGTAGGGATGTGGACCGAAACAGGGGGTACAAGCGTCAACAGCGGACAGCATTGGGATGGTACCACCACATCTACCTATATGGAGCAAAGCGGCTCTAATTGGGGGAAGTCGTCTTGGAACATATCCTATAAGCAAACCCTTTCTCTCCCTGCTGGCAAATACTTGTTGAAAGTTGCTGGAAGGAGTTCCACATCCGTCATTGCTTCCATGAGCGTTGGGCACGATTCTGTTTCTTTTCCTCACAATGGTGACACTGGCTATGGTATTGACGTCAATGGCAATACCAATTTTTCACCGGAAGGAACGTATGCAAACTTCAACGCTGGACGAGGATGGGAATGGCGATACATCCCTTTTGTCATGGAGAAAGATGGTGTGTGTGACGTTTCATTGCAAGCATCCACACAGTCGGCTCATCAATGGGTGAGCTTCTGTTCCGTCTCACTCTTGAGGGTTCAGTCTTCTTCAGATGGTATATCCACCCAAAACGTAGGTGTCGATTCCAACGAAACCATCTATAATATCCAGGGACAAGCGATGGGAAATAGCAGACAATGGTTGACCAACGCTCTGCCACGAAACAACGTGTACATCATCAATCATAAAAAATATATACCTATCGTTCGTCGATAGGTATATATTCTTTACTGTCAAGTATATTCTTGTAAGCTGGTCGGATGATGCGACGACCTTCAAAGTTGAGTTCTTCTATTCGGTGTGCCATCCATCCCACTATTCTCGCCATGGCAAAGATGGGGGTATAGATCTCATCGGGCAATCCTATCATCTCATAGATAAATCCACTGTAAAAGTCAAGGTTGGCGCAAATGGGCTTGTGTGTCTTACGCTTTGCACTGACACACTTGATACCTTCTTGCTCGATCAGCTTCAGAAATTCGTATTCATCTTCACGTCCCTTTTCCTTCGCCAACTCACCAGCCAACTTCTTCAATTCTACCGCACGTGGGTCGCTCATGGTATAGACGGCGTGGCCAATGCCATAGATGAGTCCGCTCTTATCGTAAGCCTCTTTGTTCAGCATACGGTTCAGATAGGTATCTATCTCATCGGTGTTCTTCCAGTCAGAGATTTGGTTCTTCAAGTGATGGAACATCTTCACCACCTTGATGTTGGCACCTCCGTGCAACGGACCTTTCAGCGAACCGATACCTGCTGCAATGCTGCTATACGTGTCTGTGCAAGTAGATGATGTAACGCGAACGGTGAACGTAGAGTTATTACCTCCACCATGCTCGGCTTGGATAATCAGCAGCAGGTCGAGTACTCTCGCATCCAGTTCGGTATAGTCTTCATGTTTGATCATGTAGAGGAAATTCTCTGCGATAGAGGCATTTTCCTTGGGATGACGGATATGTAGAGAACGTCCTTGAACGGAATGACGATAGATATTGTATGCGTAGGATATGATAGTCGGGAACTTGGCAATCAACTCAATGGCTTGACGCATGAGGTTGTCCCGTGAGATGTCATCCGGATTGGGGTCGAAAGTGTACATTTCCAATACACATCGAGCCAAGATGTTCATGATGTCAGAGCCTTCCAGGTCGATGATGTGTACAATGGTACGATGGTCGAGGGGCATGTTCTCATTGAGCAATTCCTTAAATGCTTCCAGTTCTTCCGCATCAGGTAAACTACCGGAAAGCAACAGATAGGCTATTTCCTCAAAACCGAATCGTTTCTCTCGAAGCAAAGGCTCTACCAAATCCTCCAAGCTATATCCACGATAGTAGAGTTTTCCCTGTGTAGGTTTGAGCTTATCGTCAGCGTCTCGCTCGTATCCTACCACGTTACCGATGTTGGTCAGTCCCACCAGTACGCCGCTTCCGTCTTCATTGCGCAAGCCACGTTTTACACCAAACTTGCCGAATAATTCATTGTCAATCTTGCATGAGTTTTTTACCTCGTCGCTCAGTTTGTAAATCAAATACTCTTTCTTCATAACATTCTTTTTACCTATGTAGTCACCATGAAACATCAAGGTTTACTGATGACTCAAAGAAAATCGGATGCAAAGTTACGAAAATTATGCTTAAAAGTGACAAAATATTATTATTTCGTCACTTTTTCTAATAAAAATCATCATTTTATGACTTAAATCAATGAATTATGTAAGTGAGAGGTATAGGTTCTCACAGGCATCTTCTATCAAATCGAGTGCATATTCAAAATCCTTGTCACCACCATAATAGGGATCAGGAACCGTGGCAGCACCACGATGATGAGTGAGAAAATCCGTCAGCATCCTTACCTTTTGCCTGTCTTCTTGGGTCCGAGCCATAGAGGTGACAGCCCTGTAATTCTCATGATCCATCACGAAGATGTAATCGAAGTCGGCAAAGTCTTTGCGTGAGAATTGCCTGGCTCTGGAATCAAACTGATATCCTCTCATCTCTCCATGTCTGCGCATACGAGAGTCGGGCAAGTCGCCTACGTGCCACCCTCCTATTCCTGCTGAGTCAATCAAAAAATCCTGTTCCCTTCCCTCTCGTTTCACAATGGCTTTCATCACTCCCTCTGCGGCAGGAGAACGACAGATATTGCCAAGGCAAATAAAAAGTAATCGTATTTTCATAAGCTATCCAAATTGAATCATTTTACATAAAAATATCTTACTGCAAATATACGTTTTTTATTTCAATAAAAGAACCCTTTTTCCGTTAAAGATTATTATATCATGATTATTATAGTATGATAATTGAAGTATAATAATTATCTTTGCAATGAACTAATAAAAAAAAACATGATAAACAATCCATTTATACTCTATGGTTATGAGTCAGAGAAATATTTTTGCGACCGCAAAGAGGAGACTGCTCATTTGAAGCGATTGGTGACCAATGGTAACAATGTTACATTGATAGCACCAAGACGTATCGGTAAGACAGGATTGATAGAGAATCTTTTCCATCAAAAAGATATTGCCAATCAATATTATACTTTCCTAATAGACATTTACGCTACCAAGAATATTGAAGAAATGGTAATGACAATGGGAACATCCATGTTATCATCATTGCGACCAAAAGGAACTCAAGTGATTCAAAAACTGATCAGTTTCCTTTCATCACTACGTTCTGGCATTACCTTTGATGTCACAGGTAATCCCTCATGGAACATTGAAGTTGGTGACATTCGTATGCCCCGAACCACACTTGATGAATTATTCCAGTACATGAATGCTGCTGACAAACCTTGCATCATAGCCATCGACGAGTTCCAGACCGTAGCTAACTATCATGACAAAAATGTAGAGGCTCTCCTTAGAACATATATCCAAAATTGCCGAAATGCTCATTTTATATTCTCTGGTTCACAACGCACCATGATGGGAGAAATATTCTCCAACCCCTCTCGACCATTCTTTCAAAGTACATCAATGATGAGCATCGGGAGCATTCCTATTGAGCATTATATCCCTTTTGCAAAAAAACACTTCAGGGAGGCTGGAAAGGATATATCATCTCAAGTCATCGAAGAGGTTTATCATCGCTTTGATGGAATCACTTGGTACATACAACGAGTGATGAACGAGTTTTTTTCGCTGACTCCTCCACAATCCAAGTGTGAAATGGATATGTTAGATTCCGCTATCATAAATATCCTTCGTTCCAACGAATTTACTTACCAATCAATGTTGTTCCAACTGCCACCTAAGCAAAAGGAATTGCTAATTGCTATCGCTAAAGAAAAGAGTGCGCAAAATATTACATCATCGGCTTTCATCAAGAAATACCGACTTACCAGCAGTAGCAGCGTACAATCAGCTATCAAAGGACTGTTAGAGAAAAACTTCGTTACTTCTTCTTTAGGCATCTACGAGGTTTACGATAAATTTTTTGAGGAGTGGTTGAAGAAATAAACATGATTACGACATGGCAGATTTAACGATTCTCATTGCAGCCCTTTTTCCAGCCATTGCGCTATGGGTTTATGTATGGCAGCAAGACAAGAAAAAAGAACCTACCCCATTGCTTGTCAAAGCCGTATTATATGGAATAGGAATAGCATTCCCCGTTTCTCTATTCGAGTTTGCCGTCAACTCCCTTTTGTTTGGCGTTAACGGAGGGCCAACCAGTTTGATTGGTACCACCCTTGAAGCCTTTTTCGTGGCAGCTTTGCCGGAAGAAGGGTTTAAGTTATTGGCGCTATGGCTGATATTAAGGAACAATCCCTATTATGATGAACATTTCGATGGCATTGTCTATGCCGTAAGTATCGGCATTGGCTTTGCGGCATTAGAGAACGTCACATATCTATATAGCAATATCGAGCAATGGCAATCTGTGGCTATCAGTCGTGCCCTGCTTGCCGTTCCAGGACACTATGCGTTTGGTGTATTGATGGGCTATTATTATTCGTTGTATCATTTCGTTGACCGTTCCCCTCGTGTACGAATCCTCATTCTCCTCATACCCGTTCTTGCTCATGGCGTATATGATGCCTTGGCATTGAGCGGAATGGTGAATCCCTACGTGGGCAGCGTTTGTTTCATCGTCCTCATCTTCTTCTGCATCAAGATGCACAAGTTTGCACACAAGAAGGTAATAGCACAAATACAACGAGACAGGGACCATTCGTTCACAAGCTAAGGAAACGTTGGTTACTTATATAGTAACCGATGGTTTCTTATATAGTGACCATCGGTTACCAATGATGTTACTCTTGTTAGTTAATAACATGGAGTATGACAAATACACATAGAACGGTTATACTGCTTTTCTTCTTAAATACCCCCATTGCAAGAATCCTCTCATGGCGAGGAAGATGATGAGTGCAAGCCAAAGAGCATGGTTGTGGATGAATGGGAAAAGAAAGAAATAGACGGCATAGAACGAAACGGCTGCCAAGGCACAGGAAATCAACATTCCCCTCGTAGCGGTGATACCAATGAAGATACCGTCGTAAACGAAGGCTGCCATCCCCGACAAAGGAATCAACAACGTCCATCCCCAATAAGGACTGGCAGCAGCAATAACCTCCTGACTGTCGGTAAGAAGATATAGAAACGACTTTCCTCCTATGCAGTAGGCTATGGTAAACAAGATAATCATAGCTCCACCCCATTTGAAAAGACGGTGACAGACATCAGCGAATGCCTTGGCATTGTGGGCTCCGTAATACTTTCCTGCCAATGCCTCACCCGCAAAGGCAAAACCATCCATGATATAGGAGAAAAGAGTGAAAAACGTCATGAGTAACGTATTCACAGACAAAATCATGTCTCCCTGACGTGCTCCTGCAGAAGTGAAGAACAAAAATACTGATACGAGGAAGAGGGTGCGTAAGAATATGTCGCGGTTGACTCGAAAAAAGGGAAGGTATGTACGATAATGAAAAAGGGTGCTCCACGATTGTGCCTCATGGTATTTACGCAATCGCCCATAGTATTTCAGCCACAAGAACAGGGCTATGATGAAGCCACTCCATTGGGCAATGAGCGTTCCCATTGCCACCCCTTCAATCTTCATCTTGAAGACAAACACCAAAACCATGCTTGCCATGATGTTGATGATGTTCTGGAGAATGGAAACCATCATGGGAACACGCGTGTTTTGCATCCCGATAAACCATCCTGAAAGACCGTACAGACTGAGCATGGCTGGCGCACCCCATATACAGATATTGAAATAGGTACGCACATGGGGAGTAATCTCGGCAGAGGGTTGCATCAACCCTGTGGTGATCCACCAGATGACCGACTGGAGAATGACAAAGGTGAACGCTACCATCAAACCGATGGTAAGCGACTGGCGCAACAACACCATCACCTCATGAAAGTCTCTTCTGCCGAGCGCCTGAGAGGTAAGTCCACTCGTACCCATACGAAGAAACCCGAATATCCAATAGATGACATTGAAAATCATGGAGCCTACCGAGATAGCGGCGATAAGCGTCTCGTTGCTGATATGGCCCACAATGGCTAAATCGACCAATCCCAAAAGAGGAATAGTGATGTTGGAAATGATGGAGGGAATGGCAAGATGAAGAATTTCCTGATCGCGATGGTTATATCTCATTTCCCGTGTACAATTGATAGTATTTACCTTTCATGGCAAGCAATTGGTCATGAGTGCCTTGTTCGATAATCCTGCCCTTTTCAAGGACGATGATGCAATCGGCATTTCGCACCGTTGACAGACGATGGGCAATGACAAACGTGGTTCTGCCTTTCATCAGTGAGTCCATGCCGTACTGCACCATCTGTTCGGTACGTGTGTCTATGCTTGACGTGGCTTCGTCTAAGATTAACACAGGTGCATTCTCTATTGCAGTGCGAGCTATCGCCAACAGTTGTCGCTCTCCCTGACTGAGATTGCCTCCATCACCGGTAAGCATCGTTTCGTAACCGTTAGCCAAACGACGGATAAAACTGTCTGCACCTACCATCTTGGCAGCATTCACACATTCTTCGTCAGTGGCATCCAACTTACCATACCTGATGTTATCCATCACCGTACCCGTGAAGAGGTGGGTATCTTGCAATACCATGCCCAACGACTGGCGCAAGGAACGCTTGTTGATGTCGTTGATATTGATTCCGTCGTAATGAATCTTTCCATCCTGGATGTCGTAGAAACGATTGATGAGATTGGTGATGGTGGTCTTACCAGCTCCTGTACCACCGACAAATGCAATCTTCTGCCCTGGCTTGGTGTCTAAGATGATATCGAAAAGCACTTGCTTCTCAGGAATATAGCCGAAATCTACCATGTCAAACTTCACCGCACCTTGTGGGTGTTGCAATGCCACGGTGCCGTGATCTTCTTCGGGAATCTCATCCATCATGGCAAACACCCGTTCGGCACCAGCAGAAGCATTGATGACACTATTGATTTGCTGACTGACATGAGAAATGGGCTGCGTGAAATTCTTGTTGAGCGTAAGGAATGACACCAACGTTCCCAAACTCAGTTCGATATAACCCGACAAGGACAACGTAGCTCCTACCACGGCTATCAACACATATCCTAAATTGCCCAAGTTGCCATTGACAGGCATCACGATATTGGCTATCTTATTGGCATGATACGCACTGGAGCGCAAGTCTTCATTGATTTTCTCGAATTGCTCTATCGCCTCATCCTCATGGCAAAACACCTTCACAACCTTTTGCCCCGTCATCATCTCTTCGATAAAGCCATTCACCTTTGCCAAATTCTGCTGTTGCGCCTTGAAATGCGAGCGAGACATCTTGCCCAAGCGAGTGGTGGCATAAATCATGACAACTGACATGAAGATAGAAACGAATGTCATGGGAACACTCAAGACAACCATGGAAGTGAACGTGACGACGATGGTAATCACGGAACTGAACGCACTGGGAAGGCTTTGGCTGATGACCTGGCGTAATGTATCTACGTCGTTCGTATAAGTGGACATGATGTCGCCATGCGAATGGGTATCGAAATACTTGATGGGCAAAGACTGCATGTGGGAAAACATGTCGTTGCGCAAACGGAGCATCGTGCCTTGCGTGACATAAATCATCAAACGATTATACGTATATGAACACACCACGCCTATGAAGAGAATGATGCCCAACTTAAACAACACCTGTGCAAGTGAGGCATATTGAGGATTGTCAACCTGGGTGAGCGGAACGATGTAATCGTCTATCAACGTCCTTGTAAACAAGGTAGAAGCTGTAGTGGTCAAGGAAGTGATGATGATACATACCGCCACGGTAAGCAAAGAGAACTTGTAATTCTTCATGACATAACGCAAGAGACGGAGCAATGTGTCTTTGCGAGATGCGGAAAGCTCGGCAGCAGAAAGATTCTCACCACGCCCACGAGATTGTCGGTCGAACGGCATTCCTCTCATTTCTTACCTCCTTTCCGTTTAGATGAAGAACCGTTGGCAGACGGTTCATCAAAATCGCCACCACCTTCTGTTTGTATTCTGTGAATCTCCTGATAGATGGAATTGGTTTTCAACAGATTATCATGTGTGTCAAAGCCTACCAACTTGCCATTATCCATCACCATGATGCGGTCGCAATCTCGAACACTGGAGATACGCTGTGCGATAATCAATTTGGTGGTACCTGGCAGTTGGGTTTTAAATGCCACACGTATCTTAGCGTCTGTAGCCGTATCGCAAGCACTGGTAGAATCATCGAGAATCAGGATCTTGGGTTTCTTCAGCAAAGCACGCGCTATGCAAAGCCTTTGCTTCTGACCACCTGAGAAGTTGGTACCTCCCTGTTCAATCCACGTGTTGTAACCATCGGGAAGAGGGTCGATAAACTCGGAAGCCTGTGCCAACTGACAAGCATGTTGACATTCTTCCAACGTGGCATTTCCATTTCCCCAGCGCAGATTGTCCATGATGGTTCCGGAAAACAAGACATTATTCTGCAAGACCACGGAAACGGCATTTCTCAAAGATTCCAAATCGTATGTACGCACATCCTTTCCGCCCACGAAGACAGAACCTTTGGACACATCGTATAGACGATTAATCAGATTGACGAGCGACGACTTACCACTGCCCGTACCACCGATGACACCAATCGTCTCTCCTGCCGCAATCTTGAAGTCAACATGACTCAGCGCATAATCAGGCTGCACGATGGGAGTCTTGGAATGTTCCACTTCCCCACTCGACTTCTTAGACTTTTTCTTATTCTTGCTTTTACCTATCTTGGGATAAATCAACTTCTCGTGGTAGGCAAAACTGACGTGGTTAAATTCGATACGTCCATCGGTGATTTCCTTGTCTGCATTCTTGGGATTGACAATGTCTGGTTGTTCGTTGATGATTTCTGCCACTCGCTGACCACTTGCCGCACTCATGGTAAGCATGACAAAAATCATGCTCAGCATCATCAACGACATGAGGATAGACATCACGTAAGTAAAGAGAGAAGTGAGCTCGCCCGTGGTTAACGTGCCGTTGACAATGAAATGGGCTCCAAACCACGACAGGGCGATGATACATCCATAAACCACCATATTCATGATGGGATGGTTGAATGCCATGAGGTTTTCTGCCTTGACATAAAGGTTGTACAAGCCTTGCGCTGCCTTGGAAAACTTGAGTTGCTCATAATCTTCACGCACGAAAGCCTTTACCACACGAATGGCACTCACATTTTCCTGAACACTGGAATTGAGTTGGTCGTATTGCTGGAAGACTTGCGTAAACAACTTAGAGACATGGGAAATAATATAAGTCAAGGCAAGCGAGAGGATGACCAAAGCCACGATGAAAATCAAACTCATGCGGATGTTGATGACCAGACACATCACGATGGACAATATCAATCGGAATGGCGCACGGACGGTAACCCTGAGAATCTGCTGGTAAGCATTTTGCAGGTTGTTGACATCCGTCGTCATTCGTGTAACCAAACCCGACGTAGAGTATTTATCAATATCCGAAAAGGCAAAACGCTGGATATTACGATACATCGCCTTGCGGAGATTGGCAGCAAAGCCCGTAGAGGAATAAGCGGAAAACCTACCGGCAAGAATACCAAAGGCAAGACTCAGAAAAGCCATACCCAACATAACCAAGCCATAGAAATAGACATTTTGAACGTTACCAGCATTGATTCCCTTGTCAATCAGCATGGCGGTGACGTAAGGAATCAGCACATCCATCACCACTTCCAATGCTGTGAAGAGAGGCGTCAGAAGCGAGGGTAACTTGTATTCCCCGATTTGGTTATATAAGGTTTTGATCATGACTATCAGTAGTCTCTCTTTTCCATCAACAATCCACCTCCTGCATCAATTTGCTGACGTTGTAAGTTGACAAGTCTGACCGTCTCTTCATTATTACCGAAATTGCAAAAGAGTTTACCATCAGCATAATAGAACGTGCCAGACTGGGTTTCACCCTTAAACGACTCAGCGATATGGTTACCTTTGATGAAGATGTTGATAGGACCTTCAGGAGTATCTACCGTCCAACTACCTTGCAACCATTGTGGTGGTCTTTCGGGACGTACTTCAACAAACTCGTCTTCCTCGGACGATTCTTCACGAGGAGTTTCCGCCAACAGATCATTTGTCTCCGTCATCTTCGGCATTTCCTGAGCGGTGAGACTTTCAGCCGTATAGGATTTCTCGTAATAATAATGGCGCAAGCCAAAAACCAAGAACACCAACGCAATGATGAATACGATGAAGAACTGTCGGGCACATCCTTGTCTCTTGCTTGCGGGAAACTTATATGTAGGAGGCTCTTGATACTCTTGTCCCACACCTCCCTCATCATATTCGTAAGTGGGTTTGGGTTCGTATGAGTTTTGCTTACGTTGTCTGTAATCTGGTCGGTTATTATATCTTTCCCTCTGAACGTTGGAAGATGGTTGTTGGGTATGAGAAGTTGACTCTTGATGAACTTCATTCTGCACATCCTCTGGAACGGCATACGTGAAGGGGAAACCACATCGGCTACATACACACGAGAGTTCTTTCACCCCTGGTGCCACGGGTGTCTCATACTTGAATCGGCATTTAGGACATTTAACAATCACTCTTTTACTTGGTTTTTAAGGTTATTACCTAAGTTTCGCATTTGCTCAACTTCTTTGTAGTTCAGGAGTTTCAAGGAGTCAAGGAGTCAAGACAATAGTCTTTTTGATTGAATCACACCGATTAAAACTGGCGTTTATTCAAATCTCACAATTGCCTTACGCACCACTTTCCATACGCCACCTTCCTTGGCAGCGGTACCCTCCTCCTCCGTGATAATATGTCGTGGATATTGGGCAGTACTACCTTTTACCTTGCACACAGGTTTGATAAACTGGGAAACGCTGATCATGGCTGTGGCAATGGCATCATTGGAATCGAGAATGACAAAACTGCCATTATGGTCGTCGGATGTGGTGAGCTGGTAGATACTTTTCCCGATTTGCTCTCGTGGAGAAATACTGGGGAAAGAGCCATCTACAGAGGGAGCCGCCAAGTACCAGGTCTTGGAAGGAGAAGAAACAGAAGTTGGCGAACCAAGATGAGGTTCGTCAACTTGTACGTTTTCAGAAAGAGTCACAGGCTCCATGTTAATCGTTGTGGGAGCTATCTTTTCTTCTTCCACTATCTCTTTTTTGCAGGATTGTTTCTCTAACGATTCTATACGCTTCTCCAACTCCTCGATACGTTTAGCCAATGTTCGCACACGATCTTCCAACAAACTCGTGGCGTGATCAGGATTTTCATTCTGGTCAGCACCTTTGTTGAACATATTCGAAAACATATTTGCCATAACGATACCTTACATTAAGTTTTCAATCAAGTTGTCACGAATACTTCCGATAATAGGATAGAAGAATACGGTGTCTTCGATAGGATCACTGCCATTCTTGTCTTCGGCGTTCTTATTGACAAAGTTCCAACCATTGATGAGATGATGGTCCAAATCTTTATTGACCAGTTCCTTGAAACGAGTCAGCGACTTATTATCCACGAGGAATCGCTCTACCACATGTATCTGGTCGCAAAGGTTACAGAAGAACTCATTGAACTTCTTCACCTCATTGACAATCTTGGCACGAATCTCTGGTGAAGCCATATCATCGTAAGTAAGTTTTTCCTTGTCAATCATGGAGTAGTTGAACTTCAACGTGCTGTCGAAATCGTCAAGCAATTTATTCAGTTCCGACACATTATTGCAACCACTTGGTTCTCTCACTTCCATCAATGCGCCACGACAAGTAATTTGCTTGGGTTCATTCTTCTCCATCACTACAGAGAAGCCATCAACACCATATTTCTCATTGTAAACTCGCTCGAACACGGCTTGCGTAATCAAGTCGAGGTCGCGATTTGTTCCCACGATATCCAACACCTTAGAACCAGTTCCACTGAACATCACCGAACGAGGCTTGTCCAATCCACGGTGTTTCATCACACGTGCCACATAATATATTAATGTGACATAGAAATAGATGAACACAATCTTACGAGTACCGTCTTCGTTCAGACGCATGTTGTAAGAGAACACATCGTTACCCGCAACAGCTTGGTTGTTGATGACGGAGAAAAGGAACGTATTGATGTCTTCGCTCTTTCTCTTGCTGGTAATGTCGTCGAGGATTCCATTGAGTTCTCCGTAACGCTCATCATCAGCATCAAACAAACGCTTGAAGTAATCCACATACTTGATAAGCATGGGGTTGGAATCGCCATGAGGCACTTCAGAGAATCCGTCTCCAAACAATACATTTGCGGCAAAGCGGAAAGAAGTAAGCACGGTGGGCTGTTGGGCATTGCTCTCGAAAATCACCACGTCGCTCGTACCGCCACCGATGTCTATACTTGCCACATTGGAAGCAGAACCACGGAACTTGCTGGAACTCTTGTAGAAATAATATGGAGCCACCGACTCAGGCATTTGAATGACGTTGTTCTCTGTAACGTTCACTCCAAACACCTCATGGAACGTCTTTTCCCACATCTCACCCAACTTGCGAATATTGCCAACCTTCATAGACAATGGATAGAACCAAACCAATCTTGTCTTGGAAATATCACCATTCTCAAGCAACACTTTCGTGCGCATCAGTTGAGCTAACTCGGTAAGATAAGCACGGACACGCTTTGAAGTAGCCATCTCGGTTGACCATTTCAAGTTGGCAACAATGCGGTTTCCATATCCACTACTCTCCTTTTCATAGATAAAAGGAATATTCGCATCACCCAATGCCACAATCGTATCCACGTTTTCTGCATCGAGTCTTTCACATTCAGAAAGCACGGTGCGTTGTGGGAAACCATAGCTCTCGCCAATTGTCTTAGGCAAGAACTCCTGTTTCATGAACACATCATAAAGGTTTTGCTCACCATTATATAAGGTAGCGATCAATCGTTCACGGGCAACGGAGTTGAGATGTATAGGTTCTGGCATATTGCCCGACTTCATACACTCCAAGTGAGAGTTGGTTGTTCCGAAGTCAACGGCAAACGTAAATGCCTCATGTCCTGGGATATAATCGTTCCAACGAGGACAAACCACACCTTCAGCCACCCTACTGCCACGATCATCCGTAAGCGTAATGTCGATGAAATCAAACTCCGAATTTAATTTATAATAGCAAGAGCCGACACGTCTTTCCGACTTCAAGCTACGTTCACGTGCCAGCACCTGGTCGTCTTTCACTTGGTTGAGATAACCATTCTTGAAGAAAGCAAGCGACAGGCTGTAGTTTTGCAACAATCCTAACGCACGGTCAACCAACTGCACATTGTATTGATTGCCTTGTATGGTACGTACGAATGGGAATATGCTGATGGCAAACGGAACCGTAATGAAATAGCCACGGTTATTAGCTACATCATATCTCAAATCAGCATTACGAGCCGCTACGTAATTACGTTCCAACTTGATAAACTTACCTTGTTTCTGAACGGGAATACGTAGGATAACCTGGACAGTCTCGGTCGTTCCCACTTGATTGTGAATCAATTCAAACTTGGGTCTTCCTCCTATCGTTCCCCACAGGTCTGACACATTGAAGTACTTGAAGAACAAAGGCTTCAAAGGTAACACGAAGTCGCACTCATCCGTATCAGTAGAACCAATGGAAAGATTTCCATCGAAGAAACAATCACGGTCAATGGAATAATCCAACTTGATCAATGAAGGCTGGAAGAAATCATCATCAGTCAGCCAAGGATATTGGTGGGTGGTGGCAGGTAAGACACGCTTATCGGGTGAAACGGCATAATCATCAGGAGTGATGACCGTAGAATCATCCCAAGGACTGGAGATGTAGATAAACGGATCGGTCTGCGGAGCATTGAGATGGTTCTGCAATACAAGTGGCAAACGCTCGTTCACCTCTCTTGATGGCACAATCATGAAATCACTGGCGGCAATAGATGTTTCTATATCCTGCGCACGTACACAATAGAAAGGAACGCCAAGGGCTTGAATGCCCTCTTCCATCTTGGTAAAATTGGCATCTAAGAAAGTCTTTGCCTTCTCGATATTCTCATAATCGTATGCAGTAGGATTGCCCACTTCCTTGATAATCTCGTCTTGCAACTTAGGTGCCAACAAGAGGAAGTTGGTAATCAGATAACCATTCACCTCGCCACACCATTTCTTCAAGTCGGGATAAGCCGTGAAGAGAGCATAGATATATTTGATGAACTTAGGTGCACGTTTATATAATGGTCGCCATACATCAAAGAGATTCACGTTTTGTTCTACGGGAATGGGAAACACTCCTTCCTTGGCATTGGGGGTAGCCATGAACAAGGTGACAGGAGAAGTGGAACCCAATACTTGATTTCCATAAACGAGGAAATACAGACGATCCATCTTGTCAAAGTTGAATGCCTCCTTATCTTGTTCAAGGAACATCTCTATCGTTTCACCAAGTAGTTTATGTTGGGGAGATTCCTTGAGCATGTCTAACTGAGTGGCACGGTTCCATTCCACGATGCGCAACTGATTACGCATTTCACCGAAGTTGAAAAACAGTTGAGCCACGTCAAAAGCATTGGCAACCAGTTTCTCATCCATAGCCTCTCCCTGCAAGGAAGCGTTCATGGAAAGACGCTTAAAAGCATTTTTCACCAAGTCCATCTGTGCAAATGGTGAAGGAATGGCTGTGCGTGGTTGTTGCGACAACCCACCATTGGGGTCGTCTATCATGTCTATTTCGTCTGCATTGTACTGGCTTGTCAATGGAATCCAGCCTTCGCCAGTAGTTTTATTGTTGTATGAAAGAATTTTGCTCACTTTCTTTTTGTTTTATCGTTGTTAAAAGAATGACGTAAACGATTATACGAAAGAGTTGAATTTGTCATCAACCAACTTATCAAGTGTCTCATCCAATAGGTCAAGCAACTTCAATGCAACTTTATCTGTACCGTATTTAGATGATTTTGTGGCTTGTTGCGAAGCTTTATTGAGAGCGGAAAGCATGGATTTGTAATCAATCGTTGATTTAAACAATCCACTCTTAGGTGCTATTCCCACCAAGCTGTCACTCAACTTATCTGTATCAAGATTGAATGGGGTGAAACTACGCTGGTTGGCTTTCAGTTCCTTCAACCATTGACGATAACCCACATAGAAATCGGCAGTCAACGTATTGAAGAATGAGGTAGATAAGAATCCATTATTGATAACTGGTTTATCTTGAGTATAACCTCTACCAATGTCAGCTTTCAATTGGTTGGTAATATACATGTAAGCCAAATGGAACTTGATCATCTGTCTGTTCACCAATGCACGTGTCTGCAAACCGAAGTCCATCAATCCCAAAGTTCTCTTATCATATCCCAAACCAAACTCCTTGTAAATAGGATTCTGCGCATTACCTCCTACGGTCTGCAACTGGTCGTTGGGGATAGACAAGAAATCCAATATCGACAAAGCTCCCACATACTCCACCAAATGAGCATCGTTTCGCTGACCGTTGTTACCTGGGTCATTGAAATAGGGATTGCTCGGCACTTGGTCGCCCAAGTAATAACAAGCATTGATCTTTGACAATGGAAGATCCACACCGTTCTGGCGCAATCCCGTCAGGTTGTCGTGATAATAGAACAATGCCGACTTGGTCTTGGAAATAAAGTCGCCACGGGAGATAGGACTATTGTCATCTTGCTGCACGTTGAAATAGGGCAATACGGTCAATGCTCCAATACGAGCATCACGCAAGTCACCACGATTGTTGATTTGAGTATTGTTACCCGCATTGCGAATGTTTTTCACGATAATAGGATAACCCGCAGCTCCCGTTCCACCAAAGATAGAACTCACCACGAAGATACGGTCGTTCTTTTGGAATACGTTGGAGAACTGGCGGAACTCCTCAGAATCCTTAAACTGATTCAATGCCACACTTCCAATGTTAGGACTACCCACGAAACCAATGTCCATCTTGGTGTTCAACTGGTAATTAGAGAACATCATGGAGCATAATGCCTGGTTGCCTGTATCTAACGTAGAATAGTTGATGAAGTCTTGGAACTTCTTCGACTCAATCGCTCCCATGTTGAAAAGGAAGGTGTCACTCAGGTTTGAGCCATTGGGAAGGATGTCTGACAACGTAGAAATCTTCACGGAGAAGAATCCCTTGGGAACATCCACCTGCTCATCATATAATTGTCTGCGTATCTGTTTGTACCAACGCATCAAATTGTCTGTACGCTTGAGGTCCTCGTTGGCTTTATGAGGGTCCACAACGATAGGAATAATCTCAAGTGGCATGGGCTGACCAGCCTCATTCAAAGGATGAATGCCAGCGGCACATTGCATAATGAGTGGTCGCATGACTCGCGAACCCGTACCGCCTACTAAGAACAGAAATAATCTCACCTTGTAAATATTATTTTAGAAGATAAAACCATCAACAAATTACTCTGGAATTGGAGTGTGACGACAATTAGACGACCACCAACGCATTGAGAATGAGGCAATGATGAAAAGTACAGCCTCTACTGCCATGTTGACAACACAGAAACTAAAGAGTTGGGCGGAGAAATCTACGCCGTCACTTGAGAAAATATTGTTTGGGTAAATATAATTCACTACAGCAGATAATACTACAGCTACGCCGAGCACCACTAACCAATGGTACCAACGAGAGAAACTTACAGAATTGATGGCGTAATAGAATATTCCGGCGGAAGCCCACGCAATAACAGCGGTTACAATGGCTACCACGAAATAAAGGTTTTGATTATACATCTCGTTTGAGAACTCGCGTTCATAATAAAGCGACTCAAAAACCTTGGTGGAAAATACCAAGAACAACAATGTAATAACAAGTCCTGCAATCAATAAGATTAAATTCTTCTTCATTTTATCTGTTATTTTTTAAAGTTCATTTCCAGTTCGAAATAATAGGGATTCTGTTTCGAATTTTTCTTGTAACTATTGTAAATACCTTGCATGAGATATTTCAAGCCAAAGGTGGTTTGCGAGAAATTGCCAATGCCCACATTGGTATCATCATCACTTGAAGTTTCTTCTATCCAAGAAGGCAAGTTGTTCAGCAACTTAATCTCAACATGTTGGTCGTTTTTGATTTCGTTCATGCCAAGAATGAAAATATGGGTGGCACTTCCTATATATTTCTTCTCTGCTGGTGTGATGTCGTTTTTGTTGATTTCACGGATTTCCTTGATTTCCAATTTATCGACCGAATGAATCTGGTAATTCTTCACGTCTGTGAGATAATCCTTGTCAATGAGCATTCCACTCAAATCAACTGCCAAAGCCAAGCGAATGTCGCCTGAATTACGGTCAACCTCCATGTCAGTAAGGTCTTTGATTTGTGTGTCTTTTCCATGTTCGGGAGCAAATCTTCCACGAATATCGGGATTACTCAACATGAATGAATAATATGGTTTATACACATCATCCGTTTCAAAAAGATACATGTTCTCATATCCTTTCAGTTCGCTGAAGTTGCTGAAAGGAAGGTAGTTCTTGTCTTTGGTCAGTCTCACGATGTTTTGGTTTGAACCAACAACGACAATATAATATGGGCGACGACCCGTATAGCTCTTTCCACCCTTTGGTGAGTTGTAGCAATAATAAGGACCCGAGAAGCTACCATTCATCTTCACAATCAACATGGCTTTATCCTGTACTTGCTTCTTAAACACAGCGTTTGCCATTCCCTGTGCTTCGGCAAACACTTTTTGTGGGTTGATACCAATCATGTCTTTCGTTGAATAGATCATGTCTGATACAAGAATGCTCAGTTCGTCTTCGCCAGTCTTGTCAAGCAGTTGGGTAAAGATAGCTCCGAAATCGGTATAGCTGGGGTCACCAATGCCCTTGGTTGCCTCGAAGATATTGGTATCGGATATAAACTTGGAGAATCCATCCGGGTAAGCGTTGATAGAACTGTTTACCACATAGATTTTATTGTCTTCGTTGTTACCAGGCAAATTGTTCAGCATTTGCACGATGGCAGCCTTGAACGAACCATCACCATTGGGAGAATCGTATGGAGTCATCGAACCAGAACGTTCCAGATAGAAATTCACGTTCATGTATTCCTTTCCGCCAATCCCTACAAATTGTATTTCTTTTGATGGTCTGCGGCGTTCAAAGAAATCTTGAATGTATTCCTTTACTCCCTGAATGCTGATATTGTCGTCATCGAATAAAAAGCGAAAGTTGGCTTTCTGCGAATCCAAATATTTCTCTATTTCAATCCAATCGTCTCTGTCTATTGTCTGGTCATTGTCTGCCAATTCCAACAACAGACGGTTAAACTCCTTGGTGTGATTGTCTTTACAACTCGTAACCAACACAAAGATGGAAATAAATGCTGCGATAAAAGTAGTTCTACTGATACGATTCATATATTTTTGACGTTGTCTTATACGATAATGGTTGCAAAAATACTAAAAATCATTGAATTATTAAACTAATTCGCAAGTTTTAATATAAAACATCTTAAAAGATTACAAACTTTTAAGATAAAAAAAGCCAAACCTATGCTTTGGACAAGCCATATCATAGGTTTGGACTGACTAAACGTATTATTTATAGAGACAAATATGATCTATTTAAGATGCAGTCTGAAATCTACACCAACCTGTAAGGGGTTTCCTCGTTGAGCATAATAGTTTTTGGTTCCCGTAGCAGCATTGCTTACGGCAAACGTGTTGTATTTAGTGTCGGTCAGGTTTCTTCCCCATACGCTCACAGTGAAAGGTCCGAAATTGGCATCAGCATGAGCTCCTAACACCACATACAACTTTTGGCTATACAGATTATCCTCATCCCAATAGGTCTTGCCTTGTCCGTTCACATTCGCTCCAATCACGATAGAACGCAAGCCTGTAGAGGAAATGTCGAAACGATAATCAGCAGCGGCTGAGAATGCGTGTTCTGGAACGAATGGCACTCGCTTGTCTTTGTAGTCAACAAGTTTGAAGCCTCCATCAGAAGTGGCAACACTGTCTTTATACTCCTTGAAAACGGCACGGGTATAACTATAATTCAGCAACCAAGAGAGGTGATTGTCAAAGGCATTGCCACGTAAAGAAGCCTCAATACCACAACTATAACTCTTGCCGGCGTTCACCATCATTCTTCCATATCCGTAGTTTCCAGCCATCACGGAGAGTTGTTGGTTTTGAACTCTCATGTAGAAACCTGAGAAATCGAATTTCACACTGTTGTTAAACAAGTTGAGGTGTGTACCAAACTCGAAGTTCTGACTTGTCTCTGGCTTATACGCAATGGTATTTTTCATGTTCTCGTAATCGGCTTCCGTATGAGGAATGTCATAACTCGAACGGTTGGCTTTCTGACTATTGGCATTGAGCTCTGTTTGAAGAATGTCTGAGAACATTTGGATATTAAAACCACCGGCACGATAACCCTTGCTCCATGTAGCATAGATATTGCTTCCTGCATCATCTATTCTATAAGACAAACCTACCTTTGGCAATAACTGGTCAAAGTTATCATGTTCTCTTTGGTCAAGATAAGACGTAAGGTCGTTGGTAGCCGTCTGTCCCATGACATTGGCTGTCAATGACATAATAGCGTATGTGTCGTAATCAATCTTTACATGCGTATAGTCGTAACGCAAACCTAACGTGGCTCTCAAACGGTCAGTAATGTCAATATTCGACTCATGGAAGAATCCCACGTTGAAGGTAGGTGTATGGAACAATCCAGGCACTTCCATCGTTACGTCCATTGACACTCCCCCAGCCTTTTCTATATTGGCGGCAGCTTGTGCAAGGGCTACTTGCATAGGCATTCCTGCGGCAGCCATTCTTGCAGCCATAGAGTTAAGCATGGCATTATACATAGCATTGCGAACGGCTGTGCCGATAGGAGTGGTAATACCTTCTCCGAAATGTACGGGAGCCCATGTCTTCAACCACTGGAAAGAGCCAAATGCGCCTAATGTCCAATGCCAAATGCTGGGTCTGTTGCTTTTCAAGACAAACTCTTGTGTAAAGGCATTTTGGAACTGACGCTCTTCCATGTGCATAAAATCTACAGGATCGTAGTCTATATCCATCATCATATAGTCTTTCAGGTACTGATAAGATGAGGTGGAATTGAAATCGAAGTAGTTGCCACGGAAATTCAAGTCGAGTGCAGTATTGAAAATATTCCTGCGATAATTACTTTGTCTGTTGGTAGAAGGATCACTGGTTTCTCCTGATTCGTTCATCAACCCGTAAGGGAATCCATTCTGCCTTACATATTGATAGTCTGCTATGTAATTGATGTTCCAACGGTCTGTTGGGCGGAATACCAACCGCAACTTTCCACCTGCTTCATTGTATTTATCAGCACGCACTCCCGTGGTTTGATTCTTGAAGAATCCGTTTTGTCCGTTGTAGAAACCAGAGAGCGAGAAAGCAAATTTGTCACTTACCTTATTAAAATGGGATATTTCAGCATTGCGATAAAAGCCCGTTCCTACACCCAGGTTAATATCTGTACCCTGATAATTCATGGGGTTTCTTGAGTACATTCTGATTAAACCACCTTCGGTATTTTGTCCATAAAGCGTTCCTTGTGGACCTCTCAACACATCTACTCGTTCAAGTTGGTAGGAATGTACGTTGAAAGCACTCTTGCTGACAATAGGCATTCCGTCCATGTAAATGCCTACGGCAGGACTGTTCACACGTGAGCCAATGCCTCTGACATACATGGAAGACGTGTAACGAGAACCATAGTTAGGCATGGTAAAAGATGGAACGAATGCTGATAATTCTCTTAAATCACGAACATCAAGGTTTTGCATGTCCGTCGAGGAAAACATTGATGAACTGATGGGTTGCTGACGAAGCAAGAATGACTCTTTGGGTTGTGAGATTACAATTACTTCATCTAAATCCTGAACACGTGAAGAATCAGAGATGATTGTCTCAATCTTCTCTGAAACAAGAGGGTTACTTCCCTCTGCGTAAACATTGGCTGCCAATAATGCCAATGATAACGATAATAATGACTTACACATAAAATAAAACAAACAATTTTACGTTTGCAAAGGTATAACTATATTTTAATAATGACAATCCTTATTTATGATGATTTTACATCAATCGGCAAAAAAATGATGAATTACAGGTCTATTTTAACATTTAGTTTGTTGTTATTTGCCATTTCTATTCACGGACAGTGGACATTAAAAACCAATCTGCCCGCTTTGTATATCAATACGTTTGATGGGAGAAACATAACAAGCAAGACCAATTACGTGTATGCTCGCCTGGTTTATATGGACGAGGATAGCCACATCACGAAATGGGATACGATTCAGATACGTGGAAGAGGCAATTCTACATGGAATATGGCTAAGAAACCTTACCGCATCAAATTCTTGACAAAGCAGAAGTTTCTGGGCAACGATAAGGCTAACGCAAGAAACTGGACGCTTATCGCCAATGCTGCGGATAAGACCATGTTGAGAAATGCCATCACTTCTGCCATGGGAGAGTTTGCCAACTTACCTTTCAATCCTGCCTATAAGTTTGTTGACTTGACACTTAACGGCACTTATATGGGAACTTACCAGATAAGCGACCAAATAGACATCAGGAAAAAACGTGTGAATATCGTAGAGCAAGATTTCCCTTTGGCTGACAATGCCGACATCTCAGGAGGGTATTTATTGGAGGTGGATGGATTCCAAGATGGCAATTGCTTCACCTCTAATATATATAATGTGCCAATCCGTATTCATTCTCCCGATGAGGATGAAATCAACTATGACCAAAATCAATTCATCAGGAAATATATCTCTATCTTTGAGAATAACTTGAAGTCGGCTGATTTCCAACATCCTACAAAAGGGTATCGGAGGTTGGTTGATTCTACCACCTTGGTCAATTGGTTCCTTTGTACGGAAATCAGCGCCAACATTGATGGGTATTACAGTACTTATTTCTATAAGAACCAAGCAGATTCTCTTCTTTATTGGGGACCACTTTGGGATTATGACGTTGCCTTTAATAATGACAGGCGAATACCTAACACCTACTATTCGCTCATGACCGACGTAGGCTATGGAATGACCAAGACGTGGATTAACAGAATGTGGGAAGACCCGTGGTTTGCGAAGTTGGTCAATCGCAGATACCGTGAACTGCTCGACAAGGGATTGGTTGACTACTTGTATCAAAAGATTGACAGTTTGACGGCTCTTTTAGACAAGTCCATCAAACTGAATTATGAGAAATGGGGCATTCGTACCCGCATGTACAACGAGATTGTCTTGTATTCTTCATACGACCAATATGTCTATGACTTAAAGGATTTTATCTCTAAGCATTGCGAATACCTGGAACAAACATTCAACAGTAAAAAGCCAAAGGAACCAACGCCTCCGTTTTCTCCACGGGATTATTTTTATCGCATCACGAATGCCAATACCAAAAAGGCAATGGAGACGAATGGGAATAACGTGGTTCAATATGCTAACTTGGAGGAAAGATTGACGGAAGACTGGATTATCAGACGGGCTAACGGGCATTTCCAAATCATCAACAGAGATAACGAAAAGGCATTGAATGACCCTACAACGGGAAACGTGGGGCCTACTACCAATGTGGGAACGGCATTGAATACCGTAAAACCAGATTCGCTTGATACCAGACAACTATGGGATCTTCTGCCACAAGGCTATGATGGTTATTATAACCTTTTGAATGTTTATACGCAACATATTGCCAATCTCAATGGGGGGAACAGTGCTGACGGAACCAGTATCTTGAGCTACACTAACGATGCTCGCAATGGTGAGAGCTTGAATCGCCTGTGGTTGATTACTCCTACACAAGAACCTCTGCCAGAGGAATATACGGATATTCACGACATAGAACCAGACAACTATGTATTGGCATTCGACCCGTTATCTCACGAATTACACTTTGCCTCAGACACTTCTGATGCTCTGTCTTTCCGTGTTGACATTTTCACCATCTCAGGCAATCGCATTGGGTCGTTTATGGCAAATGAGCACTTCTCAATGTTGCAACATCCCAAAGGAACATATATCGTTACTTGGAAAACTGGTGGAAAGACAAGGAGCGTGAAGTTTCAAAAATAATGTATTGTCTGAACTTCTAAACTCCCTATAATTCATCTATTAGGGAACTACAGATTCGTTGCCCCACAATGTGGGCAACGTCCTTTCTTGCGTAATTTTCCGCCACAATTGCCACAAAGGAAATACTGATGATTGTGTTTGTAATATTGGTTAATGGCAAAGGCGATATAGGCAATCAGCAACAAATAGCCAAAATAATACAACGAGGTGATGCTGAATACGATATAATCTACCGCACACACTCCAGCCAATCCTCCAAGATACAAGATAGCCTCACTCAAAGGCAAGTGATTTCTCACCACATCTACAACTGCCATTCCTACTATCAGCAAAGCCCACACCGAAAGCAAGAATATCGACAAGATACAAGGCACAGAGAAAGGATTGAGCGTTGGGTGGAAATAAAAATGTTGCCACATATCTGGGGCAAAGTTTTGAATACTTGCATACAACGTGGCGGATGTTGCTACGATAATAGTTAGTAATGTGGGATAAAAGGAATCTATATCGTTGAAATGAACGATATGAGCATTCTGTCGTGCTATCTTTCTCCACATGTAAATCGATGCAAAAAAAGAAATGATAATCAGAAAGATAAGTAAATGCTTGTCTGAAAAAGTGGAAATGAACTGTGAGATAGGATCATCAGGAACTACACTTGGCAACAATTGCGATTCGTGAATCCACCCAAAGTCTGACATTTCAGTAGCCACCTGAACCCACACCGAGTCTATAGAGTCTGTGGGAATGATGCGAATATCCGCAACTACCAGTTGCTCGTTTTTCACCACTACAAAGGAGTCGGTTTGCAAATCCACGATTTTCTCTTCTGGCTGTTGCCGAAGTAGAATCATGGAGTCTGCCTTCACCACGAAATTGTAATTAAAAGTATAATGATGCTCCGACGAATATGACAATGAGTCTATCGTTCGTTCCGAATCAGCGATGGGCCTGTTCACTTCTTCCCTGTTATGATGTTTGTTACCATAACATGAGGCAAGGGTTATCATCATGACAACCGCACACCATAGAATGATGATCTTACGAAGCATAAACATTCATCTGACATTTTTGACAATCGAACTGCAAACGGAAACGACGCCCATCTGGGAGTTGCAAATAGAGAGGTTCGTGCCACGTTGACTTTTTTCCACCTTTCTTGATACAATATCCATAAGCATATCGTATGCAATGCTTACATTGCATCAACAAGGGGGCAGGTGCCGACTCTTTCTTCCAATCCGTCAACTCAAATGCTGAGGTGGATTGGTTCAATCCGTGACTTTCGTAAAAATCACGAGACACGTGATTGGCTATATTATATAAATAAGGAAAATGCAAATATTCGGAAGTTGTTGGTATCAAAACGCTGGCATTTTCAACCGCTTCCTCCCCTTCATTGTCAACCAAGGCTTCTCTCAATCTTTCACATAACAATTGGATGGTTTCTCGCCGAAGGTCTGCTAACAAACTGGATGGAATGAAATGTTGGGATACTTCTTCCGATAGGTTCACCTGTTCACACACGAAAGGTGTATTGCCTAATTTGGTGAGTTGGCGAATATAATTATCATGTTGTGACTTGAGAGCGAGTTGACTCTCACACACCAATTCTTTTTGCACATGAACATCTGGCAATTCTAAGGATTGGATTTCTAACAAGAACCTTTCGTCGATTTTCGAGAATGTCATGGTGATAGGCATCTTTCGCTCAGCAGACTTTTGGGACAATAACTTGCCAAACTTTTCGTCATTGTTGCGATAGAGAGCCATTCCTTGACGCAATCCTTGTGGCTTATTTGCTAAGAACAATTGATTTCCTTCTGCACGATTAATGCGGAAGCCCACCAATTGTTGGTCATCATTGAAGAAACACAGTCCATCACCATTGGCAAAGGAGGACATTCCTGCCACCCTCATCCATCTGTCTCGTATCTCCTTGACTTTTCCGACATACTCGCCTAATGCCTTCGGGGTGTCGAAAGATGCGATGTCTGCCTTCCTACCATGTATGAAATAATCAGTATATCCTCGATTGAATGTTTTCTGCAAATTGGGTTGGAAGGAATAAGTAACCTTTCCCAACGACAGTCGTTGATAGTCGTGGGGACGCTTGGCAACCAATTGGTTCAGTCGTTGATGATAAGCCGCTACCACGTTTTTCACGTAGTCAACATTCTTCAACCTTCCTTCAATCTTGAAAGACACGATGCCCGCATCTGCCATTTCTTCTAAATAGTCGATACGGCACATGTCTTTAAGTGAAAGATAATGACGGGGCTTATCAACATTTTTACCATCACTGTCAACAAGAGCGTATTGCAATCTGCACATCTGGGCACATTCCCCGCGGTTGGCACTTCGTTGTAGGCAATATTGCGAAGCGTAGCATAATCCGCTATAACTGACACACAGTGCACCATGTACAAAAGCTTCTAATTCCATGTCTGGCACTTGTGCGTGAATGTCTCGCATCTCTTCCACGGATAATTCCCTTGCCAACACAGCACGACGAAAACCCAATTGCCTCAACCATTCTACCTTCGATGCAATTCTGTTGTCTGTCTGCGTACTGGCATGAATGGGCAATCCTATCTGATGGCAATAGTCCACCAATGCCATGTCTTGCACAAGGATAGCATCTACATGGATGTTCTTCAATTCCTGGAGCAGCGTATGGGTATGAACCAATTCTTGGTCGTAGATAATCGTATTGACCGTTACATACACCTTTGCGCCAAACTGATGGGCATACTCGCACAACTCGGCTATATCTTCTATGCTGTTTCCCGCAGCAGCACGAGCACCAAACCTTTTGGCACCGATATATACCGCATCGGCACCATGACTAATGGCTGCAATACCACATTCAAGGTTCTTGGCTGGAGCTAACAGTTCGAGTTTGCGCATAATCTCGTCAAGGCACTTGATGCCCCTACTCTATTTCATTAATATTATAAGGTGTCTCCTGATATACGTAATAATTGATCCAATTAGAGAACAATAAGTTGGCATGAGCGCGCCATGTTACCAACGGACCCTTGGATGGGTCATTGTCACGGTAATAGTTGACAGGCATTTCCACATCGTCTCGCTTGCCCATATCCCTACGGTATTCCTTGTCAAGCGTATCTGGAGCATACTCTAAATGACCGGTGATGAAGAACTCACGACCATTGCGAGCCATGACCATAGAAACACCACTCTCTGGCGACTCAGCGATAAGAGTCAAGTTGGGATTGGCAACGATATCCGCTTCATGCAATTCCGTATGACGACTATGAGGCATCATGAACTCATCGTCGAATCCCCTGAAAATAGGCAGTTGCACTTCGAGAATCTTCTGGCGGAATATGCCAAACATCTTTTTCTCCAATGGATACTTGGGAACGTTATAATGGTAATACAGTCCTGCTTGCGCTGCCCAACAGATGTAAAGCGTGGACATGACATGGGTCTTTGCCCAACTGAAGATTTGCGTAATCTCATCCCAATAAGCCACGTCCTCGTACGACAACTGCTCAACGGGAGCACCCGTGATAATCATTCCATCAAACTTTTCCTTTCTCAACGTGTCGAAGTCTTTGTAGAACATCATCATGTGTTCGATGGGCGTATTCTTGGGAGTATGACTCTTTAGCTTCATGAAAATAATCTCCAACTGCAAAGGAGTGTTCGACAACAAACGAATGAGGTCTGTCTCAGTCGTAATCTTCAATGGCATGAGATTGAGAATCACGATACGCAGCGGACGAATGTCTTGCGCATGTGCCCTCGATGCCCCCATGACAAATATGTTTTCCTGCTTCAATAATTCTATGGCAGGTAACCGATCTGGTAATCTTAATGGCATTATCTTACTGTTTTACGGTTCAAAGGTAGCAATAATCGGCGTAATATACAAAGGATTAGAGAAGATTAACGCAAAAAACAAAAATTAATAGAGTGAAAAATATACAGATTATTTCCTTTTTTAGTGTTAATCTTCTGAAAATATTCGATTGTTACGGTGATTATTACTATCTTTGCGAAAACAAGAAATGAGATAAAATCATGAAACAAACTAAGATTGTATGTAGCATCAGCGACTTTAGGTGTGACGTGGATTTTCTACGTAAGCTGTTTTTCGCTGGCATGAACGTGGTGCGTATGAATACGGCACACGCAACGATAGAGGGAATGAAGACCGTTATCCAAAATGTGCGTGCCGTTTCTCCACACATAGGTATATTAATCGACACGAAAGGACCAGAGGTGAGAACGACTGCCGTAGCTGCTCCCATCACGTATAAGACGGGGGACGTGGTGAAGATCATCGGGCGACCAGACATGGATACTACGCATGATTGTATCAACGTGTCTTACCCAGACTTCTGTAGCGACGTGAAGGTGGGCGACCATGTGTTGTTTGACGATGGCGCACTCGACCTTGCCGTGATGGAAAACATTGGACCCATGATTGTGGCAAGGGTGGAAAACGACGGTGTGCTTGGTTCAAAGAAGAGTGTTAACGTGCCTGGTGAACATATCGACCTGCCCGCACTCACAGAGAAAGACAAGCGAAACATCTTGTTTGCCATTGAACAAGATATTGATTTCATTGCCCATTCTTTCGTCCGTTCTGCTGCCGACGTGAAAGCGATACAAGATATTCTGGACGAACACCATAGTGACATCAAGATTATCTCGAAGATAGAAAACCAAGAGGGGGTGGACAATATCGACGAAATCATTGAAGCATCTTACGGAATCATGATTGCACGTGGCGACTTGGGCATAGAGATTCCCCTTGAGCGTATTCCTGGTATTCAGCGTGAGATTATCCGTAAGTGCGTGGCTGCCCGCAAACCTGTCATCGTGGCTACGCAGATGCTCCACTCCATGATTAACAATCCTCGCCCCACACGTGCTGAGGTAACTGATATTGCCAATGCTATCTATATGCGAACGGATGCGGTGATGCTGAGTGGTGAAACCGCTACGGGAAAATATCCTGTGGAGGCTGTTGAGACCATGTCTATCATTGCCGAACAAGCAGAGAAAGACCGTCAACGACTCAATGGTTACGAACTGCCATTGAGCGATAATTGCTCACAGAAAGAATTTTTGGCTTATTCAGCTATTGATTCCACCAGAAGATTGGGTGTTGCCGGTATCATTGCCGACTCCATGACTGGCGAGGTGGTACGTTACTTGGCTTCGTTCAGAGGTCCCAAGCCCATCCTTGCCATCTGCTATCGTGACAAGACTCAACGACTGTTGAATCTAAGCTATGGTGTGATTCCCATTTACCAGCATCAGTCTAAATCACCAGAGTATATGTTCCTTGCAGCCCTGCGTATGCTTCGCCAGAAAGGATACGTTAACTTAGACGACAAGATTGCCTATCTGAGCGGCAACTTAGGATTGGCAGCAGGTACAACGTTCCTTGAAATCAATCCCGTGCGGCGTGTGTTTGAGAACATTGACTTCTTCCACTTACCTCAATATGCAGATAAAAGGATTGAGTAAATAAAAAAGTGAAGTGATTGACGTTTAGCCAATCACTTCACTGCTTCTACGGAATACCCTTCTTCACGAAGCAATTGGAGCACTCCCTTTTCACCTGGTAGATGTGCAGCTCCTACGGCAAAGAACGTAGGTCTTTCTGCCATTATTTTTTTCATCTTGACAATCCAATCAGCATTACGATTGTCAATCATTGCAGCCTCTTCTTCAGGTGAAGAATCACAACTGTTGTTCAGTTTCATGTCCAACGCTTTCTGAATACCCTCTAAGTCTTGTGCTCGATAGGCATTTGCAATGTCTTTCAACATTTGCACATTAAACTCCTCATTGTCTATTAAGCACATCAGCAATTTGGCCTGACGGTCTAAAGGGATAGATTGGAAAAGCAAATCAGCTTGGAATTTCAACGTTTCCAATCCTCCTATCGGCTCATGGTTGTTCTTTGCCTGTTTTTGAAAATAGCCATCGATGGACGAAGTAGGGTCAACGCGTCCAATGCCATGCTTAGTATGTAGCAATATCTGAATGGTGTTCGACAATGCCATAGGAGTCATTCTTGCCATTTGTTGGGTCATTGGTGTATTGGCATTCAAGTCGTTTCCCATAGCCTGAAACAACCATTTGTTGAGACGTGCATATTCGTCTGTAGAGAGATAATCTTTCAGAGTCTTGCCCTCTGGTAACATCATCTGTTTCTGCATGTACATCAAACTATCGGCTTTCATAGTTTCGTCCATATTCACTTCACCATAAACCTGTTCCGTTTCTGTCAACGCATCAAAGACGCCAGGGATTCTGTTAACCATGTCAATGTTACCAATATGGTAAGTACCAATGATATAAGAAGGCTTTGCAAGCCCGTTTCCAGAAATCCTATAGAGCAACTGGGCGCTAATGCCAAGCGTCATCGTAAGCATGACGGCTACAATCAATACTTTCTTCATATTCTCAATCTTTCAGTAAACTGCTGCAAATATACAGCAATTTTCGTTATAAACAAAATAATATACGGAATTGTAGAATTTTTCGATTAGATGAGGAGAGATATATGTTAAGAAAAAGTAATAAAAAGGGGGCTTCAGAATGCATTATTTTTCACCAACTCGTCCGTTGGTCAAAAAAAAAGCGATTTTTCAACGCTTTTATAATTAGCTGGAATCCAAACACTTACAAAAACAACTGAATATTTATTCCATTAAAAACAGTATTTATATGCAGAAAAAAGCATGATTTGAGCCTTCATAACATATCATTTTAGCTCGCTAACATATATAGTTATGCTCGTAAAGTATATAGTTACGGCAATAACTATATACTTTACAAGTAAAAACATACGTTTTGGTATCAGAAAACACATCATTGTAGTTTCGTCAATATCTACTTTGATATTTTGTGCGAATTTATTTTGTCGGTATATTTCGTTGTTATTTATCATGTGTACCACACATCATCACGACGTGTGGTACACTTTCATTTTATTAAATAACTTAAAACTTAAGCCTAATTGGTTGCTTCATTTAAAAACTGTTTAAGCTCATCGAGATTGACGGGAGCATCAACGATGGAGCCATCTACACCCACAAGCACCGACTCAGGCAAAGAACAAAGACCAAAAGACTGGATGATAGGGTTGTCCCATCCATTGGGAGCAAAGAGGTTTGTCCAATTCATCTGATACTTCTCTATATTTTCACGCCATAGTTTAGGATATTGGTTGATGGCAATGCTGATAATCTTCAATTCCGGATGTTTTTCATGCAACTCACGAAGGTATTCTATCTGTTTGGTACTATAATTGTTATTGTCCCAGAAATGAAGTAAAACAGGTTTCCCAGCGGTATATTCTTTCAGTTGATGAAGCACATTGTCTTTGTCTAACAACTCAGCATCAGGACAAGGTTTGCCAGGACTTCGTTTCTCCCATCCCTCCACATATTGACGCACGGGAGCCATCAGAGGATGTTGGTTATACGCATATTGTTCACTCAAATAGGAACGTAGCACGTTTATAGGCAATTCACCATAAACCTGACGGATGATATAGGCAGAAAGTAGATAATCACGATTAGCACGTACCATCTGCATGATGGAATCCATCTTCCAATTTCTCTTCAAATCCCAGAAACGAGGCAGGCTGTCGGCAAGCAATTGGTTTTGACGACTTCCCTTCAATGTTCCTTTCAAGAGATTGATGGTCAAATCTTTATCATCGACAGCAAACTGAGTTTGCTTTTCCTTTTCACACCCTTTAGTATATAATAATACCATTTCGTCTTTCGGCAACGTAAGCGTAAAGTCAAAACGTCCATTCTTTACGGGGTATTCACCTAAATCTTCATGTTGAGCGTAGCGAGAAAGATGAACCGTTTTAGCATCAGCAGGTGCAACACCCTTCACTTTCATGGTCATGGGCTTGCCCGTATTCATCATCAACGTGCTAAAATGCAGCATTTTCGTCTTCTGTCCAAAACTTATCTCCCCACTATTTACATATCCTTCAGAATGAACAGAGTCATTAGGCTCAAAGTTATGGGTCTTTTGGTAAAAGGAATAACATGTGAAAGCCAACAATTGTTGCAAACCCTTTTGATTGGTTTCGTCGATAAGAGGCTGAACACAATTGACCAATTCACTATACTGTTTCTGAGTCAGTTTTTCAGGATAGTTGGCGCTCAATTTATGCAGGACCACGGCAGCCGCGTTGCGTCCGTTCCATCCCTCATGTTTGAAGATGTCACATGTACGCTTCACCTTCGCTATCAGTTCATCGTAGGTTTGTGCTTGCTGAACAGCCATTTCGGGCAGTTTCTTTTCAATTCTTTGTTGGTGAGGAGCCACAAACGGTGCATTTGTAGGTTTATATCCGTGATATTCGTCTATTATACCATGCGTTACAATTTGGTCAGTATTGATGATAGAATCATGAACGACGGTTTGTTCCCACGTCATGATAAACAAACGACGTTGATTATTGGGCTCCTCAAAGAGAATAAGCCTCACGTTTTCCTCTGGTTTGAGAGGATATTCACGACTGTTTACCCAATTGCGTTCCTTACCAGAATAGGATATCTTGAATGCCTGCACCAACGGGTCGTTTTCCTTGGCATCGTGGCAATACACCTCAACGGCTTCGCCTGCATAATCCTGGAATCCCTTAAAGAATGCCGTCAAGTGTAAGGGGAACAACTTGGCAGGATCGGAAACTTGCGAGAGATCGGTCGTCCATACTTCTGCAAATGAAAAAGACCTCCAGTAGTCTTCATTCGAATCTTCAGGATACACCTTTGTTGGTTGTACATGATGTTCACCCGATGTACTGAAGGCAGTAAGCAAATCGTGCATTTTCTGTGAACCCGATTGAGCCTTAACCGTGCTGAACGGAAAAAGGAGGCAGACAAGTAATAGTACAAAAAATAAGTTATTCTTCATAATTGTTGATGGTTTGAGGGTTAATGGAATGCGCCTCTTGCGGTTTATCATCATCGCTGATGCGCTGAAGGATATACTGATCAACGATTCGCTGCAGTCGTTCGTCTGCCTGTATCACCTTATTGATTCTTTCTATATAGAGACTTTCGTCCACTTGGGCAAGTTCTTGCTCTATCTTATCAATGTAATATTCCAAGCTATCCACATGAGATACTGAAGCAGTGCTGGTTTCCTTCGCCTCTGTATTCTTGGGTAAGGTAATCCGTTTAGAAGTTATTTTGTCATTTACCTTTGCCGTCAAGACTTTTGTAGGAAATGATTCTTGTTCTTGTTGTGGAGTAGCCACTTGAGGAACGTTTGATTTCTTGACAACCGTGGAAGTAACCTCATGTTTCTGTTGCTCTTTCGACGGAATCACCATCATCAAGACGATGGCTACAGATGCGGCAACAGCCAAGAGAGACACGACGGAAGATATTGGTCGTTTGAGTTTGGGCGGTTCAATGTCTTGCATCACCCTATCGAAGAAATCAGATGAAACTTGCGGTTTCGTTCTCCGTTCTTCCTTTCGGCGTAAAGCCTCACGAATATCATTATCTTTCAGTTGGTTCATTTTTCTTTTTGTTTAATCATTATCAGCAGTTTCTTTCTGATTCGGTGGAGTCTTGTAGCCAGAGCATTAGGCTCTACGTCCATGATAAAGGCGATTTCTCGCAAGGGCAAATCATCATAATAATAAAGATGTATCAACATCTGTTCATCAGGATTCAAAGAGTTAATGGCTTCTTCCATCCTTTCAATTCGTTCTTCCTTTCCCGTTGACAACTCATCATCTAACAACTCACTCTCTATGAGAGATTCGTCTGTAGCCAGAATGCAATATCTCTTCCGACGGTTCAAGAAGTTGAGCGCCTCGTGATAGGCAATACGACAAAGCCACGTATAAAATGAAGAGCGTCCATCAAATGACGAAAGCGAGCGATAAGCTTTAACGAAAGAATCTTGAGCCAAGTCTTCCGCATCAGAAATATTGTCCACCATCCTATGGGTGAAATCAATAATGTCTTGCGAATAACGATTGACGAAATAGCCAAACTCTTCTCGTCTTCCATCAAGTATTCGCTTGATACGCTTACGCTCGTCTATGTTTATCATCTCTTTCATTCTATACTATAGACAAGGAAAAATGAAAATATTACATGGAAAGAAGAAATTTTTAGGAGAGATTTTTAGAGAATCCTAGGAATACCTAGGAAACCCTAGGAAGTCCTAGGGAATCCTAGGGAATCCTATAGCTATAAAGCCTATTTCTTTTCCTTATGGGTTCTGTGGCGGTTTCCAAAATTGAAGCCAAAGTAGATATTAAGATTGCCAAATGTGCTGTTCGTAGAAAATTGACTCTTACTATAATTATATGTGTGCAAGATGGCACTCATGCCAGCATAATACTTGGTGTTGTTCCATACGATACCGAAACGGCCAATACCATCAATGTTAAGGCTGTTGAAAGAGAAATCCCTGAATGAAAAGCGTTTGTACTCTTTCTCTCCCACAGAACGCTTATTGCCCAAGGCTAATGACAATGAAGCACCAAACAACCAATCTCTGGCAAACACCCAATTATACGCATATCCAGCAGAGATGGAAATATCCGTATAATTGACCGTTGCTGATTGAAGCATCTGATCTTCGGGCGGAGCCTCCAATCCCATGCGTTCGTTGATGAGAGTCATCAAACGCTTTGCATCCAAATTGATGTTGTGCCGAGTGTAGCTGAATCCCATCAAATAAGAACCGGCACTTTTTCTTTGGCAAGTGCTTTGACTGAAAGCAGCGGGATAAGAGAATTTCTTGTGATTGAAGATGTAATACACATTCAGTCCTTTGATGCTTGCCTCAAAACCATCAAACTCCAAGTCTTCCATGACATCTGTATTGACATCCTCTCCCAAATACAGCGACCTAATCTTATAGTTGTTTCCCGTCTTGCGGTAATGAATGTCAATACCCACTTGGTTGCTGTAAATGCTAAAGTCAAAGTCTTGCTTGTTTTTTCCATCGGAAAGGTGAGAGAAGTCAATTGTATAACCGAGAACAATCCATCTCCATCCCACGTACGGTCCAAACTTAGTGCTCAACTTGGGAGTAAGACGGATGGAGTAACCTTTCTCATCCTTGAACCAATACGACTCATACGTATTGGTGTTTTGCAGCATAACGGTGTAATTGTATCGCTGATCTTCAATGTAATTGGAATCTACCCTACTGAACTCTTTCACCACCTCATACGCCTTTTCCCAGAATGACATCTTTGGAGCAGGTGGTGTCTGAATACTATCTAACCGTGGAATAGAATCGCTTTGTGCAAACGTTTCCATCGTCATAAACATCAAGATAGTAGTCAACAATATTTTAATCATTCAGTAACGTATCACAAATACAACAAACAGTTTAGATTTTACCTAATATCCTATCCATCACCCAATTAACCGGAGTAGCACTCACGCTGTTACACGTACAAAGACCAAAGCCCTGCAAGTCTTCTATGACAGAGCGAATCAATGGCAACTGCACGTATGACGGGTTTTCCACTTCAATACTGGTGGTGCCCTCGGAAGTCATCAAGCGAATAGGTGCATAATTAAATACGGAGAAAGACACTATACCCTTCTCCCCGACAATGTCTATGCAATCTTCTTGTGCGCTCTCATGCCCCACGAAACACCAACTTCCACTTCCCACAAGTCCATTCTCAAACTTGAAACATGCACTCACAGTATCTTCCACATCATACAGATGCGCTCTGTTGGAATAATATCCATGTGCCTTAACGATAACGCCAAAGAAATGTTGTAATAAATCCAATTGGTGGGCAGCCATGTCATAGAAATAGCCACCACCAGCAATCTCCGCATTCAGTCTCCAGGGAAGATTATCCTTGTCATAATCCATTTCCCGAGGTGGAACAGAGTAACGAATGTTCACATCGATAATAGTACCGAGAATCCCTTTATCGATGATACTTTTCACCTTTTGGAAATAAGGCAAGTAACGACGGTAATAAGCAACGTAACAAGGAACTCCCGTTTGTTCGCTGATATAATTAACTCTTACGCAATCATCGTAGTTAGATGCCAACGGTTTTTCCACATAGACCGGCTTTCCCGCTCTCATTGCCATAATTGCAAACGTAGCATGACTACTGGGAGGCGTGGCGATGTAAATGGCATTGACATCTGGGTCGTCTATCAGTTCTTGTGCATCCGTGTACCATTTCGGTACATGGTGGCGTTCTGCGTAGGAGCGAGCTCTCGCCTCGCTCCTACTCATCACCGCCTCAATATGTGAACCATTGACATCATTGAATGCAGGTCCCGACTTGATTTCGGTTACTTCTCCACATCCAATAAATCCCCAACTGATTAACTTCATCTTTTACTTTATTTACATGGCGAAGCAATTGAAGCCACCATCAACCACAGCCACCGTACCCGTAACAAACTTTGCCGCATCGCTCATCAGGTAATGAATGGTTCCGCACAACTCTTCCGGTTCTCCCATTCTTCCAAATGGAGTTTGGCGAACCACGTCTTGGCCACGTTGTGTAAACGTTCCGTCGGGATTGGTCAGTAATGCACGATTCTGCTCTGTAATAAAGAATCCGGGCGCAATGGCATTTACACGAATGCCCTCACCGAATTTCTTGGCGCATTCAGTAGCCATGTAAGCCGTAAAGTTAGAAATGCCCGCCTTGGCAGCAGCATATCCGCACACCCTTGTCATTGGGCGGAAAGCAGCCATGGAAGAGAAATTGATGATGCTACCCTTCCCCTGCTCTACCATTGGTTTCAAGAACACCTGTGTGGGAATCACCGTACCTGTAAGGTTTAATGACAACACTTTCTGGAACTCATCCGGATTCAGGTCGAAGAAATTTTGGTCTGGTCCGATGGTAGCACCTTTCATGTTTCCACCAGCTGCATTGAGCAACGTATCCACTTTGCCATATTTCTCTATCACGTTGTCACATACTTTCTGCATAGAAGTCTGGTCGAGTACGTCACCTTTCATGAAGTCACAGCAACCACCAGCCTTGATGATGTCTTCCACAATAGCCTTTCCAACATCCTCTTTGCGACCAATGATGATTACCTTGGCTCCGTTTAATGCCAGATACTTGGCAATTGCACGTCCCAACACACCTGTTCCACCCGTAATGACTACGGTATAATCTTTGATATTAAATAAGTCTTTCATTCAAATGATAAATTATATAATGTTAATCGTAAAATCCTGGTTGATGATATTCAATGCCCAACTCCCTATCTACCGTTGCCAAGATGCCTTGCACCTGTCCCAAGGCAAACATTCTGCCCAAGAAACTGTATCCGGCATTATACCCACGATTCTCGTCGCCGAGCATCGTCATACCGTGGTCAACACGCATGGGAAGTTTGGGATTTACTTTCTCGAAGATACGAGCCAATTCTATGAGGTCTGCCCTTCCGCCCAAATGACTTGCTTCGGTAAAGTCGCCATTCGGGAAGATGTGGCATGAACGCATGTGGACAAACCATGTACGTTCAGCATACTTGTTTGCCAACTTCAAGATATCGTTGTGTCCTCCCGCAGAGAGAGAACCGGCACAGAAGGTCAAGCCATTATGAGGATTGTCAACTGCATGTAAGAACCAATCGATGTCTTCGTCACACGTTACGATACGCGGGAGACCAAGAATAGGGAAAGGTGGGTCGTCTGGATGAACGCACATATACATACCATACTCCTCACACGTAGGCATGATAGCCGAGAGGAAGTATTTCATGTTCTCACGCAATTGTTCTTTGGTTACACCTTTATATAATAATAGTAGCTCACGGAACAATTCCACGGGTCGTTCCTCATCTTCCTTGATATTGCCGCTAACGAAACCTTGCGTCTTCACGATGATGTTTTCCACCAACTTTCTGTCATCGTCAGCCGTCATGGTTTCTTTCAGTTGTGCCACTTCGCCTAAAATGTCACGATTGAGTCTTTTTCCAAAAGCATCCCAATCTTTATCTGCTCCCTCTCTCTTCAAGATGTGCATGTCGAAATAAGCAAATTCAGCAAAGCTAAAGTAAAGATTCGACGAACCATTGGGATTCTCATGCAACAAGTCGGTACGTGCCCAGTCGAGCACTGGCATGAAATTGTAACAAATAGTATGAATACCCTCCAAAGAAAGGTTTTTCAAACTCTCCTTATAATTCTCTATCAGTTGGTCACGGTCTGCGCCGCCGTACTTGATGCTTTCCGATACGGGCAAACTTTCCACCACGCTCCATCTCATGCCATAGCTTTCGATATATTCTCTCAGGTCTCTGATTTGCTCTCGTTGCCAAACCTCACCATTAGGTACGTCGTGAAGAGCAGTTACAATACCTTCCACACCGATTTGCCTGAGCATGTCAAGCGTAATCTTGTCTTTTTTTCCAAACCATCTCCAAGTCTTTTCCATATTACAGTTGATAATTATTAATCTTATGCAAAGGTATTAAAAAAAAAAGCAACTACCTCCAAATTTATACAATATTTTAGAATAAGTAAAGCATTTATTTACTCTTTACTTCAAAAGGCAATGTTCCATCATTGGGAGCGGGGACGATACCCAGAAGTTTACAAATCAAAGAGTATATGTTTACGTTGGGGAAATGTGGTGTTTGCAAGTGGTAAACATCAGGTCCAACAGCCCTAAAGATAGCATGCATGTCTTGCAAGTTTGGATCATAGCCATGCGTACCGCCTGCTTCAATCTTATCATCATATATCACATAGCCCACATCGGGCATTACCACCACGTCGCCAACCCGTGAATTTTTGCCGTAATGCAAGTATTCGGGAACGTCTTCTTTCATCCAAACTCTCACGTGGTCAACGTTTTGCAACGCTTTCAGAATCTTTTTTGCACATCCTTTCTTAGCATATATGTTGGCTGGGGTATTGCCTTCTACGCTCTCAAACCAATTCTTCTCCAAGTATTTGGTCACATCTACCACATGCGTCTCATCCACCCACGTCATTCCGTGGTCAGAGAGTACGATGAGATTCACCTCGTTGGCAAGTCCCAAAAACTGTATTCCCTCATACAAATACTTGATGAGCGAATCAACTTTCATCACAGCCTGACGGGTTAGAACACTATGCGGACCATATTTATGACCACTTTTATCGGGCTCATTCATATAAGCCATAATCAGTTCGGGACGTTCATTCTCCGATTTTCTCAACTGTTCCAAAACGCCATCCATCCGTTCCTTGAAAGTGAGACGTGGCTTTTTGTCGTACTCATAATAAACATCGGGATACATTCCCTGAATGTTCACGTCAGAGCCTGGCCAATAAAACACGGCAGTCTTTAATCCCTGCTTCTTGGCAGTAATCCATATCGGTTCACCACCGTAATATTTGGGATTCATTTTTTGCTCTGTATTTTTCAACGAAAAATGCTCTTTCGTCTCAGTATCATAAAAGGAATTGGCTATGATACCATGATGATCGGGATATAAACCCGTAGCTAACGTATAATGATTGGGAAAGGTCTTGGATGGAAAAGAAGGAATCAATCCCGATTCCACACCATGTTCAGCCATGTAATCAAGCATGGGTGTGGAATACATAGATGGATAATCCCACCTGAAACCATCAAGCGAAACCACTACAGTAGTATGTTTACCATACACAGATAGATAACATACTACCAACATCAACAACACACAAAATTTCTTTTTCATTACAAAATCATTTTAATTACTTATCTTAATTACTTTTATTTCTGTCAAAGAATAACGCAAACTATTCGTTTACACTTTGTGTTCATTGAATCAATCATCTGAAGTTAGCACTGTTATTTTAAACGTCACTATTTTATATTGATTATCAATTCTTTCAATGAAAGATTCAAAGTTATTTTTTTCTTTTTGACAGATTCAATTCTCAAAGAACGGTTTAAACCTTTTCGTTAACATAAACCATCATGGCATTAGCTTTTGACACTATCAAAGAACGATTACTCATTGATTATCACTAATTTCGTCGTTTTAAGACTTAAAAAACACTACCATTTTACATTCTTGTACTCATTTTTTCTACAAAGATACATTTTTTTCAAAAAAAACGCAAAACAATAAAGGATTTTTCAAAAATTATTTGTATATTTGCAAAATCATAAAATTATTCATTATTTTTTACGATATGGCGAAATACAACATTACCGAGAAGAAGGAGAAAGAAGCCGCTTACAGAACATTGGTAAGCCCGAAGCTGATGGATGAGCTAAAAGAGAAAATCCTAAACGTCATCTTAATTCAAAAGAAATACAAGAACAAGGATTATTCCGCCAAGAAACTCGCCGAGGATTTAGGAACCAACACACGCTACATCTCCGCAGTGGTTAACGTAAGATTCCACATGAACTACACATCTTTTATTAACAAGTATCGCATTGAAGAGGCTATGAACCTGCTTTGCGACAAACGTTATCAAGATCTTAACATGGAAGATATCTCCGACATGGTGGGATTCTCCAATCGCCAATCCTTTTACGCTTCTTTCTACAAAATTAATGGGATTACTCCAAGAGAGTACAAACTCAGAAACATTGCACAGCACCCCTCAATGGCTGAAAAGCCTAAGAAAAGAGGAAGAAAACCTGGATCAAAAAACAAACCAAACACGACAACACAACAATGAAAACAGGAGGTTTCGATTACGCAGATGAATGTTTTGCTGACATCCAACTGCTCCGCTATCGACTCAATGGATTTGAAAACCTCTCATCACAGCAAAAACTACTGGCATATTACTTGTCGCAAGCCACACTCTGTGGCAGAGACATTACCACTGACCAGTTCGGAAAATACAACCTACGTATAAGAAAGACATGCGAGGCTGTATATCAACATTTTCAAGGAATACGAGACGATAATGAATATCGTGCCTTCGTGAACTATCTCAAACGAGTGTGGTTCTCCAATGGTATCTATCATCATTATGGTTGTGAGAAGTTTGTCCCGCAATTCTCAGAGAGCTTCCTTAGAAACGCACTTTCATCTATACCGTCTTCGTCTCTTCCACTGGCAGAAAACGAGACGGTAGATGAATTGTGTGATGATTTGTTCCCCGTGATTTTCAACCCAGATGTCTTACCCAAACGTGTCAACAAGGCTGATGGGCAAGACTTGATTCTTACTTCTGCTTGCAACTTTTACCAAGGTCTTACCCAAAGCGAGGTTGAAGCATATTATGCTGCCCAAATAGATTCGGAAGACAAGCAACCCATTTCCTACGGATTAAACTCTACGCTTGTCAAGGAAGAGGGAATCATCAAGGAACTCAAGTGGAAGGAAGACGGTCTTTATGGTTCGGCTATTCAACATATCCTTTATTGGTTGGACAAGGCTGCTGACGTGGCTGAAAACGAACAGCAGAAGAAAGTCATCTCTTTGCTTTGCGACTATTACCGCACGGGCGACCTTCGCCTGTTTGACCAATATTCCATTGAATGGCTGAAAGAACTTGACGGAAAGATTGACTTCATCAACGGCTTCATAGAAGTTTATGGCGACCCTCTCGGCATGAAAGGGTCTTGGGAAGGACTGGTGGAATATAAGGACATAGAAGCCACCAAACGCACCCAACTCATCAGCGACCATGCGCAATGGTTTGAAGACCACTCTCCCATCGACCCACGTTTCAGAAAACCCGTGGTAAAAGGCGTTACAGCCAATGTGATTTGTGCGGCAATGTTGGGAGGCGACGAATATCCATCTACTGCAATCGGCATAAACTTACCCAATGCCGACTGGATAAGGGCTGAATATGGCTCAAAAAGTATCACCATATCTAATATAACAGAGGCTTACAATCAAGCCGCAAAAGGAAATGGTTTCAAGGAAGAGTTCGTGGATGATGAACGAACCAGAAGGATGATAGAGAAATATGCGGATGTTTGCGACAACCTACATACGGATTTGCATGAGTGTTTAGGTCATGGAAGCGGACAACTCCTCCCTGGCACAGACCCCAATGCCTTGAAATCGTATGGCAATACCATAGAGGAAGCAAGGGCAGACTTGTTCGGACTTTACTATATGTCTGACCCGAAGATGGTGGAATTGGGATTGTTGCCTGATGCCAATGCCTACCAAGCACATTATTATACATATATACTCAATGGACTGATGACACAACTCACCCGTATCAACTTGGGTAACCAGATTGAGGAGGCACACATGCGCAACAGGGCTCTCATCGCTCATTGGGTATATGAACATTCTCGGGGAATCGTTTCCTTAGTGAAACACAATGGCAAGACTTATCTTCGCATTCACGATTACCGTTCTTTACGCACGCTGTTCGCAGAATTGTTGGCTGAGATACAACGCATCAAGAGTGAGGGCGACTATGTAAAGGCTCGTGAGTTGGTGGAAAAATATGCCGTGAAGATTGACCGTGAACTACATGAGGAAATCTTACAACGATACAAAAAATTGAATATCGCTCCATATAAGGGCTTTATCAACCCGTGGCTGAAACCTGTATTCAACGAGAACCAAGAGATTGTTGACATTGACGTTGACTACACCGAATCATACGAGCATCAGATGCTTAGATACAGCAAGGAGTTTGGATTCCTATAATTATTCTTGACCATTTTTATACACATGACAGAGGACACACACAACAAGCTCAAGGAAATCAAGCAATCATTCCGTTTCTATATGAACGGCGTGGTTTCTTCCTCCATGCGACAGAAAGGTGCCAACTATAAGATAAACTGGGGAGTGAGCCTTGCCCATTTGAACGAAATAGCTCAGCAATATGGAAAGGATGAGGCTCTGGCTGATGAGTTGTGGAAGGAGAATATCCGCGAATGCAAGATTCTCGCCACAATCATCATGCCTACATCTGCCATGACGCAAGCGAAAGCCCATGAATGGGTGAGCCAAATCCCTACTCAGGAAATAGCAGAATTGGCTTCGTTTCACTTGTTCCAACGTTTGCCTGATGCCGTGTCATTGGCAATGGAATGGTTGGGTAGCGAGAACTCTCTATCTAAAATATGTGCCTATCACATCCTTTCAAGTCAGTTCAAGCAAGGTTCTAACTTGGGAAAAGACGATGTATCTCTGTTCTTGTCATCTGCCTCGCACTCGTTGAGAAGCAATCTGCCAGGCGAACAACATGCCGCCCTGAATGCACTCAACCATTATGCCGACATGGATGAACGATACGCAGAGGAGGTGGACAACCTTCTCACTGAATGGCAGGAAGAATTGCAATAAAATCTCTTATTTCCGTGATTTTTCAACCTACTAACTCGCGTTATCGTTAAAGATTTATAAACGGGTTTTATTAATGAGATGGAATTAGATGTTAATTTCAGATAAATTTGTAATTTTGCAAACAATAGTGAATTTTTATTTTATAATTAAGCGAATATGATTTATTCTAAAGAAGTTGACAACATGTGCGTTGTCGCTAAAGGTCCAAATCACGGACCTGCTCCCATTCCCGAAGAAGGGAAATGGATTCAAGCTAAAGAGATCAAAGACATCTCTGGCTACACTCACGGTATTGGATGGTGTGCTCCACAACAAGGTGCGTGCAAACTGTCACTCAATATCAAGGACGGTATCATTCAGGAATGTCTTGTTGAAACGATTGGATGTACAGGTATGACTCACTCTGCTGCTATGGCAAGTGAAATCCTTCCTGGAAAGACCATTTTGGAAGCATTGAATACCGACCTCGTTTGCGATGCTATCAACACCGCTATGCGCGAGTTGTTCTTGCAAGTTGTTTATGGCCGTACACAGAGTGCATTCTCTGAGGGTGGTCTTGTTATCGGAGCTGGTTTGGAAGACCTCGGTAAAGGACTTCGTTCACAAACTGGTACTCTCTATGGTACAGTTGCCAAAGGAACACGTTATTTGGAGCTCACCGAGGGTTACATCACCAAGATGTTCCTCGACAAAGACGACCAAGTATGCGGTTATGAGTATGTTCACTTAGGCAAGATGATGGAAGCTATCAAGAACGGTAAGGACGCTAACGAAGCCGTGAAGGAATTTACGGGTTCTTACGGTCGTACCACCGCTGAGCAGGGAATTGTTAAAGTGATTGACCCACGTAAAGAATAAGGAGGAAACAATATGATTCGTAAAGTTAGTTTTGAAAGCTATGAGCGTCGTATCAACCAAGTATTGGCTGCATTGAACGCTAACGGTATTAGCAGTATCGAAGAGGCTAATCAGATTTGCGAGAGTGTTGGTATCGATCCTTATCAGATGTGTGAAGATACACAACGCATTTGCTTCGAAAATGCTAAATGGGCATACGTATGTGGTGCTGCCATTGCCATTAAGAAGGGTGTGAAGAATGCTGCCGAGGCTGCTGAGGCTATCGGTATCGGTTTGCAGAGCTTCTGTATTCCTGGTTCTGTGGCAGACGATCGTAAGGTAGGTCTTGGTCATGGTAACTTGGCTGCTCGTCTTCTCCGCGACGAGACTGAGTGTTTCGCTTTCCTCGCTGGTCACGAGAGTTTTGCTGCCGCAGAGGGTGCCATCAAGATTGCAGAGAAGGCCAATAAGGTTCGCCAAAAACCATTGCGCGTTATCCTCAACGGTCTTGGCAAGGACGCTGCCATGATTATCAGCCGTATCAACGGATTCACATACGTTCAGACACAGTTCGACTATTACACGGGCGAAGTAAAGGTAGTGAAGGAAGTTCCTTATTCTGACGGTCCTCGTGCAAAGGTAAAGTGCTACGGTGCTGACGATGTACGCGAAGGTGTAGCTATCCTTTGGAAGGAGAATGTAGATGTATCTATCACGGGTAACTCTACCAACCCCACTCGTTTCCAACACCCAGTAGCTGGAACATATAAGAAAGAGCGCGTATTGGCAGGCAAGCCTTACTTCAGCGTTGCTTCTGGAGGTGGTACTGGTCGTACATTGCACCCAGACAACATGGCTGCTGGTCCTGCTTCATACGGTATGACCGATACGCTCGGACGTATGCACAGCGACGCTCAGTTTGCTGGTTCTTCTTCAGTTCCCGCTCACGTAGAGATGATGGGATTCCTCGGAATCGGTAACAATCCTATGGTAGGTGCTACCGTATCTATCGCCGTAGAGGTTGACCTTGCACTGAACAAGAAATAATTCTTTGTAATTATAAGCATTAGTAAACAGGGAGCGAATGTTTTTCGTTCCCTGTTTTTATGTTTATATATGCATCATCATTGTTATCAGCAATATTCATTGAAACCAAAGGAATGCTTGTAATCACCAATCCCCATTGTCATGATAATTCTGAATTTAGGTGCCAAAAAACGGGCATTTTTCCAAGCGAACTGTATCTTGGTAGGAAAAATGCTCATTTTTTAGTATTTTTGTATATCACTTATAATCAACGACTTATGATTTTACATCATTAAACAACGAATCGAAAAATGGTAATTTTGACGTAAAAACACCTCATTTTCGAGTGTTCATAACATATTAAATTAGCTCGCTAACTATATATGTTACGCTCATAACTTATATAGTTACGGTCGTAACCATATATGTTAGCACTCAAAAAACTATTTTCCACCTATTTTTACCCATTTTTCTGCTTTTCCATTTCTATTTCGCAAGAAAACAAATACAAAATTTTGTCGTGTATTATGACATTTAATAATTAATGATGAAATATGTGAGACAACCAAAACTTAGTTAGATAATCAAAGCTTTCATGGAAGATGCCGTAGGCATCAGATGATAGTAGCCAGCTATGCAGCCATGCCGATAGGTATGGCGAAATGGCTGGGTAAGATATGGATATATAAAAATGCAAGCCTTTAGGTTTGCGACACGCTTCATCATGTCCCTTGCATAACAGCAAGGAATTATATGTGTGTCTCCATTACCAGCCATTTACTTTCCCTCGCTTCGCGAACAGTGACCGTTGGTTCAAAACACCTAAAGGCGTTTCTGCATAGCTGGCTACTATTATCCAATGCCTACGGCATTTCTCCTTACTCAAATATAGCCAATTCAATGATATGAAACTACAGCAAAGAATAAAGATTCTATCTTATTCCCCCTACTAAATATCTACTGAGCCCAATTTGCCCAAAATGTCAACTCGTAGTAACACTTAACTAAAACTACAGAAATAGTTAAATGTTACTACAGAAACAATTAACTAAAACTTTTGAAATAGTTAAGTGTTTTTTAGTTATCTACTTACCGAACTTTTTTTATGATTATTTGATATGTTTAGGTGAGCCAAACGATACGTTTAGATGTGCCAAATGATAGGTTTAGCTCACCTAAATCATATATATACGCAAACGAACCATTACATTCTATTGTTATCCGCTATACGGCGGCATGAAAAATTGTTACTCATGTAATGCCAAAAACCGAGAATTTTTCAAAACTCCTCAAGACCTCCCGTTATTTCAGTTAACCTACTTATTATCAATAGTTTAAGCAAAACAAGACCTCATGTAACACCTCATTTAAGACCTCATGTAACACCTCATGTAAAACTGATGCTCTATCAACCCTAAATCAAATTCATTTCTTTGAATTTTCGAAAACTCGGCTTCCTCAATCTTCCTCAATTTTCCACCAACATCCCATCCGATTTTGACGATTTTTCTTAAGCTACAACATGAGGTCTTACATGAGGTCTTAGGTGAGGTCTTACATGAGGTGTTACATGAGGTGTTACATGAGGTCTTGAAAAACCTATATCATTGGTATTGAGAGAATTATCATGATTTAGGTGAGGTCTTTGCGAAAACTACATAATTCATATATTTTCGTCTTGTAAACGCTATCTTTACTTCCACTAAAAATATTTATAAAATAATAATGAAAAAAATAACACGTAACGCAACTAATTACAAAATAATTTGTATCTTTACACCCGCAATCCGAAAGGAACGCAAGACATAGTTGCTCTATAGCCTCACTTTCACCACCACGAGAAAGAGCAAAATATCAATTATTGGAGCTGCACCCATAGGGCGCAGATTTCTCCCGTATATTGATATGGTTTGTGGTGAACCGTGAGGCGTATGGCGAAGGTCTGCGTCTCTTTGTGTTTTAAAGCATTTATCAATATATTAAAAACTTAATAACAATGAAAGAGCAACCTAACTTTACAATTGTTTATGTATTCGGCCCTGCACAATGCAAGGATAAATACAAAGAAGATCAAATGTTATCACGTGAAGCTGGAGAATGGGTAAAAATAGGGGAAACACAATTTCCAGTGAATATTGAAGATATAATATCAGACGAGTTGGTTATGGATAATGCTATGAAACGGATTAATAATGAAGCTCGAACTGGCATTCCTGTTATTTGTAAAATATACGATGTATTTATTTTTCCATATCAAAAAGGGTTTGATCATCAAGTTCGAAGACGATTAAGTTCTGAGCTATATGATTTAGAGACTAGTAAAAAGAACAATGAACAATTAGAAGAAGGGCAATATTATATTAAAGCGGGAGTTGAATTCGTTTATGGTGTTACAAGAAGTAAAATATTGTATGCAGTTCAATCTGTTGATCATGAACTTATAGCAAAAGAGGCGAAAGAAGGGAATGCTAAAATGGTAGAGTTGCTTGTGAAATTATGCCAATTTAATCAAAAAGATCTGGACAACATTTCAAAGGAAGATAATAATTTAGAAAACGGACAAAAGAAAGCCGTTCTTGATTTGGATAGAATATTAGAAATTGGTGATGAAGTGATACTCACAACAGATGGATCGAGAAATATCGTAAAAGATAGCAATGGCGAGCCTATTACTGCTAAATATATCGGTGGTAATAGATTTGAATGTGGAGGAGAAACTGGGCGCAGTTCATATTTTGCGAAGACATATCTGAACAAATATGGAGGAAAGAATCTCCAAACGGTTAATGGAAATGAATACTGGACTTTCAATGGTAAGAAGCTAACTTTATTGCGTAAAAACTAATAGAATTGAAATGACAAAAATAATAGACCACAGATAACTTTTTTGAGGTTGTCCCACGTTTTGAGACAACCTCTTTTTATTTTTGCAACATGATTTGAAACAACTAAATATAAATACAATTTTTTTAAGCTATGAGTAAATATGATTCTATGACCGATGAGCAATATTTTGCTGCTAAAGATGAATTTTTGAAAAAGTATGATGTACCTGAGTGTGAGCCCATCAAGGTATTGGACTTGATTATGCGCAGGGAGTTTGCTGAAGAAATAATTCGCGGATATAAAAAAGTTGAAATACGCCAAGGCTCAGATCATTACCATAATCGTTTAATTGACAAAACTGTTGATGCATGGATGACCGAACATCGTGATGCCAAGGGGATGGACATGGAGGCCTTTAATGAATTTATGCATGCCATACGACCTGTTGAGAAGATCCACTTTCACGATTATAATAAATCGTGGTTTCTTGATGTGGAATGTACGGAGAACGCCTTGATTGCGATAACAAAGCAAACAGTTGCAGATTTACAGGAACGGCTTGGATGTCACGAATTTGACGAACTCTTAGACGAATTGGAGAAAAGCAATGCAGAAGAACGTCCAATCTTCTACTATTTCGCTATAGGTGAAATTCTAGATACAGACTTGAAAAGCAAGACTTTTAAAGAAAAAATGATAGTGAAAGAAAACACAAAGGAGGACACGAACAATGTGGAGAAAAAAACGAATAGACGCCCACCTCTTAATTTTAGGGAATTAGGAATAATGCCAGGTTCGATGCTGATGTTTAGAAACAATCCTGAAATACAAATTGAGGTTGTTGGTGACCGCGAGGTAAGATATATGGGTAAAGTGGACAAACTAACCCCAGTCACCCAAAAGATTTTGCATACAAGAAAGCCCTTACAACCTAGTCCATATTGGCTGTATCAGTTGCATTCGCTTAAAGACATCTACGACGAAAAATATAAAGAGTAAATAGAAGACATACAGGCTATAGCTATGAACAAGTACAAAAGCATGACAGATGGAGAGTATTTCCTTGCTATGGATGAATTCATAGCAAGGTATAATGCTCCTCAACCTGAACCTGTTAAGAAACTCGAACTTTATGCAAGTCGCGAAGAGGCTGATGAGATTCTAAGAGGTGACAGGAAGGTGATAATACGCCCATTTACTGTTTCATATTGGGAGTATATAACAGACCATGTAGTAGATGAATGGATGACAGCCCATCGAGATAGCTTTGGAATGGACATGGAAGCCTTTAATGAATTCATGTGCGCCACACGTCCCGTAGAGAAAATTCACCTCCATGATGAGCAGGATACTTGCTTCATTGAAACAACCTGTATTGAGAATGGTTTAATCCCAGTTAATAGCGAAAGAATTAAAGACTTAAATGATCGTTTAGATTGCAAAGATTTGAATAGATTACTAATGAAGGTTGAAAATCGGAAAGATGTATATTCTGAGCCACCACTTTATTATTATTTTGTCATTGGGGATGTGATTGGGACAGAAAAGGATGAAACCGAAAGTGAAAAGAAAGTGGCAGATGTAATTGAATTGAAAAAAACTAATTATCTATATACTGGTAATAATTGTATTGACTTTGTTATCAACAAGCGAGTAGCTTTGGCAATTGCCTTAGGAAAGAAAAAAGATTTCTTCATCCCCTGGAGTAAATGGAAATACGATGATAACCTAAGCGAAATTCGTTTTCGGAATAAAAAACAGACGTGGTATGTAAGGGTGGCTTGTAAACTGATTAAGCCAAGATTAAAAGGAGAAGATTATAGGTTCACAATTGAGAAAGTTATTGATACAAACATGAATCCAGACATAGAATATATAGAATTTGAGGTAGACAACAACGACCCCAATATCCGCAAGCGTTGGCTGTTGAGAAAAGCACTGATACTTAGAAAGTATGCTGAAAAGTTTCCGAGAGACACAGACAATATCAAAATGAAGTTTGATGACCCAGATTCGGGATGGCTGCCAATTACTTTCTACAAAAACAAGACAAAAATGGGAACTTTCGTAGCATCAGATTGCAACCAAAACCCCTTTAGACCATTAAAAAACTGGCTGGAAAACGTTGCAAATAGCAGCGATCAAGCAAGCGTTTTGAAGCTGACCTGTGAAAACGTGGACGTTGTGTTTTCTTTTGAACCAATGTGGTTTTGTGGCGTTAATGATGTTTCAATGAAGAAGCCGCATCCCAGCAAGTGCGGCATTTTCACAGTATTCTCAAGCGAAGATGGAGGCAGTTTCTTGATTGAGGCATACTGCCAAGCAAAGACTTTAGCCAATGAACTTTACACCGAAGTCATGGATTTTGCGTGGAGAATGAATCAAAGGCATCATGAGCCAGATAAATACACATGGTCCGTGAATGATGGTGATGACATTCCAGATGAATATTATGATGAGTATGGAAACGAACTGCCTACAGCATGGAACTATTTTATGGATAAGTTTCACTCAGACATATTGTCAGACCTCCGTGCCGACAAACGCAATCAAAAACAGTCCTCACCCAAAGAGTGAGGACTTATAGGTGGTACGAGCGTCACTTGGAAATGCACATCCCTGTCCGATGAGTTTCGCCTATCGGCATCAAGGCGCTAAGTTTATGGAGGTCTTAACCCCTAACAACCCCTTAGAAGTGATGCAAAGGTAATGAAAAAAAATGAAATGACAAAATGATCGGCTCTCATTTCGCATAACCCCACATCTGCCACATCAAAGGTGGTGAATCTATTGATGGAAGGTGGTTTTATACCATTATACATTACCTTTGCATCCTAATCTCAATTATCACCATTGTTATTAAGTCAGTTTCATAAAAGGTTTCCAATTTATTGAGGCAAAGATGTTATTTCTTGTTGTTTTTTTGTACTTTTGCATCAAGATTTTAACGAATAAATAAAGGAGCGTTTATTATGGCACATAATTGTGAGAATTGTAAGTTTAGGGCACACTACGACAAGAAACCCAATTCATTTTTAGGTAGGTTCTGGCGCTGGCACATCAACTATTGCCCAGGCTGGAAAGGTTATTTCAACAGTTTGAGTGAAGAGAAGAAAGCCGAGTTGAGAACAAAATATAACTTCCAGAAATATTGATTTGACATAAAGGTTGCAGAAGCATTAATACTCAAAAGGATTTACAGAGTAGTTGACATATTAGGTCAAATCATATTGTTTCTCAAAGAAATAAGGGCAAAGTTTGTGTAAGAACATAAAAATTAGTAATTTTGCACGGAATAACGAAAATACAAATCGAGAATGAATATTTCTTATAAATGGCTGAAAGAATACGTAGATTTTAATCTTTCGCCACAAGAAACTGCTGAAGTACTGACCTCTTGCGGACTCGAAGTGGGTGGCATTGAGGAAGTACAAACTATCAAAGGAGGATTAAAAGGATTGTATGTGGGACAAGTGCTTACTTGTGAGATGCATCCCAATAGCGACCACTTACACGTTACGACCGTTGATCTGGGCAAGGGCGAGCCACAGCAAATAGTATGTGGAGCTCCGAACGTTGCCGCCGGACAAAAGGTGATTGTTGCCGACTTAGGTTGTGTATTGTATGATGGCGACAAAGAATTTGTCATCAAGAAATCTAAGCTTCGTGGCGTGGAGTCGAACGGTATGATATGTGCAGAAGATGAAATTGGAATAGGCACAGATCATGCGGGAATTATCGTGTTGCCAGAAGATGCAGTTGTAGGCACACCTGCTGCTGAATATTATCACTTGGAGAGCGATTGGGTGATAGAAATAGACATTACCGCCAACCGCTCTGATGCGCTCTCTCACTGGGGTGTGGCCCGCGACTTGTATGCTTGGCTCGTACAAAACGGTTACCAGACGTCATTACATCGTCCCGACTGCGACGCATTCACGGTAGATAATCATGACCTGCCCATTGAGGTAACCATCGAGAACACAGACGCTTGCAAGAGATACGTTTGCCTGAGCATCACGGATTGTGACGTAAAGGAGAGTCCTGAGTGGCTGCAAAACAAGCTGAAGGTGATTGGCTTACGCCCTATCAATAACATCGTTGACATTACCAACTATATCATGATGGCTTATGGTCAACCCATGCACTGCTTTGATGCAGACATGGTGACTGGACATCATATCGTGGTGAGAACACAACCCGAAGGAACTAAGTTTGTCACTCTGGATGGCGAAGAACATATCTTGGGCGAACACGACTTGAGTATCTGCAATGCTGAAGAGCCTATGTGTATAGCAGGTATCTTTGGTGGCAAGGGAAGTGGCACCTACGAAACCACCCGAAACGTGGTTCTGGAATCTGCCTATTTCCATCCAACATGGATTCGCAAGAGCGCTCGTCGTCATGGATTAAGCACCGATTCCAGTTATCGCTTTGAGCGTGGCATTGATCCCAACGGAACGGTTTATGCCATGAAGCAAGCTGCCATTCTCTGCAAGGAATTGGCAAATGGAAAGGTAAGCATGGAAATTAAGGACGTATATCCCAATCCGTTACCCGACTTCAAGGTGGACCTGAAATACGACTATGTTCACCAGTTGATTGGCAAGGAAATAGGTAAGGAAACCATCAAGAGCATTGTAACCAGTTTGGCAATGACCATTGATGAAGAAGACGAAAACGGCATCAAGCTGACCGTTCCTGCCTTCCGTGTAGATGTACAACGCCCATGCGACGTGGTGGAAGACATCTTGCGTATATATGGATATAATAATGTGGAGATTCCTCAACAGCTGAAGAGTTCGTTGACCGTTCAAGGTGAGCAAGACAAAGAGCATCATCTGCAAGACTTGGTAAGCGAGCAATTGGTGGGATGTGGATTCAATGAGATTCTCAATAACTCCTTGACCAAGACTGCTTATTATACGGGGTTGAACGTATATACAGAGGAAACAACCGTAAAAGTGATGAATCCGCTGAGTGCCGACTTAGGCGTGATGCGCCAGACCTTGTTGTTTGGTGGATTGGAAAGCATTGTTCGCAACGCCAACCGCAAGAATCCCAACTTGAAATTCTTCGAGTTTGGTAATTGTTATCATTACAACCCCGAGAAGAAAGATGATGAAAATCCGATGAGAGCCTATACTGAGGAGATGCACCTTGGACTCTGGGTAACAGGTAAACGCGTGGAAGGCAGTTGGATTCACCCCAATGAGCAAAGCAGTTACTACGAACTGAAGGCTTACATGGAAAATGTCTTTACACGTCTGGGAATCCTTCCCAATATGTTGGTGACAGAGAAGAACGACAACAACATCTTCTCGAAAGCACTTATCATCAAGAACCGTGGCGGTAAGACAATGGCAGAAATCGGTATCATCTTACGCAAATTGCAAAAAGAGGCAGACATTGCCAATGAGGTATATTATGCCGACATTCATTGGAGCAACGTGATGAAAGCCATCCGCAAGAACAAGGTAGAATATTACGAGATTTCCAAGTATCCTGCCGTGAGTCGTGACTTGGCTCTGTTGATTGACAAGAACGTAGAGTTTGCCCAAATTGAGCAGATTGCACGTCAGAGCGAAAAGAAACTCTTGAAGAAGGTGGAACTGTTTGACGTATATGAAGGAAAGAATCTGCCAGCAGGAAAGAAGAGTTATGCTGTAAACTTTATCTTACAAGACGAAGAGAAGACGTTGAACGACAAGCAAATAGATGCTATCATGAACAAACTGATAAGCAACTTGAAGAGTAAGTTGAACGCTGAACTGAGATGATGAGGAGATTGAAGATTGAAGATTAAAGATTAAAAATTGAAAATTGAAGATTGAAGATTGAGGATTGAAAATTGAAGATTGAAGATTAACAATAAACATTATAATAAATATGGGAAGAGCATTTGAATATCGCAAAGCTGCGAAATTGAAGAGATGGGGACACATGGCTAAGACGTTTACAAAGATCGGCAAGCAGATTGCCATTGCCGTAAAAGCAGGTGGCCCTGATCCCGACATGAACCCCACCCTTCGCGCCATCATCGCAAACGCCAAGCGCGAAAACATGCCGAAAGATAATATTGAACGTGCCATCAAAAACGCGATGGGTAAAGACCAGAGCGACTACAAGGAAGTGTCATACGAGGGATATGGTCCTCATGGAATCGCCATCTTCGTGGACACGTTGACCGATAACACTACACGTACCGTGGGAGATGTTCGTTCGGTTTTCAATAAGTTTAATGGCAACTTAGGAACACAGGGTAGTCTTTCTTTCCTTTTCGACCACAAGAGCGTGTTTACCTTCAAGAAGAAGGATGACATGGATATGGACGAGTTTATCCTCGACTTGATTGACTACGGTGTGGAAGATGAGTTTGACGAAGATGAGGAGACTGGAGAAATTACCATCTATGGTGATCCAAAGAGTTTCGGAGAAATCCAAAAACATCTCGAAAGCGAAGGCTTTGAAGTAACTGGCGCAGAGTTTACACGTATTCCAAACGATCTCAAGGACGTTACGCCCGAACAGCGCGAGACCATCGACAAGATGATTGAGAAGTTGGAAGACTTTGACGACGTGCAGACGGTTTACACCAACATGAAACCAGAATAATCTGAATATGAAACAGCTTATCTATAAGACTCAAGGTACGTGTAGCCAATTCATAGAACTGTCGTTGGATGATGACAATATCATTCAAGACGTGAAATTCATTGGTGGATGCAATGGAAACCTCAAGGGCATTTGCTCGTTGGTAAAGGGAGAAAAGGCAGAATCCATCAAAGAGAAATTAAAAGGTATCAAATGTGGCAGTAAGTCAACAAGTTGCCCAGATCAATTGGCACAAGCCTTAGAACAACTTATTTAAGAATAAAGTGATACAAAATAAAAACCGCCCAACATCATCGTTAGGCGGTTTTTATTATTTCTTATCTATTCTCTTCGCCATTCCAATGGCTCCACTTGGGCAGACAAGGCGACAGAGATGACAACCAACACATCGTGAACCAACAATGCGTGGTTGGCGTTTTTCCATGTCGAAAGTAATGGCTTGATGTCCACCATCTTGACAAGAAGTATAACAACGGCCACACCCCATGCAACGGTTTTGGTCTATCTTGGGATAAACTATCGTTTTTCTGTCAAGATTATTAGGAGTAACGAAATGAGGAAGTTCTTCACCAACAAGATGAGACAAGTCAGAAATACCACGTTCTTGCATATACGACTGCAAGCCAATGATCAAATCGTCGATAATACGATAACCATATTGCATGACGGCAGTACATACTTGTACGTTTCTGCATCCTAACTGGATAAATTCCAAAGCATCACGCCAAGTTTCAATACCTCCAATACCACTAAGTTGGACGTTTTTCATGACAGGATTCTTTGCCAATTCGAGAATGAACCGTAAGGCAATAGGTTTCACGGCACGACCCGAATAACCCGAAACCGTCTTTTTCTCTGAAACAGAAGCACGGTTATCCATCGTCACACTCTTGATAGTGTTGATAGCAGAGATGGCATCTGCGCCAGCGAAATATGCTCCCAAAGCAGGTTGAGACATGTGCGTGATATTGGGAGTCATCTTTGGAATCACGGGAATAGACACATTGCGCTTGACGTAAGCCGTGAAGAATGTAACAAGTTCTGGGTTTTGTCCCACGTCAGAGCCCATACCGGCGAGTCGCATCTGCGGACAAGAAAAGTTCAACTCAATAGCATCCACGCCAGCACGTTCAGCCATCTTTGCCAATACAATCCATTGTCGCTCAGTTTGCCCCATGATAGAAGCCACCACAACCTTTGATGGATAATTCTGTTTCAATGTTTTAAGGATGTCAAAATCCACGCGTGCCGGATTCTCACTCAACTGTTCCATATTACGGAAGCCATAGAAATCGCCAGTACCTTCGCAATGAACAGCATCAAATCGAGGCGATACTTCCTTGATATCTTGCAGGCAAATAGTCTTGTAGAACACTCCTGCCCACCCCGCATCAAAGGCGCGGGCTACCATCTCATAGTTGGTACAGACAGCTGATGAAGCAAGAAAAAACGGATTTTCACAATGAATGCCACAAAAGTCAATAGCAAGGCTGGGATAGTTGTCTTTTGTGACATTAACGACAGGCAATGAGTGCACCAATTCTTTGATACGAATGGGGCGGTCATAATGTATGCAAACTTGTTCTGCAGCCTCCAAATCCTCATCAGTACATGCTTCGACCCATTGTCTTGCCACCTTCAGGTTTCCAAATCGGATGGCACGAATGGCACGAGCAGGGTCACCATTCTTACAAACTTGACTACACGGAGCATTTGCACATAGCAAGCAACGAGCAGCCTCTTCCTCCAAGTGCATTTGTCTGTTCATAATAAATTCTATAAATGTTAATGTATAATCAATTGAAACATAGCAGATTTGTCAATTGCCGTCTGGCTTCAACATATCTATCAACACGGCAGGATACCAAACAAACTGGTTGAAATCGTCTGGTTGAGCAGGTGAATAATCCACCCAATTGTCTCTGAGATATTTCACGATAGGAAGGTTCAGTTCTTTCATTCCCATGACAATCATCTTCGCCACTTCGTATGCACCGTATGGGTTAAAGTGGGTATTGTCTGCCAGTTCCTTTGCTTGCCCTGGGAAGGTATTAGCTGGATAATGCACCAAGCCCTTCTTACTATTCTCAAATCCCAATGTCTCGAAGAAAGTACGAGTCATATCATGCAACTCAATCACAGGCACTTTCTCTCGTTTCGCTACTTCTCTCATGGCTTCGGGATAATTGGCATGAGTCTCCTTGATGTGCGTCTTGCTGTCATCGAAAGCCCTGCGTTGTGTCGGAGTGGCAAAGATAATGGTTCCACCTTTAGCACGAACCTGGTCGATGAATTTCTTCAATGCAAACGCAAAATTATAATATGCTCCAGAGCCAGGTGATTTTTCCTTTTGGTCATTATGTCCAAATTCGCAAATTACATAATCGCCTGCTTTCATCATCGTCAGTATTTTCTCAAGGCGATTTTGTGCAATGAACGAAGAGGCGGTAAGTCCACTCTCAGCATGATTAGAGATTGCCACCTGATCTGTAAACCAACAAGGAATCATTTGTCCCCACGAAGCCCAAGGCTCTTTGTCTTGGTCCACTACGGTAGAGTTACCGCAAAGGAAAACCGTTGTGGCAGCATGGTCAGGTTCTATCTTGATTTCCTTCACCGCTGGACATGGACCGTTAAACTCCAATGTCAGCTTATCATCCCAATTCAATGCCCCTTTCTCACGGTCTTTGATACGCACGTTCATCTTCTCGTTGATATATGGAGAACGTTTGTTCACGATGAAAGAGAATGTCTTAAACTGTCCCTTTTTGGTAGGAGTATTCTCCACGAAAAGTCTGCGAGACTCTGCTCTCACTACCGTTTGAGCGGCTTTTTTCTTTGCACCGACAGTAACGGTTACCTTATAATTGCCATCAGGAACCTTAACGGAAAAATAAAAAGGAGAGGTTGACTTCTTAGTTGGCGAAGCCGTAAAGTCATAACCATACCCCGTTGCGTCGGAATAACGAGGTTGCTCTTGTGTCAAGTCCCAAGTCTGTGCGTTTGCGTTCAATGCCAAACCAACGAACGCCATAAATAACAACTTTTTCATTTGATTACAGTACCGTTAATTTTCACGTTTTTCACTATCGTATTCTCAATGATGTCTTTGGTGAAGGCATTCTTCTGGTCTTTCACGTCAATGTTCTCAAAGGTAAAGTCAACCAGTTTGTATTTCTCTGAAGCACCTACATCAAAGAAGTTCTTACATTCCATGTTGATATTCTTCAAGACGATGTTGTTACAAGTAGAGAGAGGCATATCCTCTCGGTTTTCTGGCTTGAAGAATTGTGTCCAAGGGCGAACCACAAGAAAACTTCCCGTCTTGCCTGTGAAGTTTTCCACGGTCACATATTCATAATGTTGCGGAGTGTCTGGGCGCATCTTCAACCAAATAACACGGTTGGCATTGTCTGCATGGCAATTGCGGATAATCACATTGCGGTCGTGTACCGACTCACTTCCTAATGTCAAGCAGCCATGAACGGTTCCGTAATGGCAATTCTGGATAAGGATATTATAGTTAGGTCCATTGTTTTCATCCTTGTCTGCCCATGTTCCTTTACCGCCTTTCAGCACTACGGCATCATCGTTCACGTTCATGTAACAACCATGAACCAGCACATCATGGCAAACGTCAATGTCTATGGCATCAGAACTGGGTGCTTTGATTCCGCTCGTTGGTGCATAGATGTAGCAATCAATGTAGCGGGCACGTTCAGACTTATAAATATGATTGGTCCAGAAAGGTGAATTAATCAGGTGAACATCTTGTACGGTCACATTCTTACAATTAGAGATATAGGTCAAACGTGGGCGTTGAGCATCTTTGTTGGTACATTCACGATTCCATTGACGGCGAATCCAAAACTCCTCCCAATAATGACGACCGTCTCCATTGATGGTTCCCTTACCGGCAATGACAAATCCGTCAATGCCATCAGCATTCACCAAGGCTGAGAAATACTTACAGGTTTGTCCCTCGATACGAGTTTCCAGAATCTTGAAGTTAGCTATTCTGTCACTACCTTTCAGCGTTCCGCCCTCTTCTACGTATAGATGGGTGCCTTGCTTGAAGAACAAGCTACCGCTAAGATAAGTTCCACGAGGAATCACGATTACTCCACCACCTTCAGAGGCAGCTCGGTCAATCACCTTTTGGATAGCTTCCGTCTGTATCAACGTACTGTCGTTCTTCACACCATAGTCTGTAATGACGTATTTTTTACCAAGTGTGTTGACATCCACTTTAGTAGTGTCGTTAAACCAAGCAGCAATGGGCGTTCCGTCGGGCCATAATTGTTGTGTTTGTTTTTTCACTTTTTTGGCATTTACACCAAGACAAATCATGCAAAGCAGTAGATAAAGAAAGGTTCTTTTCATTGTTATGATTGTTATGTTATTTGATTTACAAAGGTAAGATTTCTTGTTAATTATTGCCATAGGATTAATGATATTTCACCTATACAATTTGATATGTCTCCAAATGACGTTTGGCACCAGTCTCCACCCCATCGTCAGTAGTCTGTATCGCCAGTCTATCACCTGTATGTGCTTCTCGGATTGAATGGCATTCATGATTTTTCTAGCCACGTATCGCTGATTCATCAGCATAGGATAACTGCTGCCAGCCAAGAGAGGCGTATCCACGAATCCGGGACGAATGTCAGTAAATCGAATGTTACATTTCTGGTTGTTTGCCAATTGTTCCAATGCTTGAATATAGCAATTCTGGAAAGCCTTGGTTGCGCTGTACGATGGTGCAGGACCTAATCCCTTGGTTCCCGCAATGGAAGAAATTACGGCAATATGCCCTCCTCCATTCTCTTTCATATAATTAAATATGGTGTCTATCATACGGGTAAAGCCCAAGGCATTGGTGTTGACGGTATTCCATTCGATTTGTTCGTCAAGGTCGGGATTCTGTTTACCGATACCCGAAGCATGAAAATAGAGGTCTATCCCACCCAACTGTTCAATGAATAGTTTCAACTTGGCTGGTGCATCTACCTCAGTAATATCTATCCCACCTGTGATTACCTGTTGTTCAAACTCTTCCTTGAGTTGTTCCAACATATCGGTACGGCGAGCTGCAAGTGCCACCTGCCACCCGTCTTTCAATAGCAATCTTGCCACCTCCTGCCCCATTCCCGACGAGGCTCCCATTACGATAGCTTTTCTCATATAGTGTACAAAGATAATACAAAATATCGAGACAAAAAAGGAATGATAAGATTAATCTGCTAAATATTACGTTTACTTCATGCAAATACCATGTTTACAGTCGATAAATATAGCGTTTATCATGCGTAAATGTAACATTTTACGGAAATATGCTTGAAATATATTCAACATTACTTGTTTATAAAAAATATTTGGAGTATCTTTGTGACATTCTTTGAATATGTAGCAGTGAATAGACAACAAAACATTAAATATCACAATTATGAAAGACTTTTTTAAATATGTAGCCGCTACGATTGTCGGACTTATTGTTTTCGGCATCATTATGACATTTTTCGGTGTGTTGAGCATCGTGGGCATGATATCATCTGGTCAGGCTACAACGAATGTAAGCAAAAACTCTGTGATTGTTTTGAAACTTGACGGAATCATGGAAGAACAAGCTGGTTCTAACATCTTGGGTACACTGACTGGCGAGCAATCAAGTGCATTGGGATTGCAGGAGATTCTTTCTGCCATCAAAAAGGCTAAGACAAACGAAAACATCAAGGGTATCTATATAGAAGGTGGTGTATTGGCATCATCTCCTGCGTCTCTGCAGGAAATTCGCAATGCTCTGCTCGATTTCAAGAAGAGCGGCAAGTGGATTGTGGCTTATGCCGACATTTATACTCAAGGCACCTATTATATCGCATCTGTTGCTGATAAGGTGTGGATGAATCCATCCGGTCAACTTGATTGGCACGGTATGGGAGCCAATCCCATGTACGTGAAGGATTTGTTGAAGAAGTTTGGCGTGAAGGTACAGACCATCAAGGTGGGCAAATACAAGAGTGCTACCGAAATGTTTACCGAGGATAAGATGAGCGAAGCCAACCGCGAGCAGACTACGGCTTACGTTACTGGTATCTGGCAGAACATTTGCAAGGGTGTTTCCGACAGCCGTAAGATCAGCATAGACTCCTTGAACGCTTACGCTGACCGTCTTATCACCTTCGAGGATTCAAAGAACTTTTTGAAGTACAAGATGGTTGACGCTCTTCTCTACACTGACCAGGTTAAGGCAGAGGTAAAGAAACTACTCGAACTGAAAGAAGATGAGAGCATCAACCAAGTGGATGTGGAAGCGATGACCTACGTTAAAGAGGAAACGAAAGGTGAGGAAATCGCCGTTTATTATGCTTACGGCGACATCGTAGATTCTCCTTCTCCACAGAGTATGTTGTCTGAAAGTCATCAAATTGTTGCCAAAGACGTGTGCGCAGACTTGGAAAAACTGATGAACAACGAAGATGTGAAGGCTGTAGTGATTCGCGTCAACTCTCCTGGAGGTAGTGCCTATGCTTCTGAACAATTATGGCGACAAATTGATTTGCTCAAGCAGAAGAAGCCTGTGGTTATCTCTATGGGCGACTATGCTGCTTCGGGAGGTTATTACATGAGTTGTAACGCCAATTGGATTGTGGCTGAGCCAACCACCATCACTGGAAGTATCGGTATCTTTGGTATGATTCCAGACGCAAGCGAGTTGATTACTCAGAAACTGGGCGTGAAGTTTGATGAGGTAAAGACCAACAGAAACACTACGCTTGGTACATTCTCCCGACCCATGAATGCAGAGGAGATTGGTTATATCTCCAACTATGTAGAACGTGGCTACAACTTATTCCGCAAGCGTGTGGCTGATGGAAGAAAGATGACTATCCAACAGGTTGAGGAAGTGGCACAAGGACACGTGTTCTTGGGACAAGATGCCTTGAAGATAAAACTGGTTGACGAACTGGGTGGATTGGATAAGGCTGTGGCAAAGGCTGCCCAACTTGCCAAGGTAAATGAATATTACACGGCAAGCTACCCTGCTTCTCCTGATATTATCGAGCAGTTGCTGAGTGCAACAAAGGGTGGAACCTATCTCGACGACCAGGCACGTCTCGCTCTCGGTGAGTTCTACGAACCTGTGATGTTACTGAAGAGAGTCAACAGGATGGATATGGTACAAGCACGCTTGCCATTCTTCCTTAATATTAAATAAGGTATAAAAAGAAATTATCTGTGGCTAACGAAGAGGAATATATCAAAACATCCCCTTGGTTAATACCATTAAGTTGGTTTTACGGTATGGGTGTGGGCTTGAGAAACAAGTTGTTTGAACTTGGTGTTCTCAAGACACGCTCGTTTGACATTCCCGTTATCTCCGTGGGCAATATCACTGTAGGCGGCTCAGGCAAGACTCCACACGTGGAATACTTGGTAAGATTGCTGAAAGACAAGGCGAAAGTGGCCGTCTTATCTCGTGGATACAAACGGCAGACGAAAGGCTTTGTCTTGGCAAACGACCAATCTACGGTTGAAGAAATCGGTGACGAACCGCTACAGATGAAGCAGAAGTTTGGCGACATTTACGTTGCGGTGGATGAAGACCGTTGTCACGGTATAGACACACTTACTTCAGACAACGATACGAAAGACGTAGATGTGATCTTGCTCGACGATGCTTTCCAGCACCGTTACGTCAAGCCTGGCATCAATATCCTTTTGGTAGATTATCACCGTATGATTTTCCAAGACAAGTTGCTGCCTGCGGGACGATTGAGAGAACCTGTTGAGGGGAAGAAACGTGCCGACATTGTCATCATTACCAAATGCCCGAAAGACCTGAGACCTATGGATTATCGGGTGCTGACCAATGAGATGGGATTGTTGGCTTATCAGTCGCTCTATTTCACAACGTTGTCATACGAGAACTTGAAGCCTTTATTCGGTGGAGATGAGCGTACACTCGACAGTATCTCACAAGACGAGCACGTTTTACTGCTTACGGGCATTGCCACTCCCCAACAAATCACTACCGACTTACAGCCCTACTGCAATCATATACAATCGCTCACATTCGGAGACCATCATCAATTCACGGAGAAAGACATTGCCAACATCAACGAGACATTCAGTTCTATGCCTTCTCCCAAAATGATTATCACGACAGAGAAGGATGCGTGCCGACTGGAAAAGATTTCCGGACTGAACGAACAGGTTAGAAAGAGTATCTACATACTTCCCATCCACATCGAGTTTATGCTGGAGCAGGAAGAGAGTTTCACCAATAAAATATTGAGCTATGTACAAAAAAATTCAAGAAACAGCATCCTGGTTAAAGGAAAGGATGACAACAAGCCCAAAGACAGCCATCATACTGGGGACAGGCCTCGGAAAATTAGCTTCAGAGATAACTGATACGTACGAATTTGCATACCAAGACATTCCCAACTTCCCTATCTCTACCGTTGAGGGACACAGTGGAAGACTGATTTTCGGAAAACTGGGTGGAATAGACGTTGTCGCCATGCAGGGCAGATTCCATTTCTATGAGGGCTATTGCATGAAAGAAGTGACGTTTGCCGTTCGTGTAATGTACGAACTGGGTATTGAAACGCTCTTTGTCAGCAACGCCTCTGGTGGCATGAATCCAGAGTTTAAGATTGGTGATCTGATGATTATCACCGACCACATCAACATGTTCCCCGAACATCCCTTACGTGGAAAGAATTTCCCCACTGGTCCACGTTTCCCAGACATGCACCAGGTATATGACAAGGATTTGATTGACATGGCAGACTCCATTGCCAAGGAAATGAATATCCTCGTCAAACATGGCGTTTACGTAGGTGTACAAGGTCCTACCTTCGAGACACCAGCCGAATACCGTATGTATCGTATCTTGGGCGGTGATGCTATCGGCATGAGCACTGTTCCAGAGGTCATCGTAGCTCACCATTGCGGCATCAAGGTGTTTGGTATCAGCATCATAACCGACGTGGGTGGCTTCGACGTACCAGTAGAGGTGAGTCATGAGGAAGTACAAAAGGCTGCCAATACCGCACAACCTATCATGACGGAATTGATACGCAGGATGATTATGCGCAACAAATAGTATAGTAAACCAGAATAAGAATGACAGAGATTTCTAAACTTGGTGAATTTGGACTGATTGACCATCTCACCAAAGATATACAAATCAAGAACGAAAGTACAAAATACGGCGTAGGCGACGACTGCGCCGTATTGCATTATCCTGACAAAGAGGTGCTCGTTACGTCGGATATGCTCATGGAAGGCATTCATTTCGACCTGACATACATCGACTTACAACATCTTGGATATAAGAGTGCGATGGTCAACATCAGCGACATCTTTGCCATGAACGGAACACCTCGACAACTGATTGTGAGCATTGCACTGAGCAAACGCTTTTCCGTGGAAGACATGGAGGATTTCTATAGTGGCTTGCGATTGGCTTGCGATAAATGGGGCATAGACATTGTTGGCGGAGACACCACCTCTTCTTACACGGGATTGGCTATCAGCATCACATGTATCGGCGAAGCCAACAAGGAAGACATCGTTTACAGAAACGGGGCGAAAGATACTGACTTGATTTGTGTAACAGGCGATCTGGGTGCTGCTTACATGGGATTGCAACTGCTTGAGAGAGAGAAGAGTGTCTATTACCAACAGGTGGACGAGGCTCGTAAGAAAAACGACACGAAAGCATTGGAAGAACTGAAGCATTTCCAACCTGATTTTGCGGGAAAAGAGTATTTGTTGCAGAGACAACTGCAAACGGAGGCTCGCGGAGACATCATTCAAAAGCTGAAAGAGGCAAACATCCGCCCTACTGCCATGATGGACATCTCCGATGGATTGTCGAGCGAGATTCTACATATATGCAAACAGAGTCATGTGGGATGTCGTATCTATGAGAAAAACATTCCCATCGACTACCAAACGGCTATCATGGCGGAAGAGTTTAACATGAACGTAACGACATGTGCCATGAATGGTGGTGAAGACTACGAACTTCTTTTCACCGTTCCTATCGGTGATTACGAGAAAGTAAATGCCCTGGAGGGCGTAAAGGTTATCGGCCACATCACCAATGAATCATTGGGTACTCAGCTCATCACTCGCGACAACCAAGAATTTGAGATTCGGGCACAGGGATGGAATCCTTTGAAGAAAGAAGAATGATTATTCCCAAAGAGTAACATAGCAAGAAACCATCGGTCACTATATGAGTAACCGATGGTTTCTTGTATGGTGACCGATGGTTTCTTAGTATGTGACCAAATCGCACAAACTATTTCAAGTCTTGTAATCGGGCTATATACTTACCCAAAATGTCAAATTCGATATTGACAACCGTACCTACTTGAATGTCGCAAAAGTTGGTATTCTCTCTCGTATAGGGAATAATGGCTACCCTGAACGTGTTTTCCGTAGGGTCGCAAACCGTCAAGGAAACGCCATTGACCGTGACACTGCCTTTGTCAACCGTGAAATAGCCACGACGAATCATCTCCTTATCGCTCTCATATTCAAACGTGAAATAGGTAGAACCATCTGCGTCTTCCATCTTGATGCACTGGGCTGTCTGATCTACATGTCCCTGTACAATATGACCGTCTAACCGCCCGTTCATCAACATCGAACGTTCTACGTTTACATGGTCACCAATATTCAACAAGCCTAAATTAGAACGCAACAACGTTTCCTTCATGGCTGTAACAGTATATGTGTCGTCTTCTATCTTAACCACCGTCAAGCAAACACCATTGTGCGCAACGCTTTGGTCGATTTTCAACTCATTTACAAAAGAACATTTGAAAGTGAAATCAATGTTTCCGTCAATTTTGGTTAGCCCAACAAGAGTGGCCATCTCTTCTACGATACCAGAAAACATAATAAATAATGTGTTAGGTGATAAAAAAAGGGGGTGCTCGATGATGTGATGAAACTCCGAGTATGTAAGATTTGAGAGTTCTCCGTCTTTGTAATCCACTGGCTTAACGCTTAGTCCGCATGGGTTTTATGTGGCCCGCCATTAACGAAAGATACCTACCCAGTTTTCATTGTTATTTGATGAGTATCCCGATCGAATCGACACACCCCCTATAACTTATTACTTCTGCAAAAGTACATAATATATTTATTACTCGCAAACTTTTTGAACTATTTTTATAGGATGTAATTAGGCATTTACTAAAATTTGATACGACCATTTTATTCGTGCATGTTTTGGGCACGACACACATCAACAACCGTAATAGTATCACCTTCAATAGTATAAGCGTAATACCACTTATCGGTGTTTGCCATGAAGTAGCCTTCCCAACGTCTGATGGTTGGACGGCGACGTGGTAGTGTTCGTTCTATAGCATAGATAGCGAAAAAAGCATCGCGAACATTACGCTCCATGTCTTCAAACGAATTTTCGGTCGAAGATAACTTTGATATCTTTCATTGCAAGTTCGTATGCTTCTTCTGGAGTGTATATTTCTTTGTCCATATCAAGAAAGACCTCTTCTACATGCACATCAGCCTGTTGTCTTTCTGTAGGTATTGTTGCCATAATCATCGTATTGTATTTTGAGACCAAAGATAATCATTTTCCATTCATTTTGAGCATAAAACATCGAAAAACTTGATTATACACATTCTTTTTATTGTTTTTTTGTAAAATCCGATGGCAGTATGCAGATTTTTATGTAATTTAGCCCTCGAAATCCAAAAGGAGCGTAAAGACATATAGCTCAATAGTCTCTCATTCACCACCACGAGAAAGAGCAAATGTATGTTATTGGAGCTGCACCGTAAAGGCGCAGATTCTCCCATATACATACATGGTTTGTGGTGAACCGAGAGGCGTATGGCGAAGTCTGCGCCTCTTTCGTGAAAAAAAGAAGTATTACCCAAACAATTAATGAAATCTACATGAAAAGGAAATCAATCATTATTGCCGCTCTTTTGCTCGCATTCACACTGAGGGTTGGAGCACAAATCAAAGCGGAAGTATCTGAGGCCGTTGAGCTGATGAGCATTCTCTCACGGACAGCAGGCTTTCAGGAGTACAGCATGGACTTAGCTGGGCAATACACGAAGGACACGGAAGAGTGGTTTGCTCCCTATAAAGAGCATCCTATCATTGCCTATTACCAAGGACTTCATGACAAGAACAGCGTCAGCTACGATGCCGTTATGAGTATGGCAGTCCACCTTGACATCAACAAAGGAAAAATCAAGTTCATTGGCGAGAAGACTGACCTTGAGAAACGCTGGCAGAATGTGGATACTGACGATTTCGTTGCTCGCCTAAATCAGTTTTATAAGGACACACGCTTTCACGAGTTCTTTGAACAACACCAAACATTCTACGAGGATGGTTTGAATAATTATGAGGCTTACGTCTTGTCCAATTTCCACCAAGAGTGGTATGCGAAATTCTACGGTACAGATGCGACTGAGCATTTTCGCATCATCGTTGGCTTTACATACGGCGACAACAACAACGGTGTTGCCCGTCAGCTGAAAGGGCAGCCGAAAGAAGTGTTTTCCATCTGCGGTTATAAGCTCAATCCTACAACAGGACAACCCCAATGGGATGCGTCACTTCTTATCCACGAGTTCAACCATTCTTTCGTCAACCCCCTGCTTGACAATAGCGCCAATGCAGCGCTGATGGAAAGCGTTGGTCAAAAGCTTTTCCAACTCACACGATTCGAAATGCAGCAGCAAGCCTACAACGACTGGCGTATCGTCATCAATGAAAGCATTGTCCGTGCAGCCGTCTTCATTTATCTGCTCGACAACAGGCTTGTGAATAGGAACACATCGCAGTTCATGCTCAACGAAATGTATATGCGAGGTTTCCGCTGGATGCCCGAACTCGTCACAGCCCTGCGCAATTATACTTTCCATCGCGAGAAATACAAGACCTTGAATGATTACTATCCAGAGATAACCAGCTGTCTTGGCAAGTATCTTGAAGACGAAACAAATAGAATTGGAAAGGCATTGAAATAGTTTTTATTATTTGACATGAACACGAAATCAATTACTATGACCATTTACCTTGCAGTCTTCTCTTTGACTATGGCAAGGGCTGGTAGCCATTTGCACCATCAAGTTCAAACAGACACTACTGACTGCGATGCCGGCTGGCTGTGGACTATCAGCGGCAATGGTCTTCAGCAGAAGTCGTTTCTCTTCGGCACCTGCCACGGTGACGGACATCAGTTTACAGCAGAAGAGATGTTCAGTATCAGTGGACTGGAGAATGCATTAGGCAAAGTTGAGAAGGTGATATTTGAAGGAGGATTAGACACAACTAATATTGAAAAGGTGGTTAAAGAAGAAACAGAAAGGTTTAGAAAGTGGCTCAAGAGCCCAGACAGACTGATGCCAGAGGGAACTTACTACAAGCCGCTCTACGACACAGTGGCACACTTTAATGAGGTCAAAAAGTTCCTATACTACAAAATGAAAGATCCAGAATATTGGAAGAAGAATCCAGGGTATTGGTTTTCAATGCTGACATTCTATGATGGATTTCGTAGGAGGAAAAACGAGGTGTCTATAGACAAACTTTTGAAGCAGGAAGTGGAAAAACGGGGTATCGGTGTGGGATATGTTGAAAAGAACAATGAGGTCAACGGCTCCATATTTTCTATGTTGACAAATATGACAAGCATCGATACGATTCCTATGAAACGTCAGGCAAACATGCTCTACCATTTTATACACGATGTATTGAATAATGACAGTCTGCAGAACGCACTTGGAGACTTTTCTAAGGCATATTTGGAAAATGACACATGCAGGTTTGCAGATTATATAAAGGGCATTGCGCACGCTCCTGGTGCAGAATCAGAAAACGATGACAACCATGAGATTTTGCATGACCGTAATGTGTTATGGATTCCTGTCATCAAGGAGAATATCACAGCCCGTCCCAGTATGATAGCCGTAGGCTGTCGCCACCTGATGGGCAGCAAATCGCTGATTGCCTTGCTGCGACGAGAAGGATATACAGTAGAACAAATAAAAAACAAATAGTACGATTATGGAAACAATCAGAATCTATCACTCCGTGTGGCGTATGCTGCTCCTAATATTAACGAGTTTCGCCTTCGTGGCAACATCTTTTTTTATGATTAATGATCCCAAAATCGAGGGCGGTTTTTATGTTGTTATAGGATGGCTTGGTATTGTGTTCTTCGGTCTGGGTGGGGTGCTTATGCTCTATGCCATACTGAAGGAGCGACTGACTGACAGACCATTCATGACGATTACAGATAAAGCCATCATCATGGAGAATATGAAACAGGCGATTATCAACTTTGCCGATGTGGAATCGTTTGAAGTGCTGAAAGGAAGGCAACAGAAGTTCATCGCCATCCACTACAAGCCCGTCGTGGAACTGCAGAAGATGGATGAGGCGGGTACCATTGGGCGCAACATCCGTTCTCTGAATCTCCGACTGGTAAATGCCCAGGAAACAATCACCACCACAGGCACGGGCATGAAGGCAGAAGAATTATGCGACTTGCTGAATGAGCGATTGAGACGGGTAAAGTCATCATGAAAAATAGTGAGTGTAGGGATATTGTAACCTTTGTCAAGAGAAGGTTACTTCGTTTTATCATGCCACTTTCAGCAAATCCAATATAGAGTACACCCGAGTCATATTCTCGAACGTGAAATATTGATCATCAAGTACCATCCATTTATTACGCTCTTTCAATGACATCCGTTTAATGTCTGGAAAGAACGAAACTGGAACTATAACTTCACGCCCATCTGTCAATCTAACCACCATCTTTCCACGATGAGAAGTGAAATTCAAGTCCTTAATTCCAACAGTTACGCCTTTAATCTTACACATATTCGGTCCTCCTATTCGTTTTATTTTTCTATGTTGATTGAAACAGTCTTTTCGCCATTAAAAACCTTAGTAATTTGGTTGTTGATAAACTCCCAATGGCGGTTAATGGCATCAACTAATAATTCATTATCCTTTGCAGACAACTCTGATTCAGCTATTTCAACGCATTGTTTACCATTCTTCTCAATCCAAATTTTGGCAAGTGAATGTTGGTGACGTTTCCCTTTCATGAACACATGCACATGACGACGATTATCATTTACGTCTAATGAAATCGCCACTAAAATAAACATTCTTAAAAATGCCAACTGCCCCATAAATATTTAATTCGTCCTTTACTTCGCAAAAATACAAATAAAATCTAAATTTATAATCATGATACATGAAAAAAATGGAGAAGATAGCAACCGTTGGTAAAAAACATTTACCTAACAGTAATATGGAAACAACCTTGCTTCACTTCATGTTTTACCCAACAACGTTTGTCCTTGCGCAAGTCACGAAGCACTTCTGAGAGCACCCATTTCAATGAATCATTTCTCACTGCCCATCGTTTGGGTCCATTTGGTTCCTCTACGGTCTTGTAACGGTTATAGCAAATGTCGAAAGTAGTACCATACATGTGGCAACTGTTTTCCGTGGCGTTGCCATTATAATTGCGAAGTTTGGCAACATCATCCTTTGTTCTCAACACACTGGTAACGATAATCTTGTGAAGAGGAACACCTTTGGTCTGCAAGCTATCAAAGAAATTCCTGCCTATGTCTTGTAACAGCACTGAAGCACGAGGCACCAAATAAGGAATACTTCGCTTGAGATCTTCTACATAAAAATAAGGATTGCTGCCGATATAAACCAATTCAGCTTTTCTGTTTTCTGCCTCTGATCGATTCTGTACAGGATGAACACCCCATTTGTGGGCAGACACTTCTTGCACAGACTGAGAGTCGGGAAAAGCCACACGATAACTCGATACGCTCAATATACGGTTTTTCACAGGTGTACCGTCAGCATTGAAAAACCTACTGGGTTTCTGGGCGTGAGTGATAGACCTTGCAACGGCTTTCTCTGGTGCAGGTTCTTCAACTTTCTTCGGTTCTTCCTTTTTATTACTGATGGTTTGCTCCTTCTTTTCCACCTTTTTTTCTTGTTTGGCAATTACCGTCTCTTGCGCTTCTTGCATGGAGTCTTTTTCTTGAATGGAATCATTTACCACCGTAGCCACCTGCTGTGGTTGAGCAACAGAAGGAAAAGCACTACGAATGATTGCCAAGAAAATCACCGAGAGTGCAAAACCTTGCAAATATCTTTTTTTAGTAACTTTCATCTCTTTATTACCAAGCTAAACCTTGTTTTTCTTTTCACGGCGCAAAGGTAATAATTAATTAGCAAATTATGGTCAAGATAACGAATTATTTACGAATGATTTTTGATACATGTCAATTAATTTGTTTACCTTTGCACCGAAAACAAAAAAGAATTATATTTTGATTGAGAAACATATCATATTAGAGGACATTGATCCCGTAGCGTTTTATGGCGTAAACAACGGGCACTTGCATTTTCTGAAAGCATTGTACCCTAAATTGCGAATCGTTGCAAGAGGGAACGTATTGAAAATCATGGGCGACGAGGAAGAAATGTCGCACTTCGAGGAAAACATTGAGAAGATACGCAAGCACATTGTGAAATTCAACACCATTGGTGAAGAAGATATCATCGACATTTTCAACGGACACAAGACCAAGGCTGATGCCGTGAAAGACGTAGTGGTATATAGCACTTCCGGAAGACCCATTAAGGGTAGGTCGGAAAACCAACAAAAGATGATTGAATACTTCAACAAGAACGACATGGTGTTTGCCGTTGGTCCTGCCGGTACCGGTAAGACTTACCTCAGCATTGCCTTAGCTGTGAAAGCGTTGAAGGAAAAGACAGCCAAGAAGATTATCCTTTCTCGCCCTGCGGTAGAAGCCGGCGAAAAACTGGGATTCTTACCAGGCGACATGAAAGAGAAGATCGATCCCTATCTACAACCATTATACGACGCATTGGAAGACATGATTCCAGCCGTGAAGTTACAAGACCTCATGGAAAAACATGTCATTCAGATAGCTCCACTTGCATTCATGCGCGGTAGAACCTTGAGCGATGCCGTAGTTATATTAGACGAGGCACAAAACACCACTCCTGCCCAAATCCGCATGTTCCTCACTCGCATGGGATGGAATACGAAAATGATTATCACGGGCGACATGACGCAGATAGACTTACCCAAGACACAACTCAGTGGATTGAAGGAAGCATTACGTATCTTGACGGGCATTGAGGGAATAGGCGTGGTGGAACTCACGAAGAAAGACATTGTAAGACATAAACTCGTTACAAGAATTGTCAATGCGTATGAAGCAGCAGACAGAGCTGCAACCAAGACAACAACTGACTATCATAATGAAGAATAGCGTATGAAGAAAATTTTATCTATTGCATGGTTCATCATGGCTGGTATTTCTTTTGTACAAGCACAAGGAAATGCACAATCTGTTACGTTTGCCAGTGGTGCAGACGTGAGTTGGTGTACTGAAATGGAAGCCGATGGCAAGAAATTCTACAATGAAAGTGGACAAGAAACAGAAATGATGGCTCTGCTCAAGCAAATAGGCATGAATGCCGTCCGCCTACGTGTGTGGGTGAATCCAGAAAACGATTACGGTCCTTGGTGTGATAAGGCTGACGTATTGGCGAAGGCTCGTAGGGCACATGCACAAGGTTTGGCTCTGATGATAGACTTCCATTATAGCGACCGTTTTACGGATCCTTCGCAACAGATCAAGCCTGCGGCATGGAATGGTTATAATATGGAACAACTGAAAAAGGTGGTAGCCGACCATACCACCGATGTTCTTTCTGCCTTGAAAGCAGAAGGTATAGAACCTCTGTGGGTACAAGTGGGCAATGAGACGCGACCAGGTATGATTTTTAATGAAGGGAAAATCGACTGGAACAAAAGTGGAAGTGCAGCTTGGAGTGGTTATATTGCCTTGAGCAATGCCGGTTATGATGCCGTGAAGCAAGTCTTTCCAAATGCCACCGTTATCGTTCATATAGATAGAGCACCAGAAGACAATGCTTGGTTTTACAATTCATTCAAGCAATATGGTGGAAAGTTTGACATGATTGGTCTTTCGCATTATCCAGATTGGGACAACTGGAGTTCTGATAACACCAAGACCGCCAACAATATCCAGACTCTCTACAACACATTCAAGGTTCCGGTAATGATTGTGGAAACAGGCTATTCTTCATGGGACGAAGCACGTGCCAAAAACGTGATGGATGACTTGTTTGCCAAGACAAAGAAGCTCTCCGCATGTGCAGGAATTTTCTTTTGGGAACCAGAGGTATATGGTTCTTGGAAGCCTGCCGCATATACAAAATGGAAGTGGAATGCTTACGATAAAGGGGCATTCAAGTTGAATGGTCGTCCCAGCGCAGCTCTCTCCGCTTTCCGCATGGAAACAAGTGGTATTCGTCAATTGACAAGTTCACCTATTACCACTATGCAATACAACTTACAAGGTCAGAAGGTAGGAGATTCTGCCAAGGGAGTCATCATCCAAAAACAAGGAAACACCTGGAGGAAAATCCTCCGAAAATAATCTCTAAGGTCTTTAAGGTCTCTGACATCTATAGAGACCTTAAAGTCTTTTTATAAAGAACACAAAATTATTTTTCTTTCTCAGTGGTATATCGTTTCATGATGCTATACGCATCATATAATCCAAGCTCGCCCGCCTTGCTCAAATCCTTAATACCCTCTTTCCTGTCATTGTTAAAGATGTGCACAAGCCCTAAATTGTAATATGCCTCAGCAAGATTGGCATTCAATTGGATTGCCTTTCGATAATGGTCGATAGCAGAATGATACTCTTTCTGAATGGCATAAACCGTAGCGATATTATAATGCAAATAGGCATTTTCGTTGTTGAATGACAAGGCATGTTTCAAATCGTCTAAAGAAACCGACAAACGCATCTTGGAATCCGTACCTTGATTGGAAGCATACTCACTCATCATCGCATGACAGTAAGCCCTTTCCCAATAAACGAGTACGTTGGTGCTGTCAATACGCAAGTAATCATTCAGGTCATTGATAGCTTCAGAGTAATTGTGTGTCGTAACATGTGCAACAGCCCTCTGTATCAGCAAGTCGGCTGCCGTATGAATGTCATGCGAGGCACTGATACTCGTACTGATAGAGTCGATACTATTGAAAAACGACTTGGTCATTTTCTCATTGATGGGAGACGGTTTACACGTCAGGTAAATCTTTCGTAGAGGCTTTTTGTTATGATTAAATTCCTCCAATTCAGGTACTACGATTTGCAATGTTCTCACACCACCCACGTATGGCATATAAGAAAGAGAGAACAATGGCATAAACACATTCTCCACTACTCTATTTTGTATTGCTCCACGATATTCGCTGTTATATTGCGGAGTAACAACATCCTCATCTACCACCACCCATTGGTCGTATTTCTCTACGTCAACATCGCTCATCTTGCGTACTTCACGCAACTTACTCTTGCTCCACCTTTGCTGAATGCCCTGTTGCTTGTCTAACCTTGCCTTCAACACCCTAAACTCATCCATTTCAGCCTTGGCGGTCATTCCCAATTTCCTGTAACATGCGGCACGATTCATCAAGCCTGTCCAGAAGTTGGGAAACTTAGCTATCACAACGGAATAATCCTCAATGGCAGCCCTGTAATTACCTGTTTGGTCGAGCAAGATGGCACGGTTATACAAAGCCAAGATATTGTTGGGCTCATATTTCAACACGAAATTGAAGTCGTCAATGGCACGATTATCATCTCCCAACTGCTGACGCAACAAACCTCTGTTATAATGGGAGAGGAAATTATTGGGATCCATATCTATCGCCTTGTCATAATCTTCCATCGCCTGTCTCAACTTGTTCAAGTTGACTCTTGCCATGGCGCGATACATATAATTATTGACTACGCGCGGTTGATAATGTATAGCATTTGAGAAAGACGAATCGGCAACAATCCAGTTTTTTTGTTGCAATCCCAATCTTCCCCTGATAGACCATGAGTTACCATCATACGGATTGTGTTCAAGAGTCTTATCCAACCATTTCGAAGCCGTTGCGGTGTCGTTCTCACTGAGATACACCTCCGTTTGCAACGAATAGGCATTGTTTAAGTTGGGCCATCGCTTCACGATATATTCCAGTTCTTCATGTGTCTTTTGATAATCTTTCATGAAAAACCTACAATACGCCCTATTATACCAATACCCCCGCTCATCAGGTGAGAATTTCAAGGCTTTGTCATAATCGGCAATGGCTTCCTCGTATTTATGTAATCGGATAAGGCTCTCTGCACGGGCGCTGAACAACTCATGTACGTAGGGATTCAACTTGATAGCTTCATTGAAGTCGTTTTCCGCACCTACATAGTCTTCCAACTGTAGCTTGCAGAGACCACGGTAAAACCACGGTTCATAAAGATAGGGCTTACCAGATAGTACATTATTAAAATGTTGTATCGCAACTACATAGTCATGATTGTTGTATGCTATCTGACCAGAGATAATCAAACGGTCAATATTATATTGCGCCTTACTGGTCAAGGAAAGAAACAAGCAAACATAAACAATGAGGTTTCGATACAACATACGCTATGTTTAAATAAAAAAATTATTTTTTCACGCACTTCGTACGGTAGCTACAACGGTATCGACCTTGCAACAAAGCCTTCAACTTGCTCTTGATAAGTTGCTTGCGAAGTGGAGAAATGTGATCGATAAACATCTTTGCGTCAAGATGGTCAAACTCATGTTGCATCACACGCGAAAGATACCCTTCTATCCATTCGTCATGTTCATTAAACTCATCGTCCATGTATTTAACATGGATTCTTGTATGACGCATCACCTTTTCGTGAATGCCGGGAAGAGAGAGACATCCTTCTTCCAGATTTTTCTTTTCCGACTCTTCATCCACCTCCAAGATATGAGGATTGATGAAAGTCTTGCGAAATCCCTTATATTCGGGTAAGTCTTCGCTGATCACATCCAGGTCGATAATCACCACACGGATGTTTTTGCCGATTTGTGGAGCTGCCAACCCAATGCCTTCAGATGCGGCAAGTGTTTCATACATGTCGCTGATGAGTTCCTTCAGTCCTGGATAATCAGGCGTAATGTCTTCAGAAACCTTTCTCAAGACAGGTTGACCATATATATATATAGGTAATATCATTTCTATTTTAATGTATTTTTTTGAAGAGACGCGATTCCATGTAATCCTGCAACAAGATGGTTGCGCTAATCTCATCTACCAATGCTTTATTCTGGCGGGCTTTTTTCCCGATTCCACTTTCCAGGATGGCACGATGCGCCAACACAGAGGTGAATCGTTCATCATAATATTCAATAGGAATTTGCGGCATGTTCTTTTTCCAACGATTCACAAACTGTTGCACCCTATTGAGATTCTCACTTGCTTCACCATTGGTTTGCAATGGCTTGCCAATAATAATTTTTTCTACTTGCTCGTGTTGGATATATTGCTGCAAATAGCTGAAAAGCTCAGATGTAGAAACAGTCGCTAATCCACCAGCAATGAGCTGTAGTGGATCAGTGACTGCTAATCCTGTACGCTTTTTACCGTAATCTATGGATAAAATGCGTGCCAACTATACCTTATTTATTATAGAGGAGCCAAGCGTCGGGATACTTAGAGCGGAACTGGTCGCGTGAACGAACGGCATCAGCCTTGGTGTCGTGTGTAGAAGCAACCACGCGATAGAGATTACGCTCCATATTCTTCACGATTTGTGCATCGTAACCAGCAGCCTTCAATTGGTTTTGCAATCCTTGTGCATTAGCGGGAAGAGAGAAAGAACCAACCACTACGCTGAAGTTGCGCAAACCAGAACCATTGATTACAGATACAGCCTCTTGGCGTACGGTAACATTGTCGCTATTATCTGTTACTTGTGTTTGGTTTACATTCTTTTCAACCAAAGGAGTAACTACAGGAACATCACTTTCAGTATTGACAGGAGTAGCCACGGTCTCAGTCTCGGCAGCCTTAGCCTTGTCATACGCTTTTCTATAAGCACTTTCCTTTGATTTACAACCAGTAATCAAAAGTGTTGCACACAATCCTAAACACAAAATGGAAGATTTCTTCATAATTGTTTTTTACTATTTGAAAATTAAACTTCTTGAATTTGATAATTTGCTGCGAAGTTACAAAATATATCAGTAACTATCATCAATTTTGCGCATAAAGTTTGTTAAATCAAGCTAACAGAACTTTTTTTGAAAAAAAATGACTGATAAAACATTGCGTTTTCTGAAGAAATTACTATCTTTGCGAAAACATCTATTATTTATTATAACAAAAAACAATTATTATGAAAACATTAGGTTATATCGGAGCATTCATTGGCGGTGCTATCGCTGGTGCAGCCCTTGGTTTGGCATTTGCACCCGAAAAGGGAGAAGAAACACGTACTAAAATTTCTGACGCTGTAGAAGATTTCTTACAGAAGCACAACATCAAGTTGAGCCGTAAGGAAGTAAACGACCTGGTGGACGACATCAAGGAAGCTGCAGCAGAAGTCGTTGAATAACTCGCATGTTTTCAAACGACCGTAACATCGAGACGATAGGGCAGCTTGCCGAAGTGCTGAAGCACTACTTGGGGCTTCAGAAAGAATATGTTAAGCTCGACGTGATAGAGAAAGTGGTCAAGTTGATTACCATTCTCACATTGTCGCTTATCTTCGCATTCTTGGTCATGCTGATGCTTATCTATTTCTCATTTGCGGTGGCATACGCCTTGGTTCCGCACGTGGGAGCAGTAGGCGCATTCTCTATCGTAGCCGTATTCTACTTGTTTGTCTTACTGCTTTTCTGTATCTTCAGAAAGCGTTGGATAGAGAAACCTGTAGTGAGATTTCTTGCCAATCTTTTAATGGATAAATAAATTATGGTGGAAGAAAAAACTACATACAGATCGCTCGAAGCCATTCAAGCTCGTAAGGAATACCTGTTGAAAGACATCAGAAACGACGATGAGAAGATTCGCACTCTCTGGGGAAGTCTCTTTCATAAACCAGACATGTTGGTTTCTTCTAATACTCCGTCAAAGCGAATCAATAGTTTGATGACTACTGGAGCAGGTGTCTTCGATGGCCTTATTCTGGCGTGGAAACTTTATCGAAAGTTTGGCAAAAAGAAAAAGAATAAAAGGTAATAACATGGAAGGGAGCTTTTTCAAAGGCTCCCTTTCTTGTTGTATTCATGTTCCATGTCACTTTTTTATTGACAATTTGCCACACGTCTATAAGTTTCACAAATCAATTTGCAATCCATCGTATGCAAACTCAATGCCTTCAGGCAGAAGTTTGTTAGCCTCATCATGAAAACCGATGAGATGAGTGAGGTGAGTGAGATAAGTACGCGAAGCCCCTACCTTCTTGGCGAAGGCAATAGCATCGGAAACGAGCATGTGAGAATGATGTTCCTTTTCCCATCGCAACGCATTCACAACCAATGTTTGTACTCCTTTCAGAAGTTTGAAACTATCCTCATGAATGGTCTTCATATCCGTAATGTAAGCAAAGTCACCTATCCTAAAGCCAAGGATTGGCAAAGCACCGTGCATGACTTCAATGGGAAGAATTTCTATCTCATTGATATGGAAAGATTTGCTTGCCTCAATGGGGTGAAGATTTAATTTAGGAACACCTGGGTACAGATGTGGCGTGAAGCAATAAGGCATGGTCTGCCTCAACCCATTCTCGGTATGTTCATTGGCATAAATATGAATGTCGCCAAACACACAAAAGGGACGAAGGTCATCAAGACCAGCCACATGATCGTAATGGATATGTGTGAGCAGCACCCCCTCTAATTTTCTAAAAGGAAAGGGCATGAGTTGCATTCTGATATCTGGACCACTGTCAATGAGTATTCGTGTGGTATCTGTCTCTATGAGAGCAGCACTTCTCATGCGCTTGTCACGAGGGTTAGAACTTCTACATACCTCACAACTACAGCCCAATGACGGAACGCCTCCAGATGTGCCAGTGCCTAAAAAAGTGAATTTCATAGCAATTATCGAATATTTACTTCTGGCTCGATATGAATGCCAAATCGTTTATACACATCATCTTGAATGGCTTTACATAGAAGAACGATGTCTTGTCCCTTTGCTCCGCCACGATTCACCAGCACAAGTGCTTGCTTGGAATGTACGCCCGCACGTCCCAATGTACGACCTTTCCATCCACATTGGTCAATCATCCAACCTGCCGGAATTTTCTCCCGTTGCTCATCAATATAATAATGTGGCATATTGGGATATTTTTCTGCCAATTGCAAATATTTTTCTTTCGACACGATAGGGTTCATAAAGAAGCTCCCCGCATTGCCTTCAACTTTTGGATCAGGCAATTTAGCATTTCTAATCTCGATGATGATATTGCGCAAATCTTTAGCCGAAGGTTGGTAAATACCCTTTTCTTCCAACGCTGTCCGTATGTTTCCATAGTCCAAGTTGGGAACAAAAGAGGTTGCCAACCTATAACTGACGTATGTAATGATGTATTGATTGCGCCACTCTCCCTTGAATCTGCTCTGACGATAAGCATATTGGCAATCTGCATTGGTGAAAGATACTTTCTTTCCAGATGCAATCTCTATGGCTTCAACCTTCACGATGAGGTCTTTCGCCTCAACTCCGTATGCACCAATGTTTTGTACGGCACTCGCACCAACCTCTCCTGGGATAATCGACAAATTCTCTGCACCATAGTAACCATGCTCTCCGCAATAAGTAACGAAATCATCGAACACCTCACCACTACCTACGCGCAAGACAACCGATACGTCCGTGCATTCGTTCTCCACAAGTGAAATGCCCTTGATGGCAGAATGAATAACCGTACCATGATAATCATCCGTCAGCAACAGATTACTTCCGCCACCCAGAATCAACAAAGGTTCATCGGATTCGGTCAAAGAAGACACCAAAGACACCAACTCTTCTTCAGAGGAAAACTCGACGAAACGGTCGCATATCGCATCTATCCCAAACGTATTGTGGGATAAAAGGCTATAGTTAAGAATATCTCTCATGACATAAACTTGATTAGTTTCCAGACACCGTTTTTGTTTTGGAACACCAATTCAGACTCCAACCCATTGGCAATACCTCTTATGAGAAGCACTTTTTGATTGGTTTTCAAATAGGGTTGACCATAATAAATATTGTATATCACCTTTCCTGGAATCAAGGAAGGTTTGAATGTGGGCCATTGGTCAGGTACCATCATGCCCGTAATGGTATTGAAATCATCGTCGGGGTCAGGGGCAGAGAATGTTACTAAATCGTTTATACTTTGTAATTGATATTCTTCATCACTCGAAAATCGATGGTAAAACTTCAGAAACGAGGCGTTGCGTGAACTGTCAACGGGCATTTCATTGATAGACGTGAGCATCCATTCTCCTTTGAGTCTATCAAAATAATACTGTTTGATGTTGTTCTTTTCGAGGAATATCTTTTCCACAATCACATGGTTGACGGTTGTGTCCTTCACCACGTCTATTTGTTTTTTCTCGTCAAAAATCAAGGTGTAATAACCATCCTCCATGAAAAAATGATCCATAGCCCAATTGCCTCTCGTGGTTTTCTTTTTCAACACCTTATTATTATACCAAGGCAACGGAGACTGAATACGAGCCCTCTGCAACTTCTTGTTAGCGGCAAAATTAAAGAAAAAATCGTCAAATAATTCATCTGCTCCCTTGGGCATAAACGCATCTTCCTGTGCCTCACTGTCGGCTGACAAAGAATCAACAACCAAAGAGTCCACCTCCTGAGCCTCATTGCCACTTTTATTGTCGAAACATCCCACGGATGAAATACAAAACAAAAAAGCACATATCAATGCAAGAGTGGAAAAAACACTTTTTTTCATGTCGAAATGATTTGAATAAACAACATATCACTCATAATTGATGCAAAAGTACAAAATATTATTCACCTACTCCTATTTTTGAAGTAAAAACTTGAAGTATTTATTTCAAATAGCCAATTATTTCGTTATCATACCATCAAGACAACCATGATTTGCTCTCTTTGGCAACAAAAGAACAACAGTTTTTGTTTTTTCTTTCGTTTTTTAGTATCTTTGCCAACGAAAACATAATAATATGTCAGAACAGACAAATAACAAGAAAGCCACCCTCGAACTTGGAACCAAGCCCGTGGGGCGTCTTTTGGTGCAATATGCCATGCCTGCCATCGTTGCCATGGTAGCCAGTTCGTTGTATAATATGGTTGACTCTATATTTATCGGGCAAGGCGTTGGTGCATTGGCAATCTCTGGCTTGGCTATCACGTTTCCCTTCATGAATCTAAGTGGTGCTATCGGAGCGGGAATCGGCGTTGGCGCAAGTACATACCTGTCCGTAAAACTCGGTCAACGTGATTATGAGACGGCACAAAAGATATTAGGCAACTCGGTAGTATTGAAGATTATCACGGGCATTTTATTTGGTGCGTTGTGCCTCGTTTTCCTTGACCCTATCTTGTATTTCTTTGGAGCCACGGAAAACACCATACCATACGCCCGTGAATACATGATTGTCATCCTATTAGGCAATGTGTTTACACACCTGTATTTTGGAATGAATGCCTTGTTGCGTGCTGCTTCTAAGCCGAGACACGCCATGTACGCCACCATTTTCACGGTGGTGCTTAACACAGCTCTCGACCCCCTGTTTATTTATACCTTCGACATGGGTATTCAAGGTGCTGCCCTTGCCACCATTATCTCGCAAACAACTGCATTGTGTTGGCAGATATGGTTGTTTAGCAATCCCAACGAGTTGTTACACTTCAAGCGTGGTATTTACAAGTTGGATGGAATCATCATCAAGAACATCCTTGCCATTGGTATTTCACCATTCTCGATGAACGCATGTGCTTGCATCATTGTGATATTCATCAATACCGCATTGGTGAGACACGGTGGTGATTTGGCTGTAGGTGCCTACGGAATAGCCAACAGAATAGGCTTCCTCTTTTTCATGGTTGTCATGGGAATCAACCAAGGAATGCAACCCATTGCCGGATACAACTATGGTGCTTTGCAATTCGACAGGATGCTCAAGGTACTCAACTATTCCATGATTGCAGCCACTGCCATTATGATTGTGGGATGGGTGGTTGGCGAGTTTGCCCCCTACCCTTGCGCCCGTTTGTTTACCAAAGACCAAGAGCTGATAGACATTTCCATTCGTGGCATTCGCCTCAACATGCTTGCGTTTCCATTGATTGGTTCACAAGCGGTGATTACCAATTTCTTCCAAAGCATAGGTAAGGCAAAGATAAGCATATTCCTGTCTCTCTCCAGACAAATGATTTTCTTATTGCCATTGCTCATCATCTTACCGCCCATAATGGGTACGGATGGCGTATGGGTGGCTTTGCCTGCCTCAGATTCCATAGCCTTCGTCGTAACATGGATTATCATGATTAGATATATGAAAAAGTTCAAATTGCAACATAAGGAGTTGGCTCATGCAAGAAGATAGAATCATCATCAACGTAGGCAGACAACTGGGTAGCGGTGGACGAATCATAGCCAAGATGTTGGCAGATGACTTCGGCTATCAGTTGTTTGACAAGGAAATATTGAATCTCGCTGCCAAGGAAAGTGGATTTTCAGAGAAGTTCTTTGAGCAAAACGATGAGCAGAAAGGATTCCTCAAGTCATTGTTTCACATGCATGCACCTCATATTTCCGATAACAATTTCTATAACAGTCGTTTCTCCCAGGAGAGCCTGTTTCAGTTTCAGAGCGACGCAATCCGTAAAGCCGCAGCTAACGGAAGTTGTATCTTCGTAGGCAGATGTGCCGACTACGTGTTGCGCGACTTTGAGAACGTTGTCAATATCTTCATCACCGCCAATATGGAAGATAGGATTAAGATGGTGCGAGAACGACATCAATGCGATGAAGAGACCGCCCATAAGATTATCACACAAAAGGAAAACGCCCGTTCCTCCTATTATAATTATTATACAGGGAAGAAATGGGGATTTTCAGACAATTACCACCTGTGTATAAACAGTTCGGTCCTCGGATTGGAAGGCACAGCTGCATTCATCAAGCATTTTATCTTGAAAAATCACCAAATCACGAAATAAAACACAGTTTTTTCAGTTATGAAGAAGATAGGAATCATCAGCGACACGCACTCATTCTGGGATGAGAAGTACTTACACTACTTTGAGCCATGCGACGAGATTTGGCACGCTGGAGATATTGGAAGTACAGAGGTGGCAGACAAGCTCGCCGCATTCAGACCTCTCAGAGCCGTGTGTGGCAACTGTGACGGAGGCGATCTGCGACTGATGTTTCCTGTCAAGCTACGGTGGAAATGCGAAGACGTTGACGTATTGATGACTCATATCGGAGGCTATCCTGGCAATTACGATGTTTCCATCAGAGGACAGATATACGCCAATCCTCCCCAACTCTTCATCAGTGGTCATTCTCACATCTTGAAGGTTAAATACGACAAGACGCTAAACCTCTTACACATCAACCCAGGTGCTGCGGGAATACAAGGATGGCACAAGGAACGGACATTGGTAAGGTTGACGATTGAAAACACCATGTTTAAGGACTGTGAAGTTATCACTTTGGGAAGGTAAACACTATGTTTAGAAAGTATAAACAATAACATAATATGAAGACGTATTTAGTAACAGGAGCCGCAGGCTTCATCGGTTCAAACTTCATCAAGTATTTGCTCAACAAGAAATACGTGAATGAAGACATTAAGATTATCGTACTCGACTCATTGACTTACGCTGGCAATCTGGGCACTATCAAGGAAGACATCGACGGCAAACGTTGTGTGTTTGTGAAAGGAGACATTCGAGACAGAGAACTGGCAGACAAGTTGTTTGCAGAAAACGACATCGACTATGTGGTAAACTTTGCGGCAGAAAGTCATGTGGATCGTTCTATCGAAGACCCACAGTTGTTCTTGTCTGTCAATATTCTCGGAACGCAAAACCTATTGGATGCAGCTCGCAAAGCATGGGTTACCGGAAAGGGAGAAGATGGCTATCCTACATGGAAAGAGGGTAAACGCTTCCACCAAGTGGCAACCGACGAGGTGTATGGTTCATTAGGAGCTGAGGGATATTTCACGGAAGAAACTCCGCTCTGTCCTCATAGCCCCTACAGTGCTTCAAAAACGGCTGCCGACATGATAGTAATGGCTTATCACGACACCTATCACATGCCCGTAACCATTACCAGATGCTCAAACAATTACGGTCCTTATCACTTCCCAGAGAAGCTGATTCCGCTGATTATCAACAACATTCTCTCTGGCAAGAAACTACCTGTATATGGCAAAGGAGAGAACGTGAGGGACTGGCTCTACGTGGAAGACCATTGCAAGGCAATAGATTTGGTAGTACGTGAAGGCAAGGACGGTGAGGTTTACAATGTGGGTGGACACAACGAAATGAAAAACATCGACATCGTGAAATTGACCATCAAGACCATTCACGACATGATGGAAGAAAACAAGGAATTGCGTAAGGTATTGAAGAAACAAGAATTGGACGAGAACGGAGACATTCGCATCGATTGGATTAACGATGATCTAATCACATTCGTTACCGACCGCCTTGGTCACGATATGCGTTACGCTATTGACCCGACGAAAATCAAGAACGAACTGGGATGGTTCCCAGAGACAATGTTTGCTCAGGGAATCGTGAAGACCATCAAGTGGAACCTGGAAAACCAAGACTGGATAGAAGAAGTAACCAGTGGCGACTACCAGAAGTACTACGAAGAAATGTACGGCAATAGATAATTGATGATTTTCGACATACAAAGATACAATCCCGCAATGGCTGATGAGTGGAATCAGTTTGTTGCGCAATCGAAGAACGGCACGTTTCTCTTCGACAGAAACTACATGGATTATCACCAAGATAGGTTCGAGGATTGTTCTTTGGTGGTCTATAAGAAAAATCGAATTTATGCCCTGTTGCCCGCCAATATCATTGGCTCAACCCTTTATTCACATCAAGGGTTGACATACGGGGGATTACTCATGGATGAACATTGTACGGGGAGCATGATTTGCCAATTGTTTGTGGAAATGAATGCTTACCTCGTACAAATGGGCATCAAAAAGGTGATATATAAAGCCATTCCCTCCATCTACCATATTTTACCGGCTGAAGAAGATTTGTATGCGTTGACAGTTTGCTGCCATGCTCAACTCATTTCAAGGGATTTATCTTCGACCATCATAAACGAGCATCATATCAAGTTTCCCGAATCAAGAAAGTCGGGTATCCGTAAGGCTAAGAGAAACCAATTGACCATAAAGAAAAGCGAAGACTTGGAAACATTCTGGAATATCCTGAATACCAATCTTCAAGAAAAATATCATGTGAAGCCTGTTCATACGGCAGAAGAATTGCGTCTGCTGAAAAACCGTTTCCCCAACAATATCATTCTTTACCTGGTTTATCAGGAAGAGGAAGCTCTCGGAGGGTGTTTGCTTTATATAACACAACAAGTGGTGCATGTGCAATACATCTCCGCCAACAAAAAAGGCAAGGAACTGTGTGCCCTCGACTTATTGTTTGACGAGCTTATCCACCATCAATATTGTCATGTGAAATACTTTGATTTCGGGAAATCTACCACCCATACACACACGGAACTCAACACCCACTTGCTCTTCCAGAAGGAAGGATTTGGTGGACGTGGAATCTGTTACGACATATACGAATGGGATACGATGAAGGTTTCATCTATCGGCTGATAAAGGAGTTCTATCTTCAAAACAACTTACTAAACACAAAAAATTCATCATTACATTTGTGCAATGAAGAAATTTTACTAACTTTGCCAATTAAAAATATAAACATTCATGTTATGAGGAATAACAAGAAAAAGAAGAACTCTCCTAACGAGCAAAAAAGAAAGGTGGAAAAGGTTTTGACAGACTCTTCACTACGAGTACCTGCCATTTTATTGCCTCTTTTTATGTTAGTTGTCTTAGGTATCGTCATGCTATCATACGAATCTACATTGCTTTTCAAGGTTCAGGAATACAATCTATTCTTATACACTCCTTTGTTCTTCAAGCAATGTATGGTATCATCAGGAGGTTTACTCACTTGGTTAGGAACATACTTCACGCAATATTTTTATCATCAGTGGATAGGAGTATTATTCCTATGCTTATGGTGGGCATTACTGATGTGGCTTACCAAGAAAGCTTTCAATATTCCCAACAAGTGGATTGTAGCGGTACTCGTTCCCGTAGCAATATTGGCTATTGCTGATTTCATGATAGGATATTGGCTGTTCTATCTCAAGATGCGAGGTTATTATTTCGCTTCCACGATAGGTATGTGTGTCGTAATGGCTTTGGTATGGGCTTATCGTAGTTTACCTAATAAATATTTCATCCACACCTTATTTATTATTATAGCCACCATCACCTCTTATCCATTCTTCGGTTTCTATGGATTGCTGGCTACGCTATGTATGGCTTTCATCACATGGCGATTAGAAGGGATGAACATTACGCAAAAAGTAATCAATACGATTGTAGCTTTGTTATCCATCGCAGCCATACCGTTGTTTTATTACCGAATGGTGTTCCATGAAACCAATATCATCAACATCTATTGGACAGGCTTGCCTCTCTTCCGTATCGACGAAGATTATTACACTTACTACATCCCATTCTATTTGTTGGTTGCCTTCGTGGTAGTAGCATCATTATTGTTCAGCAAAAACCGACAGACAACCGTCAAACGAGTAAACACATGGGCTATCTCTCAGGTGTTTGCCATTGCTATCATAGCCTTTTCCACCTATCACTTCTGGTATAAAGACAAGAATTTCCATACCGAATTAGAGATGAACCATTGTGCTGAGAATCTGGATTGGGAAGGTATATTAAGTCTCGCCCGTGATTGGGAAGACCCAACGCGAATGATGTGGCTGATGAAGAACCTTGCCCTATTCCGTGAGGGAAGGCAAGGAGACGAGATGTATTTCTATAAGAACGGTGACAAGAAATGCGACGCTCCGTTTACGGTAAGAATGACGCAAACGGGTGGAAAGATGCTTTACCTACACTATGGACAAACCAATTTCTGTTACCGTTGGTGTTTGGAAGACGGTGTAGAATATGGTTGGCGAGTGGAATATTATATGTATATGCTCAAGTGTTCTTTGGTAAATGGCGAGTATGCGGTTGCCAAGAAATATATCGACATCTTGAAGAAGACCAAATACTATGCAGATTGGGCGGAGAAATATGATGCTATGGTGAAGAATCCTGCCTTGATAAAGAAAGACAAGGAATTGGGACCTATCTTCAACGTGCTTAGTCCGCAAGATGTATTAACCAGCGACAATACGTTGATTGAAATCTACCTCTTGAATACACTTGCCCATTCTGACGGCAACAATCCCATGTATCAGGAACTGACCCTCTTGGCTGCCTTGCAGATGAAAGACATTGACTTGTTCTGGCCGCGTTTCTTCCATTACGCCACCTTACATACCAATGCCCACATGCCCCGACATTACCAAGAAGCGGCTTATCTGTATGGACACTTAGAAAACAAGGTAGATATCAGCAATATGCCGTTTGATAAGGAAGTTATAGACTCATACAATGAGTTCATGGCTGCCGCCCAGTCTCACGCTGGAATGTCGGAAGAAGAAATGAAGCCTTTGATGTACGACCGTTTCGGCGGCACTTTCTATTTTGAATATTTCTTTACTCGCAACCAAAAATCTTATTAGTCAGATGAAAAAGTTATATGATATATTGTCAATCATCGTTGTCATGGGATTAATGGCTTGTCAACATGCAAGTGTTCCTGAATCATATACTGAGAGCAACGATATTGCGCCCATCTATCCCACATACCAAGACGTGACCATCCCCGTCAATATCGCTCCTCTTTCTTTTGAATTGGTCGTTGGTAAGTTGAAGGCACCCGTCAAAGACATGGTTTCTCGCTATTCTTTCGGGGATGAAGAGATTGTGTGCGGAGGATTGAAAGCCCAGCCAGACATCGATGATTGGAAAGCACTAACCGCCAAGGCTAAGGGCAAAGCCATTCAAGTGGAGGTGTTTTGGCAAAACAAGGATAATGATGCTTGGACCAGATGCAAACCTTTCAAGATATTCGTTTCGCCCGACTCTATCGACCCGTATATCAGTTATCGTTTGATTTCACCCTCATACGTGACGTATGAAGAACTGACCATTAACCAACGTTGCTTGGAAAACTATGATGAGAGCGTGATTTACGATAACATGCTGGTTGGCGATGAAGTGAACGGACAATGTATCAATTGTCACAACTATCAAATGCAGAATCCCGAAAGGATGCAATTTCATGCCCGACAGAAGAGCGGTGGTACTATCGTGACATACGATGGAAACATCAAGAAAGTGAACATGGCTAACGACTCTATTCTCTCTGCCGGCGTTTATCCTTCGTGGCATCCTTGGTTGAAGTTGATTGCCTACTCCACCAACAAAACCATGCAAAGCTTTCATACGAAAGACATCAACAAGATTGAGGTGCTGGATTCTGAAAGCGATTTGATTGTTTACGACATCGACCGCAACGAGGTGATGAATGTTGAAAACGACCCGCATGAATTTGAGATATTCCCGTTCTGGGCTCCTGATGGCAAGACGCTCTATTATTGCAGTGCTCATTTTGAATATGAAAACGATACGGTTTCTACCGCCGAAGCCATCAGAAGAGCCCAGGAAATCAAGTATAGCATTTATCGCAAGAGTTTCAATCCTGAGACGCGTGAGTTCGGGGAAAAGGAAATGGTGTTTGATGCGGCAAGCATGTCGAAGAGTGCCACGCTCCCGCGAATCTCTCCTAACGGGAAATATCTGCTTTTCACCCTTGGCGGATGGGGTTGTTTCCATATCTGGCACAGAGATGCCGACTTATGGCTGCTTGACCTGACCACAATGGAGGCTCGTCCCATGTCGGAATGTAACTCTAATAATGTGGAGAGTTATCACACATGGTCGAGCAATGGCAAATGGATTATCTTCTCTTCACGAAGAACCGATGGTGTATTTACCCGTCCTTTCATCGCTCATGTTGACGAGAATGGCAAGGGTACCAAACCGTTTGAGCTTCCTGCTGCCGATCCCGATTACCATCGTCAGTTGATGAAGAGCTACAACATCCCTGAGTTTATGAAAGGTCCCGTGAAGTTTAAGCCGCAAGATATTGCAGACGTGCTAAAGACAGATGTCGCTCCCGTGAAATACGTGAACCATCTCTCCCGTTAATTACAATCTCGAAAAATTCATCTATTAAACAATAATTCAAATGATTTCTTTTACTATTTCATTGATAGTCTTGGTAGCCGGCTACTTTTTCTACGGTAAATTCGTAGAGAGGGTGTTTCAACCAGACGACCGAGTGACACCAGCTATCTCTAAAGCTGATGGTGTAGATTATATCGTTCTTCCAGGTTGGAAGATTTTCATGATTCAATTCCTCAACATTGCAGGTACAGGTCCTATCTTCGGTGCCATCATGGGTGCATGGTATGGTCCGATTGCTTATCTCTGGATTGTCTTGGGATGTATCTTTGCCGGTGCTACCCACGATTACCTGTCGGGTATGTTGAGTATGAGACATGATGGATGTGGACTACCCGAATTGGTTGGTCACTACCTTGGCAAGACCACCAAAAACGTGATGTTGGTATTCGCCGTATTGCTGTTAATGATGGTAGGCGTAGTATTTGTATATAGCCCAGCTATCATCCTGGCAAATATTTACAGCACCAAGATGGTATGGATTGTCGTTATCTTCGTTTACTATATCATTGCCACGATGATGCCTATCGACAAGATTATCGGCAAGATTTACCCATTGTTTGCCTTCTCGCTGTTGTTTATGGCGTTGGCTCTGCTGATAGGATTGTTTGTCAAGATGCCAAACATCCCTGAACTGTGGTCAGACCTTTCTGCCTCTAACCTCAATGAGAATCCCGCATGGTTAGGCAACGATACGTTTATTGGCAACAATCCCATCTTCCCATGTCTGTTCATCACGATTGCCTGTGGTGCTATCAGTGGTTTCCATGCCACACAGAGTCCGTTGATGGCTCGTTGCGTCAAGACAGAGAGATGGGGTCGTCCCATTTTCTACGGAGCTATGATTACTGAAGGTATCGTGGCTTTGATATGGGCAACAGTTTCCATGTACTTCTTCTACTATGGTGGATGGAAAGAGTTAGTGGATGAGGAAACTGCCACTGCATTCATCAGTCAGGCTGATGGTGGTAAGACATTACTTCAATTCTTCGATGCTCCTTCAGTAGTAAATATCATCTGCCAAGAATGGTTAGGTGTGTTTGGCGGAATCCTTGCCTTGCTGGGTGTCGTGGCTGCTCCTATCACCAGTGGCGATACGGCATTCCGCAGTGCTCGTCTGATTGTGGCTGAGGCTCTCGGTATGCAACAGCGTAGCATTTCCAAACGTTTGACCATCAGCATTCCTATGTTCGGATGCGCTATTGCCTTGTTGATTTGGCAAATGGAGAATCCCAATGGATTCAATGTGATTTGGCAATACTTCGGTTGGGCAAACCAAACGTTGAGTGTATTCACGTTGTGGACCATCACCGTATTCCTGGTTCTAAAGAAGAAGAATTTCTATATCACGCTGATTCCCGCCTTGTTTATGACGGTGGTTTGTTCTACGTTCCTCTTGATTTCCAAACAGGCATTCGGATTAGACGCAACGATTTCCTATACAGGAAGTGCCATCGTCCTGGTTATTGCCTTGGTATGGTTCTTGAGTTGGTATAGAAAGGTGATGAAATAATGGAACAGCAATATCCTTCACAGTTGTTGGAGAAGGCTGTTACGGAGTTTTCCAAATTGCCTGGCATAGGGCGCAAGACTGCCTTGCGCCTTGTATTGCATCTTTTGCGACAACCCAAGGAGGAGGTAGATGGATTTGCGGAGTCTATGGTGCGTATGGCTCACGATGTGAAGTATTGCCAAGTTTGCCATAACATCAGTGATACGGATATCTGCCCCATCTGTTCCGACCACAAACGAGACAAGTCTCTCATCTGCGTGGTGGAGAATATTCAAGACGTGATGGCTGTAGAGAACACACAGCAGTTTCACGGTTTGTATCATGTATTGGGTGGTATCATCTCTCCTATGGATGGTATTGGTCCCAATGACATAGAGATTGCGTCATTGGTAAAACGAGTGGAAGAAGGGGAAGTCAAGGAGGTCATCCTGGCATTGAGTTCTACCATGGAGGGAGATACAACCAACTTCTACATTTCCCGCAAGTTGGCTCATACCAACGTGAAACTCAGCGTGATAGCCCGTGGCATCTCCGTAGGCAACGAGTTGGAATACACGGATGAAGTGACGTTAGGTCGCTCAATATTAAACAGAACTCCATTTGGAAATTGATTCGATAATATGGAAAAAGTTCAAAAGAAATTAATGACTGCATTCTGTGCTTCTATAGCCATTTGCGTTTTGTTGGTGTTCTTGTTTGAGACCGACATCCTGCCCATCGGCACTCTCACAGAGGCTAAAAGTTCTGAGTTCGTGATGTCTGTCATCATGGAACTTCTCACTCTTTGCGTCATTCCCTTGGCATTGAAGTTGTTTAAGTTCAAACATATCCACATCCAACTAACGGAAGGCAAGCATCAACCTTTGCTTTCTTGGGGATTGGTACGTCTGTGTCTCTTGGCTGTTCCCATGATCGTGAATACAGTCTTGTATTACCTGTATATGAATGTGGCATTCGGATACATGGGGATTATCCTCTTCCTATGTTTGTTTTTTATCATCCCTACGATGGATAGATGTAATTCGGACGTAAAGGAATGAACAAACTTACAGTCGTCATCGTCAATTACAACGTGAAGTTTTACGTGATGCAATGTCTTCTCTCTTTGGAAAAGGCGTTGCAAGGTGTTGACGCAACGGTATTTGTGGTGGACAATCATTCTAAGGATGGCTCTGTAGCTTATCTCTCCCCTCTTTTTCCGTGGGTTCATTTCATCGAGAGCAGTCATAATTTGGGCTTTGCCCGTGCCAACAACACTGCCATTCGACAGAGTGACAGCGAGTATGTGCTATTGCTCAACCCTGATACCATCGTAGGCGAACATACCCTGAAAGATGCTATTGCCTTCATGGATAATCATCCTCATGCTGGGGCGATAGCTGCAAGGATGCTCAAGACGGATGGGTCTGATGCCAAGGAGTCTCGCAGGGGCTTGCCTACACCGTGGGTGTCTTTTTGCAAGATGGCAGGTCTTTGCAGTCGTTTTCCCAAGAGCAAGCGATTCGGACAGTATTACATGGGCTATCTTCCTTGGGATGAAGCCAATAAGATTGAGGTCATCAGCGGGGCTTTCTTCTTTGCCCGAAGGGAAGCATTCAACCAAGTGGGGTTGCTTGACGAAGACTTTTTTATGTATGGTGAAGACATCGACTTGTCGTATCGGTTCATGAAAGGGGGATTTGAGAACTGGTATGTTCCTTTGAAAATCTTGCATTACAAGGGTGAAAGCACACAGAAGTCGTCCTTCCGTTATGTCCACGTGTTTTATGATGCCATGCTCATCTTTTTCCGCAAGCATTATGCACATGTGAGCATGTTGGTGAGCTTGCCTATCAAGGCGGCTATCTACATGAAAGCCACGTCAGAACTCATGAAGATGCAGATTGCCAAGATCAAGAAAAACTTAGGATTTGTAGAGCATCGCCCTTCGGTATCTTCCTATATCTTCATCGGTAGTGAAACGGCTAAGAGAAATTGCGAGGCATTGGTGCAGTCAAAGGGATTAGATGCCACGTTTTGCATCGGTGACGAAACCACGAAGCCTAACGGACATCTCGACTTGAACATTGATAACGAACAAAAGACATATATCATCTATGATGTCAACGCATATTCCTTTGAACGTATCTTGGAGTTGTTTTCTGCCCGTCCACAAGGAAACGTTACGTTGGCTACCTATCACGACAATATCAAAACCATCATCACGGAAGAGGAAATTATACAATGAACCAACCAATAGTTAAACTCAGGGCGATGGAGCCTGAAGACTTAGATTTACTGTACCGTATCGAGAACGACGCAAGTATCTGGCATGTGGGAAGCAACAATGTGCCCTACTCTCGTTATGCCTTGCACGACTATATCGCTCATGCCTCTGGCGACATCTATACGGACAAGGAGGTGCGTATGATGATTGACAACGAACAGGGGGAGACGGTTGGTATCGTTGACTTGGTGAATTTCTCCCCACAGCATCAGCGTGCAGAAATTGGTATTGTCATCAAAAACGGTTGCCGTAACTTAGGCTATGCCAATGCTGCCATCCGTAAGATCATGGCGTATGCTCACGATATTGTTCACCTTCACCAACTATATGCCATCGTGGAGGTAAACAATCAAATATCCATCAATCTTTTCGAATCATTAGGTTTCTCCCAAGGCATTTGCCTGAAAGAATGGACTTTCAACGGTGATACTTACACCGATGCCTTGGTCATGCAAAAGTTTCTGACATCCGAAGAGAGTATGGGGTAAACTACATACTCTGCTCCAACTCATGAAGGGTATCATTTACAATATACTCATCGCTCAAAAGCTGGTAACCACTTGCAGGGTTTGCCAACAGACTATAGGTATGAGAGTTGTAAAAGATATCTATAGCTAGTTCTGGAGATATGTTGAGACATTCTGCAAGTTGATTAATAATTCGTGCCGTTTTGCGCCATAGTACTTGATCTCTCATTATTCACCTCCTTTCTCTGGAACTATTTCACTTTTGATGAAATGTAAACAATTATCAACGATTATCTGATTCCGTATGCACATTTGATGTGTAGGGCGAGCAAAGCGTAATTGTCCTATAGCTTGTTCAACTGTAATACGACCAGCAAAGTAATCTTCAACGGTGTCAATAACTTGGTCATTGGCTACTCCACCTTCAATGATATCATAGTCTTTCCACGGTTGTTCGCCACGACGACTGGCAACAATGAAGTCTAACCATCGTTGATCATAATTTTCAAGATATAGACGACGTGTGTCTGTTGGCAAAGATTCTTCATCAAACTGGTAAATTGAAACCACAGGGGTAGTGACAGCATGAACGAAAGACCCATGATAAAGTGTTATCATTGGTCACCTCCTTCTTTCTTTTCCCAGTTTTTAAGAGCTTCAGAAACATTCCACACAACACCCTCGATGCTTTCAGTATGGAGAGTATCATAGCAGTCGAAGAGCAGACGACGCACAAGGTCATAGTGTTTCAATCGATTGTGCAATTCTGTTGCGGTGATACCCAAATGTTTCGCAGTAGCACCAATAGCAAGAGTGGCAAAATGTATTTTATCACTGTCCTGTGTCATAATCTTCTTTCTTGAATATTCATTATTCATTCAGCTTTCACGACGTTTTCAATACAAAAGTACACAAACATTCTGACAATACAACATAATTATCCGTTTTTTTATATTACTTTATGCTAAGCATCACGAAAAGATGCCGATAAGCATCAGATGTCAGTAGCCAACAAATTGAAAAATCACAATTCATAATGCACAATTCATAATTGAAGATTTGGCTCGATGAAGGAAGATGCCGATAGGCATCAGATGTCAGTAGCCAGCCATACAGAAACGCCGATAGGTGTTTCGAAATGGCTGGTAAAAAGATTGGTATTAGAAAAGCCTGCCATAGGTAGGCGATAAGGTTCTTCGTGTCCCCTACCTACGGCAGGGCATTCCGTTTGCGGCATTCTTCCCCAGCCATTTCGCCATACCTATCGGCACGGCTGTATGGCTGGCTACTGACATCAAATGCCTATCGGCATTTCCCTTGGTTACGACAAATAATAGCAAATAAACCTATCGGCATATCTCCGTGCAGCATGGTTATTTAACGACATTGAGCTCAATTTTCAATCTTCAATTTCCAATCTTCAATCTTCAAAGTCTAAGGACTTCGGGATTTCAGTTTTTTAGGTTAGTTGTTGGCACAGGCAGTGCCGAAGGCACGATAGATGACAGGCAGGCGGTGAAGCCCGAAGGGCGTAACCCCTGCTAACATGAGCATTTGTATATAGAGTGCCGAAGGCACGACAGAACAATCTTGCACAATCGGTTCTGTCACCCCTATCGGGGTTCGATTTGAAACGCTATCATTGAAGGGGTTTCGCTCCGCTTCACCCCTCCCTGTGTTCTTTTGTCCCTTCGGGACTTATGCCAACTGCTATATTATTGCCTTTTTATATTGGGTTGGGTAAACCTCAAATATCCTTTCATCCTTAAATCCTTAGACCATTAACTATCAATTATGAATTGTCAATTGTGAATTATTAATTGTGCTTTGTCAATTTTCAATCTTTTCAATCTTCAAATCGTTTTTGCGGAAAATCTTTTAAATAAAGGGGTTCGGAGGTGTCGTTCTTTGTATTCGTTCTTTTTTTTGACGGTGCAAAGATAACTCCAAATCGGTCATTAGAAGGGCTATTTTCGTGGTTGATTTCGTAACTATCTGGTTACAAGCCTTTTGCAATTTGAATTTTCTAATGACCGCCATTAGAAAAATGTTTTTGCAAATAACTTATTTTCAAGTTATTACAGACTTGACCACGGATTTTTGTACTTCTAATGACCGATTTGGGATAAATATAATGATTGAGAGCACCAACGATTTAACGGACTATTTAGGGGGGGTATTCAATGTTGCGTTACCCCCCATCGAAACCCGACTTCACACGAAAATCATTTTCTAACTTTTTATATCATTAATTTTGGAAATATCAGAAATTTTTAGGATATTTGCAAAATCAAATCAATTATACTATCATGAAAAAGACATTATTACTACTCATTGTTTGCTTAATGGCAACAGCTAATATTTATGCTCAAATTCGTTTTAAAGATTTTAATTTTGCTTGGAGATATTACATAACAAACGATAATAATTATGAAGATGCAACAGGTTCATGTTATATCCAACGTGATGACAACGGTACTTATTGGTTATTACTTATTATTTTAAGTAATAATGAAAATGAAATCAAGAATTATTATATACCAAAGAATAATCTTTTATTTTTTAAATTCAATAATGGTGATATAGCTTCATTGAAATGTGAATCTATATATAAAAAGTTGTCAACAAGCAAAAGTAGATATTGTTATTTCAAATTAGATAGTACAACTATTGAAAATTTGAAATCACATGAATTAGTTAAAATGAGATGGGAAGCTAAAGAAAAAATAATTGATTCTAACCTTGTGAAAGATGGTTTATATAAAGATGGTAATTTCAAATTATCAATAAATATGGCTATTGAAAAATCTGATAAGAGATACAACGAACTATTAAGGCAAAAGAAATTGAAAAACAACCCTTTGGATGGCTTCTAAATAGAAAAGCATCTTCAATAATTTTGATAGTGTTTATATCTTTCTTTGGCATATTCTTATAAATATATGTTTTAACAAATCGTATTTGTTGAACACTTCTATTTCGTCAGTGTTGCAAAGATAGGAATTATAAGTTGAAAATGTTTCGTTTATCTCTGTAATTTTTTATTCACTATTATATTATTTCTGTTGTCTTCCCTTGTTAATTGATTACTTACTATTGCAGTTTTACTACGTTTTGACCACATAGACGGATATACTTTAACCCCAGTAGTATATTTATATTGTCTTCCGTTCAATCGTACAACAAAATAAATTAAGGTCGGTTTCGTTGCCTTTGGTTCACGCAAATTAAATGAGCCGTTAATTTCTCTACTAAATGTTTACCGTTTCATACGTTCTTTGTTTTCGTTATTTATTTACGTTCTATTATTTGTCTATTATTGTCAAAATCGTTAAACGTTAGAACCTCAAAACCTTTATAAACCCTTTATATATCGGTGTTTTCCTTTTTTCTTGTATTTCCTTGTTTATTATTAATTAAAATCGTCTTTTTCGGAAAAATAATGTATTTTTGTATTCTCATTGAATAAGATCAAGGGATGTCTGAAAGAAATCGTATCATTCGCAGGGCAGAACTGCCCGCTGACGGTGAGAGAATCATGGAAGTTTTCTCCGCCGCAAAGGGAATCATGAGAGCCTCTGGGAACATGAACCAGTGGGGTGACAACTATCCTTCATTGGATGCAGTCAAGGCGGATATGGAACAAGATGGGGCGTATGTGGTGGTAGATGACGGTATGATTGTAGCTTACTTCGCCTTCCTGCCTTCTCCAGAACCAACATACACGAATATTTACGAGGGTCGGTGGATTGATGACCTACAACCCTATCATGTGGTCCACCGTATAGCCAGTATGCCCGATGCACACGGCATCTTTCAAAGCATCATGGATTTTTGCTTTTCGCAAGATAACAATATCCGCATCGATACGCATAGGGATAACCTTATCATGCAACATGTCATTTTAAAACTTGGCTTCACATATTGTGGCATCATCTACCTTGCCAATGGGGATGAGCGGTTGGCTTACCAGAAAATTGCTACTGAAACGGAGTAAAAGGACAGTATCTGTCCTGCCCATTTTTCGTGTCAAAATGATTGACAAAATAACGTGTTCATTTTTTTGCAAAATAGAAATAAGGCAACGAAAAAACAAGTAAAATCAAGCAAAACATCACGTTTTTCATCGTAACATTGCTTATTACGAACGTAACTATATGAGTTACGATCGTAACTATGTATGTTACGAGTGCTAACTATATATGTTATGAAAGGCAAAAAATACCCTTTTTTGAGGCAAAACAACCGTTTTACCATTCATCTTCAAAATCCAGTTTTGCGTAAGTTACTCATTCTTAGCAATATACAGGAACATCAAAAAATAGGCATTTTTCCAACCAAATCCCAACTCGATTGAAAAAATGCCCGTATTTTGGCACCTAAATTCAGAATTTTCAAGACAAACCATGTTGAATGGAAAGATGCTGGTTGTAAACAGAACAAATGAGTTCCTACTGATGATTGACTGACTCAAACAACATTTCTACCAGTCTTGGTACGGCATAGTCTTGAATGTCTTTTTCCTGTATCCAAATATATTCATCGGGGAGTGAAGGTTTCTTATTGGTCTCTACCAAGGTGAAATCTGCCATGATGATGCGATGGGTAAGAATATGCTTCACGTTTGTTCGTAAGGTATTCATGCTAAACGCAAGTCCTTGGTCTTTGAGATGATTCAACAACCATCCATTTCCATTCTCCTCTTCCAAATAAGGTTCCCACAAGCCACGCCAGATGTCCCCCTCGCTTCTTCTGCGCATAGCCACTTGACTTTGGAATCTTATATAATAATAGTGGAAATGGCGAGTTTTTATCTTAATGGTCCTTAGTTTCACGGGAAACAATGAAACTTTTCCACTTCTAAATGCCTCACAACCTTCCATCAAGGGGCATGATGAACATTGTGGTGAAGCTGGGGAACATTGAATAGCACCAAAATCCATCATCGCCTGATTGAAGTCGGCGGCTTTAGATGGTGGAAGGAGTGACTGTGCCAATTCCTGAAACAGTTTTTTTCCTTCAGATGAGTTGATGGGAGTCTCAATACCATAATAACGGGCCAACACACGATAGACATTTCCATCTACCACAGCCACGGGCAAATGGAAAGCCATAGAACCAATGGCTGCTGCGGTGTAATCTCCCACTCCCTTGAGGCTCTTAATCTCATCTATCGTATCAGGGAAATGCCCCATCTTTGCAATTTGCTTAGCTGAGTAGTGCAAATTGCGAGCACGCGAATAATATCCTAAACCTTGCCACAATCGCAACACCTCATCCTCAGATGCCTCAGCCAAAACTTGAACTGTAGGAAAACGCTCCACAAACCGCTCCCAGTAAGACCATCCCTGTTGAATACGTGTTTGTTGCAAGATGATTTCACTCAACCAAATCTGATAAGGGTCTTGTGTGTGTCGCCAAGGTAAATCACGTTTGTTGGTTGCATACCAAGCAAGAACGGTATGGGTGAAATCAATCATTGTTTCCTTCAGAATTAAGCACAATGTCTTGCATGATAAGACGCTCTACCTTACTGATTCCATTGAGTTGGAGCAAAGAACTATCGTTTTCAAATGCACGTACCAGTTTTGTAGCTTTATCCAGATTAGGCAATTGCGAACGAGTAGAAACAAATCTATCGAAAAGGTTTATCGCAAACGAAATGTTCCTATCAAACCAATAGGCATATCCGGCATTGAGGAAATCAGTATCATGAACGTTTTCCATTGAAAGCAAACGGTCATATACCCCAATGGCTTGTTTGATGTTGCCTTGCATCATCAGTCCCCAACCCAATGCCCGTTTGACAAATGGGTTAGTAGGTTGTTCATAGTCAAGTCTATATAGAGTCTTCACTCCATCGTCAACATGATTGTTATTGATTTGCGAGATGCTCAGATTCAACAGGTATCGTTGGTTATCAGGGAAGAGAGAGGTCAGTTGCTTATATCCATTTTCCGCCGCACCAAAATCACCCAGGTTAAAACTAACTTGAGCATACCCCTTCAATGCCCCCTCATGATCGGGAACTTTTTCAAGTATAGAGCGGAACTTATCTTGTGCTTCCACCAAATTGTTTTGCATGGCAACGGTAGCATCTAACAGGGCAAAGTCGAGATGGTCTGTTTGTGGATACATGTCCAACACACACCTCAATAATTGATACGACTTACGTTTCAGCAAATAACTGCACAGTTCGAGCATATAGTCTTGAAGACGCGTACCTACGAAAATGGGATTGGCAAAGAAGAAGCTGCGTGTATCAGACGAATAATCGAAGGGATTACGGAAGTCATGGTGAAAACTACTGATTCGGAAAAAGCGATAGAAGTCTTGTAGATACATTCTCCGTATATAAGCTGGCGAAGATGTATTTTCGTCTGCCGCACCCATCATCATCGCATCCTCGCTATTCAACATCTCACGTAAGTTTTCGGGAATCTTAAAGATAATAGACGACAACGCCAAGGCGAAAGAATATTTATCAGAATCGCAGAAAGGTCCACTATTCAACAACATAGACAACATCCTGGTACCCTTCAATTTATCATTCACGCTTTGGAGTTCCGGATGTTCGCTATAGAAAGGAACAAACCAATTGCTGATGTAATTGAAGAACGGGAAACGCTTCATCTGCGAGAAACCACCAAAATATATATCCGAACCAGCCTCTTGCATCTTCTTCATCTTCTGGAAACTCTTCTCCAATTCCTCCATAGCCTTGTCAGTAGCATCAGGATGCAGAATATCCTGCATAGGGTCTTCCTCTTTCTCCTGAATACCAAAGCGAGTAATCGTCAGATTGTTGTTTTTCATGATGGTTGGCAGTATCTCCTTCTGAATATGTTGGTTGTCCTTGTCAGCATCCATACAATAAAACACCTGTATCTGCAATTCCAACAATTCCTTACAAGCTCTTTCCGATTGACACAATTTATCCATCATCTGCCTGTACGAAGGGAAGATGCTATCAGAATGGTTCGGTAACGCAAAGGCAATGCCAACCAATGCACGCTGGCGTAAATACTCATCAGCAGATTGAAGGTACACATCAACTAAAACTTGTAACTTGTTGACATCAAAAACATTCAATTGAGATAGCGTAAGAGCACTAATCATCAACTTAGCATCATTGGCATCAATCGTAGGAGAAAGTAATAAATGTGTAAATGCTGATGCTTCATCATCATTCCATTGTCGGGCAATCAACAACCATTGGAAAACATTTCGCATATAGTCGTAATGCGATTTGTGCAATTGCAAATACTTATCCTGAGCAACATCCGGGTCAAGAGACAAAAAGGCTATATCTTGAACAAAACCCTCCAGTTTTTGTCTGATTGCATCAATGGAAAGATTGTATCTGACTACCCAATTTTTAGCTTGTGCAAAAACATTGTTTCCACTGATTATCTCTGTACGAACATACATATTACACGCTGCACGGTATGTTTTTCGCAATAAGTGCAAATACAATTCTTCACGACTGTCATCCTTGTATCCATGACGCATGAAATCCTTCATAAGGGTGTAATCCCTATTGATATTCTCTATCTCACCGTCATCAGCAAGTAAAGGATTTTGGCTCATCATAAAATGCAACTCTTGAATAGCATGTCCGAGGTCGTGATCTTTATTGATATCAGACATGATACCTTCCCACTGATTAAACAACTCCTGATTCATATCATCACCTTATATTATTTCATAAAACCATTTGCCAATTCGATATCTTTCTCTTTAGGCATTTTCACATGCGAGAATGTAGTTTTTGGAATGGAAGAAACCACATTCACATCAACATGACAATATTGAGAAATGATACCGGAATAATGCTCTAATCCGTACTTATTGATAGAATCACAAGCCATATTATAAGCCAAGATAAACTTACTGACCTGATTCTTACGATAAGAATTGTTGATGGATTTCGTTCGGAAAGCAATAATACCCAATGACAGGTTCTCCTTATCAGAATCCATCAGCACAGGATGCTTAGCCAAACGAGCTGCCGTAGCCTGCGGTTCAGGAAGCCATGCTGCATCCATTTCATTATTCATCAACATTCTCATTCTCAAGTTTACGTCATTGATTTGAATATGAAAGACGGGCTCTGTAGTTCTCACATTCTTAAATGCGTAATTGGTCAGGAAATCCGTGGCGGAATAACGAGACATGGCAACCATCTTGTCACTCAACTGTTTCAACTGTTTTACACGTGCCACACGATTGGCTATCAGTTGCCATTTTCCAGTGGTTGAAGTGACAACATCTAAACTCACCCTTTTCTTTTCCATCCACTTTTTACGTACAAGGTCGGTTAAGCCACCTTCTACGCTACCACCGATGAGAGCGGTATCACAATCCATTTGAGAATTAAATCTTCGCAAACGAACATCAACATTGAACCGTTCATAGAAATGACTTTCCTTGGCAACGAAGATGGGAAGACAATCCAGCATAGGCATCACCGCAACTTTCAAAGCCAATGAGTCTTGTCTTTTCTGTTCTGCTCTTTCTTGACGTGTCAACTTCTGTTGTTCTTCTTTCGATTGTGAGCAAGAAAGGAGCAACAACACCGTCAATGACAATACAATAGGGTGTAATTTGATTTCCATAATGCAAAATTACTTATTTTTTTTGTAAATTAGAGAAAATAATTCGTAATTTTGTAGCATGGCTAAAAAAGACAAGATAGTTTATGTTTGTTCCAACTGCGGACAAGAGTCGGCAAAGTGGATTGGGAAATGTCCTGGATGTGGCAACTGGAATACATTTAAGGAGTTTCGAGTGTCTAACGATACGGGGATGGCTGCTGCCAAAAATGCCGCGACATCTGTGAAGAGGCACTTTGACAGCAACAGAAACGTTGCTCAACACATCAGCGACATCGTAGCGGAGCATGAACAAAGATACGATTTACACGACGGTGAACTGAATCGTGTATTAGGTGGAGGATTGGTACGAGGAAGTGTGGTATTATTAGGTGGTGAACCAGGCATCGGAAAGAGTACACTCACACTTCAAACCATTTTAAACGTTCCAGAGCTTAAAGTGCTTTATGTAAGTGGCGAAGAGAGTGCATTTCAAATAAAAATGCGTGCCAATCGCATTCCTCATCCTTCAGAAAACCAAGTATCTATTCTATGTGAAACATCATTAGAAGCCATCTTTGAACAAATCACAGAAGTAAAGCCAGAACTAATCGTTATAGACTCTATACAAACCATTGAAACAGAAGACGTTGAAAGTTCTGCTGGAAGTATTACTCAAGTGCGTGAATGTGCAGCCTCGTTGTTGCGTTTTGCCAAGACAAGCGGCACACCTATTATATTAATAGGACATATCAACAAAGAAGGAACCTTGGCAGGTCCCAAGATTTTGGAACACATCGTTGATACGGTCATCCAATTTGAAGGCGACCAACACCACATCTACAGAATACTTCGCTCAACGAAAAACCGATTTGGAAACACATCTGAATTGGGAGTTTATGAAATGCGACAGGAAGGACTTCGCCAAATCACCAACCCATCAGAGTTGTTGTTAACACAAGACCACGAAGGATTGTCAGGAATAGCCATTAGCAGTGCGGTGGAAGGAGTGCGCTCGTTCTTGGTAGAAACACAAGCACTGGTTTCTTCGGCAGCGTACGGTACCCCTCAACGTTCCGCTACGGGATTCGACCAACGACGGTTAAACATGCTACTGGCTGTATTGGAAAAACGTGTGGGCTTTAAACTCATGCAAAAAGACGTTTTCCTGAACATTGCAGGAGGTCTGCGCGTTACCGACTTAGCGATGGACTTGAGCGTGATAGCTGCCATCTTGTCAAGCAACGTAGATACCCCCATCGAATCAGGATGGTGCATGGCGGGAGAGGTAGGACTCAGTGGTGAAGTGAGAGCGGTGAGCCGAATCGAACAGCGCATCACCGAAGCAGAAAAATTAGGATTTACAGATATCATTATCCCCAAATACAACTACCAAGGACTGAATAAAGACAAATATCATATCCAGATTCATCCCGTGAGAAAAGTGGAAGAAGCCTTGCGTGTATTGTTTGGGTAGTTGATGTCGTACAGTGATTTTGGATATATTACATGTGTTTTAGGACACGTTTTGTATCTTTTTTCAATAAAATGCAAAATATAATCATATTCACCATCATTTTTTGCACATTTTTTTTTGAAATGAGCAAATAAGATATTATCTTTGCACAAAAATTTCTTAATTGTGCAATGGAGAATATACCAAGCTTCAATTCTTATATAGAAAAGAGCATACTTGACAACTGGGATCAAGACGCATTAACAGACTATAAAGGAGCAACCCTGCAATTTCACGACGTAGCTCGTATCATAGAGAAATTGCATATCGTGTTTGAATATGGAGATGTAAAAAGAGGAGACAAGATAGCCATTTGCGGAAGAAACAGTTCTCACTGGGCTGTGGCATTCATGGCTACACTGACTTACGGAGCCGTAGCAGTGCCTATCCTACATGAATTTACACCCGAACAAATACATAATGTAGTCAACCATTCAGATGCAAAGATTCTTTTTGTCGGCGACGTAGTGGCTCCTACTATCTCTTATCAAGAAATGCCTAACTTAGAGGCAATCGTTTACTTACCCGATTTCTCATTGATGTTCTCTAAATCCGAGAAAATCACATACGCAAGAGAACACCTTAATTTATTATATGGTGAAAAGTTCCCCAAGTATTTCCGTAAGGAACATGTGCATTACTACCAAGACTCTCCAGAGGAATTGGCACTCATCAACTATACGAGTGGTACCACGGGATTCTCTAAAGGTGTGATGCTCCCCTATCGTGCATTGTGGGGCAATTTAGATTTCTGCTTGGGATATTTAGGTCCACACATCAAGAAGAATACCGATCTGGTCAGCATTCTTCCGATGGCACACATGTATGGAATGGCAGTAGAACTGATCTTCGGCTTCTGTCATGGCATACATATCTACTTCCTCACACGACTACCGAGTCCGTCATTGATAGCCGAAGCTTTCCGTGAAGTAAAACCATCCTTGATTGTGGCAGTGCCTCTGATTATTGAGAAGATTATCCGCAAACGCGTATTCCCCAAAATACAAAACAACCTCATGCGCCTATTGCTTGCCATGCCCGTGGTGAGCAAGAAAGTGAAGGAACGCATTTGCTCTGAGGTATGCCAAGCCTTTGGAGGCAATTTCTATGAGGTTATTGTAGGTGGAGCAGCACTGAACCAGGAAATTGAACAATTCCTGAAAAACATTGAATTTCCGATTACCGTGGGCTATGGTGCCACAGAATGTGCACCATTGATCTGCTACAGCCATTATACGGAGTTTGTTCCCAAATCGTGTGGTACTCCCGTGAAGCACATGGAAGTAAAGATATTGAGCCAAGACCCACAAAGGATAGCAGGTGAAATCGTGACAAGGGGTACAAACGTGATGTTAGGCTATTACAAGAATGAAGAAGCCACGAAACAAGTACTGGATGAGGATGGCTGGTATCATACGGGCGACTTAGGAACAATGAGCGAAGATGGACACGTGTTTATCAGGGGAAGAATCAAGAATATGCTCTTAGGTCCGAACGGTCAAAACATCTATCCAGAAGAAATAGAAGACAAGCTCAACTCGATGACGATGGTCATGGAAGGAATTGTGATACAAGAAAATGATCAACTTGTCGCATTGGTATATCCCGACATGGAAGAAGCCAAGGCCATGAACTTCAGTGAGGAAGACCTGCAGAGCATCATGGAACAGAATCGCATTGAGCTGAATAACAACCTCCCACCATTCAGCAAAATTGCTACGATAAAGTTAGTGGACAAGGAATTTGAAAAAACTCCCAAGAGGAGCATCAAGAGATATTTATACCAGAAGCAATAAATCAAAAAGAAATATATGGAATCAATACCGAGTTTCATCGAACTAATAGAGAAGAGCATCATCAAGAACTGGGATAAAGATGCACTCACAGACTATAAGGGAGCTACGCTACAATACCACGACGTGGCAAGAAAGATAGAGAAACTACATATCATGTTTGAAAACGGGGGCGTTTCCAAAGGTGATAAGATAGCTCTTTGTGGTAGAAACAGTGCCAATTGGGCTGTAGCATATTTAGCCACCTTGACGTATGGAGCTATTGCCGTACCGATATTACATGAATTTACGGCAGACCAGATTCATAACATCGTGAATCACTCTGATGCCAAGTTTCTCTTCACAGGAGATGTGGTAGCTACCATCATCGACGCTACGAAGATGCCTAATCTGGAAGGTATCATCTACATTCCAGACTATTCACTGCTGGTATCTCGTACAGACAAGTTGACCTTTGCCCGTGAGCACTTGAACGAGATGTTCGGACAGAAATATCCCAAGTATTTCCGTCAAGAACACGTTCACTACACCAAGGAGAAAGGTCCTAACGAGATGGCACTCATCAATTACACCAGTGGCACGACAGGTTTCTCTAAAGGTGTGATGATACCTTACCGCGCACTGTGGAGCAATTACGACTTTGCATGTCAGGTAATGGGCAAGCATCTTGAGAAGCGAGGGAACAACGTCATCAGCATCCTTCCAATGGCTCACATGTACGGTATGGCATTTGAGTTTATCTACGAATTTTTGGAAGGCAAGCACGTATTCTTCCTTACACGTGTACCCAGTCCTGCCATCATCGCACAAGCTTTTGCCGACATCAAGCCGTGCATCATCATAGCCGTGCCATTGATTATCGAGAAGATTATCAGAAAGAAAGTGTTCCCCAAGATTCAAAACAACAGGATGAAGCTGCTGCTGAACATGCCTGTCATCAACAAGAAGGTGAATGAGAAGATATGCGAACAAGTATATCAGTCTTTCGGTGGCAATCTCTACGAAATCATCGTCGGCGGTGCAGCTTTCAATCAAGAGGTAGAGTCGTTCATGAAACGTATCAACTTCCCATACACGGTAGGTTATGGTGCCACGGAATGTGCTCCCATCATCTGCTATGCACCGTGGAATGAGTTTGTGGCTGGTTCTTGTGGAAAGGCAGCTCTCCACATGGAAGTAATGATTGACAGTTCTGACCCACAACATAAACCTGGAGAAATCTTGGCAAGAGGACTTAACGTGATGTTAGGTTACTACAAGAACGAAGAAGCTACACGTACTACTATTGACAAAGACGGATGGTATCATACAGGCGACTTGGGACTGATTGATGAAAAAGGAAACGTCTTTATCAAAGGTCGCTCCAAGAATATGCTGCTCAGTTCTAATGGACAAAACATTTACCCAGAGGAAATTGAAGATAAGCTAAACTCAATGGCGCTGGTGATGGAAAGCGTTGTTATCCAGAAAGGCGATAAGTTGATAGGACTTGTGCATCCTGACTATGACGAAGTGAGAAACTTAGGACTCACCAATGAGGATTTGGAAAAAATCATGGAACAAAACCGCCAAGAAATCAACAACGTGCTTCCTGCTTACAGCAAGCTCTCTGCCATTCGCATCCATGAAGAAGAATTTGCCAAGACTCCTAAGAAGAGCATCAAACGCTATCTATACCAAGAAGAATAAACTGACAAGAGATAAAAAAGCAAGCCGTGTTACACTACCAAGTAGAATAACACGGCTTGTGTTTTTATGACCGTATTCCTTTATTTGTCAAACAAAGCACTGGTACGCACGCGACTTAGTGTCTCTGGACTCATTTGCAAATAACTTGCCACATGTATCAGAGGGGTGCGCTTGATTACTTCGGGATTGAGCTTGCACATTTTCTTATACCTGTCTTGTGCGCTCTCGAACCTGACCAAATCGGCATGAACCTGAGAAAGGATAAGCGACTCCTCCAAAATTTTTCGATAGAGAATCTGGATGTTGACGTTATGCAATGCCACCATCTCCAATTTAGCCTTTGGCAAGGCATAGATAATAGATGGCTCAAGAGTTTCTACCATCAATTGCGTAGGTTCTTCCTTGAAAAGACTTTCAATACACATAAAAATGGTGCCCTCCACTCCCAAGTGTTCTGTAAGTTCCTTTCCATTCTTATGATAGTATTGTCTGATTAGTCCTTGATGCACGTAGTAAATATTACGGCAAATTTCCCCCTCATTCAAGATTTGTTCATTTTTCTTAAATTTCATCGGAACAAGCAAATCCTCCATCACATCTAGTTCGACGTGAGTCATGGTGCTGTATTTCCGTGCCAACTCTCTGGCAATGTCTCTGTTTGTTTCCATGGTTGCAATAATATGGTCAATAATTGGTCTTTATTCTCAAATCAATCTAACTTCAGTACGGCAAGGAAAGCTTTCTGCGGTACTTCCACATTGCCTATTTGTTTCATCCTCTTCTTTCCTCGTTTCTGTTTCTCCAAGAGCTTACGTTTACGCGACACGTCACCACCATAGCATTTTGCGGTGACATCCTTACGAACACACTTAATCGTTTCACGAGCAATGATTTTAGCTCCGATAGCAGCTTGGATGGCAATATCAAACTGCTGACGAGGAATCAGGTCTTTCAGTTTCTCACACATCCTTCTACCCAATGTCACCGCATTGTCTTGATGTGTCAATGTTGATAGTGCATCTACAGACTCACCATTGAGCAGGATATCCAACTTTGCCAACTTTGATGGTCTGAACGAGTCGATGTGGTAATCGAAAGAAGCATATCCCTTAGAGATGCTCTTCAGTTTATCGTAAAAGTCGATGACGATTTCACCCAAAGGAAGATAAAAATGCAACTCTACCCTATTACCACTCACAAACTCCTGATTAATCAGTTCGCCTCTCTTATCCAGACATAATTTCATGATTGGACCGATAAAATTGGTAGTAGTGATGATAGATGCACGGATATATGGTTCTTCAATATGTTCTATCATGGTCACTTCCGGCAATCCTGATGGATTATGCACTTCCTTAGAACCACCTTGCTTGTCATAAACAATATATGAAACGTTGGGAACCGTAGTAATTACATCCATATTGAACTCACGATCAAGGCGTTCCTGTACGATTTCCATGTGAAGGAGTCCTAAAAAACCACAACGGAAGCCAAAGCCCAAGGCGACGGAAGATTCTGGAGTGAAGGATAATGAGGCATCATTCAATTGCAATTTCTCAAGGGATGCGCGAAGATTTTCGTAATCGTTGGGATCTATGGGATAAACACCCGCAAACACCATTGGTTTCACCTCTTGGAAACCTTCAATGGCCTTGTCGCACGGATTGTTGACATGAGTAATGGTATCACCCACCTTCACCTCCTTGGCATCTTTGATTCCACTGATAATATACCCCACTTCTCCCGTGTGCATCTCATTGCGAGGTATCATATCCATTTTCAGTACACCCACCTCATCAGCCAAATATTCCATTCCCGTATTGAAGAATTTTACCTTATCTCCTTTGCGGATTTTACCATTTTCTATCTTGAAGTAAGCAATGATACCACGATAAGAATTGAATACAGAGTCGAAAATCAATGCTTGAAGTGGTGCTTCTTCATCACCCACAGGATGAGGGATTCGTTCTACCACGGCATTGAGAATATCATCAACGCCTTCACCAGTCTTACCCGAAGCACGGATTATCTCACTACGGTCACATCCCAATAAGTCAACAATCTCATCTTCCACCTCATCCGGCATAGCCGAAGGCATATCTATCTTGTTGATTACAGGGATAATTTCCAGATCATGCTCGATTGCCATGTACAAGTTGGAGATAGTTTGAGCTTGAACACCCTGCGTAGCATCCACCACCAACAAGGCACCTTCACAAGCAGCGATACTACGTGACACCTCATAAGAGAAATCCACATGCCCCGGAGTGTCAATCAGGTTTAAGATAAAGTTTTCCCCTTGATGTTTGTATTCCATTTGAATGGCATGACTCTTGATGGTGATACCACGTTCTTTCTCCAAATCCATGTCATCAAGCATCTGTCCCTCCGTGATTTGTATCGTGTTGGTACGTTCCAGCAGACGGTCGGCGATGGTTGACTTTCCATGGTCAATATGAGCTATGATACAGAAATTTCGTATGTTGTTAATTGATGTACTCATTTCTTCGAATAGACAATATGGTTTATATTAATGATAACTATGTACGAAACAAGTCTTATTTATGCTCCAGTTTAGGAATTTTCACTTGTTGTCCGATCAGTACCATCTTGATATCAGGATTCACCGCTTGCACATAGCAATCCATTCCAGGTCCTAATTCCATTCTACTAATCGACTTCAATGTTTGTCCTTGCACTGCAGTCACTTCCTTTTCGATGCCTACTATCTTATAGTCACCATTTTTCACTCTTTCATCATAGTTATTGTATGCTTCCAATTCCTTGGCTAATTTGAGTTCTTCGGCTTTTGCCTTTTCCTCTTCTTGTTGTTTAGCCTGAACAAATTGTTGTATTTGTTGGTCTTTCTCGTTCAGTTTGCTATTCATTGAATATATCCCATATATACCCAATAATAACAATATGGCAATTGCAGCACAGAGTGCTTTCACAATGTTATTGGTACGATTCAGCTTTTGAGCTAATTCTTCTGATCTTTTCATTTCTTCTTCGTCTTCTAATTCTTCTTCATTAAGTGTTTGTACGGGAATTGACATGGCAGCTGCCGAAACTGCACCTTCATCTTTGGATTCCTCTGCTGTTTCCTCAATGACTCCATCATTCAAGGTTTCTATCTCATCTGATTCTTCTTTTACTTTTACTGGTTCTGTAACGACGGGGATTGGAGCCTCCGGTTCTGATACTACTGGCTCTGAAACCACTGGTTCTGGAGTCACGGATTCTGAAACTACTGGCTCTGAAACTGTTGGTTCAGGAGTTGATTCTATTTCATTTGTCTCAGTATTGTCAACAGTCTCATCCGTTGTTTCGTCAATATTGTATTTCTTGTCTATCTCACCAAAATCTACACCATCCTTCAACACAACAGTCTCAAATTGTGCGAAAGGTTTATTGACTAAGTTTTTCATTGAAGCATCGGGAGTAAAAGATATTTTGTCACGTCCTTCAATGATGATTCTCTCACCTGTATTGACATTGACACTCGCTCTATCTTTCACTGAAGTCACTTTAAACGTGCCAAGTCCCTTTACCTTCACTTGCTTTTCCTCATCAAGCACTTCACTCAGCAAGTCAAACATTTGCGAGATAAACTTCTCAGCATCTTTTTGCTTCATGCCATGCTTGTTAGCCAAAAACAGAGCTAAATCAGTTATCCTCCCCATCTTCCTTACCTCCATTCTTTAATTTCTCCTTGATAGAAGCAACAGGCTTAAAGTTAAGGACCAATTTTGGTGGAACCAACATTCTCTGACCCGTTGATGGGTTCACCAACACACGTTCCAGTCGTTTCTTCACGTCAAACGTTCCAAATCCCGTGATAGAAACAGAATCGCCTGTTTCAAAAGTTTGTCCCATGGCATCTATCACCTGACGAACCATCTTCTGTGTTTCGTCTTGCGTGAGTCCGGCGCGTTGGGATAATTTCGCTATAAATTCCTTGTTGTTCATATCACTTCTCCATAAATATCAAACTCCTCAGAGTCAGTAATCCGAACTTGATAAAACTCTCCTACTCTCAATCGTATGTTTTCTACCTTTATCAACACTTCAGGGTCAACTTCTGGAGAACAATATTCTGTTCTTCCGATGTAATAGTCTCCTTCTTTCCTGTCGATAATCACGGGCAAGACTTTTCCCACTTTCTCTGCTTCCACCTCGGCACTTATCTCTTGCTGGAGAGCCATGAGTTTGCTCAAACGTCGTTGTTTCACATCCTCTGGTATTTCGTCGGGATAATGCAAAGCACTGTATGTATCTTCCTCTTCAGAATAAGCAAACGCTCCCATACGTTCAAAGCGAGCCCAACGAACAAAGTCCATCAGTTCCTCAAAGTCCTCTTCCGTTTCACCAGGAAATCCCACCATAAACGTAGTACGTAAATGTATGCCTGGCACTCGCTCGCGGATTTGTTGTATCAATTGTATGGTTTCTTCCTTGGTCACGTGGCGGTGCATCTTTTCCAAAATAGGATTGGAAATATGCTGAAGCGCAATGTCGATATACTTACATACATTGCTTTTCTCTCGCATCACATCTAATAATTCCATGGGAAACTGTGTGGGATAGGCATAATGCAGACGTATCCACTTGACACCTTTTATTTCAGAAATGTCACGAATCAAATCGGCTATATGACGTTTACCGTCTATATCCACTCCGTAATACGTCAGTTCTTGAGCTATAATCTGCAGTTCCTTCACTCCCTCAGATACCAAATAGCGTACCTCTTCGAGTATTTCCTCTTTCGGACGACTTACATGTTTGCCCGTGATGATGGGAATGGAACAATAGGCACAACGACGGTCACACCCTTCACTAATCTTCAAATAGGCATAATGACGGGGAGTGGTGAGGTGACGCTTACCTGCACACCAATCCACTTCAGCTTTCCCTAAGTCGGTGAGCAATTGTTTATAGTTAAACTTCCCATAAAACTTATCTACCTGCGGAATCTCTGCCTCTAATTCTTTTTGGTATCTTTGTGAGAGACACCCCATCACGTATAGGCGATTGATTTTTCCTGCTTCTTTGGCTTGAGCAAACTCTAAGATGGCATTAATGCTTTCTTGTTTGGCATCTTGAATAAAGCCACAGGTGTTGATCACCACTATCTCTCCTTGAGGATTCTTGCTGTCATGCACACAATGATAGCCGTTAGCCTCAAATTGTTTCATCAAAATCTCACTGTCAACGAGATTTTTTGAACAACCCATAGTAATGATATCAACTCTATTCTTTTTCATCCGTTGAAAAGCGAATCTACAAATTGTCGTTTATTGAATAACTGAAGGTCTTCCATCCCTTCTCCTAAGCCAATGTATTTCACCGGTACCTTCAGTTGGTCACTGATTCCGATTACCACGCCACCTTTGGCAGTTCCATCTAATTTGGTAATGGCAAGCGACGAGATAGAGGTAACGGCAGCAAATTGCTTGGCTTGTTCGAAAGCATTCTGCCCGGTACTGCCATCTAATACCAACAAAACTTCATCAGGAGCCTGTGGGAGAACCTTCTTCATCACTTCCTTGATTTTCTTCAACTCATTCATTAAGCCCACCTTGTTGTGCAAACGACCAGCAGTGTCAATGATGACCACATCGGCATTGTTTGCCTTGGCAGAGCTCAATGTGTCGAAAGCCACGGAAGCAGGGTCAGCACCCATCTGTTGCTTGATAACGGGAACACCTACACGTTCTCCCCAAATGCAAATCTGTTCTACGGCTGCAGCCCTAAACGTATCGGCAGCTCCCAAATATACTTTCTTTCCTGCCTTTTTGAATTGATGGGCAAGCTTGCCAATGGTAGTAGTCTTTCCTACTCCATTCACACCCACCACCAATATCACGTATGGTTTATGGTCGGTAGGTAAATCCCAGTCATCTAAATCCTCGGTGTGATTTTCAGCAAGCAGAGAAGCAATCTCATCTCTTAAGATGCCGTTTAATTCTGATGTAGACACATACTTGTCACGCTCCACGCGTTCTTCTATTCTTTTGATAATCTTCAATGTGGTATCTACACCTACGTCACTTGTGATAAGCACTTCCTCCAAGTTGTCCAATACTTCATCGTCAACTTTCGACTTTCCTGCTATCGCACGAGTGATTTTGGAAAACACACTTGTCTTGGTTTTTTCGAGTCCTTTGTCAAGTGTTTCTTTTTTGTTCCTACTAAATAAACCAAATAAACCCATAATAAGTAATTTTCTGCAAAATTACATAAAAAAAATGAGATTCCGTTTTTTAATGCTTATAAAATAATAGGAAATATAGCGTTTATTCAGTATCTTTGCCAAAAAGTTTACGAATGGGAAATATCACGAAAGAGCAACGCAGCAAAATCATGGATTCTATTCAAAACAAAAAAGCCATAAGCAAGATATCATTGCCTATGGCTTTTTTTTCTTTCTAAAGTTTCACATTGATTTTTACGCCATTGCTCTCATTGCTCATTCTGTCGAGGGCAGTCACTACGTAGGTATATTTTGTCTTTCCATTTACGTATGGCAACCTGAGCATTTGATTGCCGGTAATGGTTACTATCTTAGATGGATCGTTGAGATTAATCTTTTCATCGTGACTGAATTTATACACCACGAATTTCCGTGCCTCATCATTCCATTTCTTTCCTTTTGGGGCTTCCCAACAAAGCACAGTGTTACCATCCGACATCTGAACCACATCCACATTCTTCGGCTTCTTGGGGGCTTTCTTGTCTATGAAAGGCATCAATGGGGGCAGTGCCGGACGTTTCCAATAATAATTTCTCAACATCGTGCCATATTTACCTGTATCGTCAACCACAGCCCTTGAATACCACAATATCGTACCTTTCACATTTTTCATTTGCTTGTGTAATTGATACTTAGCATTCATTTGGTGTGTGTTCTTATTATTCAGGTCGGCATATTTCACTGTTCGCTCCACATCTTCACCTATGTATAAATGACGTTTAGAGGTGTATTTGTTCCACCAGGTGATAAGGGTCTTGTAATCGGCTGCTTTATTGCCTATCTCCCAATAAATCTGTGGCACACAATAGTCTATCCATCCATTGTTCACCCAAAGCAATACGTCTGCATACAATTGATCGTAGTTTTGCAAACCGTTTGTCTCACTGCCATTGAGTGGGTCACTTTTCTTATTACGGTAAATGCCAAAGGGAGAAACACCAAACTTCACCCAAGGCTTCACGCTTTTGATGGCTTCGTTTACCTGTTTGATAAACAGGTTCACATTATCGCGTCGCCAATCTTCAATGTTTTTAAATCCATTGTTGTATGAGGCAAACTCACGACTATCAGGAATAGACTTACCAGCCACAGGATAGGGATAGAAATAATCGTCCATGTGTAAACCATCTATATCATATCTCTTCACGATGTCTTTCACTATGGTACAGATATAATCTCGATTTGACGGAATACCAGGATTGAGGATATACAGTCCATCATATTCAAAAACTCGTCCTGGTTGTTTTCGGGCTATATGATTGGCAGCAAGGTCGTTGGTGTTCTTGGTCTTTGCCCTGTATGGATTAATCCATGCATGGAGTTCCATCCCGCGCTTATGACATTCATTGACCATCCATTCCAATGGATCCCAGTATGGTGCGGGAGCCTTACCCTGTACGCCTGTAAGGAAACGACTCCACGGCTCGTAAGGACTGTTATATAACGCATCACATTCTGGACGCACCTGGAAGATGATGGCATTCACACCATCTTTTTGCAATTCATCCAATTGATACGTAAGGTTTTGTTTCATCCCTTCCGTTCCCAAATTTTGGAATTGTCCATTCACACATTGTATCCATGCTCCCCTAAAATCTCGTTTAGCAGAGTCCACCCCAGAATAAACGCCTTTTTCGCTACATGCACATAAAAAAAATGTGGTTAAGGCAAGTGCCAATAATGATTTTATTTTCATCTTACAAAAATTTGACCGCAAAGTTACGAAAAGTCGAGAGCAAAACAAAAGAATTTATTCGTTTTTTTGCCGAGACGGAGTAACTTCACGACTTTTGTCGTAAAGTTACGAAAAAACGAGAGCAATACAAAAGAAAATTTCTTTTTTCTTTTTATTGCCGAGTGTCAGTAACTTCGGAGAAGCCAGAGTTACGAAAAAATGATGCACATCAATTCCGAGCACGAAACTCTGACGGTGACAAGCCTGTGTGTGTTTTGAAATATCGACTGAAAGCAGCTTGATCAGAGAATCCAAGCTGATGGGTAATCTGTTGGATAGTCAACTGACGGCGATTGCGCAGGAGGGTTTTTGCCTGAATGATGACGTAGTTGTTAATCCACTGAAGGGCATTAATTCCCGTCTGTTGTTTGATAATCGTTGCAAAGTGCTTGGGAGTTAAGCATAACAAGTCGGCATAGAAACGTACTTCACGACTTTCACGAAAATGCTCAACAATAGCCTGATGGAAACGCATAAACAACTCTTGACGCGGTGACGTGAAGTGATCAACATGACCATTCTCTATCCGGTAGTTTCGCAACAAAACTGCCATTAGATGCAGCATTCCCTTGAGGAGAAGTTCTCGCTCTGGCATCTTTGAAAAACTGATGTTTTTCAGCAACTGCATCGCATGTATCATGTTGGTCTGTTGGTCTTTTGTCAGATGAAATGCTGGTTGCCAAATATAATGGTAAAAATCAATGTAAACCGAGGGCAACAATCCTTTCAGTTCCTCTTCAATCTGTGGTGATATGGACAGTTGGATTGCTTGATAGTCACCTGACGAGCGATAGACACAAACAGTGTGTTTGGCATGAACCACGGCAATATCGCCAGCTTCGAATCGCACAGGGCGCATGTCATATTCAGCATCCACCCATCCTTGCACACACATTGAGATGGTGATGTAAGGAGCGATGTAGGGTTCACCATAGATAAGCATCTGATGGATGTTGTCGAAAACCATTATCCCCCGTTCATTGATGAGTTCATCACTCACTATCAGTGGGGGTAGCTGTTGCTCGTTAATCATGTCAATTCGTAATTTTGTTGACAAAAATAATCATTTGTCAGCAAAAATGCAACAAAAAACGGAAAATTGTCAAATATTGCAGTGGTTTAGCCATTATTATATTACATTTTTTACCTTAACTTTGCAAATTGATTTAGAATCAAATTATTCAAACTTAAAACCTATGAATAAAATATTACTTTCGTTGATGGCTTGCTCAACCTTAGTAGTCAACATGCAAGCCCAACTGCCCTCAGACAACACACCAAACTAATCATACGGAAAAACATTGTCATTTTCATAATGGCACTGACAAGGAGCTTCACATGATGCTCCTTTTTTCGCGATAAACGGATGATACAAAAAAATCGGATGTCATCACGACAACCGATTTTCAAAAACAAACTACTTAAAAACTAATCTACTAAAACAAATCAAAAAATATTATTAAGGCTTTATGCCGATTTTCAATGCAAAATTATAATCTTTCTACCAAACAACAAAATTTTTTTTGAAAAAAAATCTCCTATCAGCAAAATAATATCAAAAAATAGGGAAGAAAAGCATTTTTCTCCCCTATTTTGATATATACAGGTGTCAAATTACATCATTCCACCCATTCCTGGATTACCCATTGGCATTGCTGGTTCCTTCTCAGGTTTGTCAACAATCAGACACTCCGTTGTGAGGAACATACCTGCGATACTTGCTGCATTCTCCAAGGCTACACGAGCTACCTTTGCAGGATCGATAACACCTGCCTCACGCAAGTCCTCATATACATCTTTACGTGCATTGTAACCGAAGTCGCCCTTGCCTTCACGTACCTTCTGAACAACTACAGCACCTTCACCACCTGCATTGGTAACAATCTGGCGAAGTGGCTCCTCGATGGCACGCTCAACGATGTTGATACCTGTCTGCTCGTCAGCGTTGTCACCCTTCAAGTCCTTCAAGCACTCAAGGGCGCGGATGTATGTGGTACCACCACCAGCAACAACACCTTCCTCAATAGCAGCACGAGTAGCACAAAGAGCATCATCTACGCGGTCTTTCTTTTCCTTCATCTCTACCTCGCTGTTTGCACCTACATAGAGAACGGCTACGCCACCTGCCAACTTAGCCAAACGCTCCTGCAGTTTCTCCTTGTCGTATGAGCTTGTGGTGTTCTCAATCTCTTTCTTGATGAGCGCAATACGATCCTTGATAGCGTCCTTTGAACCAGCACCATTCACGATGGTAGTATTGTCCTTTGAAACGGTTACCTTGTCACATGTACCCAACATCTCGATAGTAGCTTGTTCGAGCTTCAAGCCCTTCTCCTCGCTGATAACAGTACCACCTGTCAGTACGGCAATATCTTCGAGCATAGCCTTACGACGATCTCCGAATCCAGGAGCCTTTACTGCACAAATCTTCAAGCCACCACGCAGACGGTTCACTACCAATGTGGTCAGAGCCTCTGAGTCAACATCCTCTGCAATCACGAGCAATGGACGACCGCTCTCTGCAGCTGGTTGAAGAATAGGAAGGAAGTCCTTGATGTTGGAAATCTTCTTGTCGTAGATAAGGATATATGGATTTTCCATCACACACTCCATCTTGTCTGAATCGGTGATGAAATAAGCACTCAGATAACCACGGTCAAACTGCATTCCTTCCACCACACCGATGTGGGTGTCACGGCTCTTCGACTCCTCGATGGTAATCACACCGTCCTTGCTTACCTTACGCATAGCTTCTGCCAAGAGTTCACCAATCTCCTTATCGTTGTTGGCACTGACGGTAGCCACTTGCTCAATCTTGTCATAGTTGTCACCAACAAGTTCTGCACTTTCAGCGATATGTGCAACAACGGCCTTCACAGCCTTGTCAATACCACGCTTCAAGTCCATTGGGTTAGCACCAGCGGTAACATTCTTCAATCCCTCAGAGATAATTGCCTGAGCAAGAATCGTTGCAGTGGTTGTTCCATCACCAGCATCATCGCCGGTCTTGGTAGCCACGCTCTTAACGAGCTGTGCACCCGTATTCTCAAACTTGTCTTCCAGTTCGATTTCCTTGGCAACGGTTACGCCGTCCTTGGTAATCTGAGGAGCACCAAATTTCTTCTCAATCACTACGTTACGACCTTTAGGACCTAATGTCACCTTTACTGCATTAGCCAATTGGTCAACGCCCTGCTTCAGCAAGTCGCGGGCTTCAATATTGAATTTAATGTCTTTAGCCATAATCTTTCGTCTTTTTTAATGATTCTACATACTACATATTTATTATCCAATCACAGCGAGTACATCACTTTGACGCATCATCAGGTATTTCTCACCTTCAAATTCCAGTTCGGTACCTGCATATTTACCGTAGAGCACTTCGTCGCCCTCTTTCAAAATCATTTCCTCGTCTTTCGTTCCTTTGCCAGTGGCAACAACCTTGCCGTGCAATGGTTTTTCTTTTGCTGTATCAGGGATAATGATACCTCCTACTTTCTCTTCTGCCGGTGCCGGAAGGATTAACACGCGGTCAGCTAATGGTTTAATGTTCATAATCTTTTATTTTTAAATGTTCAATTTTTATCAATCTGACCTACTATAAACGAAAAGTGTGCCAAACTGACATGAGCTGATCATTCATTTGGCACAACTGACAGAATTTCAGTTTTTACGCTGATTTGTCTTACTGTTTAATGACATCTGCAATAATCTTTGCCATTTCTGCCGTTCCCTTTTCATTGGGATGAACACCATCCGACTTAAACATTTCTTTATTCAATATCTTCTCATGCAGGTCGATGATGGACAACTTGTTTTTCTTTGCCACCTTATTTATTATAGGGATGATCTCGTTGGTGACGATGGTGTCATTGATTTGATATGGATTATCGAATATCTTCAATGGGGTTGCCAAGTAAATGGTTGGTTTGGCTGGCAGAGCTTTCAACTCATCAATCATCTGTTGCAGGTCTTTTCCAAATTCCTTACCATGTTGCCAGTTCCAAGGCTTACTGTCATTGGTTCCCAACTTCACGATCACCACTTGTGGATTAAATGCTTTGGCATATTCCCATTCAGGGCGGTTCATATAGGGCATATCTCCTTTATTCAGCATGGTATGAGCACTCACGCCGAAGTTGCGCACCTGGTATTGGTTACCCATCAATTTCTGCAATTGGGCTGGGTATCCTAATTGCGAACTCATGGCAATGCCATATCCCTCGGTTATGCTGTTTCCCACACAAGCCACTCGTATAGCATCTTTGGCTGGCATCTTCAGGTGTTCCAACCATGTGGACAAGTCGTTGAGCATCTGGTCATGATACTTGAAATTGGAACGGAAACCAAAACCATGTCCTCCTGTTGGATAAATGTACATCGAACATTCATTGCCTTGGTTGCGCATAGCTGAATAATAAGCCACGCCATTAGTGACAGGAGGAACGGCACGGTCGTCGTTTGCCAAGAGAATGATGGCTGGAGGTGTAGTGTGACAACGCACTTGCCTGTCGTTAGAGAATTGCTTCACGAGTTCCTTATCATGCCTGCCCTCTCCTAAAAATCCCACACACGATCCTTTATGCGTCACTCGCTCATCCATGGAGATCACGGGGTAAAACAAGATGGAGAAGTTGGGACGACATTCCCACGGTGCATGTGTGCTTACCGTTGAAGCTAAATGGCCACCTGCAGAAAAGCCCATGATACCCACGTCGTATGGATTGATATGCCAAGCATCAGCACTGTCGCGCACCGTCTTGATGGCATTGTAGGCATCAGAGAGCGGTATCTGGCGGTCACCATTGGGCATACGATACTTGAGCACAAAATAGGCAATGCCTTTCTCGTTGAAATATGATACCCAATCGCTTCCCTCGTTCACCATTGACAAATGGGAATAACCACCTCCAGGACAATCTACCACTGCCCTACCCGTAGGGTTTTGAGGGAGATAACAAGCAAGCGTTGACTCTCCATCAGACGAATTGGACAAAGTAAACGTGCGAACGGTCTGCGCTGACATATTGAGAATGCTTGCCAGGCAAAGCAAAAATACAACTCGATATTTCATCATTTTATCTATTTTATTGATTTATTCTTTGTAAGAATTCTACCTCTACGATTCTCAAATCCACTTTTCCCTTCTTGGAGATAAGACGGTCCAGTTCGCCCGCATTGCCACCAGCCAACTCCTTGGTATCTCCAAAGGCGTTGCTGTCTTGTACGGGTGCCAACATTTTGATCGTCATCTCCTTGTTCTTGATAGGCTTGGCGATAGGTATATGTACATAGCCCAACGTGGCATAGGTCACGCCCTCCCATACTTTTTTCTTTCCGGCATAGATAGCCAATGGATAACACTTGTTTCTCCAACCCGTCATCTTGACGACCACCTCATCCACAGCTACTGGGTTGGCAAACTGATAGGTAATCCAGGCATGATCCTTGTTACCGTCGCTCTTCCATTCTGAGAGTTCGTTGTCATCAAAGCTGTTTACTGCCTCCTGCTCATTGCACCCTGCCTTGACAGCAACCACGTCAATGCCTTTCGATAAGTCCTTATACGAAGGAGTAGATGGCGTTTCCCCACGTTTCAAGTTGGATTTCAAGGTCATCGAAGGGAGGTAGGTGTTTACGCCGTTGTTGGTCTTCACGGCTTCCGTGTTCATCGTAACGGTGACGGGAGCCAACCCCTCAGCTGCCACCGTCAGATAGATGGGACCTGGGTTGACCGTACTTCTCACCAACACTCTGTTGATTCCACATTCCACGGGCAGACTGGTGTGTCGGATGTAGTTGTCGAACGTTGAAACGGTAGCCGGACCATCCAACATTCCTGGTGTTCCGTTGGCTGTATTGTTCTTGCCCTTATCGGCAGCTTTCCCATTTTGTGCCTTACCAGGTTGGGTGGCGATACCTCCAATCCAATTGCCCTCTCCCCAGAGGTTGAAATGTACCATGCGATTGTCCAAAGGACATCTGCGCCCTTCCTTGTCAACCACCTCAAATTGTACCAATGCCATATCGGCTCCATCAGCCTTGAAACCTTCGGGGTTCTGCATGGTAGTGACAACTACATGGTCGGGATTACCAGCGGTCTGTATCTCATAACTGCTCACCTCCGCACCGTTCTTGTAGCTCACTGCCTTGACCGTACCAGGCTCGAAGGTCACATTCTTGAAGGTATAGAGATATTGCCATTTGCGTTCTCCCTTTCCTAACGATTTGCCATTGACAAACAATTCTACTTCATCACCGTTTGAGACCACATTCATGTCCTTCACGGTTCCTGCCTCATAGTTCCAGTGACCGATGATATATGTCTTGTCATTCTCTGGTTCTACCCATCCATCCCACATCACCTGATGGGCAAAGAACGCATCCTTCGGAATACGCATGGCATCGGTAACGCCACTCGTTCGGTAATTTGCCTCACCACGCCAATGGGTATTAGTATCAGAGAAGACGATCTTTACACCTCCACTGTTGACACGTGTTCCCGTGCCTGGGCGGTCAACGAAGTAGTCGTACCATCGCTCCACCATCTCCTTGGCAAACTCGTCCATGTTATGATTGTAGTCGAAGGCTGGCTTTCCTCTATACAAAGGTCCTGCTCCTTCCTTGTGGTAAGGATAGCTCTTCTCGTCCCAATACTTCCGCAAGCCCTCATCCCTGCAATATTCCATCTGCCACATGGGGTGTTTCTTGCTCTTGTTCACGTACAACATCTCACCGCCATACTCTGCCTCGTTGATGTCGAGCATCTCTCTGCTGCCGATGGCTCTTCCACCGCAAGGGTCGTATTGGTCACGTATCTTCTTGAGCTCTATCATGTGTTCCCTGCTGATGCTCTCGTTGCCACCCTCATAAAACAGAATGCTGGGATTGTTGCGGTTGTAGATGATTGCATCACGCATCAGTGCCACACGCTGTTCCCATCGTCTGCCCTCCACGTCTTTCTCTGCATCGCCGGCAGGCATTGCCTGGATCAGTCCCACACGGTCACACGACTCTATGTCTTGTTTCCAAGGTGTAACGTGCATCCATCGTACCACGTTTCCTCCCGACTCAACCATCAACGCATTGCTGTAGTCACTCAACCATGCGGGAACGCTCAAGCCCACGCCTGGCCATTCGTTGCTGGTACGCTGTGCATAGCCATGAACCATCATCACTCGGTCGTTCAGCCAAATCTTTCCCTCTGCAAAGCGGGTCTTGCGAAATCCCGTGCGTGTATTCACACAGTCTATCACTTTCCCGTCATCAGCGGTAAGCAAGGTCTTTACGGTATATAGATAGCCATATCCCCAGCTCCAGAAATGTGCATCACTCACCTTACCCGATGCTTTGGCAATGGTTGTCTCTCCTGGTTGTAGGGTAAACTGGTTACCACCAAACTGGGCTACTTCTTTGCCATCAGCGTCAAAGAGTTGGGTGGAATAATGGAAGGTGCGAGCCTTTGAATCGTCGTTTTTCACCTCAGACTCTGCATGTAAGACAAATGTCTTGGCAGGAATGTCGTAATCAGAACCATAGATATACGTACCCGTAGTACCCAGATTGCTGTATAGGGGCAGTGTCTGATAAAGCTTGTCGCTCACATGCAGAAAAACATTCTTGGGAATACCGCCATAGTTGGCATTGAAATTCTTGTCGTTCCATTGGTAACGACTGTTGCTGGAACGCTCCCTGTAAACCCAACTGTTATCTACACGAACGGCAAGCACATTATTACCGTTGGTGATATAGGGTGTCAGGTCGAAACCGCTCGCCATCACGCCGTTCTCCGACAAGCCAAGGCTATGACCGTTGAGGAAGAACTCTGCGCCAAAGCGCACTCCTTCAAACTCCACGAAATATTTCTTACCTTGTACATCATCCACGTTGAAATGCTTGCGATACCACATGATTGTATCAGACAAATCATGACAAGGAATACGGAATGCCTCATCCTCGTTGAATGCTCTCGGCAGGGTGACACGTTGCCATGAGGCATCATCAAAATCCACCAACTGGGCTTGAGGAATATCTCCAACCTGAAGTAGCCAATCACTATTGAAGTTGTACTTCACACGATTGACGGAATGTACTTGTACTCCCAACAACAGGCATAACACCAACAATACTACATGTTTCAGTTTCATAAATAAAAGTTTTCAGTATTTTGTGAATGCAAAGATACATCACAAATTACTCAAATCCAAATAAACTATCAAAAAATATAGGAAATACGCAGATTATTTATATAAAATGTAAGGATTTTAACAGGCAGCCAAAGTCCCGAAAGGACGATGAGAATACAGGCAGGTGGGCAAAGTCCCAAAGGTACAAAGAGAACACAGGCAGGGGAAAAGTACCAAAGGGACGTTAAGAATACAGGCAGGTGGAGAAATCCCAAAGGACGATGAGAACACAGGCAGGTGGAGAAATCCAAAAGGGACGATGAGAAAACAGGCAGGGGCAAAGTCTCGAAGAGACAATGAGAAAACAGGCAGGTGGGTAAAGTCCAAAAGGGACAATGAGAAAACAGGCAGGTGGGTAAAGTCCAAAAGGGACAATGAGAAAACAGGCAGGTGGGTAAAGTCCAAAAGGGACAATGAAAATACAGGCAGGTGCAAAGTCCCGAAGGGACGATAAGAATACAGGCAGGTGGTGGAGCGTAGCGGAACCCCTGCGTAGGATGTATGAGCAAATTGAAGCCCCGATAGGGGCGACAGAATTTCTGTCGTACCTTCGGTACTCTGTTTTGCTGGCGACTCCTTTTTACAGGGGTTTCGCTTCGCTTCACCCCTGCCTGTGTTCTTAACGCCCCTGTCGGGGCTCTGTGGGGCAAGTTCATATACTATACTATCCCATTCGTCATCAAAATATTCATCATTCAAAAGTCTGAGGATACAAGGATTTCAAGATTAACCTATCTGTGCTTGCACCGAAATTCCTTGGATCCATAAATCCTTAGACTACATTTGAACGGTAACAATTACTTGGCAATGTGCATGGGAAATGCCGTTAGGCTACATTCGAACAAGACCAATTACTTGGCAATGTACGTGGGAAATGCCGTTAGACTACATTTGAACAAGACCAATTACTTGGCAATGTACGTGGGAAATGCCGTTAGGCATTTGATGTTAGTAGCCAACCATACAGGTCTGCCGTTAGGTAGACCGAAATGGCTGGAAAGAGAGAATTGTGGGGTAATCGAGTAGGAGGAAAACAAAGTAGTTTTCTTCCTACTTTCGTTTTCCGACCTCTCACACCACCGTACATGCGGTTCCGCATACGGCGGTTCTT